>Ga0268278_1002308_pt1 | contig 10064 bp, 9 predicted proteins | sample saktaG_3_FD_190135 | JGI IMG/M metagenome (GOLD analysis project Ga0268278, IMG submission 190135) | Saline water microbial communities from Sakinaw Lake, British Columbia, Canada - sak_2010_1_5_55m | ecosystem: Environmental > Aquatic > Non-marine Saline and Alkaline > Saline ... | reverse complement strand
AAACGGGATAAGTCCCGCTAAAGGGGATAAATCCCACTAAAGGGGATAAATGCGTTAACGAAATTATTTTCTGACAGAAAATAATTTCTAACTTACTAAACAGTCGGAGATTCTCCGCAGCTTGCTGCGGGGAGATTCAATTCGTATTCGGTCGTACAATACTTTTTACGGGACTGTCAGATTTAGTAAAAAAACAGGGGAGGCGAAAACCATGTTTGAATTTACGAAAGAGCAGGAGATGTTAAGGTCGATGGTCCGCGAATTTGCGGATACTGAATTGGCTCCGAAGGTTTTGGAACTGGATAAAAAAGAAGAGTTTCCTTTTGAAATGGTTAAAAAGCTGGGAGAGTTGGGGCTTATCGGTATGGCCTTGCCTAAGGAACTCGGAGGGGCCGGTATCGGTTATTTAGCTGCTACAATTGCCATTGAGGAACTGGCCCGGGTTTATCCGTCTATAGCTTTCTTCATAATGGTCAGTCAGGTTCCAATGTATGCAATAGAACATTTTGGCACGGAGGAACAAAAGAAAAAGTATTTACCTCCTGTGATAAAAGGAGAAAAGGTTATCTGTATTGCTGCTACTGAGCCTACAGGAGGATCTGATCTGGCCAATCTGGGAACCGAGGCGGTAGCTGATGAAAATGGTTATACAATCAACGGAAGAAAGGTCTGGATTACTAATGGTGGTGTGGCAGATTACGTTGTTTTGCTGGCAAAGACAGGTGAAAGGGCCAGCGTGTTTCTGGTGGAGAAGGGAACTCCGGGATTTACCGTCGGCAGAAGAGAGAATGAAATGGGATTTAAATCGCTCCATGTAAATGAGCTGGTTTTTAATAATTGTAAGGTTCCGAAAGAGAACCTCATTGGCAAAGAGGGTGGGGGTCTTGGTGTTGCAATGACTGCCATCAGTCACAACAGACCTTCCATCGGTGCCGTAGGTCTTGGAATTGCCCGGGGGGCATTTGAAATCGCACTGAAATACGCCAAGGAACGGGTGCTTTATGGGAGACCTATAAGTAAACTGCAGACCATCCAGTTCATGCTGGTCGATATGGAGACAGAAATCGAAGCGGCCAAGTGGCTGATCTATTATCCGAGGGCCGCTATGGACAGGGGGAAGAGTCCTCGAGAGATAGGCAAGCACCTGTCCCGTGCCAAGGTTGTCGGTACGGAGGCGGCTCTAAACGTTACGAAGGAGGCTATAGAAATTCTGGGCGCGTACGGAGTGAGTACGGAATATCATCTGGGCAGGCTGTTGAACGATGCCATGGAGCTCTTTGCCGCTGCAGGTACGAATCAGATTCTGAAAGTGATCCAGGCAGGAGAGATACTCAAATAGAAGTACTGTTTTTTGAAGAGATGTATTGCGGGCGGTAGCTTTTGATGAGGAAAATACGCAGCGTCGAGCGGTTTTGGGGGCGAAGGAGCCCAAGAGGATCATTCTCAATGAATTTTGCGGGAGATAACTACTGAAAAATCCGGGTCAAATCTTCCTTCGTGTTGATGTTGGAGAACATCATCCTTTCAGGATCGAAGGTTGTTATGATGTCGTCCGGAATTTTCAAGACTTTTAAGCTTTTGAAGAAACCGGTTACCTTGAGTTTATCCGTATCGATTGACTTTTTGATATGGGGCAGGCACCTGCTGGAGTAGATAGCATGGAGGGGCTGAAGTCCGTCCGGGGGAGAGGGGATAACTATATCATAGTGTACGGTGTTGGCAATCATATGTTCTATAAAACGTCTGTTCAGGAATGGCATATCGCAAGCCGAGATGAATGAGCGATTACATGTCGAATAAAAAAGCCCGGTATAAATACCCCCTATGGCACCCTTTCCTTTGATGATATCGGTCACAATTTTAACATCTTGGTCGAGATACTCGAGAGGAGAGTTGGTGACCAGTATAACTTCATTGAAGATATTTTTAAAAAGCCGTACCGTTTTGTCTATTAGCCGCTCACCGTCAACTTTAATAAAGGCCTTATTTCTCCCCATCCTGACATTTTTGCCGCCCGATAAGATAATCCCTGTCATTTTTCCTCACTTTAGATTTCTAAAGATGAAATATTAGCCACAATGGTAGAGATAAGTCTACAAAAAAATTCTGAATGTTCACGAGTGTCGAAGGTTTTGTGAAAAGTCAGGGTTTTGCTGTCGTTATCTCTTTTGTATATTGTAACAAAATTGTGTTATTATACTATTTAACAACGAAAGCGAAGACTGAGATTTATGTTAAGGACAATTACTGAAGAGCTTAGGAATCATGCACCATTTACTGTATTTGGAGCAATTACCGGTTTAGTTGTCATGGTGTTATTATATAAAATTCCTTACCGAATCTCGTACAATATTTTTTATATATTACATCCTGCCCATGTTCTTTTAAGTGCCGTTGTTACAGCGTCTATGTACAGACTTCATGTAAACGGCAAGTACAAACTTTTGAGTCTAATCCTGGTAGGCTATTTTGGTTCTGTCGGGATAGCCACTCTCAGTGATTCGGTCATTCCTTATCTGGGAGAGGCCTTGCTAGATCTTCCTAATAAAGGGATCCACATAGGTTTTATCGAAGAATGGTGGCTTGTAAATCCATCAGCGTTTACAGGTATTGCTATTGCCTATTTCAGGCCTACTACCAAAATTCCTCATGCCTGGCATGTATTGTTAAGTACCTGGGCATCTTCGTTTCATATTATAATGGCAATCGGGGGGATATTATTGAGTGGGGGACTGATTATTACAGCGCTTATATTCCTCTTTATCTCAGTTTGGATTCCATGTTGTATGAGTGATATTGTATTTCCGCTCCTGTTTGTTGGGGAAAACGCTAAAAAAGATTAGAATCCAGATCTGCAGAAGTGGGCCAATAATCGCTTGCCCGGGTACTGTGGTGGTGATATATGCTCAGGGCACTGAGGAATATGGCCCTCTCGTATTAGAACTTTTGAACTGAACAGCGAGCGCATTATTCTTCGAATTACTTTGTTCCCCGCAACTTGCTGTGGGGAGATTCAGACAGGATTTTTTGATGTTTAAAATTATAAATCGATATATCCTAAAGGAGATATCAATTCCATTCTTCCTGACGCTGTTTGTATTTACATTCGTCCTTCTGATGGGAAAAATTCTCCAGCTTATGGATCTCATGGTGAATAAAGGTGTAAGCTTTATCGATATATCGAAGCTTATCCTTTTTTTAATGCCCTCATTTCTTGTTTTTACGATACCTACAGCGTTTCTGATATCGATATTAATTGGACTGGGAAGGCTTTCTGGTGATAACGAAATAACCGTTTTTAAGGCATCGGGGATAAGTTTATACCAGCTTTTATTCCCCATAGCCGTTGCCTCTCTTATAACATTTATTATGACTGCTGTGATTACCTTCTTTCTAGTTCCAAATAGTAATCATGCCACGAGAAACCTCCTTTTTGATATAGCGAGACAGAAGGCGAGTATAGGTATAAAGGAAAAAGTCTTTAACGATGACTTCAAAGATCTTGTCCTCTATGCGGAAAAGGTCCCGGTTCATGGAGACTTCATGGAAGGGGTTATTGTGTTCGACAACCAGCTGAGCAGAGAGCCCAATACAATTATCGCCCGTAAAGGTTATCTTATCTCTGATCCTAAGACACTCAGTGTAGTTTTGAGGCTGGAAAATGGCAGTACTCATACTGTAGATAAGAACCTGAAAAGTTATAAAAAAATGGACTTCAGCACCTACGATGTTAACCTTAAGATGGTGGCTACTGGAAAGGGGGGGGGGGAGAAAGCGACGGCGAAAAAAAGCACAGAGATGACCGTCTGGGAACTGTCTCAAGAGATCAAAAGTTCGGGTTTAAAAGAGGCGGCGATAAGAGAACTTGCCATTGAGTTTCACAAAAAGCTTTCAATTCCACTCTCCTGTGTAATTTTTGGAATTCTGGGAATTCCTCTTGGGATAAGAGAAAACAGGTCGGGGAAATCAAAAGGATTTACCGTTGGCCTTTTTGTTGCCATGACTTATTACATGTTGCAGTTGTGCGGTGAAGGTCTGGGAGAAATCGGTAAACTTCCTCCCGCAATAGGGGTGTGGGCACCAAATGTAATCTTTGGAGCAGCTGGAATCTATATCTTCATACTGGCTGCAAAAGAAAAACTGCCAGACTTTAGCGGTTATGCCGATAAAGGTAAAAAGTTTATTACAAGCTGGAAAGGCCTCCGATCATGAGCATACTTGACCGGTATATATCGAAAGAATACATCAGGATGTTTCTCCTTGTCGTTGCATCATTTTTATCACTCTATTTTATTATCGATTTTTTTGAAAAGATAAGAATGTTTCTGAGCAACAGTGCTTCATTGTACCAGATAGCGTCTTATTTCTTCTTTAAAGTTCCGATGATCATATCTCAGACTATGCCTGCTGCAGTCCTCTTAGCAGCTCTTTTGACTTTCGGGATGCTTTCAAGACACAGCGAAATTGTTGCCATGAAAGCGAATGGTGTGAGTCTCTATAAAACATCACTTCCCGTGATAATCATTTCTATCATAGTCTGCATTTTTACATTCCTTCTTAATGAATTCATTACCCCGTATGCCAATCAGAAGGCTGAATATATTAAACTTGTTGAAGTGCAGAAGCGGGAAAAAATGGGATCTTTCAAGCAGAACCAGATTTGGTATAGGAGTAAGGATGCGATCTATAACTTCAATATGTTCGATCCCGGCACCAACACACTAAAGGGAATTACGATCAACTATCTCGATCATAATTTCACTCCGTCGATGAGGATCGATGCAAAAGAGGCAAAATGGGAAAATGGAAAATGGGTATTTAGTAACCTTCTCATTACACGATTTCCTCCAGGAGGTTTCTCTACCCTTGAGCGTTTTACAACGAAGGTCGTAAACATCCCTGAAAAGCCTTCGGATTTTAAAGTCGTTCAAAAGGACGCTGAAGAGATGGGGTATCTGGAATTAAAAAATTATGTAAAAAAGATCCAATTTGAAGGATACGATGCCACACGATATCTGGCTGACCTGTATGGAAAGATTGCCTTCCCGCTGATAAGCATTATTCTTGCCGTAATAGGAATCTCTTTTTCTTTGAAGACGGAGCGGAGCGGAGGGATTACTCAAAGTATTGGTGCTGGTATCGTTATAGGTTTTTCTTACTGGGTAGTTTTTGCCCTTGCACTATCCCTGGGGCGTTCCGGAACACTCCCGCCACTTTTAGCGGCATGGCTTGCAAATATTATTTTCGGTTCTGCAGCGGCTGTGATGTTTTTTAGGGTAAGGACATGATGTGGCGGTGCTATAGCCCCGCCATATTGTTTTTTACGGGTGCGTCAACTTTTAGCCTCAAACTCAATCCTGACGGCTGAACTGAACAGCGAGCGCATTATTCTTCGAATTACTTCGTTCCCCGCTGCTCGCGGCGGGGTTAGCGAGCGAATAAAAAATAAACATTTTCCTTACCCCGATAAACGGGATAAGTCCCACTAAAGGGGATAAATGCGTTAACGAAATTATTTCCTAGCAGAAAATACTTTCTAACTTACTAAACAGTCGGAGATTCTCCGCAACTTGTTGCGGGAAGCTTCAATGCTGATGATAGCTGACCGCTGATTTTTTACGTCCCCATCTCCCAGGAGTTGAGGTATTTTTCCTGTTCCTCTGTTAGTGTATCTATCCTAATTCCCATGGATTTTAATTTCAGCCTTGCTATTTCTTTATCAATGTCTTCGGGAACGCTGTATACTCTGTTCTCGAGATTTCCCCCGTTTTTCACGAGATACTCAGCCGCTAAAGCTTGATTGGCAAAACTCATATCCATGACACTTGAGGGATGTCCCTCAGCGGCCGCGAGATTTATCAATCTTCCTTCCCCGAGAAGGTATATCTTTTTTTCATTTGTCAGGCTGTATTCCTCAATGTAGTTCCTGATTTTCCGAACTTTTGTTGAAATCTCCTTGAGAGCGTTAATGTCCAGTTCAACATTAAAGTGGCCTGAATTACAGACGATAGCCCCGTCTTTCATTTTGAGGAAGTGTTCCTTCCTGATAACATTTATGTCTCCTGTGAGGGTACAGAAGAAGTCGCCGGTCTCTGCCGCATCGGAAATAGGCATGACCCTGTAACCATCCATCGTAGCTTCAAGGGCACGCAGCGGATCGACCTCAGTTACTATAACATTTGCACCCATTCCGGAAGCCCTCATGGCGAGCCCCTTTCCACACCACCCATAACCGCATACCACAAAGGCTGAACCCGCTATGAGGCGGTTTGTTGCCCTGATAATACCGTCGATTGTGCTCTGACCGGTGCCGTATCTATTGTCAAACATATATTTTGTGCTGGCATCATTAACGGCAATCAATGGAAAGCGAAGGACTCCCTTCTCGGCCATTGCCTTCAATCTTATTACTCCGGTGGTGGTTTCTTCCGTTCCTCCAATAATCCCTTCGATGAGGTCCTGGCGGCTCGAGTGTATCGTTGAAACCAGATCGGCGCCGTCATCCATCGTTATTGTCGGTCTTGTGTTCAGTACGGAATTGATGTGCATATAATAGGTGTCGGTATCCTCCCCATTTATCGCATGGACAGGAATTTCATGGCACTTGACCAGGTATGCGGCAACATAATCCTGTGTGCTGAGGGGATTTGATGCACATAGAGAAATCTCGGCGCCACCTGATTTGAGAGTCTCCATAAGGCTTGCTGTCTCGGTGGTGACATGGAGGCAGGCGCCAAGCCTGATCCCTTTTAGTGGCTTCTCCTTCTCAAACCTTTCTTTAATACTATTCAAAACAGGCATATTTCTATTGGCCCATTCCACACTCAATTTCCCCTCTTCGGCAAGGTTGATGTCCTTGATATCAAACTCCATTTTCTTCTCCTGATTTACGTATGTTATATGAAAATCCCCCTTACTTCCCTTGTAGTAGAAGGGGGCAGGGGGTTTTCTATATTTCGTTGAAATCGTTTTGGGCATGGCCGTTATTTGAAAACAGCGTGAGCCTTCTGAAGATGTGCAGCTGGCTGTTAAATACCTGCTGCATCTTTTACTGCATCTACCTTATCTGTTTTTTCCCAGGCAAAATCATCCATAAATAAGGTTGTGGGCAATCTTCTGTAAACGTCTCCATTGAGGAGGTCAAAATGTTCAATCATACCCCTCGGGGTTAAATCAAAAACATCTCCTACAACGTCGTCAATCTTTCTATCGGGGATCATTCCTGTTCCGAAGGTATTGACATAAATAGACATGGGCCTGGCGACACCAATGGCGTAGGCCAGTTGTACCGAACATTTGGTAGCCAGACCGGCTGCCACAATGTTCTTAGCGGCAAAGCGGGCGCCAAATGCTGCGGAACAGTCTACCTTTTCCGGTGATTTATTAACTACCGAACCTCCGCCCAACTGTGCCCCGGGGTATCCTCCATAAAACTGAACAACGAGCTTGCGGCCTGTCACTCCTGAATCGGCCGCACTACAGGAATTGGTTGCCTGCCATTCCCCCGTAGGATTGAACAGGAATTCTGTTTCTTTGTCTACCCACTCACCGAGGCTTTTAAAGGCAATTTCCTTGGCCTGTAGCTCTATGCTGTTTTTGAAACTATCCGGAACTTGACGGTAATCAATGGCGTTGGACATGAGAACTTTTGAAACTCTTAAGGGGGTACCATCCTCGCCATAAGTTACAGTTACCTGACCTTTACCATCCGGGGCGAAAACGGGATTTTTGCAATTCTCAAACGCCCTCATCATATTGTTTACTAAAACATATGTGAGCGGCAGTAATTCAGGGGTTTCGTTAACAGCAAATCCGTACATAATGCCCTGGTCTCCGGCGCCAATTTCTTTATATTTGCCTAAATCAGCCCTGGTGCCGATATTGATATCGGGAGATTGTGGGATAATAGCATTGAAAATCCCCATGGCGCTTCCGTTGAGTCCGAGTGCGGAATCGTTGTAACCCAGCCCCATAACTGTGTTGCGAACAGATTTTTCTATGTCGACATAAATCCTTGTGGCGACTTCACCGCCTACGATACAAAAGCCCTTTCCTAAGAATACTTCAAGGCCGCAATGAGGCATCGAGTCTGCATTCATCCCGATTTTCTTTTCTTCATCCAGAATATAGGCGATGATATCCGCCGCAATAGCATCGGCCACTAAATCGGGGTGGCCTACCTTTATACTTTCAGCTGTAATATGCATCTTTTCTCCTTTTCGCTTTAATTTTCATTTGGGCACTGACGCCGTAGCAGTTTACGTTTCAGATCACTTCAAGTATCAGCCTTTTTTTTGCCGTTTATTACTTGCCAAGTGTTCCTGAGGGGCAACTATGCCACCTGATATGATCAGCTTGAATGCTTCTTCTACAGTCATATCCATAGTTATTATCTCGTCTTCGGGGACCATTATATAAAAACCGGATGTTGGGTTGGGTGTGGTTGGAACAAAAACATTTATGCATTTCTGAGATGTCTTTAACTGAACTTCTCCCTTCGCTTCACCCGTTACAAACGCGACGGCATAAATCCCTTTGCGGGGATATTCTATAATAACCACCTTTTTGAAACTCTGGGACTTGTCACTGAAAATGGTATCAACAAGCTGTTTTATCGCCTGATAAATACCTCTAACAAAAGGTATCTTATCGACAAACCATTCACCTAATTTAACGAGTTTATTCCCGAGGTAACTTTTAGTGATAAGACCTACAACAAAGATCAGTATGAACGTAAATATCACACCGAGTCCCGGTATATGAAAGTTGAGCAATTCGTCAGGTTGAAACCTGCGGGGAATAATCTTCAGAATCTTATCCATTAGATTTATTACGCCAAAAAGGATATAAACCGTCAATCCTATCGGGATGATAACAGCAATACCGGTCAAAAATGTATTTTTAATCTTTCTTCTCATTTTCTGTACCAGACAATACAAACCCGCAATTTAGATTATAGAAGCACGCTAGACTCAATGCGTTAGGGTGAAGTCATAACAAAAAGAAATAATCTTTTCAATAACTATTTGTAAAAAAGGGGTAGTGTGTATTGACACTCTACCCCTTTTTTGTAAAGGGAGCCAATAATCAGTGATCGAAATCCGAAATTGAGCTGAACAGCGAGCGAACAAAAAAAATATTTTCTTTAACAGTCGAAGATTCCCCGCAACTTGTTGCGGGGAGCTTCAATTGGAAAAGATATTCTATTGACTGCTGATCTCTGATTATTTGATCCTGTTCTTGTCGTCCACATATACACATTTAGGAGACCAGTCTCGTGCAGAATCATTATCCATGGTGACAAAGCTTGCTATGATGATTATGTCTCCCCGGGAACATTTTCTGGCCGCGGCCCCATTAAGGCAAATAACGCCGGAATCTTTTTCGCCTTTTATAGCGTATGTTGAGAATCTTTCGCCATTTGACACATTGTATATATTTACTTTTTCATAAGGAAAAATATCCGCGGCATTCATAAGAGTTTCGTCGATCGTAATACTTCCCTCATAATTGAGGTCGCCAGCGGTTACAGTTACCCTGTGAATTTTTGATTTAAGGACGAACCTTTGCATATTGCTTATCCCCCTATTGTATTATTCCTCTATGTCCAGGGGTTCCCCGAACACATAGTTGTCTATAAGCCTTGTTACTCCTACTTGCACTGCCAGTGCTATGACGGCTTCACTTTCAAGATATTCAAGGTCATTCATTGTAGTGGTATCACATATCTTCACATAATCAATCTTTGTATGAGGATGCACCTCAATAATTGCTTTTATGTTACTTATTATATTAATCGCCTTCCTTGCCCCGTTGTCATAGAGTTCCTTCGCCGTTTCAAGAGCACGGCTCAGACTGAGGGCAGACTCTCTCTCCCCCTCTTTCAGGTAGGCGTTTCTCGAACTCATGGCAAGGCCATCCGCTTCTCTTATCGTAGGCATTCCAACAACATCTATGTCCATATTGAGGTCTTTTACCATTCGCTTAATCGTAACAAGCTGTTGAAAATCCTTTTTGCCAAAAACCGTTACATGGGGTTTGACAATATTGAAAAGCTTTGCGCA
>Ga0268278_1002307_pt1 | contig 10069 bp, 8 predicted proteins | sample saktaG_3_FD_190135 | JGI IMG/M metagenome (GOLD analysis project Ga0268278, IMG submission 190135) | Saline water microbial communities from Sakinaw Lake, British Columbia, Canada - sak_2010_1_5_55m | ecosystem: Environmental > Aquatic > Non-marine Saline and Alkaline > Saline ... | reverse complement strand
GCCCGCCTATTGCCTCATTGGAGTCAATTCTAAATAAAAAGCAAGAGATAACTTTGTTATTACGCTTCTGCTGTCTATGGGACAGCTTTGGCGGGCGGGCCTCGGGCTGACAATTCCCAGTACCCCGATTTGGGTGATGGCAGGCGGGGGTGCAGCTCCGATTCAACTCCGGATACCCCGACCAAAAAACTCTCTGCTAACAGAGAGTTTTTTGTTTGTCTTTTTTCTTGGGGACAGTCCCCGAAATAAAGGGACCGGAAAACCCCGTTAATTATAGCGAATCCGTTCGTCTTCGCGAACGGATCGGTTCACGAAGATGATGCCGATAAGTCAAAAACCAAGTTTGGCACGATTTCGATAAAATGTTGGGAATGGTCTATTCTCTCATTCGCGCGAATGAGAGAATAATTTAAAGCAAGCCAAACAAAAAAAGGTTCCAGCGCCCGCTCGCCCCGCCTTCTCCTCTCAGCTTCCACCTTCGCTTCTCTTTTGCCAATGGCTTCAGCGGGCGGGCATTCAAGCGGCTGTGTATAACTTTTTGACATTTATCTTGACAAATAGTTTTACATAGGCTAAAATTAAAGAAATGAGAAATTTTATATGTTAATGTATAATCTAAAATTTCTATTATGCTTGCAAAATTCATTCAACAATTGCGGAAAAAAAATAATCTGACACAGGAATTTTTGGCGTCGGAATTGAATATTTCCCGTCCAACCTATGTTCAGATAGAACAGAACGAACGACCCATAACCGTCCCTGAAGCCAAAAAACTGGCCGAGATTTTTGATATTCCGCTTGAGAACTTTTTGCAGGAGAAGGAAAATGCAAAAATAATTGTAAAAATTGAAAAAGGGAGGAAACAAGTACAAGGCCCTGGAAACGAGATCCGTATCAGTGTCCCCCAGCAGAGAGCAGATAAGTTCCGACAAATTTTACTCTACATTTTGAAAAAAGTAGGTGGTAAGCCGAATGTCGGAATGACGGTTTTATATAAATTGCTCTATTTCATGGATTTTGATTATTACGAAAAATATGAAGATCAATTGATGGGCTTAGTGTATCTTAAAAACCTCCGGGGGCCAACACCGCCTTTATTTGAAAATCTCATTACAGATATGGTTAAAAACGGTGAGGTTGAGATTATTAAAAGTAAGTTTTATCAGTACCCTCAAACTAAATATTTAGTGAACCCAAAGGTTGAGCTGAATCTAAGTATTTTGAACGGAAGGGAGCAGGAGCATATTGATTGGGAGTTACAACGACTTTCCGATCTGACGGCCACCCAACTTTCCGATTTATCGCATAAAGATGTGCCGTGGGTTAGCGCAGAGAACGGCAAATCGCTTGATTACGAGGCGGTTTTCTACCGCACACCCGAGACATCAGTACGCATATATGACAACACCGATGAAGATTGAATATAATGCAATTGATGTCTTTCAAAAAGACCTCAAGCGACTCCTTAGGAAATTCCGAACGCTCGAGGAAGATTTAGAAATCGCCAAGCGTAACGCAATAGAACTTTATCACCTCAAAGACATAAACAATCAAAGTGTTTTTCCGATTCCGGGCCTTTGCACTGAAAAAATACAAATTTATAAAATTAAAAAATTCGCCTGTAAGGCGTTAAGGGGTAAGGGTTGTCGAAGCGGAATACGTGTTGTATATGCCTATTTTTCTAATCAAACTAAGGTTGATTTTATTGAGATATATTTTAAGGGCGAGAAAACAAATGAAGACCGCGAAAGGATAAAAGAATATTTGAAAAATTTCTGACTCGCCCGTCGCCCAACAGACCCGCACCCCGACCAAAAAACTCTCTGCTAACAGAGAGTTTTTTGTTATTTTAATTTGTTCTATATTCTATATTCTTGCTTCTAGCTTCTGCCCCCCTAATCAATCATCTCCACGTCGTGGATTTGTCCTTCTTTCACGGCCGCGGCTGTAGCGCGAATGAATTTTGCCTTGCGCCATAAATCTTTGATATTTCTGGCGCCGCAATAACTTAAACCAGAGCGCACGCCGCCGGCTAACTGAATCAATAATTCTTTAACGCTGCCCGTGGTCGGAATCACGGCCCGGTCAGTGCCCTCGGAAACAAAAGCATAATAAGTCTCATGCTCACCATGTAATTTTTTATCGGTTCTCTTTAAATTGGCGGCTAGCGAGGCCATGCCACGATAAATTTTACAACGCTTGCCATTCCAAAAAATAATTTCGCCCGGCGACTCTTCGGTGCCGGCCAATAAATTGCCCATCATCACGGTTGAAGCACCCATGGCTAAAGCTTTTACAATATCGCCCGAAGTCCGAATTGAACCGTCGGCAATCAGGGGCACCTGATATTTTTTCGCCGCCATAGCCGCGGCCATAATGGCCGAAACTTGCGGCACGCCAAAGCCAGTAACAATTCTTGTTTTACAAATTGAGCCGGGCCCCACGCCCACCTTAACCGCATCAGCGCCGGCGCGAATCAAATCACGCGCGCCTTCGGCCGTGGCAATATTGCCAGCCACGACTTCTATATTATATTTACGTTTAATTTCTTTAACGGTATTGATAGTTTTGATCAAATGCCCATGTGCCACATCAATCACTAGCACATCAGCTCCAGCCCCAACCAAGGCCGCGACCCGCTCCTGGTAATCGCCGGCAATGCCAATGGCCGCGCCCACCAATAGCCTCCCCTTCTTGTCGCGAGAGATATTGGGCAAATTGCGATTCAAAACATCTTTAATGGTAATTAGGCCAATTAATTTTTTATTTTTATCTACCAATGGCAGGTTTTCAAATTTATATTTTTTAAAAATACTAACCGCCTCTTGTAAAGACAAATTGGGCCGGCCCAGCGTGAGACGACTAAACGGCATCATCACATCTTTCAATTTTTTATTAGAATCTTTTGGCTCAAAAAGAATATCGCGTTTTTTCACGATACCCAATAATCTTCCTTTTGGATCAACTACGAATAAACACGTACGACCGTTGTCTTCAAAAAGCTGCACCGCGTCTTTTAGCGGCGTATCAGGTAAAAATTTTTCTAAATCTTCAGCCCGGGCATTTTCTTCTCGCTTGACCAGCGACACTTGGCGCACTTCTTCTTCAATGGTATTAAAGCGATGAATAAAACCAATTCCTCCTTGATGGGCCATGGCAATGGCCATTTGCGATTCAGTCACTGTCTCCATATTGGCGCTGACCATGGGCAAAGCTAAAGAAATTTTCTTGGTTAATTTAGTAGTAAGTGAAACCTCCTGCCGCGAGTTAATACTGGACTTCTGCGGAATTAAATAAATATCATCATAAGTGAAACCGTGGGGAATTTTTCTATAATCCATAGGAACCAAATAAATAAAATTCTTTAGACCGTCAGATATTATAATACAAAATTGATTAATGTAAAGCCCGATCCCTATCGTGGACGACGATAGATATTCTTTTCTGGCAATCTACAATCCTAAAATCTGGGCAATTTGTTTAATCAGCGAAACTGCCACTGGCGCCGGCAATAAGCTATAACAAGGTTTACCGTTGTCGTCCTTAACTGACCAAGGTTCTTCAATGACCTTGACACCCTTGGTATTTTTATCGTATTCATAGCGATAGGCCGGCGTAATCTCATAATCATCCACATAATCTTTGGCCACGGCCACTGGAATGGAGTTGCATAAATAAACTTTGGGCACGCCCTGTAATTCAGTCAACATACGCATCACTTTGTCGTCTAGCTCCATACGGTCGCGAATTGCCTCAATACCCAGCTCATCGCCCTCTTTGGCCACCATCCGAGCGCCGCCACAACCAGAATTATCGCACATTAAATAAAAATCATTGGTCTTAACATCATAGCCAATATTTTTGGTGCGCAATAATTTAATGTTGCGCGGAGTTTTACATTTAGGACAAATGACGCGATATTTTAAGCGTTCATCGATTACTGCTTCTGGCAAATCAATAAAGACAAAAAAGTCCGGGTCATTGCGATATCCCATCAAGGTTCTAAAAAATATGGAATAAGAGATTTGATCTAAGTGGCGCGGAAAGCCATCAATAAAAACCGCCTTTCGTCCCAGATGATCCATCTCGCGCTCGAGTAAAGCCAAGATGGCCTCGGTTGGCAGAAGCCCTGAAGTTGAGCGGCCCAAGATTCTGGCCACTACCTCCTCTACTGTGATAAATCCGCGATAATTTTTTTTCAGATATTCGGTTAATTCTTTTTTGCTCTTCTCGTCGCGTAAGGCAGAATCCGCGCTACGAACAATATCGCCTACTGATAAATGAGCCACCCTGTCAGTACCCAGCGCTTCAATGAATAATTTTGAATAAGTGCCTTTGCCAGAATTCTTTTTGCCCAACAAAAAACCGACGAAGGTGTTGTTGGCTAAATATTCTTTTATTTTTTCGATTTCTGGGCCGGCCTTGGCTTGAAAATATTTTCGGCGCTCCACCGGGTCTTCTAACATAAATTTTTGATTAAGACCGGCAACCTTGGTTTTAAATAATGGAAATTCAATGCCCTTCATAAAAATTATAAACTTAAATTACTTAGTGGTTTTAACGACCAAATCTTGACCATTAGAATAAAATATTATATCACCTTTCTCGTCGGTACGCAAGATCTCGGCATCAACTTTTGCTAAATTGGTAAGCGCCCGAAAACCGGGATGACCAAATTTATTCGGTCCGACCGAAATTACCGCATAGATCGGCGCGATGGCGCGCAAAAAATCTATACCGCTAGAATTCTTTGAACCATGATGTGCCACCTTCAGCACCTCAATTTTTTGGGCCTTAAGATAAGGAATTAATTGTATCTCCGCTTCGGCAGGAATATCGCCAGTAAAAAGAAAATTGTGGCCATAAAAATCCATCTCTATCGCCACCGAACCAGGGTTATCGTCTTTTAAATCTTGACCGACTAAGCTAACCCGCGGCCAAATAAAATCAAGCGACATCGTGTCGTCAATAATTAATTTCTCCGGTCCAATAATAAAATGAAGCGGGATTTTCTTCTGGCTAATCATGGCCTGCCAGGCCTGATAATTTACATCCGAATCGCTTACGCCATTATAGTAAATTTGCCCTACCGGATAACGCTGGGTGGCCTCAATCAGCCCATTTAAATGGTCCTGGTCAGGATGACTTAAGATCATTAGATCAATTTGCCGGCGCAAAGGAGAAAGATATTGATCTAATTTATAAATAATTTGCCGCGTTGGACCGCCGTCAATTAAAATATTTTTGCCGCTGGCTGATTGAATCAAAATCGCGTCGCCCTGCCCGATGTCTAAAAATACCACCCGCCCGCCGCTTAAATCTTGACCGGCGTTAATGGCAGAATGCGGGCCGGCGACCACAATCAGCCCCACATTAATCACCAGCAAGCCGGCCAGGGCAATGAAAATAATTTTTAGAATTTTTTTGTTCATACTTAAAATAATGCTAATCTACAAATAAGATGCTTCACGCCAGCAGGCGGATCCGCCCCCTGGCGGAAATTATGCGAACTGCGAATAATTTCCAAAAGATTAAAATAATCCTAAACTACGAATTTATCCGAATGCCCCGAATCGGTTAATTGGTAATTGAAAATTGATTGAAAATTGTCGTCCCAGGGACGATCAGTCTCGGGCTGAAAAATTGAAAATTAAAGTCAGATCCATCTGGGGCGAATTTTTTTAATAATTAAAATAATACTTATTAAGAAAACATAACAAATGATCGTAGAGAGCAAGGAAAAATTAGCAAAATGAAAAGATAAAAACGGAATGTGAGCGCCAATCTGAATAACTTTAATCATATAGCTAAGGAGTAGCCAGCAAGGCCACAGTAAAATCTTTGTCATTATCGGTAACGCCAGTCCAGCCAGAATAAAAATAAAGCCAAGTATCATGGTCCACGGCAGAACGCCCAGAATCAAAGCATTAACCAGCGGACCAACTAACGATAGATTGCCAAAATAATATAAAATCAATGGTAAAGTAATGAGATAGGCGCTAGCAGTAATGACCAAGGACGAACGAAGCGGACACCAACGCCAATCCGGGACTTTGCGTAATAATTTTTCCGCTCCTTTAGATAAATAAACCAAACCAAGAACCGCCAGAAAAGATAGTTGGAAACCAGCGTCCCAGAAAATCAACAGTGGATTAACGGCTAGCATGACGGCCGCGGCCAGAACAACCACATTGCTTGATTGATACGGCCGACCAATTTTTTTCGCGTACAAAAGCAAGATACCCATAATGCTGGCCCGGATAGTCGGCGCTGCGCCACCGGTGAGCAGCGCGAATAAGACGACCACGGCCACGGTCACATAAAAGGCATAGTTTCTTTTCAGGCCAACCACAGAAAATAAAATCATCTCGGTTAACATAATCATAATCAATACGTGCAGTCCAGAGACGGCCACGATGTGCGAAGTGCTGGTTAAACTTAATTGATTTCTAAATTCCTGTGATAAATTTTGCCGCGCGCCAAGTATTAAAGACGAGATTAAAGCGCCTTGCGGTTCGCTAAAATTTTGATTAATCAAGGCTTGGGCCTTAGTCCGAAATATCGTAAGCCAGCTAAGCCAAGAAGTGCCGACCGGGGCACTCATCAATTCAATGCTGTCCGGATAATAACAAACTGAAAAAATCGCATCTTTAGCTAAATAGCCGACGAAATTAAAACGACTATAATTTTGCGGGGTCACAATTTTACAAGCCACTGACAGATTTTGGCCCTGGCCATAAGGTGAATAAAGCGGGACTCGGATCAATGCCCTACCAGAGCCAGCATCATTATTAATACTTTTAATCTCCACAATTAATTCTTTACTCGTATTCTTCATTGCTTCTCTAATAACGCGTCCGGCAAAAATTGTTTTCTGCCCGTTATAAAATTCAAGTCGATTGGGACTAAATACCGGCCAACTTAATTGGTAGCGCGCCGCGCCTAAAATAAAAAATAAAATTATCAAACTGATAATTTTTACCTTGATTGATCTAATAAAAATTATTACCCACGCCGACACAACGATAAAACAGATCCAAAGAACAGGCGACAAATTAAGCCATCGCCCGACCACAATGCCGGCAATAAAAGCAATCAAAACTAATTTAAAAACCTTGGCGCGATGCATAAAATCATTAATATCCTCATTAACATAATCCTAAACTACGAATTTACCCGAATGCCCCGAATATTCTGAAATATATTATTTGTGGCGTTCGGATACATTCGGATTGTTAGGATGATTTATTATTTCTAATCAAAGGCGCGGCCTGCCAGATCAATAGACCGGCTAGAATTCCCAGCGTATCTACCCATAAATCATTAAAGGACGGATCCTGGCATAATCCCTCGGCAATATATTCGTGAAAAATATTAAAAACTACCGCAATAATTAAAACCCAGTACCACTTCAAGCGGAAAAGTCTAAATAGAACAAGGACAAAAATTAAAAAGGCAAAAAAATGAGCAATGTTCCAGGGTAAAGGCGATGGCTGTCCGGCGATGCTATCAAGCGACAAAAAATCTTTGACGCTGTTTAATGTTTTACCGATCGGTATTTGTGTCCAAAAAATAAAAAAGTGCGCGAAATTATAACTAATACGCGCCGCGCCAAAACGATAATGATCAAGCTGGGCCAAGCTAAAATTCACCGGATGATTAAATCGAAGCCCCTCCTGCGCTCGGCAGGCGGCCGGCAAATTTCCGATGCCGAAAAAATCAATGCATAGCAGCACAAACAAAAAAACGGCTAACAGTTTGTTGCGATTAAATTTTTTAAGCATATTTATTACTCCACGGTCACCGATTTGGCTAAGTTGCGAGGCTTGTCAATATCGCAACCACGCAACGCGGCCATATGATAAGCCAAAAGCTGCAAAGGAATCACGCTTATTAGCGGCGTTAAAATGCCATTGGTCTTGGGAATAAAGATTGTCTCTTCGGCTAAGTCTTTAATCTGCTCATTGCCAACGGTAGCAATAGCAATAACTCGCCCGCCCCTAGCTCGCACCTCTTCTATATTACTAATAACCTTCTGATAAATAATATCTTCGGTATCAGTAGCCAACACCACCACGGGCATATTTTCATCAATTAAAGCAATGGGGCCATGTTTCATTTCCGCGGCCGGATAGCCTTCGGCATGGATATAAGAAATTTCTTTTAATTTTAGGGCCCCCTCCAGGGCGGTGGGAAAATTATAGCCTCGGCCTAAGTATAAAAAATTATTGTATTTAAAATATCGCTGGGCAATAATTCTAATTTTTTCATTTTGATCTAGAATCTCCTGAATTTTTCCCGGAATCAAGGTCAGCGCCGTGATTCTATCTTTTAGCTCTTGAGGGCTGATGGTTTTTTTCTTGGCAGCCAAGAGCAAGGCAATTTCTACCAGGACGCTCACTTGAGCGGTAAAGGCCTTGGTGGAGGCCACGCCGATTTCTGGACCAGCATGCAGATAAACGCCGGCATCGGTTTCGCGAGTAATGGTGGACCCAACGGCATTAACAATGCCAAAAACTTTTGCGCCAGCTTGTTTTATTTTACGCAAAGATTCTAGGGTGTCGGCCGTTTCGCCGGACTGACTAATCACAAAATAAAGCGTCTCGCTATTGATCGGGGTTTTTTTATAGCGAAATTCCGAAGCATATTCTGCTTTGGTCGGCAAATTCACCAGCTGCTCAAATAAATATTCGCCAATCAACGCGGCGTGCCAACTCGTGCCACACGCCAAAATAACCATGCGCTTCATTTTGGCCAGACAATCTTCATAGTCTTTCAGGCCGCCCAATTGAATTCTTCCTTCATTGGCCATCGCCCGACCGCGCAAAGTGTTGGTAACTGTCTCCGGCTGCTCAAAAATCTCTTTTAACATAAAATGGTCATAGCCGCCCTTTTCAATTTGCGCCAAGTCCCAAGAAATTTCATCCGGCTTTTTCTCAACTTCCACTTGATCTAAATCAAAAATATGATAACCACTTCTCGTTAAAACGGCGATTTCGTTATCCGCCAAATAAATTACTTGCCGCGTGTGCTTGACTACGGCGGTCGGGTCAGAGGCAACCATATATTCGCCCCGACCCACCAGGCCAATAATGAGCGGGCTGCCCTTGCGCACCGCGATTAATTTGTCCGGTTCGTCAGAAGAAATAATGGCCAAACCATAAGCGCCTTCAATTAATTTTAGGGACTTGATTACAGCAGCCAATAAATCGCCATCATAGTTTTCTTCAATCAGATGAGCAATAACTTCGGTGTCGGTTTGCGAAATAAATTTATGGCGGCGTTCTTTAAGCCAGTCACGCAAGGTCGTGTAGTTTTCAATAATGCCATTGTGAACTAAAAATATTTTTTTCAAACAATCAGCGTGCGGATGGGCATTGATGTCGTTTGGTTCGCCATGGGTGGCCCAACGAGTATGAGCAATAACCAAATTGCCCTCTAAGGAATCTTTTTTAATTAAATCTTCTAAGGCCTTAACCCTGCCCTTTGTTTTTTGACAAATAATTTTATCGTCGCAAAAAACCGCCAAGCCGGCCGAGTCATAACCGCGGTACTCTAAACGCCTTAGTCCTTCCAGACTAATCGGTACGCCATTTTTTGAACCAATGTAGGCCACGATTCCGCACATCTCCTACGAATTACGAATTAAGTACGAATATACAAATTTGCCTGCCCGCCATAACCTTGTGACAGCGGGAGTATCCCGTGAGCCTGATAGCAATCAGATTTTTACGGGACAGCCAAAATAATTACCCTTTTCTTTTAAAATATGCTATAATATACATTAAGTAAAGTTTCCCAACCAAGAGGAGGCAATATGGAAACGACAATCGCAACTTTGCCGACTATGGTTGTCGGCGGACAGATATTTGAGCTCGTCTGGTTTTTCAAGGACAAGGACAAAGACGAGGACGGCAAGTTCCATATAATCGGCACCGAGATGGTTGAACGCGCCAAGGCGCTTGACAGTATGGCAAATCGCTCCCACGTCGAGCTTTTTCTGGCCAACCAAAAAGATATTCCTATTGAATGCCGGGGGCTCGTGCTAGTTTTCGCCGACGCAATCAAG
>Ga0268278_1002305_pt1 | contig 10070 bp, 8 predicted proteins | sample saktaG_3_FD_190135 | JGI IMG/M metagenome (GOLD analysis project Ga0268278, IMG submission 190135) | Saline water microbial communities from Sakinaw Lake, British Columbia, Canada - sak_2010_1_5_55m | ecosystem: Environmental > Aquatic > Non-marine Saline and Alkaline > Saline ... | reverse complement strand
AGGACTGGCGCAAGGATTACAATGAAGTCAGGCCGCACAGCTCATTGAATCACAGAACGCCAATGGAGTATGCTTATACAACGATTGGATTCTAAGCGCCGGTGCTGCTAAACGCGGGGGAAGGTCAGACTTTCTAATGATTTCGGCATTATTAGCTATGCTGTTTGCCCTGCTATCACTTGGTAGTTTGTAAATAAAATAGAGAAGTATTACGCCTGCTATAAACAGCAGTATTCCTATTATTCGTGTAACATACTGAGTTGGATCATTCGGCACATCTTGGTTGTTTGGAGCTATAGTGCGAATTATATATGGAACAATAGGGTCGCCAAATAGGCCCCATACACCACCAGCCATCATTATTGCAGTTCCCCAACGGGAAAGTCTTTTATGTTTCCGAATCCATCGCCTGATTCTGAACATGTTGGTATCCTAACACTGTTCGCGTCAGGATACCAACCAAGAGTTGGCAGAACCTCTGAAGACCTGTCCGCCTTATCGGACGCAGCTAAAGCAACGCCCCTACACTCACGTTACTGCTGCGGCTACCAGTTCCCTGGCGCCGCTCTTCCATTTCTCGGCATTTTTTATCAGCGCCTCGGCGCCCTTCATCATGACGCCGCCGTTTCTCTCGGACCCGAGCATAACCGCCAGCTCCCTGACGCGGTCCTGTCCCTCAATTGTCTCGACAGTGCTGGATGCCCTTCCACCTTCAATAACCTTATTCAGCTTGAAATGCGTATCCCCGAAACATGCTATCTGGGGCAGGTGGGTTATACAGAGCACCTGGTGGAAATTAGCAAGGCTGGCCAGCTTCCGTCCTACGGAGTCGGCGCTCCTGCCGCCCACACCCATATCTATCTCGTCGAATATAAGCGTAGGTATGGGGTCCGCGACCTTGAGCGCGCTCTTCACCGCCAGCACAATGCGGCTGGTCTCGCCGCCGGAAGCAATGGCGGACATAGGCCTGACAGGTTCTCCGGGATTGGTGGCAACCTGGAATTCCAGCCGGTCTATGCCGTCCCCTGTATAGGCGTATGCTTTGCCGCCCGCCACCGAGAGCCCTTCCTTATCCTCTTTGCGCGAAAGCAGGATATCGAACCTGGCCCATTCCAGGCAGAGGTCAGCGAGCTCATTGTTGACCAGCCTGACCAGCTTCTCCGCAGCGCCACGCCGGGTTAGCGAGAGCTCCTCGGCCTTCCTGCCTGCCTCAGACTTCAGCTCCAGTCTTTCAGCCTCCAGCCTGGCCATGGTCTCCTTGCCGCTGCGCATTTCCAGCAGCTCCGCCGCTGTTCTGTCCCTGAAGGCTGCCACGGCGTCTATACTGTTGCCATATTTACGTTTTAAAGCCGAAAGCGCCTCGATCCTGACCTCGATCTCCTCAAGCTTTTCCTGGCTGTTTTCCACGTTCTCAGCATAAGACCTCAGATCTCGCGCCGTCTCCTCTATGACCGACAGCCCATCTTCCAGTCCCTCCGCGAATTCGGCCAGGCGTGTATCGGCCGAACTGATACCCCTCAAACATGTCAATACCCTGTGCATGAGAACGGAGACCGACCTGTCATCGCCATAGAGGGTTGTGTAAGCATCCAGGCAGCCCCCGCTGATGGCCCCTGCCCTGCGGTATATATCCCTCTCTTTGAGCAACTCCTCTTCATCCACCTCATCCAGCCGGGCGCCGTCTATCTCGTCCACCTGGTATTGCAGCAGGTCGATATAGCCATCCTTTTCCCTGTGTTCCATTGATGCAATAGCCTTCTCCCTGACGCGCAATTCCTCGATAATCCGCCTGACATCCCTGCGCTTATCGGTCAGCTCGCCGTATTTATCCATCAGTGACAGCTGGTTGGAAGCATCCATCAGGGACAGGTATTCCATTTGACCGTGTATATCCACCAGGTGCCGTCCGATCTGCCTCAATAGAGAAAGTGGAACCGCCCGGTTGTTGACCCTGGCAATGCTCCTGCCACCCTCCTGGAAATCGCGCGATATAAGCAACATACCGTTGGCTTCCGGCTCGATGCCGTTATCCTCCAGTATCCCTTTTATCATGCCGACCGTGATCTCGGACGGCCAGAAAATAGCCTCGACGTGAGCAGACCTGCTGCCGCTGCGGATCAAGCCCGAAGGCGCCCTGGCGCCCATCAGCAGGCCCAGCGCATCCACCAGCAGCGACTTGCCCGTGCCTTCATCCCCGCTGATCACGTTCAACCCCGGCACGAAATGCATGGCGATATCCCTGATCACAGCGAAATTCTTGATATGCAGTTCACCTAACATCGTGCGCCTCCTGTTCTCACAGTCATTAATACATTTGTTCTATTATCATAAAGAACATTTGTTCTATTTGTCAAATTGACATGTAGCGCAGGTTGAGGTTAAATACCGTACACAGTAAACAGCCTGAGGAGGCAGCATGGAAAAGAAGGTCCACGATTTCGATTTTCTGATCAAAGGCGGCCCGTATTCCCACATTATTGAAGCCAACGGTTTTCTCTTTGTTTCCGGCATGACGCCCATCGATATCGAGAAGGGCATCATGATCACTGATGATATTACAAAGGGTACGGAGCTGGCATTGGGCAACGTTAAAAGGGCGCTTACCGCGGCGGGCAGCAGCATGGAGAAAGTGGTAAGGGCCACCGTCTACCTGCGCGACATGGCCGATTTCAATGCCATGAACGAGGTCTACAAGACCTTCTTCCCCAGTAATCCCCCGGCGCGCACCTGCGTGGCGGTAAAAGAGATCCCGGGCAGCTCACCGGTCGAGGTGGAAGTCATAGCGCTTAAATAAATTGTAAAAGGGAGGCCGGCATGGTTGGACTGTCAGAGATAAAGGCGGCTCGGGAGAATATAACCGGGTTCATACACCGGACGCCTTTGCTATCCTCGCAGACTATTAATAGTGCCACGGGGAATACCCTCTGGTTCAAAGCTGAATGCTTTCAGAAAACGGGATCTTTCAAAGCCCGCGGCGCCAGCAACAAGATCAAAACGCTGGCGCTGCAAAAGGTGAACGGGGTCATCACCATATCATCGGGAAATCACGGGCAGGCCACGGCCTACGTGGCAGGGCGACTCGGCATACCGGCCGTGATCATGGTGCCTGATGGGACTCCGCAGCCGAAAATAGATGCGGCAAGGTCATACGGCGCAGAGGTCATAATAGGCGGCGACCTCAATAACGTCGAACCTCTCATTGAGAAGGCCTTCGCACTGGCCATTGAAAGAAAGCTGGAGCCGATACATCCTTTCGAGGACCCGCTCATCATAGCGGGACAGGGTACACTTGGCCTCGAGATAATCGACGATCTGCCGGATGTGGACATCGTGACAGTGCCCGTAGGCGGCGGGGGATTGCTGGCAGGGGTCGCAGTAGCTCTAAAACAATCGAGACCGAATATAAAGGTATATGGGATTGGCCCGGTCAACGCATCAAGCATGTTCACCAGCTATCACAACAAGAAAATGGAGACGCTGCATGACATGCCGCAGACCATAGCCGACGGCATCCGCACGCCGATGGTCAGCCAGGTTACGCTGGAGCACGCCCTCAAGTACGTGGACGATATAATCACGGTGACCGACGACGAGATAGTAACCGCCATGAAGCTGGCATGGAGCAGGCTGAAGGTTGTGGTCGAGCCGTCGGGCGCCTCGTCACTGGCGGCTATACAGGCCGGCAGGGTTCCCGTCCCGCAGGGGGCCAAAATAGTCTGTGTATTCAGCGGCGGCAACGTTGATTTCAAGAAGGTCGCCAAACTGCTCGCTGCTTAACAGCAGCCAATTCAACCGATTCTGTATGGTCACTCCCCCGCTTAACAGATCCAACGAGGATTGTTACTGCAGGACGCTGGCCAGCTCCTTGCCTTTGTTCAGCGCCGTAATATTCTCTTTAATAGCCTTGGGGAACATATCCCTGATCGTCTTCTCAATAGCCTCCTGGCTGATGGTCACCAGGCCGGTCTGGACAAGCGCACCGATCAGGATCATGTTGGCAAGCATAGCATTTCCCATCTTCTGCGCCTCCTCGGTGGCATGGACTATATAGGTTTTAGCCGACATGCTTTTTACCTGCTCCAAAAGTTCCTCCAGATTTGGATAGCCACTCCCCGATCCGGTGAAGTCCACCGGGTGAATCGGGCGGGGGTTGACCACGGTAACCACATTTAGATTGCCAAAGGATTTAAGGACCCTCAGCGTTTCCACCGGCTCCATGCCGAGCACTATATCAGCCTGGCCTTCCGGTATCAGCGGGCTGTATTGTTTCTCCGCTGAAACTTTAAGGTGGCTCATGACCGAGCCGCCGCGCTGCGATGAACCGTACGTTTCGCCGATGGTAACAAAGTAACCATCATGCACCAGTGTATTACCCATAACCAGTGAGACCATCACATTCCCCTGGCCTCCGACTCCCGCCACGACCAGATTTATGGGATCTTTAGCAAGCTTCTTCATGCTACCGCCTCCCTGGTTATGGCGCCTTCGGGGCATATGTCGGCGCAGACGCCACACTCGTTACAAATGACCTCGTCGATCCTGGTTTTGCCCAGCACCGGGTCCCAGATCAATCCCGGGCATCTGAAGACCCGGGTACACAGCCGGTTGCACCCGCAATCCTCGCCCAGGCACTTATCCGGATCTATTTTCATCTTATAAGGCTTCCCTTCTTTCTTCTGCCTGACCAGCTCGCAGGTGCGCCTCATAATAGCCACCCTCGCACCTTCTTTCTGCTCGATGAGGTCGAGCATGGTCCGGGTGGTATTTTTCAAATCGAATGGATCGCATACCTCCACCCGCGCGCCGATGGCCCGACAGATATTCTCCATACTGATCTGCGCCGCTGGTTCACCCATGGCAGTAAGCTCGGTTCCCGGGTGCGGCTGAAAACCGGTCATGGCTGTGGCGCCATTATCCAGTATAACCAGTGTAAAATCGGAGTGGTTGTGCACTCCATTAACGAGAGCGGGAATGATGGAATGATAAAAAGTGGAATCGCCCACCACTGATACCACGGGCTGGTCAAAACCGAAGCGGCTCAACTGACCGAAGCCGTTGGCCAGTCCTGCCCCTGCACCCATACACTGGTGCGTCCGTGTTTGAAAGAAACCTGCGGGGCCCAACGCCATGGTATAACAGCCTATGTCACCGGTGACAAAGCCGTTGCGCCCGTCCATCGCCAGCGCGTTTTTAATGGCCCAAAAGGAAGCGCGGTGCGGGCAGCCCGGACAAAAGGTCAGCAGCCTGTCCATAACGTAATTCTGCGGCACAGCTTCAACCTTTTTCATGTACTCCGCGTCGCGGGGTTCGTACCTGATATCCAGCACACCGGTTATGGCCTTGATCACCGCGTCGGGAGTCAGCTCCCCAAAGGCATTGAGATGCCGGGTCTGTTTGCCATAGAACATATTCCTCTTGCTCTCAGGCGAGAAACCGGCGGCGTATTCCATGACAGCGCCCTCGAGGAAGGGGTCGGTTTCCTCTATGAAGAGGACCTTGTCCGATTTTGACAAACAGCTTTTTACCAGTTTCTCCGGCAGCGGCCATAACGTGCCCAGCTTCAATATGCCGATCCTGTTTTCGGCCTTAAGCGCATTTACTGCATCCTGCGAATACAGCCAGCCCGAACCGGAGGTAACGATCAGCAGGTCGGGTTTTTCAGGGCCAACATATTTGTTGTACTCGGAGGACTCGAATTTCTCCCTTATTTTGTCTAAGCGCATATGCTGGAACATATGCCGGAATGAACTCGGTATGCACATAATGGGAGTGGGCATCGGCGCAGCCGGGTCGAAGTACTGCTCAAAGCGTGCCTTATGCTTTATCCCTGGTATCTCGCCCAGCCTGATATTGCCCCTGGCATGCGCGATCCTGGTTACACTGCGCATAATGCAGATAGTGCCGAATTCCTCGCTGATGCCGTACAGGAACGGCATCATGTCCTTCGCTTCCTGGAAATCGCCGGGTTCAACCAGCGGTATGTCCAGCCACTTGGAAACAGGACGCGAATCCGTCTCATTCGAGCTGGAATGCGCGGCCGGGTCGTCGCCGACCATCAGGACGAGGCCTTTTTTGCCGATGCCGCTTAGAGTTATTGTTGACAGGAAGTCGATAACCACATTGAGGCCGTTCATCTTCATGGCCACCAGCGATCTTATGCCGGCAAAGGATGCGGCAGCTCCCTCTTCAATGGCAACCTTCTCATTTACCGACCATTCCACGTAGATATCGCGTTTCTTGGCTACCTCGGCCAGGCTGCCGAGGATCTCCGATGACGGAGTTCCAGGATATGCTGAGGCAAAGCCGATTCCCGCTTCCAGCGCTCCCCGCGCCATGGCTTCGTTGCCTATAAATAACTGGTTGCTGCCCGGGGCATCTATATCAATGTTTGGCATTTCAATGTCCTCCCTGCGCAGTCACCCGATGATCAAGCAGCTTTCCCTTCAGGTTATCGGAAATGCCCAGGTACATCAGGTCATTTTTATCACCGGTTTTCTCGACTATGGCTTGTACGGCCCGCGCCTTCTTGGTCAAGGCGGCTTCTTTCAGGTGCACCAGGTTTTGCGCGGGCAATTCCCTTATTTCAAGCTTCCCTTTCTTTTTGGCATCCGCGATTATATCTGTGCCGCGCTGGGTGCGTACTATGACAGTATTCCATCCTTCTACGCCCTCCACTGAACCAACGGATATATCTGTAAATTCCGCCGTCATATCGAGGCAGAAAGCGCAGGTAGGCATGCGGTACTTCCTGACTTCATCCAGCGGGTAGGATTTGACCTCCTTGCCGATGTACAAATCCAACTTATTAGCAGGGGGCGGCGGTATATCGAACTTCTTGATCTTAGCGGGGGAGACATTGTTCGTGAGGAACTCGTAAAACCTGTCATAGGCCAGGGCCCATGTGCAGAATAGGCCTATAGATAGCCGGACATTGCTCATGCTGACGCGCTGCGTGGGGGGACTGGCGACCATCTTGGCCAGGGCGATCGCCTGGCAGGGCGTTACCACAATGCCGAGCCTGTCCTTGCTGTCCCTGGGCATCCTGTTCAGGGTTTCCAGTGCAGGATAGGCCATATAATTGGATCCCGCTCCTTCCAGCACCTGCGCTGCCGAGCGGGCTACGAACCCGGACGGCAACTTATCGTCAGTGTTTTTAGACAGGATAGCCGCATCGATCAGGCTATTGTCCAACGCCAGGGCCAGCAATGCGCTGACGGTGCCGCCGTACTGCCCTTTTGTCCTGGCCTTGGCATCGCCGGCCCTGGCCATAAGGACCTCTTTAAAGGTGCCGATCTCGTCACCCGTGTATGGCGTGCCGTGGATTCTATTGCTGATAGCGTCCAGGTCGGTAAAAGTGCGGGGACAATACTCGTAGCAATGCCCTTCCGTCCTGTTGCAGAAATCCAGCATGCGTATTTTCCCACGGTAAAAAACCATATAAGGGCAGTCCCCCACACATGCTCCGCACACAGTGCACAGCCCCTTATCGATGACCTCCTTGAAAAGGTCCCCGATTCCCTTAGTTTTCGTGACCATGGATGCCTCCTTGTCGTGAGCCGGCATGTACGGCAGCACTGCGTAAAGCCAAAGCTAATTTTAAATCCATGCGGAGCAATAATCAATTTCAGGCGTGAGGTTAAACAGCTGATCGGCAGGGGGAAAAGTTTAGATAGGAAGGGACAGCCATCGGGAATTAGCTGAACTCGCAGCCTTTGAGCAGGGCAGCCTTGTTCAATTCGAGCTGACGTTTGTTCTTGGAAAGCATCTGGTTGAGCACCTTAATGATGCTCGACGTCGTGGTGACACCTGAATTGGCAATTACGGCACCAAGTGCTATCAGGTTGCCCACCGTATCGTCGCCGAGCTCCTTTGCCATCTCGACGGTCGGCACATAGACAATCTTGATGTCATGCCTCCTGGATTTAATTTTTATCAGCGATGTATTGACCACCAGAAGCCCGCCGGTCTTAACCGTGTGTTCAAGCATCTTCATGGCAGCCGGGTTCATGGCCACCCCTATATCGGGATGCGTGATAAAGATGGAGCCGATCCTCTCATCCGAGATGTTCACGAAGCAGGAGCACATTCCGCCCCTCTTCTCACCACTATAATAAGGAAGCCAGGTCGTCTCCAGGCCTGCGTTGAAGGCGGATTCCATGAGAAGGCGACCTATGAAGAGAAGGCCCTGTCCGCCGAACCCGGAAATGGTTATCTCCCAGTTCAACTCCTGTCCCCCTTCTTCAGCGCCGCAACCCCCGGTAGCACCTTGAATTCGCCCAGGGGAAACTGCGGGATCATATTGTTGGTCATCCAGTCGGGCGCCTGCTCCGGCTCTACCCTCCAGTTGATCGGGCACATGGAAAGTATCTCGACCATGGCGAAACCGAGTCCGGCAAGCTGTGTGCGGAAAGCCAGCTCAACGGCTTTCTTGGCCTTGCGTATGTTTGCCGGGTTGTTCACGGCCACCCTGGCGATATAGGCGGGGCCGTCCAGCGTAGCCAGCATCTCGCTCATCCTGATGGGAAAGCCCGACTGCTCGGCGGTGCGCCCGCCGGGCGTGGACGCCGTGTACATGCCCATGAGAGTTGTAGGCGCGAGCTGCCCGCCTGTCATGCCGTAGGTGGCGTTGTTGGCGAAGATGATGGTGATCTTCTCTCCCCTGGCGGCGGCATGCACAATCTCAGCGGTGCCGATGGAGGCCAGGTCGCCGTCGCCCTGTATGGCAAAGGGGACAAGGTCGGGCCTGCAGCGCTTGATGGCCGTGGCCACGGCCGGCGCGCGCCCGTGGGGGGCCTCCATACCGTCAACCTTGAAGTATTCGTACGAAGTCACGGTGCACCCGATAGAGCCGATGCATATGGCCCTTTCCTGAAGGTCCAGCTCCTGCAAAGCCTCGCCCACCAGGCGCTGGATGATGCCGTGGCCGCACCCCGGGCAGAAGTGAGTCGGACGGTCAACCATTATGTCCGGCCGGGCAAAAATCACGCTGTCGTAATCGTTCATCTCTGCTTTGTCCATACCTGCTATTACATCAGTAAATCAATGGCTTCAAATATAGGATCGGCTTCCAGCGGCACGCCGCCGTATGTGTTGGCCAGTTTTATCTCATTCTGGTTTCCCACCGCTATCCGGACATCCTCTATCATCTGCCCGCCACTCATCTCCGCCACTACGAACTTGCACCCCCGTTCCGCCAGGTCGGCCAGCGGCTGATAGGGGAAGGGGAACAGCGTGATGGGGCGGATGAGGCCCACGCGCAGTTTCTTGCTGCGCGCCAACTTCATGGCGCTGATGGAGGACCTGGCTGCGCTCCCGTAGGCTACCAGCACAATGTCGGCGTCCTCTGTATTGAGGGCCTCGTAACGCACCTCATTCAGGCGCATCCTTTCAAATTTATCCAGCAGCAGCTTGATCCTCCTGGGATGATCGATGGGATTCATTTCAAAGGAATTGATAAGATTTTTGGGCCTGCCTTTGGCGCCCGTTATGGCCCACTTCTTTTCGGGCAGCTTCTTAACCCGGTCGCGGATGGTGATCTGCTCCATAACCTGCCCCAGGAACCCGTCAGCTATCACCAGTACGGGATTGCGGTATTTATCGGCCAGCTCAAAGGCCAGCATGGTCAGGTCCATCATCTCCTGCACGGTGGAGGGGGCCAGGTTGATCAGGTAGTAATCGCCGTGCCCGCCGCCCCGCGTGCATTGCATGTAGTCCCCCTGTGCGCCGCCGATATTGCCCAGCCCCGGCCCGGCCCTCATGATGTTTACGATAACGGCGGGCATCTCAGCCCCCGACATGTAAGAGATGCCCTCCTGCTGGAGGCTGAAACCGGGACTCGAGGTGGAGGTCATGGTGCGGAAGCCTACTGCGGCGGCGCCGTAAACCATGTTGATAGCAGCGAGCTCGCTCTCGGTCTGGAGGAATACCCTGCCCTCTTCCGGCATGCGGCGCGCCATATTTTCGAGCAGGTCATTTTGCGGTGTGATGGGGTATCCAAAATAAGCCTGGCACCCGGCGAGTATGGCGCCTTCTGATATGGCAATATTACCCCCCATGAGGGTCCTTTCGGG
>Ga0268278_1002304_pt1 | contig 10072 bp, 12 predicted proteins | sample saktaG_3_FD_190135 | JGI IMG/M metagenome (GOLD analysis project Ga0268278, IMG submission 190135) | Saline water microbial communities from Sakinaw Lake, British Columbia, Canada - sak_2010_1_5_55m | ecosystem: Environmental > Aquatic > Non-marine Saline and Alkaline > Saline ... | reverse complement strand
TACGAACAACTATCTCTTCAATTAGCAGAATTAGGCGGAGAAATCATTGTTGATACTATACCCAAATGGGTTAATAATGAAATTGAACCGGAAGCTCAAAACGAAGCAGAAGCAAGTTATACTAAGATTCTAGAGAAAGAAGATGGAAAAATTAATTGGAAAGCAGAAGCAACTCAAATCGAAAGAAAAGTAAGAGCCTTGAATCCCTGGCCTGGAACATGGACAACATGGGGTAATGTACGACTTAAAATATTAAAAGCAAGGATTTTCAAATTCTCTGTAGAGAAAAAATATCCAATAGGACAAGTTCTTGTTGTTCCTCAAAACGACGCTGCCGTTCAATGTGATGAAGATTTTCTTGTTTTGGAAGAGCTTCAACTTGAAGGGAAAAAACCATTAAAATCAGAAGAATTTTTAAGAGGGTACGAAAGCTTTATGGAAGCAATATTAAAATAGCGTGATTAATTTTAACGAGCTAAAAACAGGAATAATAATAACTATACAATCCCAACCCTATGAAATAATAGAGGCTTCTTTGCTTTTTAAAGGCAGAGGGCATTCTATTCTCCAGGCAAAACTGAAAAATTTAATTACCGGAAATTCAATTTCCAAAACATTTCATCCTTCTGATTCTTTTGAAGAAGCAGAAATTGAAAAAATAAAAGCAAAATTTCTTTATTCGAACAAAGACCAGTTTTGGTTTTGCGAGGAAAATAATTCAAAAAACAGATTTTTCATTTCAAAAGAAGTAATTGGAGAAAGTTCTCGCTTTTTAAAGCAAGACACAGTTGTTGATGGAATAGTTTTTAATGAAAAGATAATAAATATTTTACTTCCGATTAAAGTCAAACTTAAAGTTATTGAATCCCCTCCCGGAATTAAGGGAGACAGAGCACAGGGAGGAACAAAAACAATAATCTTAGAAACAGGAGCTAATTTAAATACCCCTTTGTTTATTGAACAAGGGGATATTATTGAGGTAAATACGGAAAAAGGAGAATATACCAGAAGAGTGAATTAAATAGATTTTTTCTTTTCTGCTTTCTTTACTTCGTATTCATTCATTCCAAAATGATGAGCAATTTCATGCCAAACAGTATCCTTAACTATCTTTTCAATGTTAGCTTCGCTAGACGCAATTTTTTCAATTGAATTTTTAAAAATAGTTATTTTATCAGGTAAAACTTGGGCATAGCGCCCTCTTTTTGTTTGAGGAACTCCTTCATATAATCCAAGGATTATTCTATTTGTTTTAAGCTTTTCTGCTTGATGAGGAGTAAGATCATCCTCAATAACAATATCTACATTTATCAGCTTTTCCAGAAACTTTTCCGGAATAGCTTTAATCCCTTTTTCTACCAGTTTCTCAAATTCTTCTCTTTGCATATTATTTTTCCATTTGTTCCAATATTTTTCCAAGTTCTTCAATTTCCTGTCCGTAAAGAGCCCAATCTCCAGTCTTCTGCGCTTCTAAAGCATTATTAAAATACTTCTGTGCTTGTTCGGCTAAACTTTCCGTTGTAAAGGACTCTGTTTCTTGAGTTTGAGAAGTAAAGATTTTTTGAAGAGACTCCTGTAATGTTACTTCCATGGCAATGCGATTCTCATAAGCAACAATCACTCTTTTTAATTCTGGAATCATTCCCCCTTCTGCTCTAAGATATAGAGGGCGGACATAAAGTAATGACCCTTCAATTGGAATCACTAATAAATTTCCCTGAATAACTTCAGATCCTCTCTGATCCCAAAGAGAAATTTGCCTTGATATTTCCGGATCCTGATTAATCCGATTAACAACTTGAGTCGGTCCAAAAACTAACTTTTGTTTTGGAAAGCGATAAACAACCAATTTCCCGTAGTTCTCTCCATCATTTCTAGCCGCTATCCAGGCGGAAAGATTATCTTTTCCTTTAGGAGTAAAAGGCATCATTAGGACAAATTCTTCTTTTTCCTCTTCTGGAAGCTTCATAATAATCCTTCTCATAACAGGATTAAGTTCTCCTCTCTGCGCTAAATGGGGAATCTCCCACTGATCTTCTTTATTATAGAAAATCTGAGGCTCAGACATATGATAAATAGTATAGATTGCTGTTTGAGAAGCAAAAAGGTCTTCCGGATAACGCAGATGAGCCCTAATATCTTCCGGCATTTCGTCTAAAGAAAGAAATGTTTCTGGAAAAATCTTGGCATATGTCTTAATCATTGGATCTTCGTTGTCCGAAACGAAAAACTGCATTTTACCATTGTAAGCGTCAATTACTATTTTTAAAGAGTTCCTAATATAGTTGATGTTCTTTGGTTGCAAGGAATTATTTGAAATATTTATAAACTGAGAATAAGGATAACGATCGCTTACAGTATAGGCATCGCAAATCCATTTAAGTTCTCCATTGTCGGTAATTACCAAATAAGGGTCTTTATCAAACTCTAAAAAAGGAAGAACCCTGTTTGCTCTTTCTTTAATATTTCGATAATAAAGAACTTTGCTGTCGTTTGTAAAATCATCGGAAAAAAGAATCTTCAACGAATTAAAGCGGATAGCAAATAAAGCTTTTTCTAAAAAAGAATTGATGGAAACTCCTCCCTCTCCTTGATAAGAAGTGAAAACATTTTCTTCTCCTTCCGGATAATCAAATTCATCGGCTTCTGTTTTGACAAAAACATAATCATTGGAAAGTTCTCCAAAATATATCTCCGGTCTTTCTATTGAAAGAGATTCTATACTTGATTCAGGAGGAAGATCTTTAATGAAAAGAACTGGCAGACCCTCTTTAGAAACTTGATTCACCGGACCCAAGGTAATACCGAATCCGTGAGTGAAAGTAAATCTCTCATTTATGAAACTGCGATGTGGCAAGCTTTTTGAATTAAGCTCTCTGGCCGAAAGCATAACCTGCCTATATTCACCATCTATATAGTAACGGTCATTATCTACTGAAACAAAATCATAATATGTACGAATTTCTTGAAGCTGGCCAAAAGTATCTAAAAGCGGTTCTCTGTCCCAAAGACGGACATTTCTAATTGTAGATTGATTTTCTAATATATCTTTCATTACAAGAGTAGTATCGTCCTTAAGGCTTCTTTCTTCAATATTATCCAATCCAAACGCTTTTCTGGTAAAAGATATGTTATTGACAATATATGAAGATTCTTTGGCAATCTCATTTGGGACAACTATAAATTTTTGTACTAAGAAAGGATAAATCCCTGTTCCAATAATTGAGACAATAAAATAAAGGGCAACGGCAGTATATAAAAGCTTATTTCCCTTCTTCCTAATATTTAGAATAACCATCAGGGCTCCTAAGAAACAGGCAAACATTAAAAGTCTTAAAGCTGGAAGTTTTGCCGAAACATCGGCATAGCTGGCTCCAGTAAACGGTCCAGTAGAAGAATAAAGCAAATCCGGAATTCTATAAAAATACACCCGAAGACCGGCAATAATGAAAAGCAGAGAAACAAGGATTGAGAAATGAACTTTTACGCTTTTCCCTATTCCAACCTGGCCATTGTAAAAATAGACAGCTCCGCGCAAAGCAAAAAGCAGTACAGCTCCAATTAAAGAAACGATAACCGAGAAGAAGAAAAGCCCAAGAACCATTTTAATAAAAGGAAGTCCGAAAAAGTAATAAGAAACGTCTTGGTTTAAAATAGGATCTAATATTCCGAATGAAGTTGAATTAAAATACTGAAGAACAGTCTGCCATTGGAAAGAGACAGCAAGACCTGTGAAAAGTCCCAATACTAAAGAAATAACTATTCCAAACTTTTTAATTCCCTTATCAATATCAGGCTGTTTTAGTTTAATCCCTTCTGTGAATTTATTAATTTGAGGTGCTTCTTTTTCTTTTGAACTAAAAAAATCAGCAATTCTAAAATTAAGATAAATAAAAGCAAAAACAGCCAATCCGGCAATCATTCCAATTAAAAGCTTTGTAGAAAGAATAGTTGTAAATATATTCTCAAATCCAATACTCTGAAACCAATACCAGTCGGTAATCAAATTAACAACTGCTGGTGTAATAAAAAACAATAAAACAATAACAGCAAAAAAGATTCTTTTTTTTAATCCCATATTATTTTAAGAACAATCCACAGAAGCATTGCCCATTTTTTTTAATTTCCTCATGACTTTCTTCACAAGGACAAATTTTATCTTTGTTATCTTCTATCTTACCAATAATTCTTCGACAAGGACAATACTTTTTTCCGTATTTTTTTTCATTTTCAAGTAATCCCTTAACAACCCTTTTGATTATTTCTTTATTAGGATTCAATCTAAATCCGTTCTTTTCGGCGTATTCTTCATATTCGGCAATAACTTGTTCAATCTCATTATTTTCCATTATTTTCCTTTGACTGGATATTTTTTTCCAGCCATTCTCTAATATCAGATTCAGGTCTTAAGCCAAGAAAACCAGAGATAGGTTCTCCATCTTTAAAAATTATTAATGAGGGAATCCTGTCAATATTGTGTTTCCCAGCAGCAATTTGATTCTCATCCAAATTAGCTCTTGCAAAAACAATCTTCTCTTTATATTCTGGTTCTATTTTTTCAAGAATAGAACCCAAGACAAGACAAGGGTTACACCACTCTGCCCAAAAATCAACTAAGATAAGTTTTTCCTTTTTTATTGTTTCTTCAAAATCTTGATCGTTTAAATTTAAAAACATATATTTCTATTTTACTATATTCTTTAAAAAACACAATGGAAAAGGCGTCGAGTATAATTACTGACGCCTTTTGCTCTTTTTCTCTTCATACATAGCTTCATCAGCTTTTGCAAAAAGAGATGGGAAAACAACAGGAATATTGTCACTTATCGATAATCCAACCGAAACGCTGATATTGTTAAATCTGCACGCTTCTTGAAGATGACGAATTTTGCTTTTCATAGAAGCTTTAGTCGCGTCAAAAAGCAAAACAGCAAATTCGTCCCCTCCGATGCGACTAATAATGTCGCTCTTTCTAAAAGATGCTTTCAGAATCTTGCTGAAAGCTATCAACAAACTATCTCCCTCTTTATGACCGAAGGAGTCATTTATTGATTTAAGATTGTCTAAGTCGCAAATTATCAATCCAATGGGATTGAATCTGCCACTTTCGACTCTCTTAACTTCTTCTTCGAAAAAGTTCCTGTTATGGAGCCCAGTCAAGGAATCATAAAAGCTCAAAAATTCAAGCTTCTTTATTTCCGTGACGTCCTGAATGAAGAAATTAAAAGAAACATTGTTTCCTTTCTCATTCTTGACAGGAGATTTTAACACGGAGAACTTTTTCAAGCATCCATTCTCATCTTCAACTTCAATCTGTGTCTCTTCATTGACAAGAATTTTCTCTCCTTCACTTCTCAGAAACGAACTAATCTCTTTATTCACCTTTATCCTCATTAATGTACTGTATATACTATAATACAGTTTACACTATTTGTCAACTTTCAAAAGCTCTACTTCAAATATAAGAGTAGCATTTGGAGGAATAACACTAGGAATTCCATTTGGACCATAAGCTAATTCTGAAGGGATTGTCAATTTCCTCTTCTCCCCAACCTTCATACCTAAAACTCCTAAATCCCATCCTTCTATAACCTGGCCAGCTCCGAGCTTAAATTCAAAAGGAGTTCCTCTGTCCAAACTTGAATCAAATTTTGTTCCATCTTCAAGTGTGCCAGTATAATGAACAGACACGTTGTCTCCATTTTCAGCTTCATCGCCACTTCCCTCTTTTAATACTTCTATTTTCAATTCATTTCCTTTTTTACATTCTCCTCTGTAAAATTCTCCTTCTTCGCATTCTAAACCATCCGGAAGTACGCATACTCTTTTTTCATCTGCCCGCAACTCAATTTCTCCTCCTTGTTCTTCACAATAAGCAGAAGCAGGATTAGTCTTTTTGTTTAGAAAAACAAAAGCAATAATTAGAGAGATAACAATTAAAATTATAATTAATATTTTTTTCATATTTTTAAGTTAAAAAACAAAAGCCCGTAAGGGCTTTTGTTTGAGATTTCTTAAGAGTCTTTTCTCATTGGTTTTGCTTCGTCTACAACAATAGCTCTTCCGTCCAATTCTTTTCCTTTCAATTCTTCTATTGCTTTTTTAGCTTCTTCTTCTGAAGCCATTTCAACGAAACCAAATCCTTTTGATCTTCCAGAAACATTGTCTTTAATAACAGTTGCTGATTCTACATTGCCAACTCCAGCAAAGAAGTCTTTAAGAGAATCATCTGTAGTGCTGTAGGAAAGACTTCCTACATAAAGTTTCTTACTCATTTTTTAAAAAATTTATTTATTAAATTTTAACGACCTTACTCTCTTAGAGATTACGGCATCTTCTTTTAAAAAAAAGAACTGCTGTTCCCTAATATACTAAAAACATTTCTTATTGTCAACTTAATATGTGAAGATAAATAAAAATCTATTGACTAATATTTTTGTCCGCATATGATTAAAGTAGATCAAGAGGTTAGAACTTCTTGAAGTAAGAAAGGAGGTGCCTAAAATGCCAGGATACAATGGAAAAGGACCGATGGGACAAGGTCCTATGACCGGCAGAGGACGTGGCTTCTGTGTCCAGAGGGTAACACCACCCGAAAATCCTCCTCCCGAAGCTGTTTTCGGAGTAGGTCGCGGTGGAATCCCCTGGGGTTGCGGAAGAGGCCGTGCATTTGGCAGAGGAAGAAGAGGCCGTTCTGACAGACCCTTCTAAGGTTATTACCCCCTCGGGTAATAATTCACTTAAGAAGAGACAGGCTCTACCTGTCTCTTCTCTTTTAAAATATTCAACTTTTTAATCAATCTGTTTTTGTTTTATCTTTGAAAGCAAATACCAAGTAAGGAAAATAGTCAAGATTAAAGCAGCTAAGATTCTTATATTTATACAATAATAAGAAGCAAAGTAAAAGCAGAACGCTAAAATTGTAAAGATTAAAGACCAGATAAACCAAACTAATTCTTTTTTAGCATTAATTCTTGATAATGAAATATCTTGTTTTTTTCTTCTTTGATGGATAATAGCAGCTTTAATAAAGCAATATGCAGCTAGGATTAAAATTAACCACCAGGGAAGACATGGAAGACCTCCAATGAAACCACCAATATTGGCTAATAAGTTTGATTGAGATTCTTCTAATTCTTCAATTAAAAAGAAATCTCTTATCCTCAACCATCTTTTCATTTTCAGACCTCCTTTGACACTGAAATGTTAAGAAACTAATTTAGTATATAAATTATATAAAAAAAAGCAAGAGCTATAATCTTTTGTAATAAATATTTAAATAAATAAAAACTGCCAAAGTAGCAGTTTTTATTTTAAAACAATAAAAATTATCTATCTTCCAAATCTAAACAAGTTTCTAATCCAGCCAAACACTCCATTTGAACTTTTCTCATTATCTACTAGATCTTGAAGTCTTACCTGTTCCTGTTCTATAGTTTGAATCTGCTCTTGGACTACTGTTTTAACTTCTTCGTCACAATCACATTCTCCCTCTAATTGCTTAAGTTCTAGAACTCTCTCTTGATTTTGATTCAGTTCTTGTTCTATATTTTCAGCAGCATCTTGATCTCCACCTATAAAAAACCGGACAAATGCATTTCTTTTCTGTGTTTTTTCTTCAGCTGCTATTGTCGTTTTGACAGAATTGTTAAATTCACGAGCAATTTCAGAAACTTGAGACCCTATACCTAGAGCTAAATCCTCAATACTAAGCAAAGTATGTACTGCTTCTCTAACTTGATTTTGATTTTGATATACTTTTTTCACAGTATCACTGAATTCCTGAATTTCTTGTTCCATTTCCTGCTTTCTTTCTTTCACCATTTCTTTTGCTTCGTTTAATGTACGAGCTCTTTCTGGATTTTCCAGAATAAAGTTCTGTCCACTTTGCTCTTGATTTTCTGTTTGTATTTGCTGTTCTTCTCCACTATTTTGCGTTTTTTGTTCTGTTTGTGCTTGCTGTCCTTGTCCTGGTTGAGAATCTTCTGTAGTTGCATTAGTATTCTGAACTCCTTTTTGGCCAGCATCATTTGGACTAACAGCAATTGCAACTGAACTAAATAAAACAAAAATTAAAAATGGAATAATTATTTTTTTCATATATATATTATGTATAGTTATTAATTTCGACCTTTCAATTAATATTACGATCTGTTTCTATTATACCAAAAATTATTAAAAGAAGATAGATATCAAATGAAAAAAGCCCAAGAATGGGCTTAATTTCATTTAATTGACTTACCGATTAAAGACGAGTAACGCTTGTTGCGTTAGGTCCTTTCGGAGAATCAGATTTTTCAAAAGACACTCTGTCACCTACTTTTAACTCATCGTAGGTTACGTCTTTAAGCTCGTTGCTGTGAAAGAATAAATCTTTATCTTCACCATCAACGGTAATAAATCCAAATCCTTTATCTGTAAGGTTTTTGATTGTTCCTTCCATGATATGATATAAATTAATTAATATTTTAAGGTTTTATCCTAAAGTTTAGTTCCATGAATAAACTCGACTAAATTTTCACCAGGTAACTATCTTATACGAAACAATATTAACACTTAAAGAATAATTTGTCAACCCCTAAACTAATAAAATGCTAATTTAACTGTTTTCTCGTTGCGCTCTGGTGCGACTTATTTCTGTAAGATATTTCTTTCTTAGTCTTACGTTTCCAGGAGTTATCTCGAGATATTCGTCTTTATCCATTATTTCCAATCCGGTTTCAATAGTTATAACTTGAGGATGGGTAAGCTTAATTGCATCATCAGCATCAGAGGCCCGCATATTAGTAAGATGTTTTCCTTTGACTGGGTTTACAGTCATTTGCTCTCCTTTAGCTGTATTTCCAATAACCATGCCTTCATACACTTCGGTGTTTGCTTCAATATACAAAGTTCCTCTATTTTGTAAGTTATCAAGCGCATAGGCTAATGCTTTGCCAGTTGCTCCGGAAATCATAGATCCAACTTTCCTGTGTGCAATTTTCCCAACATAGGGACGATATCCAATAACCCTGCTTGCTAAAATTCCATTTCCTTTTGTATCTATAATAAATTGGTTTCTATAGCCAAACAAACCACGGCTTGGACCTTCAAACTGCATGAAAGAACGGTTTTCTTTTAATTCCATATGAGTCATTTGCACTCCTCGAGAGCCCAACTTTTTAATAACTGTTCCTTGAAACTCTTCCGGCACATTTATTATGGCCTCTTCAAAAGGTTCATGTTTATGGCCGTCAATTTCTTTCATAATAACCTGCGGATGAGAAACCTGAAGTTCATATCCCTCTCTACGCATATTTTCAATGAGAATGGCTATGTGCAGTTCCCCTCTTCCATATACAACAAATCGTTCAGTTGAGTGTGAATCAAAGTCTATCCTTAATCCTACATTTACTTCCAGCTCTTTTTCTAAACGTTCTCTAATTTGCCTGCTTGTTACAAACTTTCCCTCGCGTCCGGCAAACGGAGAGTCATTTACTAAAAATGTAAGCTTAATGGTTGGTTCATCTATGGAAATGCTTTCCAATAATGCTTCATCTACAGACTTTACCAACGTATCTCCAATATATACGTTCGGAAGTCCGGCAATCATAGCAATGTCTCCAGCTTTAACAATTTGCGCACTTTTTCTAGTAATCCCCTCAAACGTAAATAGTTCCGTTACCTTGTGATTTGTAGTCTCTCCTGAATGTTTTTTTACATATACAGTATCTCCAATATTAATACTGCCGCTATATACACGAACAATTGCCATTCGCCCCAAAAAATTATCATATGCCAAATTAAAAGGCTGAGCACGAAATGGTTCATCATTATCTTTTGAAGCTATTGGTACATGCTCCAGGATTATATCTAATACCGGAGTAATGTCTTTTGATTCATCATTAAGGTTGCGTTTTGCAATTCCATCTCTGGCAATAGTATATACCACTGGAAAATCAAGCTGCTCGTTGGTTGCTCCAAGTTCGGCAAACAATTCAAACACTTCGTTGTGTACCCGATCAGGATTTGATGCCAATTTATCAATTTTATTAATTACCAGTATGGGACATAATCCAAGCTCTAAAGACTT
>Ga0268278_1002302_pt1 | contig 10078 bp, 7 predicted proteins | sample saktaG_3_FD_190135 | JGI IMG/M metagenome (GOLD analysis project Ga0268278, IMG submission 190135) | Saline water microbial communities from Sakinaw Lake, British Columbia, Canada - sak_2010_1_5_55m | ecosystem: Environmental > Aquatic > Non-marine Saline and Alkaline > Saline ... | reverse complement strand
GCATCAAGCCCGATCAATCGTAAACCCGGAACAATTGGTTTTGCATAATATCGACTACCAGATTTATTATATCCGTGTCCTCTGAAAAATGCTACAAATTCATCAATCGTCAGGTAGGTAAATCCTACCCGATGTTTCTTTGGATCCGGCGGTACAAAATCGTGATTACCACAAATGACGTACGATGGCATATTCAATTTATCCAGATATTTCTTCACAACTCTGGCGTTTTCCAGTTCACCATCGAGAAGTAAATCGCCAAGTACTAATACAAAAGCCAGATCATCTTCAGCATTCAGGTCAATTACTGTTCTACGTAGGCATTCTACACTCTCTGCACTCATTTTCATGCCATTTTCACCATCGATATCAAGATGTAAATCAGCGATGACAGCAAAACGAACTGGATTAAAAGTGACGCTGCTGGGCCTGGCAAATGCTTTCGTCAATACATTCCCAGAGAGTGTAACACCAAGTATCGTGGTGCCAGTCATTTTTAAAAAATCACGTCTTGAAAGTGTATTATCCATGAGTATACTTCCTATTTAACGTCATTCCGGATTTTCCTTATCCGTTTCATCACATCATTCCCACCACGCCTAAAATAATCATGTAAAACCAGGTATTCGTTATAAAGTTTATTATAAACAACTGAATTTTCTGGAATTGGCCGGATTGATTTAGTCTTATTTTTTGCCATTGATTTTGCTGCTTCTCGGATTGTACTATAACCGCCGCACCCCTCTCCGGCAGCTACGGCCCCCAGGATCGCTGCGCCAAGGGCAGTCGAATGCTGAGAATTCGTAATTTTAATTTCCTTTTCCAATACATCCGCAAAAATCTGCATCAACAATGGGTTCCTATCGGGAATTCCACCGGCAGCAATGATTTCATTAATTTGAATTCCATACTCCAGGTAATTCTCAATAATTTTCCGTTTGCCAAAGGCTGTTGCTTCCAATAATGCCCTGTATATTTCCTCTGGCTTTGTGGATAATGTGTATCCCACCATCAATCCACTGAGATCAAAATCCATCAGCACCGATCGATTACCATTCCACCAATCCAGTGCGAGTAATCCCGATTCACCGGGAGCCAATACGGCGGCTTTATCATTCATAAGTTGAAATATACTGAGATTCCGACGTTCAGCCTCCTTGTAATATGTCTCAGATACACAGTTGTCAATTGCCCATTGATAAATATCGCCAAGCCCGGTTTGTCCCGCTTCATAGGAAAAATAACCGGGAATGATTCCATCCGTAACGACACCGAAAATGCCAGGTACGTCTTTCCTTTCCACATCAAGAATCAAATCACATCCTGATGTACCCATAATCATTACCAGTCTTCCGGGTTCGGTAATTCCGACTCCCGGCAATCCTGCATGGGCATCAATAATTCCTACTGCAATCGCTGTCCCTGTATTCAGGCCGGTAATCCGGGCTGCAGCCGCTGTTAATTCTCCGGCTTTTGATCCAACCGCATAAACATCACGACCGAGTTTCTCATCTACAACATTTTCCAACCGCAGATCTAATGCCCTGAAAAATTTTTCGGAAGGATAACCCTCCAGTTTATCCCATAATGCCCGGTACCCGGCAGCGCAAGCACTGCGTCGCTCTTTGCCAGTCAGGTACAACGTGATCCAATCGCACATTTCGATAAATCGATCAGCTGCCTGATAGATTTCCGGTGCCTCATTGAGAGTCTGCCAGATTTTTGGCAGCATCATTTCCGATGAAATCATGCCACCGTAGCGCTGTAAAAAGGATTCCTTGCGCTCTTTTGCAATTCGGGTAATACCCAGTGCCTCTTGTTGAGCACCATGATGTTTCCATAATTTAACATAGGCATGGGGATTGTTTTTAAATTCCTCTTTCATACATAAAGGAATGCCATCGGCGTCAATCGGTGCAATCGTGCTTCCTGTAAAATCAGTACCAAGCCCAATGACATCATCGGCACTGATTCCGGCTTTATTTATGACCAACGGAATTACCTCAGAAATAGCATTCAGGTAATCACCAGTATATTGCAGCGCCCAATTTGGTGGAACAATGGTTTTTCCATCGGGAAGAAATTTATCCAGAACACCGTGCCGGTATCTACTGTCAGCCGTCGCTAATTCTTCACCGGTCTTGACATTTACAATTACCGCCCGAGCCGATAGAGTCCCGAAATCCACACCAATGCTGTATTTTTCTGAACTCATCAAATCTTCTCTCCTAATCGATCACCACTCACCGGGTTAAAAAGATGGATTCGGTCTGACTTAACTACCAGTTTAATAACATCACCTTGTCGGTAGCGGATTTCTTCTGAAGTCGTCATAGTAAGGTAATCATCTCCTACCCTGATACTGATTCGACACTCTTCTCCCAAATTCTCGAAAACCGCTACCTGGACCATTGATCCCATGCTACTTTGCTGTCCGATCAATACGTCCGATGGCCGAATCCCAAACCGTACCGTTCCACCTTCCTGCACATGCGGATAGTACTGTGTAGGGACAGGAATGCTGACATCAGTTCCCGAAAAATTGAAAAAGAATACACCATCTGTCTTCGAAACTGTCACTGTCATTATATTCATCGGTGGTTCACCAATAAATCCGGCCACAAATTCATTAACCGGATAATTGTATATCTCCAGTGGTGTCCCGTATTGTTGCAGCTTACCATCTTTCATAATGGCAATCCGATCTGCCAGTGACATGGCTTCCAGCTGGTCATGGGTGACAATAATCGTCGTACAGTTGATCTCCTTGTGCAGCCGCTTGATCTCAGTACGCAGAACCTGACGCATTTTACCGTCGAGATGAGACAGTGGTTCATCAAGTAAAAGTAATTTTGGTTTACGTATGACTGCCCTGGCAATATTTACCCGTTGTTTCTGTCCACCGCTCAACGATACCGGCCGGCTATCCAGCAGATCGTCAACTTTCAGTAATGGTGCAATACGCTTAATCTCAGACAGAATATCGGCCTCCTTCACCTTTTTCGCTCTTAAATTAAAAGCGATATTGTCATAGACATTCAGTGGCGGATATAACGCATAATCTTCAAAAGCTAGCCCGATTTGGCGATCTTTCGGATGCAAATCATTGATTCTAGTATTACCAATAAAAATATCCCCGGCGGTAATATCTTCCAGACCCGCAATCATCCTCAGTGTAGTCGTTTTTCCACAACCCGATGGTCCCAAAATACCGACGAACTCGCCATCGTTACACTCCAGCGAAAAATCATTCACCGCAAAATCATTCTGTAATTTGCTATGTTTATTGGAATAACGCTTGTAAAGTTTTTTCAGAAGAAGTTTGGCCATTATATCAAACCTCCGATATAATGTGCCTGATTGTGCCGGATAATAAATTCCTCACTTGTTCGATCAAAAAACAGTGCTTTTTTCAAATCAAATTTTAAAAATATTGGGGAGTCTAGTTCCGCATGTAAATCATTTGGCGCGATGATACGAATGCGTTCACCATCTATATCCACGATCAGAATCGATTTATTACCGATTGGTTCCAAGCTGTAAACTGTTCCATCAAAAAAGTTATCTTCTTCTTTGGCAAATGAGTAGGAAATGCAGGTTCCCCGGATTCCCAGGTTCAAATCATGAACGTTTTGTTCTGAAAGCACTTTTACGACATCCGGTTCAAGATCGAAAAAATGTTCATTGTTCAACATTTTGATCTTTGGACCATTTTCGCATTCGATCAATTCTATCCCAAAAATATTAATTTCCGGTTCACCAAATAGTCTGGCAGTAAACTGATTTACCGGAGTGTAATACACCTCATTCGCTGTGCCGATTTGCTCAATCTGGCCTCGATTAATCACTGCAATCCTGTTGCCAAGGCTCAGGGCTTCCAAATAATCATGCGTCACATAAATGGTGGTAGTATCAAAATTTGCCTGCATCTCCTTTAATTCAGCTCGCATAAAATGTCTCAGTTTGGCATCCAGATGCGCCAGTGGTTCATCCATTAAAAATACATTTGGTTTACGAACCAGGCACCGGCCAATTGCTACCCGTTGTTTTTGTCCATTACTAATCTGCGACGGTAAGCGGTCCAATAGATGTTCAATTTTCAACATCGCTGCAGTGCGGTGAACTTCCTTGTGAATTGTCTCTTCATCGGTTTTATGTAAAGGGCTGCGCATCGGAGAGGCGATATTATCATAAACCGAAAAATGCGGATAAAGGGCGTAATTCTCAAACACCATAGACACATTACGATATGCTGGTTCGATAAGATTGACAATTTCATTATCGATTTTAACATTCCCTTCATCGGGGGACTCAATCCCAGCAATTGTTTTCAGGACGGTTGTTTTTCCTGCGCCAGTCGGCCCGAAAAGAACAAAGAATTCCTTGTCATTCACCTGAAAACTGACATCATCCAGAGCAAAATATTTTCTGAATTGTTTGCTGATATGGGTCAGTTCTATGCAGGCCATCGTATCCTATCCTTTTACCGCGCCAAAACTCAATCCTCTGACGAGATGCTTTTGGATTAATAAGGCCAAAATCACTTCCGGGAGTGCCGCCACCGTTGCAGCCACGGCCATCTGTCCGTAATGAACCGTATCCGAAGCGATATACTTCAGCGAGGCCACCGTTACCGTTTCAATTCTAAAACCACTCAGCAATAATGGAAATGTGAAGCTGTTCCAGGCAAAAATAAACGCCAGCAGTCCTGCCGCGACAAGTCCCGGTTTAATCAAGGGTAACAGGATCTTCAGAAAAACACTATGCCACGGATAACCATCCAGTTGAGCGGCTTGTTCAATTTCAACATTAATGTCTTCAAAATAGCCTCGCACTACCCAGATCAGCAGCGGCATCGTGATCAGTTGATACACCCAGATCAAACCGAAATAGGTATCATAAATGCCCAGCGCCTGGTAGACCATAAACAGCGGCAGAATCACCAGGATTTCCGGGGCAAACTTGAAAGATAAGATCGTAAACGCCAGGTCTTCCTTGCCCTTGAATTTGTAGCGCGCCAGCGCATAGGCCGCCGGAACGCCAACTAACACAGATACCAATACCGCCCCACTACTGACGATAATATTATCCAGAAAAGCCTGGAAATAATCGGTCCGCAGCAGCACTTCTTTGTAATTGTGCAGGGTGGGATGGAATAGAAATGTCGTTGTATACATCTCCGAGTCGCTTTTAAACGTAATCAGGACCATCCAGAAAATCGGAAACAATGCAAACAGAGCATAAAGTGTCAGTAAGGTATTGCGGACAACAGAAACAGACGTTCTTCTGATTTTTGCATTCATAAATTAATTCCCGCCTGCCGTTTTCTGCACCAGCAACCATTTTGCTACCAGTTTACGGCTGATCAGATAGATGATGAGCCAGAGCGTCAACACGTAAGGTAGAGATTCACCAAATTTAAGATACGCAAATCCAGTCGTATATCCGGTAATCGAAAGATTCATCAACGTGTTTCCAGGCCCTCCTTTGGTCAATGCGAAGATAATCGCAAATTCCTGCAGAGAAGCCATAAGACGGAAAATCAGGGCGATATACATGAAAGGTTTCAACATCGGCAGAGTCAGTGTCCGAAAAGTAAACCAGGCCGAACCACCATCAATTTTGGCTGCTTCAAATGGCGATTTCGGCAGCGATTGCAGTCCCGCCAAAATCAATAAAATGACAAAGGGCGCATAGACCCAGACATCGATCAATGTCGCAGTCAATAAAGCGGTTTTTGCTGATGACGCCCAAGGAAAATTATAGACTCCAAAGAGATTCAGAAATTTTTCCAGAATGCCTACAGAATTATTGGTCATCAACTGCCAGATAATTGTAGCAATGACCGGGGCTATCATCAGGGGAAATATCAGCAAAACCCGTAACAACCGGGTGAACTTGCTTTCCTTGCTCAGCAATAATGCAATTCCCAAGCCCAGCAGCATTTCGGAGCCGGTGGTCGCCAAGGCATATTTTCCAGTCACCAGAATCGCATGCCAGAATTCCGGTTCCATGAACATCTGAGTCCAGTTTTTCAGACCTACGAATCGGAATGTTGTTGCCCGGAAAGAATAATTCGTCAGTGAATAAAAAATCGCCGTAAAAAAGGGATAGAGAATGCCGATCGTGATTAACAACGCCGGGGTCATTATCAGATAAGGTCTGGCTTTTACCAGAAACGGCTTTTTACTAAAATTGGTGTCAGAATTGATCAGCCCGGCTTGCATGAATATATCAGTAATTGGTTATTCGATAATAATATCTTCGACGGCTTCGTCCATTTTTTTCTTCAAAATATCCAGGCCTTCCTGAACTGAAGAGTATTTTCCGGCGACAATACTTTGCAGCGTCGCAGCCCATTCCGTTGTTGTTTCAAAGAAATGCGGCTGAGGCGTAAACAGAATCCGGGTACCGTCAATAGTAGATATAAAGGTTTCATAATAGCCTTCCCGATCGGCCATTTTTAATTTAAAATCAGGATTATCCCAAACACTCTTACGGGCCGGATCAACCGCATTCATTTCCAATGCCGACCAGAGTGAATAGTCTGCACTGGTAAAATATTGCAGAAATAACCAGGCCGCCAATTTATTATTAGAGGCTTTATTCATGGCGATTGCCCAGGTCCACAAATTGGAATTGATCTCCTTTTGTCCTTCCGATAATGGCATCACGGCCCAAGCGATATTTACAGCCTCTTTGGAAGCCCCTTTGCCTGTCTGAAAGTAACCATTGATGTCCGCATCGAAGAGCATCGCCGCTTTTCCGGCACCCAGATCAGCACCCGCCTGATACCAAGTGTAGCTGGACCATGACGGCGAACCGCCGATTTTGATAAGTTTTACCCAATCTTCAGTCATTTTTACCGATTCCGGAGAGTTGACTTTTGATACGAGTTTTCCGTTTTCGACCGCGAAATCACGGGCACCGTAATTGGCAAAGGTACTCATGAATCCGGGATGAATCGTGCCCCAGTTGCGGGATCCCCGCAAGGCGATGGGATAGCTTCCTCGTCCGTCAAATTCCTGCAGCGTCTCACAAATCTTGATCAGCTCGGCTATGGTTTTGGGCGGTTCCAAACCGAATTTTTCAAAGACGACTTTGTTATAGGCCAACGAATAGAGTTCAAATCCAAGCGGCAAGGCCCATTGCGAACCTGTGCCCGTCAAGTGTCCCGGTACACGGTCCCAGCGCAAAGTTCCCAACACGCCCGGATAAATATCATCAATTCGATAATCCGGATTCAGCAGGTTGGAATCCTGGATGAACGGATCCAAACTCTGAATAAAATTCGCCCCGGCATACTCCCAGACCTGATAAGCGCCAGTCATAAAAATATCGGGCTCACCGGTCCGGCTATTGAGTGAAGTCGTCACTTTATCAAAATAATTTTCCTCGGGGGTAATGGCATAGTCAACCTCGATTCCGGTGAACTTTTCAAAATCCGGAATCTTTTGTATGATCGCCTCGGCATAGGGATGCTGGTTCAATAAAACCTTGATTGAAACACCTGAAGCCATGTCCCAGCGAAAACCACCGACTTCAGCAATCTTTTTCGCCTCCAGAACAGATTTGTCAGTATGACCAATGTCTAAAGCATCTTTTCTACTTCCACAAGAGAAAAGTCCCAATATACTTAAAAGGGCAATGATATTTCTGCGTGTTGAAAACATCTTCCGTTTCCTTATATCTTTATCGATAAGATTGAGGGATCTACTTGTCTTCTTGGGCAATGGAACAAACCGTGTGTAAAATATCCGCATATAATTTCGCCGCCGGTTCAGCTGCTGCTGCACGGTACTTATTCGTTTTTACCTCATCTTCGGCGTACATCGCCTGGATCAGAGGGACCAACTGGGCCCGGGAATTGAGCCGGTTTTCCTTAAAGCGTGGATAGATTGCCTCCGAAGCCTCCACCAGATTCTCGCCCAACAGCACAGGTTTATAGCCTTCCAGATTTATCGGAAAAGTCGGCCTCTCAACTTTCCGGTGTATGTCCATCTTATTTGGATAATCCGGTGATGGCATCAGCTGCTGAATGATCGCATCGGGCAGAACGTGTACTGGACAAACATTGTCCTCGATAAAGTGGGCCAGCGATCCAAGATACTTGGCCGCTTCCAAAGGTTTCTTTTCCCGTAGATTTTGGATTGCTTCGTGCATCAATTTTGTCGTGATATAAAAACATACCTCACTATTTTCATCGTCATTCTTATGCCATTGTTTCTGGTTTTGAAGAAGGAGTAAATTAACGTAGGGATCATAAAAAGTGATCATATCCTGTACTTTATTCCGAACAGCCCAGCGATGATTATCAGGATTCAGGCAGTAATGATTTATCAATGAATCTGCGGCACTACCGAACATCAGCTGTTCACGCTTTGATAATAAATCAAACGCCGCCCGGGTTATATTTCCGTGATTTTCCTTTCCCCAACCAAAAACAACCGAATTCACAATGAATACACTTACAATCACAAATGTTAACCTGAATCTCACTCTATTCACAATAACTCCTCTATTATTTCGATTACACCCGCACAATAATTATTCTGATTGTTCAGATTCCCGATAAATATTATGATACAATTCATCGGCACTCCATAAAATATCGGGTGTCGGAAACGCTTCCCGAAAATAGGGTAAACCAAGTTTATACAGTTTTACATCCGGTAAACGACCAGCTCGTGGTTCATCGACTTCAACGGATTTCAAGTTTTCAGGATAGGTTGTGACCTCAATCCCACTCGCATTAATTAACTCTCTAAGCTGACCATGGGTCTTTTTCATCCTAATCAGGTTCGTTAAGTAAACCTCAACCTGATTAAATTTAATATTTGACCCATATGCGGAATTATTAAACAGTGATTGAACTTCTGCAGCATCGGGAATGCATTGTGCCCTGATCGAATCTATAAAAACCTGGCTCGTGTATTTCCGCTCCCAACGGTCCAATTCATACCGAATTTGCGGATCACGATCATAATTCCGCTTCAACGCCTCTTCCTCCATAAATACATCACGCACAGTCAGGCCAATGATGCTCCGCAATTTTCCGGCAAAATCTTCAATGCTTGTCGATCGTAAATCAAGCGGCCGATAGGATAAATGATACAGTAGTTCTCGGACTGTCCAATTCCCCCCTTTAAATCGTACTACGGGCAAATCATAATAATCCAAGAGATTGTTGGATATTTGACCAAATGGACTAATGTCAGTTCCGTTTTGGTTTTGAGTTAAAAGAGAATCCGATGGTGACTGAATAGTAATCGGATAAATTGTATTGACCAATGTGGTAAAAATCTTACCGTCCACAATCAGTTCTTTGGGATCCATAAATTCAGCCAGGAATTTGCCGGTCTGGACCCGGTCCTTTTTATAACGAATTATTTGCTCATAACGGTGCCTGTACGTCGCAAAGTCCATTTCCGAAATAATCATCTTGCGGGAATCTGTTTTTTTGATGATGTAATAGCCTTTACCATTAGGAATTATCGGGGTAACATCGTTCAGTTCAATATTAAAAATAGTTTTGTTAAACGGCTCTTGCAGCTCACCGTAACCAATAAAATCGGTCTCGCCATTTTCAAGAGTTATGCCTATTCGCCCGAGTTTTCCCGCTAGCAGGCTGTCGAAATCTGCCCCTGCACTTAATTCTTTCTCAAATTGCTGTGCCTCTTTAAGATCATCGGTATAGATGTACTTCACTTTATTTTCATAAGCGGATTTAATAACTGCTTCCCGAATCTCCTCGTCGCTGACAGATACTTTTTCACCAACTTCAACATTAAATAATTTTTCAACCAGCAATTCTTGTTTCAGTAAACGCAAAGATTTTTGGACGATTGGTTTTGATTGCAACGTATTCACTTCCGGTAATTGGGCCAGAATTTCTTCGTTTATCATAGCCTTCAGGTAGCTCTCTTTAGCACCAGCAACACTTTTCAATACCGAAGGGCCAAAGCTATAACTTTCTGTAAAACTTTTTACGGTAATCCGATTATCACCGACCTTTGCCAGAATTGGTGAATCTGGCTCTAACCGTGGTTTACTGCACGATGCAGTCAATAATATTGCT
>Ga0268278_1002301_pt1 | contig 10079 bp, 7 predicted proteins | sample saktaG_3_FD_190135 | JGI IMG/M metagenome (GOLD analysis project Ga0268278, IMG submission 190135) | Saline water microbial communities from Sakinaw Lake, British Columbia, Canada - sak_2010_1_5_55m | ecosystem: Environmental > Aquatic > Non-marine Saline and Alkaline > Saline ... | reverse complement strand
TAATTACGCCGATAGCGATGGAGAAGGAATTGCGATTTGCGATTCGTGAAGGTGGTCGCACGGTCGGCGCTGGCGTCGTAACCGAAATCTTGGAGTAAGTTACAAAGGGTTTAACTATGCGAGATATTATCATACTGGAATGTACAGAGTGTAAACGTCGCAATTATACGACCGATAAGAACAAGAAGCTCCATCCGACGCGAGTAGAGTATAAAAAATACTGTCGCTGGTGCAAAAAGCATACAACGCATAAGGAAACCAGATAAATGGTATTACAGGTGAGTAGCTCAATTGGTAGAGCACTGGTCTCCAAAACCAGGGGTTGCGGGTTCAATTCCTGCCTCACCTGCTATGAATGTAGTCGCTCACAAGTTTCCGGATGTCATTAATTAGGGGAAGCGGACATGTTTAAAAAAATCACAGACTTTTTTGATGGTGTCGTTTTTGAAATGAAAAAAGTTTCATGGCCCACTTGGCAGGAGTTAAAGGGTTCTACAATCGTTGTGCTGGTACTTTCTTTAATTTTGTCTGTGTTCCTGTTTATTGTCGACATTATTTTGTCAAAACTTGTACACATAATACTATAGAGTTATCATGAACTGGTATGTATTAAAATGTTACTCAGGTAAAGAGAAAAAAGTCCGGGAAGCGATTCTTTTGGAAGCCGAACGCGCCGGAATGAAGGATATGGTGCCAGAGGTGCTGGTTCCTTCGGAAAACATTATGGAAATGCGCGAAGGTAAAAAGCGTGTTCGAAATAAAGTTTTTTATCCCGGTTATGTTATTGTCAATATGGAAATAACCAAAGAATCCCAGTTTCTGGTTGAGAATATTCCCGGAGTTATGTCTTTTCCCGGCCCAAAAGGTAAACCGCAACCGTTGAGACCTGAAGAGGTCAAGCGGATCATGGGCGAGGTTGAGAAAAAAGATGGCCGGGAAGTCATGGCAACACCTTTTAAAATGGGTGACCCGGTTAAGGTAGTTGACGGACCATTTGTTGATTTTCGCGGGGTTGTTCAGGAAATCAATGAAGATAAACAGAAATTAAAAGTGATGGTTAGTATCTTTGGCCGTCCGAGTCCGGTAGAAATAGATTTTTTACAGGTTGAATTGGAGAAATAGGTGATATTATGGCAAAAAAGGTAGTTGCATTAATCAAATTACATATTGAAGCTGGTAAAGCGAATCCGTCACCGCCAGTCGGTCCGGCCTTGGGTCAGCACAGTGTTAATATTGTAGAGTTTTGTAAAACATTTAATGCAAGAACTCAGGATAAGCTGGGATTGATTATTCCGGTGGTTATTACAGTCTATGCCGATCGTTCATTTACATTTATTACAAAAACTCCTCCGGCTGCGGTATTAATTAAAAAGGCCGCCAAATTACCGAAGGGATCGGGAGAACCGAATAAAACCAAAATCGGTTCAATAACCATAGCTCAGGTAAGGGAAATTGCTGAAACGAAGATGCCTGATTTAAATGCGCACACGGTTGAACGTGCTATGGAGATGATTAAAGGAACCGCCCGCAGCATGGGCATATTGATAAAAGAATAGAGGATTCAGTTATATGAAAGTCTCGAAAAGGGTAGCCATTAATTTTAAAAAAGTTGATCGAAACAGAGATTATTCTATCGAAGACGCTGTTGAACTTCTGCAGAATCTCGATGGAACAAAGTTCGATGAAACCTTTGAAGCTCATGTAAATCTGGGTGTTGATCCCAGACATGCCGACCAGAATATTCGCGGAACCGTATCTTTTCCTCACGGAACCGGCCGCAAGGTTCGTGTTCTGGTAATGACAAAAGCCAAGGTTGACGAAGCCCAGAAGGCCGGTGCAGATTATGTTGGACTGGAAGAGTATATTGAAAAGATCCAGAATGGTTGGTCGGATATAGACGTGATTATCGCGACTCCCGATGTCATGGGGCAGGTTGGGAAACTTGGACGTATTCTTGGACCAAAGGGATTGATGCCGAATCCAAAAACCGGAACAGTCACAATGGATGTTGGAGCTGCTGTAAAAGAGATTAAATCAGGACGGATAGAATTCCGTGTGGATAAACACGGAATTATTCATTCACCAGTTGGAAAAAAATCATTTCCCAAAGAAAACCTTATTGAGAATATTAAAACGCTGATAACGGCTCTGATGCGTATGCGTCCAACGGTCAGTAAAGGTATTTATTTTAAAAAATTAACTCTCACGACAACTATGGGCCCCGGTGTACGCGTTGATAAATCCACGGTAACGCAATAGAAACGGATTGAGGAGACATCATGCCGAATAAGAAGAACCTAAGAATTGTTGAAGAATTCACAGATAAATTTACCAACGCAAAAGGTATTTTCTTCACCAATTATAAAGGAATGAATGTTGAACAGGTAAATAATCTGCGCAACGAACTTCATTCATCCCAGATTGAATATAAAGTGACTAAAAAAACGCTGTCCCGCATTGCAGCGAAAAATGCTGGATATGAGTCAATCGACAATCTGGTCGATGGACAAATGGGGATGGCATTTAGTTATGAAGATCCATCATCTCCCGGTAAAATCATTTCAGAGTATATCAAGAAAAATAAACTTGAAAACCTGAGGATTACCGGTTGTATTTTTGAAAAAGAATTGTTCAATGCTGAGCAAGTCAGTGCAATCATCAATTTACCGACCAAGGCTGAATTATTATCAACCCTCGTTGGGACATTAGCCGCTCCGATGAGCCGCCTTGTTGGAACTCTTCGTGGTTCAATGAGCCAGGTAGTGGGTGCGCTAAAATCGTTAAGTGAAAAGAAATAAGAAAATAGTTTGCAGTTAAAAGGAGGAAACTTAAACATGGCAGACATAACAAGAGCAGACGTTCTTGCATACCTGGAAAAAGCCAATATGCTGGAGATTTCGGAACTGATTAAAGAGATCGAAACAAAGTTTGATGTAAAAGCCGCTGCACCGGTTGCGATTGCCGCCGCTGGCCCAGTAGCTGTTGCAGAAGAAGAAGAAGAACAGACAGAATTTGATGTTATCCTGAAAGAAGTCGGATCACAGAAAATCAATGTGATTAAAGTGGTTAGAGCCGCTACCAGTCTAGGCCTGAAAGAAGCCAAAGACCTCGTTGATGGTGCTCCGAATGCTGTAAAAGAAGGCGTTTCTAAAGAAGAAGCTGAAGATTTAAAGAAACAGTTGGAAGAAGCTGGCGCGACCGTAGAGGTAAAATAATCTGCCCGGCTTTTCATCAGTTATTAAATGACTGCGCCTCTACAAGAGAAATATGTATCCCCATATTTAAATGGGGATATTTAAACGTGAGAAGGAGGAATGCTCTTGAGTAATACTCCAGTGAAGACTGCTCAAAGAAAAACCTTTTCCAAAATTGCTTCGGTACAGGATATGCCAAACCTATTGGCAATTCAGCTGGATTCTTTTCAAGATTTTTTACAAGAAGATGTGGATCCGAAAGAACGGCTGAATAAAGGTCTAGAATCGGCTTTTAAAAATATTTTCCCCGTTGAAGATTCACATGGTAATTATATCTTGGAATATAAATATTATTCCATCGGTGAACCACGCTACGTAATTAAAGAGTGCCTGGAACGCGGAGTCAGCTATACGGTTCCACTAAAGGTGCGTTTGGTATTGCATATCAGTGAAGAGGGCGGCGAAAAAGGGGATTATTCTGCGGGAATTGAGCAGGATATCTTCTTTGGCAATGTTCCTTACATGACCAATAAAGGCACTTTTATTATTAATGGGGCTGAACGCGTCATCGTCAGCCAGCTGCAGCGGTCACCCGGCGTCTTTTTTGATGAGGGTGAGCATACCAATGGTATGAAAATTTATACCGCAAGGGTAATTCCGTTCAGAGGATCCTGGGTTGATTTTGTCATCGATACACGGGATGTACTTAGTGCTATTATTGATCGGCGCAAGAAATTTCCCGCCACTATTTTGCTCAGAGCGTTTGGCTTTCCCAATAATGAAGACATTGTAAAACTGTTTAATGTTGGTGAATTGATCAATATTAAGTCATCGCCCAAGAATGCATTAGGCAAAGTACTGGTGGAAAGCGTTGTCGATCCTGAAACCGGCGAGGTCCTTTTTGAAGTAAAAGAAATTATCGAAGTTACTCAGGATATGCTCAAACTGTGTAAGGATCATAATGTCGAATCACTGCTGGTATTTACAACCATTAGTGATATCGAAAAGTCGATTTTTATCAGTACGCTTCGGAAAGATTCAGCAACCTTCGATGAAGAATCAGCACTGCTGTTTCTCTATCGAAGTTTGCGAACAGGCGAACCTCCAAACCTGGAAACCGCGAAAAAATTTGTCGAAAGACTGTTTTTCAGCCCGAAAAAATACGATTTGGGACAGGTCGGACGTTATCGCATCAATAAAAAATTCAATTTGAATGTTCCGCTGGACAATACGGTTCTGACGAAAGACGATATCATTGAAATAATGAAACATATCGTTGAAATGCGTAAAGGAAACCTTGGTCGTGACGATATTGATCATTTGGGAAACCGGCGTGTTAGAACAACTGGCGAGCAGTTGACAAATCAGTTTAATCTGGCCTTTACGCGGATGGCTCGGACTATCAAAGAACGGATGAATCTGCGTGAATCAGAGAACCTGACTCCTCAGGATCTGATCAATTCGCGGATTGTGACATCGGTTGTCAATTCCTTTTTCGGTACCAGTCAGTTATCCCAGTTTATGGATCAGACAAATCCGCTGGCGGAAATAACGCATAAACGGCGCGTGTCTGCATTAGGACCGGGAGGTTTGACTAGAGAGCGGGCAGGATTTGAGGTTCGTGACGTTCACTATACTCACTATGGAAGGTTGTGCCCAATTGAGACTCCTGAAGGTCCGAATATTGGTTTGATTTCATCGTTATCGACCTATGCGTTCGTTAATAATCTCGGATTTATTGAAACTCCCTACCGGGTGGTTGAACATAAAAAAGACGAGAGCATTGTCACTTCAAAAGTTGACTATCTATCCGCGGATGACGAAGATCGTACATTAATTGCGCAGGCCAATGCTCCGCTGGATGAAAAAAATCGTTTCAGGAGAGAATGGGTCCGGGCGCGAATTCGTGGTGAATTTCCAATGGTTGAACCTCGTGACCTCAAATATATGGACGTATCACCGAATCAGATTGTATCGGTTTCGGCTGCACTTATTCCCTTTTTAGAGCACGATGATGCTAACCGGGCATTAATGGGTTCAAATATGCAACGTCAATCGGTGCCTTTATTGAAACCGGAACGACCAATCGTTGGAACCGGGCTGGAAGGTATTGTTGCGAAGGATTCCCGAACGACTGTTGTGTCACCGATAGATGGTATTGTTGAAGAAGCCTGTGCCGATTATGTGATCATTTCATCAGAAAAAAAGAATGAATTGGTCCTGGATGAAAAACAGCAAAAGGTTAAAGTCGAATTCGCCAAGTTTATGCGTACCAACCAGGACACTTCGGTAAACCAGAAGCCCTTGGTTCGAGAGGGTGATAAAGTCAAAAAAGGCGATGTTATAGCTGATGGTTGTGCATCGGATGAGGGTGAACTGGCACTAGGACGAAATGTGCTGGTTGCGTTCATGCCTTGGCGCGGATATAACTTCGAAGATGCAATTATATTGAGCGACCGGCTAGTCCGGGATGATGTTTTTACATCTGTACATATCAAAGAATTTGAACTTGAAGTCCGGGATACGAAACGGGGCAATGAAGAATTAACCCGTGAAATTCCAAATGTCAGTGAAGATACAACAAAGAATCTGAATACCAATGGTATCATTCGCATTGGAGCTGAAGTAGTACCCAATGATATCCTGATCGGTAAGGTAACGCCCAAAGGTGAAACAGATCCGACTCCTGAAGAGAAACTACTGCGGGCGATTTTTGGAGAAAAAGCCAGCGATGTAAAAGATGCCTCAAAACGTGCTGATTCCGGTATTAAAGGCGTTGCCGTAGATACAAAACTATTTCAACGTAAAGGAAAAACCAGTCGGGCCGAAGAAAAACGCCATATTGAGGAGCAAACCAACCAGAGTATCCAAAGGCACCAGCAACTGCGTGAACGCCGGAATGCAATTTTGGTCAAACTTCTGGAAGGTCAGACATCTACGTCAATCAAAGATATTCTTGGTACAGCGACTATTGTCCGGGCAGGTACAAAATTCACCGGAAAACTATTCGAAACCCTGGATTTCGATAGCCTCAGTTTTGAAGATCCCTGGGTAAAAGACGAGAATATTAATCAGAAAATTAGTAAAATTTTCAAGGATTATAATAACCTTTCCCAGAAGATTGACGAGGAACTGGAACGAGAAATCTATAAAATCAAAGTCGGTGACGATCTTCAACCTGGTGTTTTGCAACTGGCGAAAGTTTATGTTGCAAACAAACGGAAAGTTCAGGTTGGTGACAAAATGGCCGGGCGCCACGGGAACAAGGGTGTTGTTTCGATTATTGTTCCCCAGGAAGACATGCCGTTTCTGGAAGACGGAACTCCGGTTGATATCGTCCTGAATCCATTGGGTGTACCATCCCGTATGAACCTGGGCCAGCTATACGAAACGATGCTTGGTTGGGCCGGAAAAACTCTGGGTATCAAATATGAAACACCAGTTTTTAACGGTGCAAGCAAAGAAGAAGTAGCTGAAGAGATGCAAAAGGCGGGACTGCCGGAAACCGGTAAAATCACTCTTTATGATGGTATGACCGGTGATCCGTTTGATGATCCTGTTACGGTTGGGTACATTTACATGATGAAACTTTCACACCTTGTGGAAGATAAAATGCACGCCCGATCAACCGGACCTTACTCGCTGGTAACACAGCAGCCTTTGGGTGGAAAAGCACAGTTCGGTGGTCAGCGGTTCGGTGAGATGGAAGTCTGGGCACTGGAAGCGTATGGTGCTGCTTACACACTCCAGGAAGTCCTGACCATCAAATCCGACGATGTCGAAGGTCGTTCCAAAGTGTACAATGCTATTGTCAAAGGTGAAAATTTCTCCGATTTCGGAGTACCGGAATCTTTTAACGTATTATTGAAGGAATTACAGGGCCTTTGCATAGAAATGGATATAAATTAGCCCCAAAAATGGGACTGGAGGTATAAATATAAAGATGAGTTTTACTAAACCCTTTAGTCAAAGTCATGAATTTGAGAGTATTACTATTCATCTCTCCTCTCCAGAAGCGATTCTAACCCGATCCCACGGTGAAGTATTAAAACCGGAAACGATCAATTATCGCTCATATAAACCGGAGAAAGATGGACTGTTTTGTGAAAAAATCTTCGGTCCGGTGAAAGATTGGGAATGCCATTGTGGGAAATACAAGCGGATTCGGTATAAAGGTATAATTTGTGATCGATGTGGTGTTGAAGTTGCCCGGAAAAAAGTACGACGGGAACGGATGGGACATATTACCCTGGCTGTTCCGGTTGTTCATATCTGGTTTCTGCGCTCGATCCCAAGTAAACTCTATTATCTTCTGGATATTCGGACGAAAAATCTTGAAGAGATCGTCTATTATGAAAAATATGTCGTACTGAATAAAGGTAGTTCAGATTTACCGTATAAGTCAGTCATTACTGAAGAAGAGTACTTTGAAAACATGATGAAGTTCGGTCCCAAGACTGAGTTGTTTGATGAAGAAGAAGCTCAGAACTATTTTATCGCAAAGACTGGCGGAGAGGCAATTCGGGAACTACTTCAGAAGGTTGATGTAGAAATTCTTGTCAGAGAACTGAAAAAAGCGCTGAAGACCAAAAAATCAGTGACACAGAAGACAGAGATATTGAAACGGTTGAAAGTCGTCAGGGCCTTCTTGCCCAGCGAGGGAAAACCGATCAACAAACCGGAGTGGATGATTGTTACAGTATTACCGGTTATTCCTCCAGATTTGAGACCTCTTGTACCACTCGAAGGTGGGCGTTTTGCCGCAAGTGATCTGAACGACCTCTATAGACGAGTAATTATCCGCAATAATCGTCTCAAACAATTAATAGAGATAAAAGCGCCGGATGTTATTCTTCGAAATGAAAAACGCATGCTTCAGGAAGCTGTGGATTCACTATTTGATAACAGTCGTCGTCGAACAGAAGTCCGTAGTGGAACCCGTCGGCCTCTAAAAAGTCTTAGCGATATGTTGAAAGGCAAAGAGGGTCGGTTCCGTCAAAATCTATTGGGAAAACGGGTTGATTATAGTGGACGGTCGGTTATTGTGGTTGGACCATCATTACAGCTGAATCAGTGCGGTCTTCCAAAAGAGATGGCTATCGAACTGTTTAAACCCCACATTATTCACCAGTTGATCCGCCGCCGCCTGGCGAAAACTCCAAAGTCTGCAAAATCCATGGTAGACCGGAAAGATGCCGAAGTCTATAAAGTGCTGGAATACGTGGTCAAGGATCATCCGGTCTTGCTAAACCGTGCGCCAACGCTTCACCGTTTGGGTATTCAGGCATTCCAACCGGTATTGATTAATGGCAAAGCGATTCAGATTCATCCGCTGGTTTGCGCGGCTTTCAATGCGGATTTTGACGGTGACCAGATGGCTGTCCACGTTCCGTTATCCTTTGAAGCGCAAATGGAGTGTCGGATTCTGGCCTTGTCCAGTCATAATATTTTACATCCTGCTCATGGTCATCCGATTGCCATTCCGTCACAGGATATGGTTCTTGGTGTTTATTATATTACCCGCCAAAAAGAGGGTGTCAAAGGCGAAGGGCTGATTTTTTCATCGATATACGAAGCAATAACAGCGTTTGAAAATGATCAGGTCGATCTGCATGCCAAAGTAAAAATTCGTGTTGACGGTAAACTTATTGATACTACTCCCGGACGGGCATTGTTCAATAGTATTCTGCCAAAAGGAATCGGATATATTAATGAACTAATCAGTAAAAAAACTGTTGAACGAATTGTCGGAATGTCCTTTCAAGAAGCCGGTAATTTTGAAACTGTGAAATTTTTGGATAATCTGAAAAATCTTGGCTTTAAATATGCCACGCAGTCGGGTGTCTCCATTTCCATTTCTGATGTTCTTATTCCACCTGAAAAAGATACTATTCTTCAGGAATCTTTCGCTCGGGTGGAAGACATTCAGAAAAAGTTTAAAAAAGGAATCCTGACAGAAGGTGAACGGTATAATAAGGTCATTGATAACTGGACGCATACAACCAACAAACTTTCTGAAGTCATGATTGATCATATGGCCACGGATCGTCAAGGATTTAATCCAGTTTTTATGATGGCCGATTCTGGTGCACGCGGTAGTAGCGAGCAGATCAAACAGCTGGCTGGTATGCGTGGTTTAATGGCGAAGCCACAGAAAGCCATGACCGGTCAGGTCGGAGAGATTATTGAGACACCGATTACCTCAAACTTTAAAGAGGGTTTGACGGTTGTGGAATACTTTATTTCTACACACGGTGCCCGTAAAGGTCTGGCAGATACGGCTCTAAAAACCGCCGATGCCGGTTATTTAACCCGCCGTCTGGTTGATGTTTCTCAGGATGTTGTAATATCCGAAGAGGATTGTGGTACGATTAACGGCATTGATATCACTGCCTTGAAAAAAGAAGAAAATATTATTGAAAACCTGGCGGATCGTATTGTCGGTCGTGTAGCGCAGGAAGATATATATAATCCTGAAGATGATAATGAGATTTATGTTGAAGCCAGCCAGGAAATCACCGAGAAGAAGGCGATGCAGATCCAGCGGTCTGGCATTGAACGGGTTCGGATTCGGTCAGTACTGACCTGTGAATCCCATCGTGGTGTTTGCAGTAAGTGCTATGGCCGAAATCTTGCGACCGGAAAACTGATCAATATCGGCGAAGCGGTCGGAATTATGGCAGCTCAATCCATTGGAGAGCCGGGTACCCAGTTGACATTGCGGACATTCCACTTTGGTGGTACTGCTGCCCGTATTGTTGAAGAGTCCGAGACAGTTGCTAAAAGTAAAGGTCGTGTCGTATTTTCTGAGAATTATCGTTTTATTGATTATAAAAAAGACAACTACAATGTAGTCTTATCCCGCAACGCTATGCTTAGCCTTAT
>Ga0268278_1002300_pt1 | contig 10080 bp, 7 predicted proteins | sample saktaG_3_FD_190135 | JGI IMG/M metagenome (GOLD analysis project Ga0268278, IMG submission 190135) | Saline water microbial communities from Sakinaw Lake, British Columbia, Canada - sak_2010_1_5_55m | ecosystem: Environmental > Aquatic > Non-marine Saline and Alkaline > Saline ... | reverse complement strand
ACCGAAAGGTCAGGACGCAAAGTCCTGGGTTTAAGGTACTTATGTACTAAGACTGCCAGACTTCCGGCTTTTTGTTTATAGGTGCTTGTAGAAGAATAAGTATTTTATAAACGAAAAAGGCAAACCATCCGAAAGGGTGGGACGCAAAGTCATGGGTTTAAGGCACTCGTAAGGGTGCTATGATTGCCAGACTGCTAATTTAAAAAAAAATTGCAGGAGGCGATTTAAATGAAACTAAGTACTAAAATCATTTTACCGATAATTATAATTTCCGCATTGTTAATCTTACTTAATGGATGCATATCAACTGTTCCCGATGACAGTCCCGGATATACTCCGGGGACCATAACCGGGATAATAGCATCCCCGTGTTGTTCTCTTTCTTCTGACCCAGCGAATGGAGATACTACTTCTCCGGAGTATTGGTGTTATTGGTGTCAAAATAATTGGGACCTTCAAGATGGTATTGAAGTAATCCTAACCTATGGCGAAGATGAAGTTGCCACAACTACTACCAATGAACTCGGTGAATACACTTTTACTAATGTAGATCCTGGCAAGAACTATGTTGTAACCGCTTATTGTCCGGATTTTGCAGATAATAGACCTCTGGTAAAAGATGTGGCTCTTGAACTAATCGAAGGCGGTTCTTTTGATACCAAGGTCACTGATCTGGTTTCCACTTCCTTCGGCTTAGTGGTAGATTTTCTGGTAAATTATACAGAAATGGGTCCTGAGGATATTTCCTTAATTGAGGTTATAGCAGACAAACCTAGCTTCCCCAACTTCCCTAAATTTAAAAAACTCGTCTATGAAGTTCGCAGAGTCTTAGAAAATTGTGAGCTTAATATGCTAGCAGATGATGAGCTTCAAGATGCTTTATGTCTAGCATCTGAAGAAGTTGGCAGAGTCACATTTCCTGATCTTGTTATAGGATGTGTAGCAGGATATACTCCTCCACCACCAGAACCAGGTGCTTGTGATGGCAATCTTCCCCCGATCATTGATTCTGTAGAATCCAATAGTCTACCGGTAATTGAAGGTAGTACAGTTAATCTAGTTTTAGGAGAATCATACGATATTGTTGTAACTGCTCATGATCAAGATACTAAGCTTGGCACTTTAACCTATTACGCGACTGTTGAAGGAGTAGAATCTCCAGTAAACACCACTGGCCAAGTGACAGTGAAGCCCGATATACCGGGCGTATACGAAGTTTATCTATATGTCAATGATGGATGTATTGATACACCCTGGGGACCGGTTACGATTAATGTTTGTCCACCACTTAATGAAGCTTTAGCAGTAGTTGTTGATGATGCAGGTCCATGCTCAGGTGATCCCGCTACCATTACTTCAGTTACGGCAAATTGGGGAGGAAGCGATCATGAATTTAACCCATCGTATGCTGGAATTACAGGTTTAAGCTGGGTGGTTCGTGCAGCTGATGTTGGTAAAATCGACTTTGATGAAACAACTGGAGAAGTTACTTTAACAGCAGGTACCATTGGCACAGATTACCATGTTGATTTTACCTATGAAGATGAATGTGGAGAGAAAGCAATCGGTACAGCGACAGTTAACTTTATACTATGCTGTCCAATACTTGATCCTGCTTTAGCAGTAGTTGTTGATGATGCAGGTCCATGCTCAGGTGATCCCGCTACCATTACTTCAGTTACGGCAAATTGGGGAGGAAGCGATCATGAATTTAACCCATCGTATGCTGGAATTACAGGTTTAAGCTGGGTGGTTCGTGCAGCTGATGTTGGTAAAATCGACTTTGATGAAACAACTGGAGAAGTTACTTTAACAGCAGGTACCATTGGCACAGATTACCATGTTGATTTTACCTATGAAGATGAATGTGGAGAGAAAGCAATCGGTACAGCGACAGTTAACTTTGTACTATGCAATGTCTTTGACTACTTATGCGTACAAGGATGGAATTCTGAATCGGGGTGCGTAGGAGGTCCACCAGACCTTATTCATAAAGAATATTCAGTAATTCCTTATGATATCTATACCGGTTTATGGTTAACTTCAATAGATCATACTCCCAATGTGAAAAATATTAGTTTCACTGCATTTTCTTCCAATGTATCTACTCTATTTGAATATAAATATAGATATCAAATCCAATGGTTAGCTAATTCCGCTCCTGAACCTTGGGCAGATTGGAGTGGTTGGTTTTCTTGTACAGATCTTGGATGGAGAGTAGATGAAGATGCATATGGATTCAAATCTGCGTGTATGGATGCACCATCAAAAACATCAACTCCTAAATACTATTGCCATCAATTTGAAATTGAAATAGCAGTAGATGGGGATTATATAAATACTTATATTGTTCATGTTGATTAATAGATTGTAGTAAAAGATTAAAAAAGTAAGAAGTTATCGCCTTTCATTTTTCCTTAACGGGGAGATGAAAGGCGATGCTTTTTATAATTGTAATTAGAAGGATTGACAAATTAGTTTGATTGTTAATCGAAATTTATATTTAAAGCTAAATACTAACGACTATTCACTAACAACTAAATAGATTAGCCAATTGGCTAATCCATTTTACTTTTCTTCTTTCTTTATACAATCAACCGGGACGATTTTTTTGGCAAAGCGAACAGCTTTTTTTTCAGTGGAGAAAATTCTGTCTGATACCGTTATCGGTGAAGATAAAGTATACCCCTTATAAGTATTGTGTCCATACTCTACAATATACCTATCTTTGTCAGGAGCTATCTTGCAATAATCGTATTTTATTTTCATCATTTATCCTCCTTTTTATAGATAATTCACGGACAGTTTTAAAATATATTTTTATTTAGAAAACATGTGTCTTGCCGCCTATATAAATTATCTATATATTAAGAAATAAGCTAACCAATGGAAACTATAGCAATAATTTTCCTAAGATTAATGTAAACTTTAATGGGGTAGCTAACGCACAATTTTTATTTGACAATTCCAAGTTTATTGTGCTAATATTAGCTTGGAGTACTTTACGTATAATTAAATTAACAAATAGAAAAAAATGATATACTAAAATTATTAAAAAATATGCAGATTAATGTCTAAAATTACCCGATTTAGGGAATATAATAAGAAAGAAGAGATTTTATTATCCTAATTAAATAAAAGAGATAAAATTATTACAGGGAGGTGAAGTGAATAAGAAAAGTTCCAAAAAGTTGAAAAAGGTAAACTGACCGAAAGGTCAGGGCGCAAAGTCCTGGGTTTAAGGTACTTATGTACTATAACTGCCAGACTTCCGGCTTTTTGTTTATATAGGCAAGAACGAGAAACTCGACGTAGTGTATAAACGAAAAAGGCAAACCACCCGAAAGGATGGGACGCAAAGTCATGGGTTTAAGGTACTCGTAAGAGTGCTATGATTGCCAGACTGCTAATTTTTAAAAAAAATTGCAGGAGGCGATTTAAATGAAACTAAGTACTAAAATCATTTTACCGATAATTATAATTTCCGCATTGTTAATCTTACTTAATGGATGTATATCAACTGTTCCCGATGACAGTCCCGGATTTACTCCCGGAACTATAACCGGAATAATTGCATCCCCATGTTGTGAAAATTCGGTTGAATCTGCAGATGGAGATACTACTTCTCCGGAGTATTGGTGTTATTACTGTCAAAATACCTGGAAGCTTCAAGATGGAATTGAAGTAGTTCTAACCTACGGCGAAGATGAAGTTGCCGCAACTACTACCAATGATAAAGGTGAATTTACTTTTACTAATGTAGACCCAGGCAAGAACTATGTCATTACTGCCTATTGTCCGGATTATAAGGATAACAGACCTCTGGTCAAGGACGTGGCTCTCGAACTACTCGAAGGCGGGTCTTTTGATACTAAAATCACTGATCTGGTATCTACTTCTCTCGGATTAGTAGTAGATTTTCTGGTAAATTATACAGAAATGGGTCCTGAGGATATTTCCTTAATTGAGGTTATAGCAGACAAACCCAGTTTCCCCAACTTCCCTAAATTTAAAAAACTCGTCTATGAGGTTCGCAGGGTCTTAGAGAACTGCGAAGTGAATATGATGACAGATGATGAGCTTCAAGATGCTTTATGTCTAGCATCTGAAGAAGTTGGCAGAGTCACATTTCCTGATCTTGTTATAGGATGTGTGGCAGGATATACTCCTCCTCCAGGACCGCCACCTCCTCCACCACCACCAGGCGAATGCGATGGCGATGAACAACCAATTATTACTGATGTTAAACAAGATGGTTTGAGTATTTTTGATATGGACCTGGAAACTGAAACAATTATCTTAATTGCAGGAACTCCTTATGAATTCTGTGTAACGGCTACTGATACTGATCTTATACTTCCACAGGATTTAATCTATTATCTCACTATCGATGGTGTTGCTTTTTATTCGATCAGTAATAGTAATTGTCTGACAATTACCCCGGAAGCTGGAGATGTTGATAATAATCCTCATGAAGTTAGCGTAAATGTATATGACGGATGTCTTACTACAACTTGGGGACCGGTTACGGTTATTGTTGATTGCTGTCCGCTTGATGAACCTGGTTTGACAATTGATTTCGCACAGACTATGGGGATAGAAATGAGTAATAATAGAGTCTCAGACCCAGCGGATATAAGTATATGTATGGATGAGTGTACTACTATCAATTCGGTTACAATTCACTATGGTGGCACCAATCCTCTTCCTGATTTAATAATAACAGATTTTCTTAATGATACTATTTTAGATTGGGATATTCCTGCTGGTATTGACTTTACCAAGACTACTAATGGTGCTACAGTTTGCCTTCTTAACGGTGTTCAAGGTACCGAAGGTACATATACTATTGGTGTATCCTATACTGATTCTTGCGATAATCGTGTAGAAGCTTCACTAGTTGTTACATTTGAAGATTGTAGTTGTATAGCTCCTACCGTTGAAGCAGATGGTCCTTATACTAAAACTGTATGTCCGGGAACTGCCGCAACCATAGATTTTGACAGCACCGTTACTTTAGGAACTGGTCCATTCACTTATGATTGGGATTTTGGTGATGGTAGTCTTCACGGTACTATTGCAGACCCAAGTCATATATACCCAATTGGCGCTGATGTGTATAATGTAACCTTAGTTGTAACAAATGCTTGTGGGGATTCGACTTATAACACAACCGTAACTATTACGGAATCTGTTGCTGTTACTGCTAATGCAGGACCAGATCAGTCTGAAGTGGTATGTCCGGGTGCTAACGCACTTATAGATCTCGTTGGCTCCGGTACAGGAAACGGTACCTTAAGTTATTCTTGGGATTTTGGTAATGGTGGAACAACTGAAGATTCTACTGAACAGGACCCACAGGACGTTGCTTTTGGAAAAGGAACCTATACCGTAACTCTGACTGTAACCGATAACTGCGGAAGTGCGACTGATACAATGATAGTAACTATTACCGAATGTATTAATAATGCACCTTACTTCACCAATCTTCCTCCTACAACACAAAAGGTAAATTTATGGCAAACATATACTTACGATGTAAATGCTACCGATGATGATCTGGACACTTTAACTTATAGTTTGACTACTAGTCCTAATGGTATGGAAATTAACCCATCTACTGGAGTAATCACTTGGACGTGTGCAAACTGTTACGGCATTCTTTGTAGTAATTTTAGTTTAGAAGTTAAATCAGAAGGAAGTCGTTGCCACTGGCTTTGCAATATACCTGTAACCGTAAGAGTAACTAGTGGTGGGTGCTGTGGACCTTTGTTTGATGAAGAAAGCTTTATAGTAGAAGTTTGGCAGCCATAAATTAATATAAATAATGTTAATCTTTGCAAAGCATCGATTTAGCATTGTTGTTTAACTTGTAATAAAGGGTGCTTCCTAATTTTAATTGGTAGGAAACACCCTTTATTCTTATGTTGCGGTAATTAACGAATGTTGTTATCTCAGTTTAAAAATAAAAGCAAAGATGCTTTTTTATCGCAAAAGTATATTTTAACTGGTCAACAAACAAACAAGCTAATAACTTACCTTGAATCTTGTACTTTAATGCTAACGACCATTCACTATTCACTAACGACTGAATAAACCGGTCAACCAGCCAACCATCTTACTTTTCTTCTTTCTTTATGCATTCAAGCGGGACGATCTTTTTAGCAAAGCGGACAGCTTTCTTTTCAGTGGAAAAAGTCCTATCTGCTACCTTTATCGGGGGAGATAGAGTATACCCCTTATAAGTATTGTGTCCGTACTCTACAACATATCTATCGTTATCGGGAGCTATCTTGCAATAATCGTATTTTATTTTCATTATTTATCCTCCTTTTTAATAATAATTGCCATCGGCGTATGCTTATGAATTATCCGTATCGTCAATAACTTCTGCATTTAAGGTGTCAACTTCTTCCGGCAAAAGCACAATTACTTTACATTTGCCAGAATCACTATCAAAGTTAAGAGCTAAAAAATCAGCATAGGATATTATGTAATCTTTCCCGGCTGTCGGGTCATTAGTAATTACTTCCTCTTTCTCATCGTCAAATCCAATAATTACCCGTGCATGTGAATAGGGTAGAGTTAGACTATAATTTTGTACGGCAATTACCGGGGTATTTTCTTCTAATAAAACTTTTATTTCCTCAATAGTTTTGGATTGATATTTTGTATCAAATCCTAAATTCTTGGCGAAACTAATAAATCTAAATACCGAGCTAGTACCATTGGTGATTACTTTATTAGCTATCTCTGCCTGACTAATGTTTTTGCCGAAATATTTTAAGGTCATTGCCCCGGAGGCCGGAAGACACCAGTTTGCCCCGGCGTATTTTTCATAAGGTACATCCAGATAAATATAATCTATTTCTTCGACCTTATTTATTTCTTCATCTAAGTCAAGCTGAAGTTCAGGTGTAACAACACCACTACAAGATGTCAAGAAAAGAGAAACAATCAACATTAAGAACAGGGTTACGGTTGCTTTGCCCATTGCTTTTGTTTTCATGTTATTTCCCTCCATTTCCTCTGTTTTCTACAGAGTCTTAAATTTTTTAAATTTAAGTTGTGAAGGCATTTTTGCTAAAGCATGGGCTTTTTTCAAACAAAAAAAAGTCGGTAGCCTGGCTGCCTTAGCACTTTGCGTGCTTTAGGCCCATTGCTTTGCGTCCTACCCTTTCGGGTAGTTTGCCTTTATCAACTTGGTGAATCTTTATTCTTTTTTCAAATTTCTCTTTTCTACTTAGTATATTCCCCAAAACGAATAATTTTAGACATTAATTTGTAAATATTTTTAATTTTTTTCTTTATAATTTTTTAAAACGCTTAGAGCATAGTCAATATCATAGGGAGTATGGTCGGCATTGATCTGAAATCTTATTTCTTCATCACCTTTGGGGACAACCGGATAATTAAGACCTGTACCAAGAATTCCATTTTCAATAAGATAATTTACCAAATCTGTTGTTTTTCTGGTATCCCTTATCATAAGAGGCACAATAGGGTGGTCACTTTCAATAATTTCATATCCAAGATCGAGAAGACCTTTTTCAAATTTCTTAGTCATCTGGTGAAGGTGAGTTAAAATATCTTTTCCTCTTTCACTATCAAGTATTTCCAAAGATTTTAACGCTGCGCTTGCCTCGGCGGGGGAGATAGGGTTAGAGTAGATATACATCGGTGCTGTTTCTCTTAAGTAAGTTATAACAGTTTGATTGGAAGTTACATATCCGCCGTTTACCCCAAATGCTTTACCCAGGGTTCCCACCAATATATCTATTTCCTTTGCATCGGTATATTCTTCTGTTCCTCGACCGGTCTTTCCATAAGCTCCAATACCATGCGAATCATCTACTACTAATAAAATATTTTCCGGAAATTCCTGATCGTATTTTTTGGAAAAGTTAGAAATAATATCCAGAGGGGCATAATCGCCTCTCATACTGAAGATGCCGTCTGTGATAATGATTAATCTTTTCGCTTGACCGATAGATTCTTTTATTCTATCTTCGAGCTCAATCATGTCCAGGTGTTTGTAGATTTTTTTATCTTTAGGCCGAGCAAGTCTCAGGGCGTTGATTATGCAATTATGATTTAATTCATCGCTGATTACAATGGTATCAGAAGTTATTAAAGGGGTTAAGATTCCTACTACTGTTGAATAGGCTGAGCTGAACAGCATAGCATCTTCTCTTTGATGAAATTTTGCTAACTCCTTTTCCAGTTCCCGGTGGGATTGGAATGTTCCGCTGATAAAACGGACAGCTCCCGGCCCAACTCCATATTCTTTGGTTGCTTTTTCTTCTTCCTGGATGATCTCCTCTCTTAAAGACATCCCCAGATAAGAATTAGAATTCATTCTGATAAATTCCTGCTCGCTTTTCCCTTTAAGGAAATATCTGGGACCCTTTTCTCCTTCACTTCTTTTGACCTTAGTTATAATGTATTCTTTTCCTTTTAATCGTCCTTGCTCTTTTAACTCTTTTAGAGTTTTAGAAAGTATTTTCCCTAAATTATTTAATCCCATTTATATAAAACCTCCATTTTAATTTACCAATTAAATTAATCGTTAGTGAATAGTGAATAGTCGCTAGCATTAAATACAAGTTTTCAGTTATCAGTTTTCGGTTTACAGCCTATCTCATTCTTTCTTCTTTTTCCTAAACTAATTAACTAGTTAACCAACTAACCAGCTAACTAATTATTTACGCTAGCAAATAATTTAATTTTCAGTTTTTCAATCATATCTCTGGTCATTGCTTTAAGATTATAATCCGGAGACCATCCCCAATCTTCTTTAGCCGCACTATCGTCCAATCGATTAGGCCAGGAATTGGCAATCGCCTGCCGCATTGGGTCAACATCATAGTTTATCTCAAAGTCCGGAATGTATTTTTTAATTTCGTCGGCGAGTTGTTCAGGATTAAAACTTTCTGCGGTCACATTATAGGCATTTCGGTGTTTTAACCGGGAAGGGTCAGCTTCCATCAGGCTAACTGCGGCTTTTAAGCCGTCAGGCATATACATCATATCCAGATAAGTATCTTTATCTAAGAAACAGGTATATTTTTTATTTTTTAAGGCTTCGTAAAAGATTTCTACGGCATAATCGGTAGTTCCTCCACCGGGAAGGGTAGTATAAGAAATGATTCCCGGAAAACGCACTCCCCTGGTATCGACTCCATATTTTGCATAATAATAATCACAAAGTAGCTCTCCGGTTACTTTGGTTAATCCATAGATGGTGTTAGGTCTTTGAATTGTCTCTTGGGGAGTATTGTCTTTGGGAGTAGAGGAACCAAAGGCAGCAATTGAACTGGGAGTGAAGACGGCACATTTATATTCTCTGGCTATTTCCAGTACATTATAAAGACCGTTAATATTTATTTTCCAGGCTAATTGAGGATTCTTTTCACCGTTTGCAGAGAGAATAGCCGCCAGATGAAATAGAGTATCTATTTTATATTTTTTTATCACAGAATAAATCTCTTGAGCATTCAAACAATCAATATGTTCAAATATCCCGCCCTGGTTAATCGTCCCTTCAGGCATAGATTTAATATCTGAGGCAATAACATTTTCATTTCCATATCTTTTTCTTAAAAAAGAAGTAAGTTCAGAACCAATCTGGCCAAGCGCTCCGGTAATTAAAATTCTTTTCATATTTTCTCCTTACTATTAATCTAATTCGAGAAAAAATCTTTATTCAGCATACAAACTCATTTTTATCTGATTTATAAAATGAATGGCATGATCTTTCATAATCTGTTCACTCTTGTTTTGCTTTTTGTTTCCCAGTGCCTTTATAAGTTCTTCAAAATCTTCAGGAATTTTTTGTGAGTAAGCATCGTTTTCTTTGGCAAAGAACCAGAGGCGGCCAATTTGATTTCGTAATCTTTTTAAAGTCTCAGCTAGGGTTTGATTTTTGGTAGAGTAGTTTACTAAATCATGAAATTCTGCATCTAGTTGAATTAACTTTTTCCGGTCTTTTTCTTGTTTTATCTTCTCAAGCAATTCTTTTAATTTGTTTAGCTCTTCCGGGGTTATTCTTTCAGCGGCAAGTCTCCCCGATAATCCAGC
>Ga0268278_1002299_pt1 | contig 10082 bp, 9 predicted proteins | sample saktaG_3_FD_190135 | JGI IMG/M metagenome (GOLD analysis project Ga0268278, IMG submission 190135) | Saline water microbial communities from Sakinaw Lake, British Columbia, Canada - sak_2010_1_5_55m | ecosystem: Environmental > Aquatic > Non-marine Saline and Alkaline > Saline ... | reverse complement strand
ATGAATTGACGGCTCTTTCCATCGGGCTTAATAACAATTACCTTGCACTATTATCGATGGGGATTGGCGCGGTCCTGGCGGTTATCGCAGCATTATGCATAATACCACAGGGATTCCTCACGGCGGATGGCGCGTATGACGTCCTTATTTATGCCCTTGCAGTAGGTGTACTGGGAGGACTGGGCAGTACCACGGGCATTATTATAGGAGCATTTATAATAGGCTACGCACAGACTGCCACAGCGACACTTTTCAGCTCTCAGTGGGTGATGGTAGTCACATTTTTGGCAATAGTGCTGGTCTTATTCATTAAACCGTCCGGCATCTTCGGCAAACAGAAAGAACTTGAGGAAAAAGTCTGAGGCTTTGGACAAGAAAAATAAACTAATCCGTAAAGAAAGAATCGACCGCGGCATATTTGTCCGGTCTGCTGACATTTTTGCCTTATCATCCTGGCAGGAGATGACCTATTTGCTTTTGCCGAGGGCCATACCTTTCGCACTGCTGCTTCTTTTGCCCCTGGTGCTGGAGCTTTCAGGAAATAGCTACTGGGCCAAGGTAGTAGTTGTTTTCGCGATCCTGGGAATGATGGCGATGAGCTGGGACCTCCTCCGTATGGCCGGGATGTTCTCCCTGGGGCAGGCGCTTTTCTTCGGCCTTGGCAGCTATGTTTCAGCGGCGCTAAACCACTATTTTCACTGGCCCATTTATTTGACCATCCCGGCCGGGGCAATTGGTGGGGCGCTTCTCGGCACAGCGTTCCTGATGGGCACGCTTAAACTGAGAGGTATATATTTTGCCATGGTAACACTGGCTTTCCCCATGCTCGTAATCAGGGTCATTCAGGCGACAAATTTTTTAGGCGGGACAGAGGGCGTCAGCGCAACGGCCTTTCCAAATTTCTGGGTAGCGGCTTATGTTTCCATAGCTGCCCTGATCATCTGTTTTTTTAGCTTCCGCCGCATGATGAGCTCCGATTGGGGACTGGTCGCCAGGGCTATCGGCCAGGATGACATAGCGGTCACGGCATCGGGCATCAACGTTTTTTGGCGTAAGGTACAGGTCCTTTTTATTGCCAGCGGCGCCGCTGCCTTTGCCGGCACCCTTATGACACACCTGCTAATGTATGCCGGGCTTTCCAGCTTCTCGCTGGAGTACTCGATATTGCCGGTTGCCAGCGTTGTGATAGGCGGCAGTGGAAATTTTGCCGGGGCACTTCTTGGTTCAACTATCCTGACTTTTGCCACGGAAGCACTGCGCGATCTCGGCCCGCTCAGGATCGCACTGTACAGTCTCCTGATGGTTGTCTTTGCGCTGGCCATCCGAGAAGGGATCTTCCCATACATCGAGCGCAGGTACCGTCAGTTTGAACGGAAGGTGGACGTAATTTGACCACTACACCGATCCTTAAGCTGGACAGCATATCCAAGAGTTTCGGCGGTGTGCGGGCCGTCGACAGCGTGTCCTTCGAGGTAAACGAGGGCGATTTCCTGGGGATAATCGGTCCCAACGGCGCCGGGAAAACCACCCTGCTTAACCTGGTCACTGGGTTCCTCAAGCCCAACACGGGGACGGTGTTTTATCGCGGGAAAAATATAACGGGCTGGCAGCCGCATAAGATTTGTGAACTCGGTGTGGCGCGGACGCTGCAGATGGTGCGCCCTTTCTATCACATGCCCGCCTACAAAAACATCATCATACCGCTCTGTTCCACGAGGGCTTTAAAACTGTCGGGTTCCAGGTATGGGGAAAAGGACGATATAGCGCTGGATTACCTTGAAGAAGTGGGTTTCGAGCGCGACACCTCGGTGCCGTTTAAACCCGCGGGCATTTTGCCCCACGGCTACGTGAAACGGCTGGAACTGGCCCGTGCCCTGGCCATGCAGCCGGAACTGCTGGTGCTCGATGAGCTATTTTCAGGTATGAGCATGTCGGAGGTAGCCAGCACCATGTTCGTCATTGAGAAGCAGCGTGAAAAGGGCATAACTATTATCATGGTGGAGCACAGGGTAAAGGAAATGGTCAGGGTGGCCAACCGTCTGCTGCTGCTCAATTACGGTAAATTGATTGTAGAAGGCTCTCCTCTGGAAGTCGTGAGCTCCCCGGAGGCGATACAGGCTTATCTCGGCACCAGTGCGGAGGTGGAGCGCTGATGGCCATTTTAAATGTCAGAGAGCTGATGGTCTATTATGAGAATGCCATAGCGCTAAACAACCTGAGCATCGAAGTTAACCCCGGCGAGGTAGTCGGGGTGCTCGGCTCCAATTCGGCAGGCAAGACCACCCTGATGAACACGCTATCCGGCCTGATCTACCGTGTTAAGGAGATCGAGGAGCGCAGTGGCGGTGTAAGGATTGAAGTGCGAGGCAGCATTGAATTTGAGGGGACTGACATAACGCTTGAAACGGCGACGAGCCGCGTAAAAAAGGGCATCGTCCTGACGCGCGAGAGGCATCCCATTTTCAGGGACTTCAGCGTTATGGAAAATTTGAAGGTTTCGTCATATATAAACAAGAGGGCACTGAAGGAGGACTTTGAGCGTGTTTTCGCCATTTTCCCGGCGTTGAAAAAGCTGCAAAAGAGAAAAGCCGGACTTATGAGCGGCGGTGAACAGCAAATGCTCTGTATAGGCATGGCCCTTATGGTCAGGCCACGGCTTCTACTGCTGGATGAGCCGCTGCTTGGGTTAAGCCCTTTGCTTCAGGTAGAACTTGTGCAGGCCATAAGCAGGACCCGCGATCTGGGGGTCACTATGCTGGTGACCGAGCAGTTTGCCCGTCCCCTTTTACCCATAATAGACCGCGGCTACGTGATAGAAAACGGAATGATGGTACTCTCGGGTAAAGGCAAGGACCTTTTTAATAACCCCGAAGTCAAGGCTGCGTATTTCGGTGTATAGATGGATTAATGTCCGGGCCGATGATTGACATAAGAGGAAGATGTAAAGCCAATATTAGGTCATAGGATTGTAACTGTATAATATGATTAATGATGGGATGCCTCCGCTGAATATCTGGTCTGCCTTCGAAAAGAATGCCGTACGGACGCCGGCTCAACCGGCGTGTATTTATCTCGGCACCAGGTATTCGTACTCTTTCTTTCAGCGGTGTGCCGAGGCTTTCGCATCCGGCCTGGTCCGCAGGGGGATCAGGCCAGGGGACAGGGTTGTAATCTATGCTCCCAATTCTCCGCAGTGGATCATAGCTTTTCTGGGGATCCAGAGGGCCGAGGCCATAGCAGTGCCCATTACGCCCATCTATACACCGCCCGATATAAAGTTCATCTGTAATAACTGCGAGGCCAAATTCATAGTCTGTGCGGACAGCAATCTCGGGTATGTATTACAGGTCTTGGGCAGCACTAGTATAGAGGCAGTGATAGCCACCGGGGTAGCTGAATTGTTGCCGGCCTGGAAACAGCTCATCGGCAGAGCTTTCGACAGGATACCTAAGGGCAATATTCCTTCCGATGGTAGCATTAGTACCTTTAAAAAGGCTTTAAAGATGGGCATGACCGGAAGCCTGCCGGCTCCGCGGACAGGTTCAACGGACGTCGCCGTCATAATGTACACGGGTGGCACTACAGGCTTTCCCAAGGGCGTACCGCTGACACATACTGCCCTGCTGGAAAATATGTACTGGGTGCGCAAAGCCAAGGAACCCGTATTGCCTGACTCGGGTGATATTGTCATGCAGGGTGCGCCGCTCTTTCATATACTGGGTTTGGGGGGTGGTCTGCTTACCCCGTTATGCGTAGGAGGCGATACGGTCATCCTGCCCCCCCGTGTTAATCTGGACGGTCTGATGTCATGGATTCAGAGGTACAGGGCAACCTCTCTATTTGCCGTACCTGCCTTCTTCCGGATGCTGCTTGAGCACGACAGGATCGATCAGTATAATTTCAGTTCACTACAGTACTGCCTCACAGGTGGAGACGTGGTTACACAGGATCTGCACCGCAGGTGGTCGGAAAAATACCATAAACCGCTGTACGAAGCATATGGCATCACAGAGGCTTCGGGCGCTGTATCTATTTCTTTTGCTGGGAAAGAAGAGCCGGAGGGCTGCGCCGGCCGGTTGCTCCCCACTAATGAAGCGCTGCTGGTAGTACCCGGAACTGTAGATCCAGTCACTGCGGGCGAGCCGGGGGAATTGCTGTTAAACACTGTGGGTGGTCCGAAGCGCTACTGGAATAGCCCTCAGGATACAGAGGACAGCTTTGTTAAAATTGACGGCAAAACCTGGTACAGGACCAGGGACATTGTCCGCATTGACGGCAGCGGGCACCTCTTTTTCATTGACCGTGAAGCGGATCTGATCAAGCATAAAGGTTATCGTATAGCTGCAGCAGAGATTGAACGCGTTCTGCAGGAGCATCCCGCCGTCATAGCGGCCTGCGCCATTGGGGTACCGGATGCGGCAGTCGGTGAGCGAATAAAGGCTTTTACCGTACTGAGGAATGATGTTAAAGGCATAACGGCGGGGGAACTCCTGGCCTGGTGCAGGGGGAGACTGGCGCCCTACAAGGTGCCTGAATACATCGAATTCAGGGATTCACTGCCAAAATCCAAGGTGGGAAAGCTCCTGCGGCGTGAAATCCGCGGCTACGAACGCAGGAAAGTCGAAGAATTCAAGTAAATTTACATCAATCTGGATATAAATAAAGGCCCGGGGTCATTTAGCCCCGGGCCTTCTGGTACCTGCTCAAGCAGTAAACGGCAGTCCTATTTCTTCAGAATCGTTACAGCAGCAACATGGTTCCAGCCGAAGACCTGGCAAAGGCCTATTTTGGGGTCCCTGGTGACCTGCCTTGGCCCGGCCTGGCCACGCATCTGCCATACGATCTCGCATACCTGTCCCAGGCCCGAGGCGCCGGGCGGCTCGCCTTTGCACTGGACCCCGCCGCTGGGGTTGACCGGAAGCCTGCCCGTGATATCAAAAACGCCCTCCCTTAATAGCTTATAGGCTTCCCCTTGTTTGCAGAGGCCGAGTTGCTCGATGTGGACAAGCTCGTGTGCAGACTCGGTATCCTGTACCTCGCACACATCTATATCCTTAGGTCCCACGCCTGCCATCTCGTATGCTTTTTTGGCTGCCAGCTCGGTCACCGAGATGCCCTTTGTCTTGAGGTTTACGCTATAGGTGTTGCTGGGCTCTACTACGGAAGGTGGGTACTGCGCCGTCTGCATCACAGTTGCAGCGATGGTTACAGGTTTGCGGATATTGAATTTTTTAGCGGCCTTCTGGCTGCATACGATAGCGGCCGCAGCGCCATCATCGGGCGTGCAGAAATTGTACAGGTGCAGCGGATAGGCTACCATGGGAGATTTGAGTACGTCCTCGACAGTTATTATGTTCCTGAAGAGGGCATAGGGGTTGTTCGCGCCATTTTTATGTGCCTTCACCGCCACCCTGGCAAAATCCTCTTCGATTGCGCCGTAATCATTCATGTATTTCTGGGCTACGGTGGCAAAGGCCGCCGGGCTGGCCTTCATACCCAGCACGTTTTGCCACGGGTCTCCCAGCTCATTGAACATGCCCTTGAATTTATCGAACCCGTAAACGAGCACGACCTCGCAGGAGCCGCTGTTGATGGCGTCCCTTGCCAGTTTCAGCATGGCGCCGCCCGTCGCGCACATGGCGTTGATCTGGTAGATCGGTACGCCGGTCATGCCGACCTTCATCATCAGGTCGATGCCGGTACCCGCCTTTGCCAGGGCGACCTTACCGGCCAGCACAAACTCGATGTCACGGTAAGTCATACCGGCATCTTCAAACGCCTTTAAAATAGCTTCGATAGCGATATCATCAGGGTCCTTGTCAGGGTACCTGCCGAACGGATGCATTCCAACACCGGCAATTACCACGTCGCTCATAGCGCCTCCTTCAGTCCAGGGGTATTTATCAGTAAAGAAATAACCATGTTAATTGGCCCCCGCCGGTTTGAACTTGCAGATCATTACGTCGTTGCCGTCCTTGTCTTCACCGAATTTTTCAAAGGTCAGGTCCATCTCCATGCCGACCTTAAGTTTTTTCGGATCGTTTTCGGTCAGCAGAGAGTAGAGCACCATCCCCCCGGGCAGTTCGATCCAGCCGAGACCATATGGTACAAAGGGTTCGGGGGGTTTATATGGTGGTGGAGCGGGGTAATACATCACGGAAAAGGCGTAGAGCTTACCCTTATCGCCCAGGCTGACCTCCTCGAGATCCTGTCCCTGGCAATTCTCGCATATATCCCGCCGTATAAAGAATTGTTCCCCGCATTTTTTACACTTGCTTCCCACCAGGTGTCCCTTGTCGGCCGGGGACTGCGGGAGCTTCATCATTCCCTCTTTGAATGGTACCTGCTTGCCGTTGCCCATAAGTTGCCTCCTCTATAAGTGGTCCCGGCCAGAGGGTCTTTCTTAAAAACCGGGGAGTTCCCTGGAATCCAGCCGGGCCAGTGCTATTTCTTAACTGTCTTGCCCTTTGAAACAATGCCGCTGAGTATGTAATCCGACATGGCGGCTGCGATCTCCCTTGGCGCCATGCTGCCCTCGGGAGAGTACCACACGAAGGTGTAATTGACAGCGCCTAAGATGGTGTAAACGAGAAGCTTAACGTCCACCCGCCTGAACGCGCGCTTCTTTATACCTTCCTTGATGATGTGGCATAGCATCTCCTCATAGGTATCCCTGAGTTTCACGATCTCCCTCTTGTGCCTGCTGATGACCATCCAGTCCTGCTGGGGCAGCATGGGTCCGACGCCGGCCACCACGGCCTGGGACACGTGGTTTTCAATTGCGCGTTTCAGTTTCGTAACGGGGTCGTCGTCGTCCTCCACAATCTTCCGGAGGCTTTCTATGACGATTTTGTAGGCTATGCGGTGCAGGTCAAATATGATCTCCTGCTTGCTGGCCCAGTGGTTGTATATGCTGACCTTACTGATGTGTAACCTCTCGGCGATATGGTCCAACGTCACGTTAACATACCCCCGCTCACGCATCAGCTCGGAGGCGGCTTTAAGTATCTTTTTCTTGAACTCGCGTCGCGTTTTTACCCTCATCTCGTATGATTTATCAGTGTCTATCGCCATATGATGACCGCCCTTTTATATCTGTACGCTCCAGTTTTACCGGGGCATCTATAAATTCCAGCAAGCTCAGATTTTAAGTTAAATAATCACGCTTGTCAAAGAAACTTGGGTTTTGACATGCAAGATTAAGATATGATATAAATTGCCGGGTTAAATACCATGCAGTTTTACCGAGCGGTATAAGGCCTGTAATCTACGAATGACAAAAGATAGTAGATGACCGGCCCCAGCCGGTTATCGATAGGAGGCTTGACTATGGACTTCCAATTCAATGAGCAACAGGAGATGTTGAGGTCGACCGTCCGGGAATTCGTCCAAAAGGAATGCCCTAAGCACCTTGTCCGCAAATGGGATGAAGAGCATGTTTTCCCCATGGAGATTTTTAATAAGCTTAAGAAGCTGGGAATCATGGGCGTGATCACTCCCATCGAATATGGCGGCATGGGTGGCAGCATCATTGACTACACGATTGTTTGCGAGGAGCTTGCCCGGTCTGGATTTTGGGGTCTGGGATCATATTTCAATGCAGTCATCATGTATGGTGCTGACATGATACTGCATTGTGGAAGCGAGGAGCAGAAAAAACATTACCTGCCGAAACTGGCCAGGGGTGAACTTCTTTTCGCTTATGGCATTACCGAGCCTGACTCCGGTTCGGATGCGGCAGCAGCCAGAACTATGGCTGCCGAGCAGGGAGACCATTACGTGCTTAACGGCAGCAAGATGTTCATAACGCTGGCAGACAAGGCCGATTATACAATTACACTGGCCAGGACCGATAAGGACGCACCCAAGCACAAAGGGCTTTCCCTTTTTATAGTAGATACGAAAAGTAAGGGCTATTCCACCAAGCCGTTAAAGAAGATGGGCGGGTTTACAGATACAACCTGTGAGGTGGTCTATGATAACGTCAGGGTCCCCAAAACACACATACTGGGCGGAACGGATGCTATCAACCGCGGCTGGCAGTTGCTGATAAGCACCCTGGAGACCGAGCACCTGGAGGTTGCGGCCAATTCCCTGGGCTATGCGCAGGCCGCCTTCGATGATTCCCTGCAATATGCCAAGGAAAGAAACGCCTTCGGACAGCCTATCGGCAAATTCCAGGCCATCAGCCACATGCTGGCCGAGATGGCGGTGGATCTTCACCTGGCCCGGTTGTGCGTTTACCAGCTGGCGTGGCTCAGGGATGCAGGCAAACCCTGCTACAAGGAATCATGTATGGCCAAGCTGGTTGCCACGGAATGCTGGACCAATATGGCACACCGGGCTATGCAGGTCTTCGGCGGATACAGCCTGATGTATGAATATGACGTGCAGAGGTACTTGCGGGATTCATACATACTGCTGATTGGTGGAGGCACACGGCAAATACAGAAAAATATGATAGCCAAGGCGCTGGGACTTTGAATAGGTCGCAACTCTGAAAATTGACTATGCCATCGAAGCAGAAGATGCCCTTTCATACAGCACTTTGCGATTTGCTGGGGATCAAATATCCGATCATCCAGGGTGCCATCATGCACGCAGGCGGTCCCGGGCTGGTTGCTGCTGTTTCCGATGCGGGCGGCCTGGGTGTGCTGTCCTCCGCGGGGATCAGCACTGAGCAATTGGTCAATGATATCGCGGAGACACGCCGGCTGAGCAGCAAGCCTTTCGGCGTTAATATCCAGGCCGGGGCAGCCGAGTTTGCCATGAGCAGGGCCAAGGTCGTGATCGAGCAGGATGTCAGGGTGGTGACCCTGGGCCGCGTAGATCCCAAACTCCCGGTAATCAATTACCTCAAGAGCAATGATATTAAAATTATGGCGGTCGTAGGCAACGTCGACCGGGCTAAGATGTGCGAAGAGCAGGGTGTTGACATAATTATTGCCTCCGGCAGCGAGGCCGGCGGACATGTCGGACGGGTAGCCACCATGCCTTTGATCCCCACCGTGGTTAGTGCCGTAAAATTACCAGTTGTGGCTGCGGGAGGCATTGCGGATGCCAGGGGATTTGTTGCAGCCCTGGCGCTGGGAGCCTGCGGCGTGCAGATGGGGACGCGTTTCTACGCTACAAAGGAGGCAACGGCGCCGGATGAGGAGAAGGCGAAGATCGTGGCGGCGACTGAGGATGGCACAATGGTCTCTGCAGCACTCACGGGCTTTCCCTGCCGGCTTATACGTGAAAAAATACTCGATGACTGGGAGCAGCAAAAGCAGGCAGGTGCAACAAGAGAGGTACTAAAATCACTTTCTGCAGAAATACAGAAGAAGTACTGGCAGAAATCGTCTGATGCTGTAGTCTCGGCCGGCCAGGCATGCGGGATAATTAATTCCACCCTCGGCGCCGGCGAGATCATTGAAAAGATAATGACCGAATCCACGCAGATATGCCGCAAGCTATATTATCTGTCGGATCAGGTCACAGCCCGGCAACAATAATTTTTATTTTGTAAGGAGGATATCATGCCTTTGAAGACCCCTGAACAATTCAAGGAGAGCCTGCGGGACGGCAGGGAAGTATATATGTACGGCGAGAAGGTAAAGGACGTTACCACCCATCCCGCCCTCAAGGTATGCGTCGATACCATGGCGCTGGACTATGAATGCGCCGAGCTCCCCCAGTTCAAGGACCTGGCCAATGTCTATGACCCCGAGTTAAAGCAGGAGGTCAGCCGCTACTATCATATCCCCAAAAATGGGGAGGACCTGGTCAAGGCCACCGAGCTGATCATCGCCACCTCGACCTACGCCGATGGATATATCCCGCTGGCCAAGGATATCGGCGCAGACGCTATCAACGCCATCCAGATCTTTGCCAACCTGACCGGCAACCAGGATTACATCGACAGGGTACACAACTTCCGACAGTATCTCATGAAGGAAGACGTGGCGATCGTCTCCGCCGTTACCGATGCAAAAGGCGACCGGCTGCTGCGGCCTTCCGACCCCAAGCAGGTGCACCCCGATTTCTACCCACGGGTGGTTGAAAAAAACGCTAAGGGCATAGTAGTCAGGGGCGCCAAG
>Ga0268278_1002285_pt1 | contig 10154 bp, 9 predicted proteins | sample saktaG_3_FD_190135 | JGI IMG/M metagenome (GOLD analysis project Ga0268278, IMG submission 190135) | Saline water microbial communities from Sakinaw Lake, British Columbia, Canada - sak_2010_1_5_55m | ecosystem: Environmental > Aquatic > Non-marine Saline and Alkaline > Saline ... | reverse complement strand
TTTTAAAATCGTCCCGCGGTATAGCCCGGCTGAACCCCGTTCCGACAGGATCGATAAAAACAAGATCGGTAAGGTCCAGAAGTGTATTGGGGTTGTCTTTCACGCCATAGGGAGGATCGGGAATGTGGATACCGTCGCCCAGCGAAACTGTTCTGGGGCCAAGGGCAGCAATGTGAAGCCAGATAGAGGCTGATCCCGGACCGCCGTTATAACAAAACGTGAGCGGCCTGCTCGTCGGGCTGGAAGCCCCCTCTTTCACATAGGCAACATAGAAAAAGCTGGCTTTCTGCTCACCCTTCTTGTCGTAAAAAGGCATAAAACCCGCCGTGGCGGTATAGGCAATCTTTTTCCCGTTCACCGTCACCTGATGTTTCGTGACCGACGGTTTTTCCGGTATGGACACATACCGCGCTTTTTGCTGTTCCACTGACAGCTGCGACGACTGTTTGCCTGCCGCTGACGACTGTTCCGCGCCTGTTGTGGTAACCGCGGCTATGCAGAATATGAAAACAAGGGCCAAGACCGGGAAAACTTTCATTGATTTACGTTTTTTCATCCTATCCTCCTAATCCCTCCCCTACTCCTCAAGCGCCAGCAGATTCATCACTTCCAACTTTTAATCTACTATTTCCTTTACTGACCAATTTTTCGTAATTCATCATCCTCACCGATGAGCATTATCCGTGGTTCATTCATCACATTCATTATAAACGGCTCTTTCTCTTCCATGCGTTTTCTTATCTCTTCAAGATCGAAAAGCGAGGGATTAACTTCTCTTCCGAGCACATCTTCCGTACCCGCAATAAGCCTTAAAAGTTCTTCAAGTGAAATCTCCCCAATAACCATTAAATCAATATCACTTTTTGCTGCATCCTTCCCCGACGCGACCGACCCATAAATGAACACGAAATCTATACCTGCCGATTTTGACAGCGCATCTTTGAGAACAGCAGCAGCTCCTCTCGTTTTAAGAAAGATAGACTTAAGTTCCCCGAACAATAGGAATTTTTTGTTCAGGGTAAAATATTTCAGGTTACCCGCTTTCCTGCTTTTTAAAAGCCCGATTTCTTCAAGATTACGAAGTTCACGGCTGATATTTCTATAATCTTCGCCCGTAGTCTTTTCGATTTCCCTGACATAAAAATCTCTATCAGGATTTGAAAAAAACATATTGAGCAATTCGATTCTAATTTTTGATTTAAATAAATTCGTCAGCATACAGACCTCATTGGTGTCAATAATACATCATTTGATGTATAAAATACATCTTTTTTAAATCATGCGTTGTCTTCCCTCCCCTATTCCCCGAACCCCAGAAGATTCATGACACCAAGCTCTTCCCCGCATTCAGGGCAGATATCGTTGATATCCTCAATCCCAATATCTGTCTCCCCTCTGTCATTCCCGTGAAGAGACTGTGTCATAATTCCTTTTTTTGTCATTTCGAGCAAAGCGAGAACTCTTAATGCTTAATAAAGTTAACATGTTAAGCTTCCTCACATTCGTTCGGAATGACATTTTACCCTATTGCGACACAGTCTCGAAAACGGGAATCCAAATATTCCGCCAGCTCTGATGAAGGACTGACATCAAAAACTTCTTCTTGATCAAATTCCCGGAAACATCTCCTGCAGGTCTTCAAAGTTAAACCTTCTTTTGCTATTTCCGTACTTGCCATTTATACCGGATAATTACATCAGTCCCTTCATAAAATCAATCGCCCCTTCCGTATCTTCCCAGACTTTTCCGAATCGCTGCCAGTAATCATAGGCCTTGTCGGGGCCGCCAATGGTGATATAACCGGCCTTCAACAAGTCCTTTGGTGGTCTGTGCCGCTTTTTTGTCAGTTCTTTCACAATCAGGGGCAACCATTGAATGGCTTCCTTCAAATGTCGTTCCGCCTGATCTTTCCTGCCTGTTTGAATCAATGCCAGAGGACGGCCATATAACGTATCAGCCGTGATATCGCGTCGATAGTTGTCACAAATTTTCAAAACTTCTTCAGGCTGATTCAAGTCAAAATGGGCCTGAATGGCAAGAGAACGGATCCCCTGGTCATCATTCGGGTTTATGGATAGAATATTATGAAATATTTTCAGGGCTTCTTCTACTTCTTCCATGCTGTATAACAACAAGCCCAGGCTCCCGGAGGCGCTGAGGAAAGGTCTATTATCGGGATAGTCCCACTCAAGGAGATCTTTACCAAAGATAAATTCTTTTGTTGGAAAACATCTTTTTCCAATACCGACAGCCTTCATCCACAACGCAAAGGCATCTTTTACATTTTCTTGCTTTACATTTTCTCTGTTTAACAAAAGAAGTGCCAAATGATGGTATGCGTCGATATGCTCCGGAGATTCTTCGATGATCATACGAAGGATATCTTTGGCTTTATCAGAATATCCCTCATTCATAAGCTCTATAGCTTCATTGAGCATTTTGTTAAAGCGGGTTACGATGAGTGGATGTTCAAATTTCCATCCATTGGAAGTAACTCGCTTAAGTTTTAGCTTCATTCCTGACATAATATTTTAAATTTCCTCGTTTCTAACGCCTTTTATATTAATAATATCTGTCAGTTAAAGAATAAGGAGTCGATCCCCTCCCCTCTCCGCATGCTCATGGTTTCAGAAGGTCACCTGTTTTACCGATTCCCGGGCCGTTTCTTTTCCCAGAGCGTTTTTATAGATCACATAGTACTTGTTTATATTGCTTACGTACTGTACGGGCTCACGGCTCACAGTCCGCAACACGGCCAGTTCCAGGTTTCGGAACCAGCGATTGGGATCGAGATTCATGGCAACAGCCTTCTTCCTTGCACGCAGGATATTAGCGGGACCCGCGTTATAGGCGGCCAGAGAAAAACGAACCCGGTCTCCGGGGCGGATACTCTCATCACTGAAATAGCGGCCGCGAAGAAAAGCAAGGTATTTGACCGCGGCATGAATATTGTTTTCAAGTTTGTCGACATCTTCGATGCCTACATTCGGATCTTCAGCCGTCGCGGGCAGAATCTGCATGATACCGACCGCGCCCCGATTGCTTTTCTTTTTCTGATTTAGCCCGGATTCCTGATAGGCCATCGCCAGAATCAGGCGCCAGTCGAAGTCGTATTGGTGGCTGTATTTTTCAAAATACCGCCGGTACTTATCGACATTTCCACTTAAACTTCCTTTTAGAGGATTTTCTATCCATCTGGTGTTTTCATAGTAGCGTTTAAAAAGAATGTTTCCCAGAAGCGTACCCTTGCGGTAGTTTTTCAGGAATCGGTCCAGATTTTCTTTCAGTTTCGGGGTATCTTTTCGCACCGCCCAGGCGATCCGGCCCCCCCGGAGGAACACTGTCTTCTCGTGGACCCGTATATCGTGGAGCACTTCTGCCCAGATCCCGGCGATGTCGCTGTCGCACACTGTCCGCTTGATTGCTCCGGTGTTGATCAGCTCCAGGATGTCCTCGGTCTCGAGGTTTTCGTCTGCCTCGACGATTTTCACCGGCGGCAGGTTCGCATGTTCAAGCCGTCGGTTGAGGGTCATCAGACTCTCGTAATAGCTGCTGCTCCTGCGGACAAAGATTTCCTTGCCCGACAGGGCGTTCAGATTGCCGGGAGGGTTAACATCCTTGTAGATCACGAGCAGTTCCTTTATATCCGTCAGATAGGGACGGGTAAAGCTTACGACCTCCTTGCGTTTTTCGGTGATTGTCAGGCCGGCGGCCGCAATGTCGCCCAATCCTTCCCGCAGGCAGGGAAGCAGACGTTCCCGGGAGACGGGAATGAATTCGAGGGTGGTCTTCAGTTCTCCTGGTTTGACATTCCGGTTGAGAAATTTCTCGTACTCTTTAAGCAGCTTGTATTCAAAACCGCGGGGCCTTGCCCCGACCAAAAAAAAGTTTGTACGGTTCATGGTGGTCAGCACCCGGATGTACTTCCGCTTCAGCAGGCCGGGAAGATCCTCGGTGTAAGCCTTGGACAGATGGGCGTCCAGGGGATGGCGGGCGGGGTTTTCCGCAAGCGATGGGCAGGTCAAAACCAGGCAGGCGACCATCGCAATGAATAAACTTTTTTTAATGTTTCGCATTATCTGTCGATCAGGCAAATCAGTTCGCCATATCCGCTGCTGGACTAAAATCCAAAACTTCTTCATAAAATTCCCGGAAATATCTCTTGCAGGTTTTCATAGGCAGGAACACATTTGCCATTAAATTTAACAAAGGCGAAGTGTTTTTTTAACTGTTCTTCAGTAAATGGCATGTAGGTAGTATGTATCATGATTCGGTTCCTTCAGTGTTGTTAAAGATTCAAAATGTAAGACCTGCCCCTGAGTTTTCATGTATCAGGCCAGGTGAGATGACATACTACCGGACCAACAAACTCTTTGCGATATATTTTTCCAGCTCACTCATCGCTTTTGTCTTTCCGATTCAAACATGCCAATATAAAATTTAATCGGGATTGGTCAACATCGAGACAAGGTCTTTCCCAAGATTGCTTCTTAGTTTATTTCCGTCGAACAGTTCCAGAAATACCATGCCACAGTTATGATCAAAAGATGACTGAAGCGCGTCGCTCTGGGAAAATCTCCCCTGAATATCCATTTGGTTGCCGACTTTCGGATAGAGGAAAAAGCTTCGGCGCGCACCAAACTGGACGTTGTATGCGTGCATCTGCTGTAAATCAGAGTCGCCTGGTTTACCATCGCTTGGAATTTTCCATTTGGTGTCCATGATGATCCGCTCATAATCGGGACCGGTGCCGATATCGGCAATGATGTCGGGACGGATAGACTTTTGCATACCATCTGCAGACCAGAAGCGACGGGACACTTGAGCCTTGAACGAGATCTGACGTAACGCTTGTTTCGCTTCTGCCCGCTTAAGCTGAACATAGACAAAGCGTTCAAACAAGGAATTCATATCGAACAGAATCGCCAGGACATCCTCCCTGCCACCGCAAACATCCGGACTGTAGTTCAGTATAATCAAGCGGGCGAGTTGCAGCGCCCTGCGGTAGCATTCTGTGTTCCGGGTGTAGGGGAGGCGGCTAAAAGTACGTTCCGAGACTTCAACATCGTCCACATCTTGGAACAGAATGGCAAGGCTGTGTGCCAAAGCGACCAAATGCGGATTGGGCGAAATGCGAACAAGCACATCCAGAGCGACACGCAATATCTGGTTGAACGGATTGTTGCGATCATAGAACACGTGAGCCGTGAAGAACCGCTCGCGATGGACAATGTTCTTGGCAAGGTGCCGTTGAAAGAGGATGCGCCCTTTTAGGGTAGGATGGTTCCCGCAGGTCTGGCGATACTTACGAACCAAACCATGATGCATGAGCTCATCGACTTCCGCCAGAAATGACTCGAAGTAGATGTCGAGTAACGAGGATGATCTCAGTCTCAATCTGGCGTCCGACATCGATGCCACCCGGATGAATCCTGACTGCCGGAGCATCTCGATCAGAGCACCCTGCCACTTTTGTTTCTGGGTAGGCGATTCAGGAGCCTTGTCTGCTTTGGGCAGAATCTCAATGGTAAGCTTGCCGACTTGGATGACGCCGACGTAGTTTCGGAAATGGATACGATCCAATCCGACCGCAAAGAAACGGTTGCCATGCCGTTCGTTGTATTGCACCAAACGTCTGAAGTGGTCAGGGGTAAACGCCCCCCCCACGGGTAGCCTTGTGTGCTCGAAAACTTGGATGAGATTACTCATAGACGGCACGGAAGTCCTCGACCTTCAGGTTCATGAGATCCTGTAATGCGTATACACGTCGTTCTTCGAACTCGTCCCCCCAGTCACCCGCCGCCCATTCGATCGTTTGATCTTTTCGCGTTACAAACCGCTCACCCAGAACCATACCAATCTTGGCCGGATCGCCGTAGAAGTATTCCTCCAGCAGGGGCAGAATCCTCGTCGAAAAGATGTTGCACAATTCTCCCAAAGGATCATTGGTCTGAGCTATAGCCATGAAATAGGAATGACCAATGCAGTGATCCTTGTCCAACAATTTCTCGATACGCGCGTTGATTGTTACGAGAAGGCGCCGGAGATCAACTTCAAGATTCTCGGGTTGCTCAATGAGTTCGGGTTGCGGGGGAATGGCAACGAATGTGAAGCGGCGACGCAGGGCCGTATCGAGCGCCTCTACGCTCCGATCCGCCGTATTCATGGCGCCTATGATGTAAAGGTTAGCGGGTACAACGAATTCCTGTCGGGAATAGGGCAACTGTGCCCGGAGCTCGTTCCGCGCTCCTTTGCGTTTGTCCTCTTCGATCAGAGCAATTAGTTCGCCAAAGATACTGGCCACGTTGCCGCGGTTGATCTCGTCGATCAGAAGTGCGTAGTTGTGATCGGGGTCATCCGAGGCCAGTTTGACCATCTTCTTGAAGATACCCGGTTTGACCTCGTAGTTTAGCGTGGCGGCAACCTCTTCGGACATTACGGGTTTGATACCCTCAACGAAGTCCTCGTAGCAGTACGATTGATGGAATGTGACGTATTCGTACCGCCTGATCTCCTTGGCATCTGGCTTGAATTCTCGGAATGTCTTGAGTTTGTCGATCAATTCCGGCAGTTGCTCACCAACCATCTCTCGGTCGACGGTCCAGACAGCGTGATCATCCTTCGAAAAGATCATTGGTTCGTCCCGTTGCGCATATTTTACGTTCGGGCAGTCCATCTTGGTATGTCGCTGCAACCAGGCCCAGATTGTGTTCTTGGGGTTCTGATTGGCAGAGAGCCGGATCTTCGCTTGAAGTAAGAGGTGGTCGAAGATGTCGGATGTCTTCGCCGGCCCCAAGTCGTAGAGTACAATTGTGATCACCTGCAGCCAGGTCAGCTCGTCGGCGAGTTCCTGGGCGAACTGTTCCTGGGTCAGCATCTGGCTTTCAGTAAAGCGCTTCATATACTCATTGCGTAGGGTGTATGTCTTTCCCGTGCCCGGAGGCCCGTATAAGATTGTGTTAAGTGCTGGAATTGGTCTGTCTGTAGAATATTGATAGTCTATGCCTATCAGCTTCTTAAGCTTTTCAACATACTCTGGGTATTTTGTGATATCGGTCAATGTCTTTAGAACGATAGGCCCTCCCGCTTCGTTCCATTCCCCTTTCTTTACCCATTTTACGGATCTCAGATTACGATATGTGACCCGGCTGGCATCATAAACGTAGAGGCCTGTTACGATACCGTAGCCTATGTATTGCTTTCTGCCTTTCTTTGAGATGACGACATCGCCTGGCTTGATGACACGGGAGAATTCCCAAGCGGCACGAGCATCGTTAGTTGGCCTACCTTTCAATCCCAATGTATCTTTCAGAGCTTTTTCTATGGCATTTTTGCTTGCATATGTCTGTAAATCCACCAGCTCATCTGCCCCATACACCATAATGCTTTTCTCCCAACACTCATCCCAGAACTTGGCGTTCGGACCTGGGGCGTAAATCCAGTAATGCACCTCTGATATTTCTCCCTCGTCTTTTGACAGCATCGACTCAACCATCTTCTGCCGCTCCTTGTTTCCTACGAAAAATTCATTCAACGCGTCGACCCGATAAAAGTTTTCGAACATAGGAAACCAGGTCATTAGTTGCTTTTGTGCATCCTGAACAGCCTGGTAACGTTTTAGTTCATTTGATGGTAGTGTGACATCAAGCAGTGCTAGTGAATTGGCGGTCTTGTTGTTGAGGATGGGGAAACGATTCTTGTCAACTCGGTTCAGATAGATGGTTACCAAACCAATGCCGAAATAGTTGAAGGCCTTTGTTCCGGCAAGCCACTTCGCGACATCGAAATCCGGATCAAATGGGCTCAGAACAAATGGACGGAATTGATCATAAAGAGTTTCAATCGTCTTTCGGAACTTACCGCTTGACCGTTGTCCGCCGCTCTGCAAGCGACCACCTTCATGAGCAAACTGGTGGAAGAATTCGATAAACTCAGTTTTGGATAACCCAGAAAGATGGTTTTTAGTAATCGTTGTGCCGTAGTAGTCCTCGTTTTTGGAATGGGGATCGCTTGAATACCATTGAAAGAATGCATCGATCAGTTCTTGTGGTGGTTTCTTCATGTGTTATCCTCCAGTTTGACTTTCAGCAATTACTTTTTTACGGAACAAGGATTTTTGTGTCAATTGTTGTATTCCATTCTTCAAACACTCGGCTCAATACTCTGGCTTGAATCGTATTGGAAATATATAGAAGTGCCATTCCTCCATACAAGAAAACCATAACTTTTTTAGCCTGTTGTTCGGCACTTATTACAATCGGGTTGGTCTTCAATGTGGGATATCGCTTCGCATGTCGTGGAAATACCACGACGAGCCAATCGCACCAGTTGTAGTCTACGATTTCCTTTACCAAACAATATTCGGAATTCTTAACTACATCTTTTGATAGTTGATCTTTGACACCCATATCTGGGTCAAAGAAGACTAAATCACATTTTTTAAGATGTTCTTTCGCCCTGGTATGCCATTCATTTCGAAGAGCCTCATAGTCATTAGGATCGGCATTGTCAGGAAGCTGCTCGCAAAATTCGAACTTAAAATCTATAATATTATCTTGACCACAATATGTAATGCTTCTTTGCTGCTTCTTAACTCTTTCTTTCAGTCGACTAAATATCTGTGTGTTAAAGCTCTTCCATTTATCCTCCTTGTCAAAATATTCAGTCTTATTTCCATCGCTCTGCTTGCCATGCTGATCATCAGTCAAATACCAATTGATTCCAAGCGAATTGTAATGATCTGCTAAAATATCCAATATTCCATATTTGATGTAATCGTTGACATCCCCGTAAAATCTATTTTTCATATGATCTTTCTGTGCTCCCTTAATTTGATAAAAGGTTGTTCTAATCAACCTCGATAAACATGTTCATTGTGCCAGGATATAAATTCACGTGATGGCCTTAATGCTTGATTCTGCGGAATGAAAAGGTTATTTCCGTGCATTGCATAATAATCCCTTCCATTTTCGTACTCCTCTTTTATCCGACGGCTGACTTCGAAACGATAATCACCCGTAACAGTTACATATCCGGTATCAAGGAGTTTATGAATATCAGATCTTAGAAGAATGCCATTATCGACTCGATGTGGGCCGCTGTCACTATATGGCTTGATATGGGCAGCTTCGAGGGCGGGTAATGTACGTTCCAGAGTTACTGCGCATCTGCGATTATAAGCATCAGTCACGACAACACGAAAAATACCCTGACCTAAGCGAGGCAAAACTATAGTGGGAGTTCCATAACGAGCACCCTCTTCCGAAACTTCCATGATTGGCTGGAATAAGCCTTCCCTTTTCTGAAGCCGAATTTGAACAGCATCCCAAAGTTCTGCACCTAACCCAACAGTGAGATCATACGTCTTTCCACGAACAATATTTGAACTCCAATCAGATGGTACGGGAATCCATTCATTCCGTTCAAAGAAAAAGGGCTGTTCCAATAATATACAACCTATTTTATAATCTTCATGAGAAATTGAGTAAATTCGCCGGTATTTTTCAAGGCGTTTTCGCATTTCTACTAAAGAAGACGCCCCGTTTTTTATATCAAAAGCCTGCCAGGCGAAACTTACTGGTAAAATAGTGCTATGTACAAAAAAGCCGCCTCCAACAATATAGTTCAATGGACTGTGAAGTTTGAAAAGAAAGGGTTCCCTGGGTTTTAAAGCACCAAAACGTGTTTTACCGCTGGGCTGCCAAAAATTGACTTCATCAATTCCTGGAATTGATGATAGGAAACTGAACCAGTTATTGTCTGTAACGCCGATAAAAGCCCTCAATCGCCACCCCCTGAAATCAAGATTAAAGCTTAGACTATCTCCCTTTTTCCCAAACCCGTGTGCAACGAAGAGTTTATGGTTGACTACGCTAATTCATAAAACTGGTTGAATTTATTTGTGTGATCTATTGGCTCAGGTGCGACCTCAGATTTTGGATAACAACGTACAACTAATACATCCTTGCAAAGATATTTCTTAATCAGAGCAATCCCCGCAAGTTGGGTTGGTTGGATTGTTTCATCTCGGTACTGTCAACTTTTTTGTGTAAATTTCTCATAGGCCAATTCTTTGAAGAATGGCAGGTTGTTACGCACTTTCCCTACAGGGTTTGATCTCCAATGTAATTCCATCTTTAAAGATATAAAGGCCA
>Ga0268278_1002281_pt1 | contig 10161 bp, 4 predicted proteins | sample saktaG_3_FD_190135 | JGI IMG/M metagenome (GOLD analysis project Ga0268278, IMG submission 190135) | Saline water microbial communities from Sakinaw Lake, British Columbia, Canada - sak_2010_1_5_55m | ecosystem: Environmental > Aquatic > Non-marine Saline and Alkaline > Saline ... | reverse complement strand
CCATTGCCTGGAACTGGTCGAGCCGGCGCTCGGTGACCCGGACCTCGACGTCAAGCGGGCCCTGAGCTTTGCCATCCGTGCCAGTGCCCGTGGCCAGATAGCGCCGGTCCGCGATTTCGTCCTCGCCCACCGGGATGCAGCCGACCCCGATAGCATTTGGGTGCTGTGCGACGTCATCCGCAGCATGACTAAGTCTTTCCTGCCGTACTTCGTTGATCTTTTGTCCATCTACGATGCCTGGCTGGAGGCAGCGGATGCCCGAACCAAACGCAGCGTGAGTAGCGCCATCAAAACCTTGAGAGAAGCAATCTGATAAATGACTAACGACTATCCGACCAACCGACCAAGGACCACCCGACGAACGCTGTTAGCTGTCTTTGCCCACCCCGACGACGAGAGCTTCGGCATCGGGGGAACGCTGGCCAGGTACGCCGCCGAGGGGGGGCGTGTGGTGCTGGCCTGTGCCACGCTGGGAGAGGCGGGGGAGATAAAGGATCCCAGCCTGGGCGCCGTAGAGCAACTGGCGGAGATTCGAGAGCGCGAACTGCGCTGTGCCTGTGACGTGCTGGGCGTCAGCGAACTGCACCTGCTGGGCTATCGCGACTCAGGCATGGCTGGCAGTCCCGACAACGATGACCCCCGCTCCCTCGTCCAGGCCGACCCCGTCGAGGTCGTGGGCAAGATCGTGCGCGTGGTACGTCAGGTGCGCCCCCAGGTGGTTGTCACCTTCGAAGAGGGCGGCGGCTATGGCCACCCTGATCATATAGCAATCCATCATCACACGGTGGCTGCCTTTCAGGCCGCTGGCGACCCGCGCCAGTATCCTGAACACCTGGTCATGGGACTGGAGCCTCACCTTCCCCAGAGGTTGTACTTTACAGCTTTGCCGCGCCGCTTCTTCCGTGGGCTTGCCCGATGTTTGGAGGACATGGGTCTTGACCTTAGCCGCTTTGGAGATTTCGACTGGGAGTCCATGGGCGTGCCCGACGAGCTGTGTATCGCTGAGATTGACGTCAGCGCCTACGTGGACATCAAGCGGAGGGCGTTTCAGTGTCATCGCAGCCAATTCTCGCTCGATAGTCCTTTTGGCCTCATCCCGCCGGAGGTGCAGCAGGAGTTCATGAACACTGAGTGCTTCTCTTCGCCTGACTCTTGGCTTGAGCCAGGGCAGGGGCCGGGGACCGACTTGTTTGCGGACTAGAACGCAGATGCGCAGGATTCACGGATTTTTCTTCTCAGGTCAGCCCGTTGAATCCTATCAGTCCGTTGTTCCGATCCGTAGTTTGACATTACCGCCAACTTGGGTTACAATTGCCGTAAGCAAAGCGGCGTCATCCACGACGACAAGAAGGAGGCAAGATGAAATCACTGAGGATGCTTTTTTCTCTAATTGTGATTATCGCGTTGTTGGCTGGTTGCAAGGAACCGCCAGAGCCGACACCTACACCAGTGCCGACCGCTACCCCCGTGCCGGCGGCAGCGACGCCGGCGCCACCCACGGCTACGCCACTGTCAGAGACCCCTTATCCGGTGCTGCCCACGTCTACACCAGCGCCGGCGACTCCCTATCCGGTGCTACCCACGCCTACGCCAGCACCGGCGACTCCCTATCCCAGCGAGTAGGTGTAGGCCGCTGCGGATGTCGGATAAAAAGCTCATACTGGGATTGCTTCTCATCTTGGCAGCTCTCAGCAGTGGCTGTGTCCTGAGCCTGTCGAAGGGCTGTGCAGGCTCGATTGTCGAGACGGACAATATTCAGGAGAGGCTGGACATGGCTGCGCCGCTGATCGCCGGTTCACAAACTGTGGGCCAGACCTTCGTTTCTCACTATTCCCGCCTCTCGGCTGTCGAGCTGCTTTTGGTCGTCTATCCTCACGATGGCTTGCCCCCCGCTGCTCCGCGCCACTTGACTTTTCACCTTCGCTCCGATCCCCAGGATGAAGCGGACATCGTTACCCTCACCGTTGACACATCCAACTGGAAACATAACGATCCGTACCGCTTCTCTTTTCCTCCTCAAGCCGACTCAGCGGGCAAGACCTACTACTTCTTCCTCGACGCGACGGAGGGAAACAGGACGACGGTTTGGCACAACTCCTTCGATGCCTATGGTGAGGGAATGTTGTACTTGAATGGTCAGCCGGGAGAAGGCGATCTGCACTTCAAGACCTACTATGATTATAACCTGGCAAGCATGGCCCACGACATCTGGCGCGGCCTGCGCGGTGGAGCCTGGCTGATCCTGCCTCTGTTGGTTCTTTTTACCCTCCCCGGCTACTTGCTCCACAGCCTGATGCCGTTCGAGTCTGAACTGGATCCTCTGGAACATCTAGCGCTCGCCGTCGGCCTGAGCCTGGCCCTGACGCCGCTGGGACTGCTTCTCTGCTCTGCCGTGGGCATTGCCTTGAATGGGACCAGGGTTTTAATAGCGGCGGCGGCGTTGAGCATCGGAGCTCTCTGGCGGCTGACCTCCACGGGTTTCAGGGACTTGAGGCGGTGGCGATCCTCCACTGATAGGTTCTTCATCGTCGCTTTTCTCTTCATCTTCTTTGTCTCCCTCCTGCTGCGCTTTCTCCACATCCGCAACCTGGTCGTGCCCGCCTGGATTGATTCGGTACATCACACCTTGATCACGCAATTGATAGTGGCGAAGGGCGGGGTGCCGCAATCCTACGAGCCTCTCTTGCCGATAGGGAAGTTCGTCTATCACTTTGGCTTTCACTCCCTGGTAGCGGTTCTTCACTGGTTGACGGGCCTGGAGATACCCAGGGCGATGCTCGTCGTGGGGCAGGTCATCAATGGGCTCATGGTACTCTCTGCTTATCTATTGGTGAAGTGCTTGACCGGCCGTCGTCTGGCGGGCCTGTTCGGGGCCCTGATTGTAGGTTTGATCTCCCTCATGCCCGCTTACTACGTCAGTTGGGGGCGTTACACTCAGTTAACAGGGCTGGCCCTTCTGCCTACGGCAATCACATTCACGATGAAGGGTGTCGGCGCCAAAACTGCTCGAAGGGGATTGCCAAATCCTCGCCCTCCAACTTCCAACCCTTCGGCCAGGCTCAGGGCAGGCCTCCAACTCCCAATCGCTGCCGTTAGCGTGGCCGGATTGTTACTCACCCACTATCGGGTGCTGATATTCTATGGTTGCTTTGTGTTGGCCTATCTGCTCTACGAGACCTTCGCCCGTCGCGGCCAACCCTCTGTATTTCTGATATATTGGGGGCGCGCTGCCATGATATGCCTTTTGGCTGCCCTGCTAACCCTGCCCTGGCTTGTTAATCTAGTTCGTGCTCTGCTGCCCCTGGCGACGCTGCCCTCCAGAATGCAAGGCGCACCTTCGTATAACGTTGCCTCCTACGATCTGATCATGATCGGGCGTAACCGGGGGCTGATCGCTCTCTCCGTCTGTGGCTTCCTCTGGGGCCTCTACAAGCGGGAGCGGGCCGTTATCCTGACGGCCCTTTGGGTGGCCCTTGCTATTGTGATCACCAATCCCACCATCCTGGGCTTTTCCAGCACCTGGCTGATCAACAATGACTCGTTGGCCATTGCCCTGTTCGTACCTTTCGCCATTCTAGGCGGCTACTTTCTGGCCTCTCTTCAATACTCAATACCCAATATCCAATCTCCAATCTCCAACCTCAAACATTTGATGCTTGCCATTGCAATCGTCCTCGTTGCCCTGTGGGGAGCAGGCGGGATGTTGTCTATTGTCAACCCGGCCACCGTGCTGGCGACCCGTGACGACGTGGCGGCCATGGACTGGATCCGCCGTCACGCCCCCTCTGATGCCAGATTCCTGATCAACGTGCGCCATTGGCAAGGCGGCACTTACGTGGGCAATGATGGGGGCTATTGGATACCATTGTTGACCGGGCGCGACACAATCCTGCCCCCGGCAATCTACATCTATGGCTCTGCTGAGTACGTGAAGGGGATCAATGACCTGGCGGAGGAGATCATCGCCATAGAGTCTTTCGATGAGGTGGAGGAGGACTTCCCGCGCACACGCCAACTCCTGGACGATAACGGCGTGACTCACGTCTACATAGGCGCTCGCGGGGGAAGTATCACTCCACAGATGTTCATGGGCAGTTCCTACTATCGCCCTGTCTACTCTAACGGAGCCGTTTGGATATTCCAGCTCCAGAGATAAACCTGTGTTGAGCCTGTCGAAATAAAAGACCCCCTGGGTGATGCGTAGCGAGCCCAGGGGGTCAGATGTGTATAGACTGTTTCTAAGTCAGCTTTTCCTTCAGATCAGTCATCTTCTCAACGATCTTGCTTATCCCCAACTCCTCGGCCATCTCCAGTGCCTCAGTGCAGGCCTCTTTTGCCCGTTTGGCATCTCCTGTACCGTATTCGAAGCTCGCTATGTCGCTCAGGGTGTAAGCTACTTCTCCTTCGTCGCTAAGCTCCCTGAAGATGTCCAGTGACAGATTCAGGAGCTTTCTGGCCTCATCGGGATTGCCTGTCGCAGCTCGGATTTTCCCAAGCGCTCTATGGGCACAACTCTCGCCGTACTTGGAGCCTATCTCAACTGCCAATTCGATGGCTTTTTGGTAGTGCTCTTGTGCCTGGTCCACATCGCCTTGGCATAGACTGATTTCGCTAAGGATTCTATATACATCAGACAGACCCTCTTTGTCCTCGAAATCAACGTACATCTTCAATGCTATGTCGAGATGCGCCCTTGCTCGATCGTATTCACCTTTGCCCCTGTAAGCCTTCCCCAAGTTGTTATGTGTTATAGCTACCAGCGGTTTGTGTCCCAGCCGGTTGAATAATACAAGAGCCTTGTTGTAGTGCGAAATTGCTTCGTCGTAGTTGCTCTTGACATCTTGTACAAAGCCCAGTTCACCATGTGAGACAGCAATGCGAGCAATGTCTCCGATTTCTTCAGATGTTGCCAGGCTATCCGCGTAGTATTTGACTGCCTTACCATATTCGCCCTTGTATTTATGCGCGATTCCAAGTTTGATGTATGATCCCGTGATGCCAAGTCTAGCTCCAATCCTCTTCTTTGCTTCCAGGGCTTTTCTGTAATGCTCGATAGCTCTATCGTGGTCGTCTTTTCGCAAATAAGCAAACCCGATAGCATCGTGGCAATCGGCAGTCTCTTTTTCATATCCCGTTCCTTCGACTATTTTGAGACCTTGTTGAGCACTTTCGATTGCTTTTTCGTATTCTCCCTGGTTGGCATAAACCCAGCTAAGGCACTCATAGATTCTTGCTGTCTCAACTGAAAGATCCTCGCCCAATATTTGAATTCCCTCATGGAAATGCATTAGCGCCTGATCGTATTGTCCTTTCCTTTCATAACTGAGGCCAATCTTTCGCTTGACATCTGCTATCTTCCGAGGGTCCGACAGATGGAGCTTGGCTTCCAGAACGGCCTGGTAGCTTTCTATAGCGGCATCGAATTCACCTGCTATCATGCAGGCATCGCCCATAGCTATGCAGACTGATGCCCAGGTCTCTGCATCTAGCAAGTCGGGACCGAGTTTTCCCAGTTGCCCCACTATCGCGCCGGACTGACCAGCGTAAATCAGTTGGTCCAGATTTCCAATGATTGTTTCTGCCGATTTCTGATATTCCCTTGCTTCGAAATAATGGTGCGCTGCCTCGAGGTAATCTTCTTGGTCGTGGTAGTATCGGCCTGCATTCTTGTGCAATCTCGTCCTGAATGGGGTATCGGTCTGGAGCCTGTCGTGACAGAACTCCTCCAGAAGGGAGTGGAGATATTTCTCCCCGTATTCAGACTCTTGCACCGCATACTTGTGTACGAGAGCGTCCAGGACGTGGTCAACGTCTGCCATGCTTTCTTCAACCAGTACTTCGCCGATTGCTTCTCTGTCCACGGGCGCTCTGAAGATGGAGATTACTTTGAGTAGTCTCTGTTCTTCCCCTGACAGGGTTTCGTAAACGTTCTTTAGCAGATAGTCTTCCACCTTTTCCCCAAACGCCTGGTTGATGAATTCACTAACCTCATCGTCCTTCCGTGGCTTGTTCTCTCTCCAAGTGATGAATAACTCCAGGAGTTTAGGGTTTCCCAGGGTCTGCTCGTAGAGTTTGGCGAAGAGCTCTGCACCCAAGTGGATAGCACTTCTATTGAGCAGGACTTTGGCATCCGCTTCATTGAGGCCCGTTAGAGGCTCATAGTCTAAGCCGATCGTGTCGGCGAAGCGGGGTCTTTGGCGGCTCAACACCATGACTCTGGTGTTTTGTAGTCGGTCATTGAATATCTCGAACAAGGAATTGATCTTTGCGTCTTCATCGGCCATCTGAAAGTCATCGAAGCACAGCAAGTAGTCGCCCTGCTCCAGGCTGTAGATCAGGAGGTTGATGGCCTCGCTTACCCGATATCCCTCCTCTTTTAGTTTCTCGATGTTGAGGTCGAGGAATATCCGCAATGCGTCATCATGATTTGTGGCCAGGAATCCTCCCAGAGCCCAGATGACCGATTCCAGGTTGTCGTTCAAGCCTCTGTGGAAGGTATGCCAGAAGACCTTTCTTTGAGATTGCTGGGTCACTATCTGAGCGCCCAGCATGGTCTTGCCCACACCGGCTGTACCCCCGATAACCACTATGCTCTGAGAATCGAGTCTACTTCGGTATTCGTTAAGCTCCCTCTTCCTTCCGATGAAGTTCCCGCTGCCGGGGATGGATTCCAGTCGTAGGGGTCTGGCGATGGGCTTGGTGAGCTTCAGGATAACCCCATCCGGAGATCTCATGAAGAGTACAGGAATGCCCCAGTCTCGCCTCTCCACCCCACAGTCAATGTAGATCCCTCTGCGGGCCTCGGATATGGCCGCGTCCACGGGGAAGCCTACCGCCAGGGTGCGGTAGAACTCCCTGGAGAACTTGATGGCTGTGTCATCGTAGATGCTGTACTGCATGGCTACCACTGCGGGCAGCCCTCGGCGCACCAAATTGGGAGCCAACCCCACCATTGGTTGCGTTGATGAAGCAGTCGCGCTCTGACAGGCGTTGAGAACCACCAGTTTGGTGAAGTCGCTGCCGAGGAAGAACTCGCGGAAGGTTCTGTCACTGATCAACCGCAATCGGTAGTCATCGTCCTCGATAACCAGGTACGCTTTGTCGTCTTCGAAAGTACCGTGCCCGATGAAGTGGAAAATGTGCGGTTGGTACCGGCGCAGCTTCTCCCGGATTTCGCTGGCAATAGCGTGATCGAGGATTTCTAACTGCACCAGGCCTTCCCTTTCCCATTCCTCCAGAGCCTGATTCAAGACCCGTTTGGCGTTCTCTACATCCAGCTCTGGCAGACCATGTTCGGCCTGGTTGACAGGATTGGAAATGACCGCCAGCACTCTAAGTGTAGGGTAGATGGTGATAGGGCGGGGAGGCTCAGGCATTGGGATGTATCGAGTGATGGGGGTTTCTGGCGACACACCCAGGAAGAAATCGTTCAGGTCATCATAGAGGTATTCCCAGGGGATAGCACCAACCTCGGGCGGTTCGAGGCGCAGCCTGATACGTAGGCCTTTTCCTTGCGCTCTGGCATGTCCCAGACTGGCTCTATAGACATCCTCTATGCCGTCATCAAATAGCTTGTGGAAGAGCGTTCTGCCCAGATCAATGAACAGCTCCTCGTCGGTTTCTTCAGCCTCGATCCTTGCCAGAGCATGCTGGAGGTCGTCGGAGGCGGAGTTGAAAGAGAGGATTCCCTGTGCCTCGCCTGCGGTCGCCGAGATCACTCGCATGGGGTACCCTTCGGCGCCTTTTTCCATTACCAATAGCTCGAAATCGTCGTATCTCATTTCACTGCGGGGTTAGATGGCCGGGCTTCTTGCCCTTGTCTCCTGCCCCCTTGCTCCTTATTGATTATTTTCTGAAACGCTATGATGGGTAAGTAGACGCCTCGCTGGATGGATTCAATACCATCTCTTGGCCCCTGCAGTGTGGATGTGGGTACCGAAGTAGAGATGCCCGGGCAGGTGGCGATGAACTCCTTGAAGTCCATCTAATCAATATAATTGTACCATAAAATCACTAAAATTGCAAGGGGCAATTTTATGAAAACTTGAGCAGAGTTGACTTTTTTCTAACGTGCTTACCTGACACCTTATGTAGTAGGTGGGTGGGCATTCATGCTACTATATGTAGTATTACACGGCACAAAGTAAACCCAAGCTGGCTCGGAAACTCAACCTGGCGGCAAGCAGGAGATATGGGTTTGACATTATGGCTAACTTGGGCTAAAATGATGCCGCTAGTGCAGGAGTTGAGCTTCGAACTCCACGATCATAGTTTACAGGGGAGAATTGGCCATGTCAATGACCAGCGCAGAGATCAGGCAATCGTTTTTGGATTTCTTTGCCAGCAAGGAACACACTATAGTCCCCAGTGACTCGTTGGTACCTGGCGATGATCCCACGCTGCTGTTCACCAATGCTGGAATGAATCAGTTCAAGAACGTCTTCCTGGGTTTGGAGAAACGAGAGTATACGCGAGTGGCTGACACTCAGAAGTGCATGCGGGTCTCCGGCAAACATAACGATCTGGAGGATGTGGGGTACGATACCTACCACCACACCTTTTTCGAGATGCTGGGCAACTGGTCTTTTGGCGATTATTACAAAAGGGAGGCCATCGCTTGGGCCTGGGAGTTGCTCACCGAGGTGTGGGGGTTGCCCAAAGATCGGCTCTGGGCTACGGTTTTCAAAGACGAAGAGGGCGAATTGGAAACCGACGAGGAGGCAGCTCGTCACTGGATGGAGGTAACAGACATAGATCCTGAGCACATCGCCTATTTTGGCCGCAAGGACAATTTCTGGGAAATGGGCGATACCGGCCCCTGTGGCCCTTGCAGCGAAATCCACCTCGACAGGGGGGAGGGGGCCTGTGATCTTCAGGATGACCCCAATCACGTTTGCGGTGTGAATAGCGGCTGCCGACGCTATTTTGAGCTGTGGAATCTGGTCTTCATTCAGTACGACAAGGATAACAGCGGAGTTCTCCACGAGCTGCCCGCTAAGCACGTTGATACTGGCCTGGGCTTCGAGCGGTTGGTGTCCGTCTTGCAGGACGTCGTCTCCAACTACGACACTGACTTGTTCACCTCAATCATGGACCGCGTTCAAGGAATGCTGGGCCACAGCGACGTTGAGCGCGAAGCGAACATCGTGGCTTATCGGGTGATCGCGGACCATGGCCGGGCAGTGACCTTCCTGGTGGGCGATGGCGTATTGCCGGGCAACGAGGGGCGCAACTACGTGCTGCGGATGATCCTGCGTCGTGCGGCTCGCTTTGGCCGCGAGATAGGCTTTCAGGGTCTCTTTTTGAGTGAGGTTGCCAAAGTGGTGATCGAGAAAATGGGGCCCTATTTCACTGAGCTAGAGGCCAGGCGGGAGTTCATCCTGCAGACCATCACCCAGGAGGAGGAGCGCTTTCAGCGCACGCTGGATGTGGGACTGAATTTGCTTGATGTCCTGATTGATGAACTGAGCGCGCGGGGGGAGTCCGTGATTCCGGGCGGCGAGGCGTTTAAGCTGTACGACACCTATGGCTTCCCGTTGGACTTGACGAGGGACGTGGCCAAAGAGCGGGGATTCACGGTGGACGAAGAGGGCTTCGTGGCCGCCCTGGAGAAGCAGCGAGAACGGGCTCGGGCCGCCCAGCAGTTTGCTCTGGAGGTGGGGGAGAAGCTGGAAGCCTACAGCGATCTGCTGGATGAATTGAAGCTAACGGGAGTGCTGCCCGCCACCGGCGTGGAGCATCTCTACACCGAGGGGACGGAGCTCGAGGCGAAGGTGGCAGCCATAGTGCGGGATGGACAGGTGGTGGTCTCGGCGCAGGAGGGCGATGAGGTTGAATTGGTGTTGACCTCGACTCCCTTTTACGTGGAGAGTGGCGGCCAGGTCAGTGATACTGGCGTGATCGTTTCCTCTCCATCATCCCCCCCGCGATCGGGGGAGACAGAGGGGGGGCAATGGGAGGTTGCAGTCAGCGATGTGCGACAGCCTCTTCCAGGGCTCATCGTTCACATCGGGGAGGTGCGGTCGGGCGGGCTGTGGGTGGGTGACAGTGTTCAGGCCGTGGTGGACGCCGAACGACGCGCGGACATCACCCGCAACCATACCGCTACCCACCTTTTGCACAACGCGCTGCGCCGCGTCCTGGGCCAGCACGTCCAGCAAG
>Ga0268278_1002279_pt1 | contig 10170 bp, 10 predicted proteins | sample saktaG_3_FD_190135 | JGI IMG/M metagenome (GOLD analysis project Ga0268278, IMG submission 190135) | Saline water microbial communities from Sakinaw Lake, British Columbia, Canada - sak_2010_1_5_55m | ecosystem: Environmental > Aquatic > Non-marine Saline and Alkaline > Saline ... | reverse complement strand
GAGTTTCGCCTGTAATCGGCAACTCATACGGCAAATCGCTGACTATGTTTATATTAGAGATATAAAATGGAAACTCATAAGCAAGACCGCCCCCATAAACTCTAAAATAAATATCATAGTTATCTTTAGGCAAGTAATTGCTAACTCTTAAATTATCAAAACTGCCTGACGGCTCGCTAACTGGAATTGTAAAAACATTAACGGCGTTATTCCAATTTATATCATAATTGCCCGCCTTAAAAAATCCCGCCATTAACAAATTATAACCGCTACCTGCTGGCAAAGTATAACTGCCTTGTATATCAAAACTTTCTGCTATCTCATAATTGTTTTGCGGGTATGTAATCGTTAGCGTTGGCTGTTCTGTAAAATATGTATATTCTGTATCTCCAAAAAACCATTGATTATAATTGTCAATAGTCTTTCTAAACCAAATATAGTTAGCACTCGTTAAAGCCAATTTTTGAAAATATGGCTTCATATTTATTTTGTTTTCGTTCATAACAAAATAAACCCCGCCTAAATATCTACTCTCGCAAAAATATAAATCATATGTATTACCTGCGCTATATGTTATGTCCTCGCAAATGCTCGTATCTATTGAATTATAATTTATTAGTGCGTCATAAATATAATCCCCGTTGCCCATAGCCATAGACGGCGCACCGCTCGCCCCGTTGTGTGATAGCAAGACGCAAGAATTAGCAACAGGCCAACCAATAGCCCCCCAATTTTCTGTAAATGTGGTTTTTATATGAATTGAAACTCTATTAAACCCCTCGTTGTCTGTATAAAAATTAACATTATCAAAATAATCATTAACCGCCTGCGCTGTTTTTACTGAAAAGCCGTTAAATAAGCCAAAAATCAATATAAGCGAAAAAACAAGCCCCATAATTGCCCTACAAGCCCCTATTTTTTTGTTTTGTGTGTCCTTAATCATTTTTTTTGTTTAACAACTAATGGATTATCGTTTTATGTCTTTAACAGCAATTTTAGGATAGCAACACCCCCCAACATTAAAACTATTGAACCCAGCAAAAGAGATAAAACACCCCAATTAGGAATTGCCTGAAAAACGTCTAAAACTTCCTGACTAAAAGCATAACTAACCTGCGCCACGTCTGGCGTTCCAAATGCTGTCGTAAAAAACTGCCTAATGATAGTAAAAAAATAAACAACGGGAGTTAAAATTGATAAAAAAATAGTTTTTAATGAAATACCCAGCCAAACAACAATAACAAAAATATCGTTTATGTTATGAAAAATAACGTCAAAAAAACTGCCAATCGCCCCAGCAACAGCAAGCCCTATGTTTTGAAAAAACTCAACAGGATAACTGCCAACCTCAACAATCAAATCCCAGAATTGACTAAAATAATCCCAAACCATAAAAGATTAAATTATAATTTTAGCCCTTGATAGCAGAAACAATAGCCCAGAAAATAAAAATGCCTAATCCTACCGCAATTATAATTAACAATAGCGGTTGTAAATCGCTAATCAAACCTTTAACGTATCCTAACATTTCTGTTATATCCTCTGGCGCAATTTCTAAAAATGTGCTTGTAGCCATAAAACTAAAAATTAAAAATGTTTTTTAATCAATATACTTTTTTGTTAGCGCTTTATATTTTTTCTCTCTTTTTTTAACTTTCAAACTCTCTAAAATCTCGCCTCTTTTCAAAACAAGCCCTCTCTTTTTTGCCATTTTAACTAATAAGCCAACTTCTGCTTTCTCTGTTTTTGTTATTGCCATATCTTTTGCTAACTCTGGCAAAGTTAGAAAAAAATCAACTAATCTCTCAAAAAGCCAAAGCGCAATAAAAACGCCAATAAGCAAAAAAATCAAACTTGAAAAGTTAGAAAAAATGTTTTTTACAACGTCTAAAATATCTGAAGTATTGCCTAACATAGTTTTTTTATTTTAGCGGTATGCTGAGATATTGCCAATTTTTTATTATGTTAATCTGGCGAACTAACAAAACTCAGCAAGCATTTTTTTACCTGCTTGTTCTAGTTCTGATTAAACCAATAACACGGCTGATAACATAAAACGCTAAAGGAATGCCTATGGCTAAAGCAACTAACACCCATAAATCCCCAAAAAATCCGCCAACGTATGCCATTAAATCCTCTGTGGTAGAGGCAGGCAACGTGATAAATGTAGAAAGCATATTATCAAAACATTTTTTAATTTAATACCGCTCAACCTTTATAAAATTATACTATCTCGGAATAAATAAATCAAATATAGCGCAAAAAACTGCTATAAAAATAGCAAATCCTAAACAAAAAATAAAATACTCGCCTAAAACTTGCCAAAATCCAAAAAAAATGTTTTCTATAATAGCCATAAATTAAAATCCTCTTTTTTTTAACCAAACAAAAATAAAATACTTAAAACCATAAAACAAACTGGAAAAGATTAAAGCCAAAAATAAATATGTAATTATATAACTTAAAAAATCGTTCATTTTTTTTATTTTTTATAGGCGTTCTAATTTTCTATTTTTAGCAAACTCTCTTATACCGCCAATCGCCAATCCCAAAAAAATTAAAATTAAAAAAGCGATTGTCAAAAAATCGCCATAAGATATATTTTTTTCTAAAAAAAAACTCTTTTCTGCGTTTTCTATTTTTTCTAAATATGCTGGCAACGTTGAAGTTGAAAAATCCAAACTGCCAACGCAATCCATTTTAGAAAACTCCCAATCTGGTTTATTAGAATCGCCCAGATTTATTGACTCTGAAAAACTACAATTTAACATACAATAAAATTATATAACGTCATAGTTTCTTGTCAAGTTTTCGCAAATAACCCCCCTATACCCCCCCTTAAAAAAGAGCATTAAAAAAAATATAATTTTAGATAATTTTAGATAATTTTAGGCGCTGGTATTGAAAAAACTTTTTATAAAATATGCGCCTTTATTTTTTATTTTACTCCAATTTTTACTTTCTTGTATAATTTTTAATGTCTGCCTTAATCTAAAATCAGGATATTTTTTAGCCAAACTCGCATAAAAGCCAAAATGCGCTTTATCGTTCAAAGCAACCGCCAAATCCCACGCCAAAAGTTGTTCTTTTGTGTAAATCGCCACGATATTTTAACAAATTATCGTTAATTTAACTAATAAATAAATACGCTCTCGCTTAGAAGTAATTATATTGTTATTTTTTTTTTTGTCAATCTAAATTGTGGATAACTTGTGGATAACATTATAACAATTTTCTGCTTTCTCTGTCAACTATGTAAAAAAACTTTACACGAGATATTTTATTTTTTTCAAAATCTCTAATTGCTTTTTGAACGTAAAACAAAAACATTTTATCTTTATTTTTTAGCATAATAAAAAAATATAAAAAAGATTAAAGCCATTAACGCAAAAAACATTATTGCTAAACCCATAATTTTATGTAAATGGTATTAGTTTTAATAACAATCTTATAATTCTAAAAACTATAACTATGACAAGCGCCATTAAATATAAAAACAGAACTTCTGCGATTGGCAGACCATTAAAAAAGGAGTTTAGATTGCCTGCGTATGCTCTAACAATTAAAACTGCCTGTCCTGCCTCTTGTCCTGACGTTTTAGCGTCTGTTTGATTAAATTGGCTACTAAAAAACGTTAAATTATTGCCAATAACAGAAATCAATGGCTTTAATGCGCCTGTAAAAGTATTGTATAACTGCGTTGAAGTAGCATAATTGCTGTATTGACTATAAACGTATTCTGGCTCTAATGGATTAAAACTTTCTGGCGGAACTTCCTGCGTATATGGCATTTCGTATGGTATATTTTCAACTATAAAAATAGTTTCTATATCTTTATGTGGATTATAACTCTCCTCACCACTACCAGAAAAAAAGAAAAAAATCCAATACTCGCCAATCGGCACTCCTGAAACTCTGATATTAACAACTCCACTCGTTGCTGTTAAATCTTGTTTGAAACTATAAACATAAAAAGGCGTTGGCGTCCCAAAAGGCGCGCGTAAATAAGCAGTTAGATATTGATAATTGCTACCCTCTGGAATTGAATAACTGCCCTGTATATTAAATGCCTCTGCTATTTCGTCATTTACGCTTGGATATGTGATTGTTAGAGTTGGAAAAGTTTTAACAGGATATTCCTCTGCGTCATTTACTTGAACGTTGCCAAAACTCGTTAATCTAAAAGTATAATTTTCTGGCGGATTAAAATAAGCACTACCGCCTTTTTTGTTTAATAAATAATTTAATTTATAAGAACAATTATAATCGCTCTCTGCGCAATAACATAAATCGCCAATCCTACGTCCTGATAATTGACCTGTCCCCCAATAACCAACGCGAGTTAAATAAATATCATAAGTAATCCCTGCTTGGTATGGAAACGCCTCATTAAACCACGCGTGCCATCTGTCTGTTGGATTAGCGCCATAACTATCAGCGCCTAAATAACCTTTAGAAAAATTAGTTTGACTTCTTGGCGGAGTTTTCTCGCCATAAGAACACGTCCCTGTGCTTGTATATGTTATTGAAAATGTAGTTTCAACTCTAAAATGTAATCGCCAAAATCCCTGCTCGTCTAACCAGATATAAACATTATCAACATAGTTATTGCTTGCCTCTGCTGTTTTTACTGAAAACGTTGAAAATAAGCCAAAAATCAGAAAAGCCAGAAAAACAAGCCCCAGAATTGACCCATAAGCCCTGTTTTTTTTATTGTATGTATCCTTTATCATTTTTTTTGTTTAATAACTACTGGCTTAACGTTTTATGTCTTTAGGAGCAGTTTTAGGATAGCAACACCACCTAACATTAAAACAACTGCGCCTAAAACTATTGAGATAACAGACCAGTTAGGAATTGTATTAAAAACCTCTAAAACTTCTTGGCTAAAAGTATAACTCGCCTCTGGTAATTGCGGAGTTTGAAACGCAGTAGCAAAAAACCACCTAACAACATTAAAAAAATAAACAACAGGACTTGTGATTGATAAAAAAATTGTTTTTAATGCCAATCCCAGCCAAACAACAATAACAAAAATATCGTTTATGTTATGAAAAATAACGTCAAAAAAACTGCCAATCGCCCCAGCAACAGCAAGCCCTATGTTTTGAAAAAACTCAACAGGATAACTGCCAACCTCAACAATCAAATCCCAGAATTGACTAAAATAATCCCAAACCATAAAAGATTAAATTATAATTTTAGCCCTTGATAGCAGAAACAATAGCCCAGAAAATAAAAATGCCTAATCCTACCGCAATTATAATTAACAATAGCGGTTGTAAATCGCTAATCAAACCTTTAACGTATCCTAACATTTCTGTTATATCCTCTGGCGCAATTTCTAAAAATGTGCTTGTAGCCATAAAACTAAAAATTAAAAATGTTTTTTAATCAATATACTTTTTTGTTAGCGCTTTATATTTTTTCTCTCTTTTTTTAACTTTCAAACTCTCTAAAATCTCGCCTCTTTTCAAAACAAGCCCTCTCTTTTTTGCCATTTTAACTAATAAGCCAACTTCTGCTTTCTCTGTTTTTGTTATTGCCATATCTTTTGCTAACTCTGGCAAAGTTAGAAAAAAATCAACTAATCTCTCAAAAAGCCAAAGCGCAATAAAAACGCCAATAAGCAAAAAAATCAAACTTGAAAAGTTAGAAAAAATGTTTTTTACAACGTCTAAAATATCTGAAGTATTGCCTAACATAGTTTTTTTATTTTAGCGGTATGCTGAGATATTGCCAATTTTTTATTATGTTAATCTGGCGAACTAACAAAACTCAGCAAGCATTTTTTTACCTGCTTGTTCTAGTTCTGATTAAACCAATAACACGGCTGATAACATAAAACGCTAAAGGAATGCCTATGGCTAAAGCAACTAACACCCATAAATCCCCAAAAAATCCGCCAACGTATGCCATTAAATCCTCTGTGGTAGAGGCAGGCAACGTGATAAATGTAGAAAGCATATTATCAAAACATTTTTTAATTTAATACCGCTCAACCTTTATAAAATTATACTATCTCGGAATAAATAAATCAAATATAGCGCAAAAAACTGCTATAAAAATAGCAAATCCTAAACAAAAAATAAAATACTCGCCTAAAACTTGCCAAAATCCAAAAAAAATGTTTTCTATAATAGCCATAAATTAAAATCCTCTTTTTTTTAACCAAACAAAAATAAAATACTTAAAACCATAAAACAAACTGGAAAAGATTAAAGCCAAAAATAAATATGTAATTATATAACTTAAAAAATCGTTCATTTTTTTTATTTTTTATAGGCGTTCTAATTTTCTATTTTTAGCAAACTCTCTTATACCGCCAATCGCCAATCCCAAAAAAATTAAAATTAAAAAAGCGATTGTCAAAAAATCGCCATAAGATATATTTTTTTCTAAAAAAAAACTCTTTTCTGCGTTTTCTATTTTTTCTAAATATGCTGGCAACGTTGAAGTTGAAAAATCCAAACTGCCAACGCAATCCATTTTAGAAAACTCCCAATCTGGAGTTTTAGAATCGCCCAGATTTATTGACTCTGAAAAACTACAATTTAACATACAATAAAATTATAACTTCTAATGTTTTCTTGTCAAGTTTTCGCAAACAACCCCCCTATACCCCCCCTTAAAAAAGAGCATTAAAAAAAATATAATTTTAGATAATTTTAGATAACTTTAGACGCTGTATTGAAAAAACTTTTTATAAAATATGCGCCTTTATTTTTTATTTTACTCCAATTTTTACTTTCTTGTATAATTTTTAGCGTTTGCCTCAATCTAAAATCTGGGTATTTTTCTGCTAATCTGGCATAAAAGCCAAAATGCGCTTTATCGTTCAAAGCAACCGCCAAATCCCACGCTAATAATTGTTTTTTTGTATAAATCGCCACGATATTTTAACAAATTATCGTTAATTTAACTAATAAATAAATACGCTCTCGCTTATAGGTAATTATATTGTTAGTTTTTTTTTTGTCAATCTAAATTGTGGATAACCTGTGGATAGCATTATAACAATTTTTTGCTTTCTCTGTCAATTATGTAAAAAAACTTTACACGAGATATTTTATTTTTCTCAAAATCTCTAATCGCTTTTTGAACGTAAAACAAAAACATTTTATCTCTATTTTTTAGCATAATAAAAAAATATAAAAAAGATTAAAGCCATTAACGCAAAAAACATTATCGCCAAAATCATTTTATACAAATGGGATTAGTTTTATTAACAATCGGATTAACCTAAAAACTATAACAGCAACAAGAGCGCTTAAATATAAAAATAAAATCTCGGCTATCGGTAAATCATTAAAAAAGGAATTGATAATTCCAGCGTTCGCTCTAATGATTAAAACAGCGTCGCCTGCTTTCTCTCCTGCCTCTTTTGCGTTAGTTATATTAAACCTGCTACTAAAAAAAGTTAAATTATCGCCTATCGTCTGACTTATCGGCTCTATTGCGCCTGTTATTATATTAAATAACGGCGTTGGCGTATCGTAATTGCTGTAATCCTCATAAATCTTTTGCGCTGACGGCGTTGTAAAACTTGGTATAACTAGCGGAGTTTCGCCTGTAATCGGCAACTCATACGGCAAATCGCTAACTATGTTTATATTAGAAATATGAAATGGCAACTCATAAGAAACTCCAGCGCCATAAAATCTAAAATAAATATCATAAATATCTTTTGGCACGTAATTGCTAACTCTTAAATTATCAAAACTACCTGACGGCTCGCTAACTGAAATTGTAAAAACATTAACGGCTTTATTCCAATTTATATCATAATTGCCTGCCTTAAAAAATCCTGCCATTAACAAATTATAACCGCTACCTGCTGGCAAAGTATAACTGCCTTGTATGTCAAAACTTTCTGCTATCTCGTAATTGTTTTGCGGATATGTAATCGTCAAACTCGGAAACTCGCTAAAATAATATTTTTCTGCGTCCGTCCAAGATGGAGTGGTAGCGTAAGCATTATTGAATATAATATAGTATTCAGTTGTAAGAATATTTGCGCTATATGTTACTACTTGACAACCACCTTCTGCGCTTGAACGGTTAATTGCTCTATCATAAATGTTCCCTGCTGTATATGTAGCTCCATTTGGACAAAAATAAAAAGCATCAAGAACAGTATTGTTTGGTCTATAAATGTAGCCTAATCGATAATTTCCAGCTACTGAAAAAGTAGTTTTTACATAAAATCTAATGTGGTTATAGCCGTCTGTTGTGTTTTTATAAAAAACTATATCGTCAATATAATTATTAGCGCCCTGCGCTGTTTTTACTGGAAACGTCAAGAATAAGCCAAAAATCAATATAAGCGAAAAAACAAGCCCTACAAATGCCCTGTATGCCCTTTTTTTCTTGTCTTGTGTGTCCTTAATCATAATTCTAAAATATAAATCTTGTATATGCCTTTTTATGTTTTTAACAGCAATTTTAGGATAGCAACACCCCCCAACATTAAAACTATTGAACCCAGCAAAAGAGATAAAACACCCCAATTAGGAATTGCCTGAAAAACGTCTAAAACTTCCTGACTAAAAGCATAACTAACCTGCGCCACGTCTGGCGTTCCAAATGCTGTCGTAAAAAACTGCCTAATGATAGTAAAAAAATAAACAACGGGAGTTAAAATTGATAAAAAAATAGTTTTTAATGAAATACCCAGCCAAACAACAATAACAAAAATATCGTTTATGTTATGAAAAATAACGTCAAAAAAACTGCCAATCGCCCCAGCAACAGCAAGCCCTATGTTTTGAAAAAACTCAACAGGATAACTGCCAACCTCAACAATCAAATCCCAGAATTGACTAAAATAATCCCAAACCATAAAAGATTAAATTATAATTTTAGCCCTTGATAGCAGAAACAATAGCCCAGAAAATAAAAATGCCTAATCCTACCGCAATTATAATTAACAATAGCGGTTGTAAATCGCTAATCAAACCTTTAACGTATCCTAACATTTCTGTTATATCCTCTGGCGCAATTTCTAAAAATGTGCTTGTAGCCATAAAACTAAAAATTAAAAATGTTTTTTAATCAATATACTTTTTTGTTAGCGCTTTATATTTTTTCTCTCTTTTTTTAACTTTCAAACTCTCTAAAATCTCGCCTCTTTTCAAAACAAGCCCTCTCTTTTTTGCCATTTTAACTAATAAGCCAACTTCTGCTTTCTCTGTTTTTGTTATTGCCATATCTTTTGCTAACTCTGGCAAAGTTAGAAAAAAATCAACTAATCTCTCAAAAAGCCAAAGCGCAATAAAAACGCCAATAAGCAAAAAAATCAAACTTGAAAAGTTAGAAAAAATGTTTTTTACAACGTCTAAAATATCTGAAGTATTGCCTAACATAGTTTTTTTATTTTAGCGGTATGCTGAGATATTGCCAATTTTTTATTATGTTAATCTGGCGAACTAACAAAACTCAGCAAGCATTTTTTTACCTGCTTGTTCTAGTTCTGATTAAACCAATAACACGGCTGATAACATAAAACGCTAAAGGAATGCCTATGGCTAAAGCAACTAACACCCATAAATCCCCAAAAAATCCGCCAACGTATGCCATTAAATCCTCTGTGGTAGAGGCAGGCAACGTGATAAATGTAGAAAGCATATTATCAAAACATTTTTTAATTTAATACCGCTCAACCTTTATAAAATTATACTATCTCGGAATAAATAAATCAAATATAGCGCAAAAAACTGCTATAAAAATAGCAAATCCTAAACAAAAAATAAAATACTCGCCTAAAACTTGCCAAAATCCAAAAAAAATGTTTTCTATAATAGCCATAAATTAAAATCCTCTTTTTTTTAACCAAACAAAAATAAAATACTTAAAACCATAAAACAAACTGGAAAAGATTAAAGCCAAAAATAAATATGTAATTATATAACTTAAAAAATCGTTCATTTTTTTTATTTTTTATAGGCGTTCTAATTTTCTATTTTTAGCAAACTCTCTTATACCGCCAATCGCCAATCCCAAAAAAATTAAAATTAAAAAAGCGATTGTCAAAAAATCGCCATAAGATATATTTTTTTCTAAAAAAAAACTCTTTTCTGCGTTTTCTATTTTTTCTAAATATGCTGGCAACGTTGAAGTTGAAAAATCCAAACTGCCAACGCAATCCATTTTAGAAAACTCCCAATCTGG
>Ga0268278_1002278_pt1 | contig 10173 bp, 7 predicted proteins | sample saktaG_3_FD_190135 | JGI IMG/M metagenome (GOLD analysis project Ga0268278, IMG submission 190135) | Saline water microbial communities from Sakinaw Lake, British Columbia, Canada - sak_2010_1_5_55m | ecosystem: Environmental > Aquatic > Non-marine Saline and Alkaline > Saline ... | reverse complement strand
ACGGGCATGGGCGCGACGTCCCAATTGAAGTCTTTGACCGTTGCCTGCATTTTCGCGATCTGGCTCACGGAATCAATGTATACCCCCGCATTCTGGGCAGCAAACTCTGCCGTGGGTCCCTGAAACTTCTGGCCGCCGTAAAAGAAACGCCCGTCTTTCATCCAGTCCTTCAGCATGGCTATATGCTTGACTACCGTCGGATTATTGATAAGGAGCTCACAATCGAGGCCCTCATAACCGTTCGCCTTCGAGGCAAAAGCAATATTGTGCATTGCGCTGTAGTTTTCCACCTGGGTCCACGACTGCCAGCCGCATGTCAGTCCGCCGGCTACGCCGGACTTTACAAGTTTCGCCGTAATCTCTCCCATCTCGTCCCATGTGATGGGTGTTGTTTTGTCAAGCATGGGAATGCCGGCCTTTTTGAAGAGGTCCACATTGTAGTACATAACCGGTGTGGAAGAATTGAAGGGCATGGACATCAGATCGCCATCGGCGTTCATGTAGTAGGAAAGGACCGGCTGGAGATAACCCTTCCAGTCGATGGTATATCCTTCATCTTTCATAAGCTTGTAAACGGGATAGATGGCGCCGGAGAGCATCATGGTCTGGGTACCTACCTCGAAAGACTGGAGAAGGTGGGGCTGCTTCTTTGCCCGGTAGGCTGCCACTCCGGCGTTGACCGTCTCGTCATAATTTCCCTTGTAGGTACCGACCACTACATAGTCGGACTGGGAATCGTTAAAGGCTTTGATCATGTTATCAACTACTTTTCCGCGGGCTCCCTTCATCGCATGCCACCAGTTAATGGTGATCGGCTCAGCCATCACCTGACCGGCAAGGAAAACCAGCGATGCCGCAACTGCAACGATCATCAACAGCTTACGTACTTTCATAATAACGCCTCCTGTCCCTTAAATGTATTTGATTTATGTGCCCGGGCTATTGTCCCTTTTTCCCTTCCCGGTCAGGGCTCAGTCTAAAGACAAACAAAAGCTGAGTCAAGGATTAAGTTCCAACAGCACCTGCTTTTTTTAATTTTATCGAAAACCCCTGAAAAATACCGGCACCTATTTCTTGACGAAACTTCCTGTTTGTAATATTAGACGTAGGTCTTTGATGGTGTTGGCAACCATGCAAAATGCCTCTCGATCTGAGCCATCCTCGCGAAAAGAATGAAAGGGCGTTGTCATGTCAAATGTAACTCTGAAAAATGTAGTAAAGAGATTTGGCAAGGTGGAAGTCGTCCACGGCGTCAATCTTGAGATAGAAAGTAACGAGTTCGTCGTCCTGGTAGGACCCTCCGGATGCGGTAAATCCACCATACTTCGAATGATTGCCGGCCTGGAAAAGATCACAGAGGGAGAAATTCTGATAGGTGGGGATGTCGTGAATGACGTGGCCCCCAAGGACCGGGGAATTGCCATGGTGTTCCAGAACTACGCGCTTTACCCTCACATGAACGTGTTCGACAACATGTCCTTCGGTCTGAAGATCAGCAAAAAGCCAAAAGATGAAATCGAAAAACGCGTGAAGGAAATCGCTGATATGCTGGAACTGCAAGATCTGCTTCACAGAAAACCATTTGAACTTTCCGGTGGCCAGCGCCAGAGGGTTGCCATGGGAAGAGCCATGGTCAGGAAACCATCCATCTTCCTCTTTGACGAACCCCTTTCCAATCTGGACGCAAAACTGCGAACCCAGATGCGCACTGAAATGAAACTTCTGCATAGAAAAGTACAATCCACTATCATATATGTGACTCACGATCAGGTGGAGGCCATGACCCTGGCCGACAGAATTGTTGTGATGAATGATGGATACATCGAGCAGGTAGGCGGACCAATAGAACTGTTCGAAAAACCGTCAAATATCTTCGTGGCCGGGTTCATCGGCAGCCCGCCTATGAACCTGATACCCGCCAGAATCGACTCTGCCGGAGGGGATTCCGGACTCAACTTCTCCGGAGGGTTGAGGGTCCCAATCCCCGAAAAACCCGACAGCGGAATAAAAAACGGCATGAAAGTCATCGTGGGACTTCGCACGGAAGACCTAACCATCGACAATGGAGACAATGGAGACAATGGTAATCTGCCGGAAGAATGGAAGGTGCAGGGCACAGTCGAGGTCGTTGAACCCCTGGGCGGAGAAACAAACATGCACATGAATATTCAGGGAGTAAAGCTGATAGCCAGGAGCGAGGGAAGAAGAATCATTCATGTCGGAGAAGAAATAAGACTCGCTCTGAATCTCAGTCATCTTCATATCTTTGACGCGAAGAGTACGGCCTCAATCTATTGACAAACTACTTTTACTCTTTCTGCCATCAAGTATGACTTCTATAATCTCTGCAAAGCCCTCACCACTATCCCGACTTGCCACAAATTCAGGCAGGTATTTCATCTGATCCGCAAAATGAAGCACATTCCTTACACCCGCGGAATGAGGGAAATAACTGAACATGGGTTCGTCGTTGGGTGAATCGCCGCAAAACAGAAAGCGTTCCTTGTTATCATCCAGATTCATTCCCCAGCGTTCCCTAACAAATCTCTTTGTCATGCCCAGTTTGTCATAACTGCCGAACCATCCGTTCACATGAATCGAAGACACCTTGCATGTCGCTCCGTGGCTCCTGAATATCCGGCAAATCTCCTCCACATCTTCCGGACTCAGCGGATCCACATCCTCGCGGTAATCCACGGCAAGGTCCGCCTCCCGGTAAAGCTGGTCACTGGCGATTGCCGTTCCCGGAACTTTCGCGAGTATCTCCTCGCCGATATGCCACAACCGCTTGCGGTTGGCATCTCTGATCTCCCGCGAATCAAGAAATACCTTTTTCAGTTTTCTCTCTTTCTCATCAAGCCAGAAATACAGGGCGCCATTTTCCCCGACGACACCGTCCACAGGCCACATCCTTGCGATATGGTCGCACCATCCGGCTGGCCTTCCAGTTATCGGAACCACCTTCATGCCGCGTTCCTTCAACTTCCAAATCGCGTCAAAGGCACACGCCGGAATCCTGCCACCGGTTGTAAAGGTATCGTCGATATCAAAAAAAATACCCTCAAAAGCTTTCGCGACATCAGACCTTAATTCTTTAACAGTTAAAATCATGGATTCCTTCCAGTTTTAAATTAATAGACCGCATGATCCGGCCTACATTACCGCCCCGATGTGCCAGGGCACAAATTCCATATCACCAAAGCCAAGCAGTTCACTGGCGGTTTTTTTACCCGACGCGGTCTCCAGGATCAGATGAAAGATGTCGGCGCCCATCTCGGTCAGGCTCTTGTCACCATCCAGAATCCGGCCACAATTGACATCCATATCCTCAGACATCCGGTTATACATTCGAGAATTGGATGCCAGCTTCAGAGCCGGCACCGGTTTGAATCCGCACACAGTGCCGCGGCCGGTGGTAAAACAGATCATGTTGGCACCGCCGGCCACCATTCCGGTGATGGAGGCAATATCGTAGCCGGGGGTATCCATAAACACCATCCCCCTGGTGGTAACCGGATCGGCATACCCGTAAACCGCCATGAGGTCGGTGGTGCCGGCCTTGGCCACCGCGCCCAGGGATTTCTCCAGTATACTGGTTAAACCACCTGCCTTGTTGCCAGGAGTGGGATTGTTGTTGATTTCACCGCCCATACGGGCAGTGTAGTCCTCCCACCAGTGGATGCGGTCAATAAGCTTTTCCGCCACCTGGGGGGTTGCGGCCCGGCGGGTCAACAAATGCTCAGCGCCATAGATCTCGGGAGTTTCACTCAAGATGGCGGTGCCACCCTGTCTTACCAGGTGATCCACAGCCACTCCGAGCGCCGGATTGGCTGTAATGCCGGAATAGGCATCGGAACCGCCACACTCCAACCCCACAACCAGATGCTCGGCAGAGACAGGTTGACGACGTGCGGCATTAACCTCCGGCAGCATCCCGGCAAAGGCATCTACTCCAGCGGCAATTGTAGCGCGGGTTCCCCCAACTGACTGAATGTTCAGGGCTCGAAGCCGGGGTCCCAACGTCATCTGCATCGAATCCATCAGTGTGTCCACCAGGTTTACCTCACAACCAAGGCCTACCAACAGAACCGCTCCAAAATTGGGATTGCGGGCATAACCGGCCAGGGCCCGCCGCAGATACAATAATCCCTCGCCTCCAGGGGTCAGACAGCATCCGGAGCCGTGACTCAGCGCTACAACCCCGTCCACCTGGGGAAACTGATCCAACAATTCGCGGTTGACAGTATCGGCGATGAAGCGGGCAACACTGGCTGAACAATTGACCGTCGGCAGCACCCCCACGTAATTTCGCGTGCCCACCCGACCATCATCGCGCACATATCCCTGAAAGGTGGCTTGCCGCGACTCGGGAATCAGCTTTGTCTCCACAACGTCGGCACCTATGGCATAGTCCCGGTCAAAATCCTTCATGCCCAGATTGTGGTCGTGGACATGTTCGCCTGGCGCAACAACGCCGGTGGCAAAACCGATAACTTGGCCGTATTTGATGAAGGGGTGCCCGGTTTCGATCCGGCGCAATGCGAACTTGTGACCCGCGGGGATATCCTGAACGGCCATCAGATCACCTGTGCTCAGCGTCTGACCGGCCCGGATATCAATCAGGCTGACACCGACATTATCAGCATCGTTCAACACAATGGTTGAGAGTTTATCAGACATATTCCGTCTCCAATTTTGTCCCGGAAGTATAGGAAAAACCGACTTGTGAGTCAATAGGATAATGGCCACAATATATGGTATGGGGCGGGGAGTAACCCCGGTCATTGACGGACATAATAAAACCGTTGCATTTCACGTCATTTTCACTCATTGTAGCTTAGAGTAAAGAAATACGTGAAGCTTACCTTTTTGTATTACTATTGAAGCTCCCCTCAACTACTCACAGGGAATGCGCGCGCTGTTCAGTTCAAGATTTATATAACTCAATATCAGTTTAAAGGAGGTTATTGTCATGGCAAGAAGTAATCAAATTTGTCTCTTTGTCTGTATCCTTCTATTTGTATATCCAATATCTCTATTTGGGATGGAGAAAAATGCCGGAGAAGAGTTGTATAAAAAAATATCAATATCCGCGAAGGGTCTGGAAAAGCGGGGTCTGATTGAAGCATTACAAGCACAAGCAGGCGATCTGGACTGGCACGGTTCAAAGGATCTACAGTTTACCGGTCATCTTCGTCTTATCACTCAGGGGAAACAAACAGGACAGGAAGGTTTAAAACTCTTCCTTTTGAGAGAACTTTCCGGTGATATATATGTTTTATCATTGCCCACAAAGACTGAAAGAAGTAAGCTCCAATCTTTCTATTCCGGACTGGAAGAATCTCTGAGCAACAGGTTGATATTTCAGGTACGAGTAAAATCCGCGGCCGTCAACAATGACACCTACACATTTGCCCAATTTGTTCAAAAACCACAGCAACCTGTTCTTGATAAGGTCTTCAAGATATGTATCGTCCTGATGCTTTTCTTTGTTATGATCGGGATGGGATTGACATTGACCTTAAAAGAATTTGCACTTGTCTTTACAAATCCACGCGGAATCATTATTGGAGAAATTCTCCAATTCGGCATCATGCCGCTTATCGCGATGATACTCGGTCACCTGCTTGGATTTTATGAGCATTATCCATTTATATTTGTCGGTATGATCTTGATCACCGCAACTCCCGGCGGAGTTACCTCTAATCTTATGACCTATTACGCCAAGGGGGATCTGGCGCTTTCAATCTCGATGACCTCTTTCTCTACCGTTTTATCATTGATCTTCACACCGCTTCTTCTGGGTTTCTACTGCGCGGGTGTTCCTGATATTGCAATTCCCGTTAAGATAATTACACAAACGATGCTTGTACTTGTAATCATTCCGCTGGTTATAGGTATGTCCGTGAGGACCAAATGGCCGGAATTCGCAGATAAAACAACAAAAATCTTTTCTCTCCTCGGCATTATAGCCCTGCTGTTTCTTATCATTACAGGAATACTGGGTAATCTCCATGCGTTTGCCGACACCGAGAGACACGGCATTTTATTCTACACGATGGTATTTTCCCTGACAATGCTGGGAATGATAACCGGAATACTGTTTCCGAAACTGCTTGGTGTAAACAACTACCAGACACGTGCGATCTCTCTCGAAAGCGGCCTGCGAAATGCTACGCTGGCGATGGCTATCGCTCTATTGATTCAGGATTTAATGGGAGATTTTTACAGTTCGATGTTTGTCACATCGGGCATGTTTGGTCTGGGTATGTATATCGCGGGATTACTTTGCATTGCCTCATATAAGAAAATTTTACCTATCAAGACAGAAGGATCAAACTAGATTTATTCCAAAAGTGACCTGTTGCCGGCACCGCACAACCCGCTTCCTATTATTCATCAACAACCGGAACAGGTTCTTTAGAGACCAGCCACCTGCCATTCATTACTCTGAAATGATAAACGGCGAGTCCCAGCAAGAGTGCTAGACCTGCCGTAAAAAAGAGTGCCTTAAACCCGGCCCATTCCCCGATGTAGCCCAGCATCATGGAACCGACAAAGGCCCCGGCATCGAGCCCGCCGGTGAAGACGCCGGTGATTTTTCCGCGGATGTCGATGGGCTCATCCCGTATAGCCAGCGCATTCAGGCATGGAAAGAGGAGTCCATGTCCGCAGCCCGACATCAGGCCCGCAATGATCAGAACTGCATTGCCTGCCAAAAAAATCAATGCAAAGAGGCCGGCCCCGGTCAGAGCCAGTGCATAAGGAATGATTCGGTCTTCCCCGACTCTATCGGCAAGCCTGCCCCCGAAAAACCTCGTAAGTACGGCCGCCCCGGAATAGCAGATGAAGTAGAGGGAAATGAAGGCAATGGCCTGTTCCCGGGCGAAGGGGGAAATAAACCCGATGGCGGCCGATAATCCAAACCCGAAGAGAGCGGCGAGCATGGCCACTGTTAACGAACGCTGCCTGAACATAACCGAAAAGAAGGACGCGGACGACTCGTGGGCGCTCCGCCTGTATGATTCCCGGAGGGGAAGGTGGAGAACAAGCCCCGTCACTGCCATTCCCGCCGCCGCAAGAAAGAATATGGCAAAGCCGAACCGCCCGATGATTATCTCGGCAACAACGGGCCCGATTGCCAGCCCGATAAGCCCCGTCACCCCGAACATGCCGATCCCTTCATTAAGGCGATCCGGGGGAACTATGTCGGCAATATAGGTAAAAGAGGCGGTAAAACAGATAGCCACCCCCACGCCATGGATCACCCTGAGAAAAAGCAGGGGGAGATAGAACTCGGAGAGACTTCCCTGAAGCAGCAGGTATAACAGGGGAAGAATGCTTGTGATAATGCACCCGACAGTGTAGCTCCGCTTGCGCCCGATCCGGTCAACCATGTTGGAGATCCAGGGACGGCACAGAACGGCCGAAAGGGCAAAGATACCCATGACAATACCGATATCAGACTTGGAACCGCCATGATTGATAATGTACAGGGGAAAAAGGAAGAAGGCCCCCAAACTCGATATGGTAAACAGGTTGGCGAGGGCCATGGTGATAAAGTTGGCGTTATATAACATGCGGCGCTTTCATCCACTGTAGGTATTACGATACTATGCAACGGTTGAACAATGGTTGGAATCTAATTATGATATTGTGGTCAGCTTTTCATTGACATACAAGGGCGGTTTTTCTAAACGCCCTTCCCGGAAAAGCAAGCTCTTATTACTAGTTGACTTTATTATCGAAGTGGCGTGCCAGGTCAACGGCCTCCCATCGCGATGTGCCGAGTGTCTTCACCCAGAGTTTCAGATCCTTCGGAACAAAGATGGTTTCATAGATGTTATGTGGCCTCTGGGCTCCGCCTTTTGCGTACGGCGTATCGAGAACCTCCATCATCACCTTCACGCTGAACTCGCCCTTGTATTTTTCGCCAAGCGCAAGAAGATTGGCGCGACGGGAAAGAGTCTGAAATATGTCTCCCGCAGAATGAGCGATCTTCCATGACGGATCCACGAAATGATTGGTTGAAACCAGAAGCCCAGGTTTATCCTGACCCCTCCGCCTTATGCCGAATGTGGCCCATTCGTACGAATAAGAGACATTGCTGTCCGCGACATTCAACAAAATAGCGACTGCCGGTTGAGTAGAAAACATCGCTGCGTCGAGTTGGGTCATATCGGACGAATTGAAGAGAAAATCGAGGATCTGTATAAAATTCAGTATCCTGTTTTCCATGATTATGTTTCCACCCGATGGAGTGCCGTCATTAACCTCTGCAAAAAGCCCACCCCGGTTCATCACCGTGACGGCTTCAATACCGCCCAGGAACCCCACCGTTGCGGTTGGGACACTGCCGTCAGTGGGGTTAAAAACCGTAACCGTCACAAAGTCAGCGAATTTGTTGAAGAGCTCGGGATAATCGAAGTGTCGTCCCGTAATCATCATCCCGTCCGCCGAGTAATCGCCCCATGTCGCAATAAAGGAACAAGGCACATCTTCTCCCATAACATGAGCCAGGGTGACAAGCTCATTCAAGATAAGCAGCTTTTCCAGCTCCATGCCGGATGTTTCCGCAATCCCGTAAAAAATCTCCCTAAAGCGTTGCGGACACCTTGAAAAGATCTCTTCGGCCACATATTTCCCCACTTTGTAGTCGAGGTGTTTTTCCTTTACGAGGCCATCAACAATGGCGACCGTGTAAAATTTCTTCAGGTCATCCTTCAGCAGATACCCATACTGCCTTCCCATCTGGCGAAAAGTACCGTGAAGTTCGACAACGTTAAATTTTCCGGCCTTGTAAAGCGAGGCCCCATCATACTCCGCAATCGGTTTAAGGGCAGGAACTCCGGCTACCGCCTGCGTTATTCCACATACCAATCCGACCAGCAGGAGCATACTCAGAATCAAACCGCTTCTTATTCTTATTTTCATATTGGCGCCTCCTTTTTGCTTCATGTTTGTAACCAATATGTTAAAACTTTTGATGTTTTGGAATCCAAGTGACATCAATGATAAGTAAAGTCAAGGGTAAAACAGAGATTCCCCGAAGAAAAGAGTCAATAATATGTGTACTGTTTCCCAAATATCCAAAACTGTTACGACATCGCAGATACATGAACTTTGAAAATTGAAAACGAAGTTTGGACAGAATAAATCTGCCTGCAATTTTCGATTTTCGAACAATGATAAAGGTATAAAATAGCTACCTTAAGTCTTTGGTTTGTAAAAATTGATCAAGGTATAGCACTGCCTGAATCTTTAAAAAGTGACGGCAAATAATGTGGCATTGCAAGACCTGATAACCAAATTCCCCTTCTCATCTGATAAGATATGGCAACTAAAATCAGAGATTGTCATGTCGTTTCTCGTCAATCAAAAAGCTCATCCAGCCAATCGAGGTAGACTGCGTTTGAAAAAGAGAGATTTCCTACCTGGCAGTGGGAATCAGCCCCTTCTTCCTGAGAGAAAAGATACGAAAAAACCGAACCTGAGACACCGTTGCAAAAGTCTGTGAACTGTCTCTGCGGTTCTCCCCCTTCTCCACTCCCGGCCATTGCAAAACATGGACACGTAATATTTGCCAGGGCTTTTCCAAGGCTGAATTCGCGCATATACTGGTATGTTTTCTTGAAAGATGCCTGTCCGAAGCGGCCCATCAAATTGGCGGCCATTTCCTTCATTTGTTGAGGCATGATCTCATCGGGAATAGCAGGCAGGTCCTGGGGGCCGAAATCTTCCGCATCGGGCATTTCGGCCGCATCAAACCCGATAAAACCGGTCATATATCTATGAAGATCTAAGATGGGAGAGTTGGCTATGAGGGCTTTTATCCGTAGTTCCCGGGATGCGGCGCGAGTTGCAAAATATCCTCCGAAGCTTATACCCAGCGACGCTATCCGTTCGGTATCCACATCGCATCTGCCGGTCACGTAGTCCAGTATCGTTTCCATAGGTTTTTCAAAATCAGGTTCAAAGCACGTATCCGGGTGGAACCGGAGGGTATCCATTTGCCCCGGGCCCGCAAACAGCAGGATGTTGTATCCCCTTTGCAGGGCGGCATAGCCTGTCTGAAGGTATTCTTCTTCCGTGGTACCGTCAAAACCGCTGACAATGAGAAGGGTTTTACGCTTGTTTCCGTTTTGTGACGGGGACATAAAATAGAGGGGCAAT
>Ga0268278_1002274_pt1 | contig 10187 bp, 12 predicted proteins | sample saktaG_3_FD_190135 | JGI IMG/M metagenome (GOLD analysis project Ga0268278, IMG submission 190135) | Saline water microbial communities from Sakinaw Lake, British Columbia, Canada - sak_2010_1_5_55m | ecosystem: Environmental > Aquatic > Non-marine Saline and Alkaline > Saline ... | reverse complement strand
TCTATTTCTTTTTTCAAAATATTTACATTTTTTCTTGCTTTGGTAGGAATGACATATTTAGGTTGGAAATCATTTTCAATATCTATTCCTAGTTCTCCCTTTGGTAAATCTCTAATATGGCCATAAGAAGAAAGAACTTTATATTCTGGGCCCAAGAAACGCCCGATAGTTTTTGATTTAGTTGGACTCTCAACTATGATTAATTGCATAGATATTTTCTCCTATGTTTTTTATTTTGTTATTTATTTCTAAGACAGCCAAGGTATTCATTACGATAGCTGCTGAAAGTTTTGTTTAAAATTTAATCTTAAAGATTTTAAGTTTAACTCTCTTAGAATGTCCTTTGCGTTTTCAACCAATTTTGCCCCATTTTTTATCAAATGATTACAGCCTTTTGAATTTAAACAATAAATTGAACCTGGCACGGCAAAAACTTTTCGATTTTGGAGAGAAGCAAAATTAGTGGTGATTAAAGCTCCGGATTTTTGTTTAGCTTCAATAACTAAAACTCCAAGAGAAAGTCCGGAGATTATTCTATTTCTTTGTGGAAAAGTAAATTTAGAGCCAGGAGTTCCTGGAGGATATTCAGAAATAAGACAACCGTTATTTTCTAAAATCTTTTTAGCTAAATTAATATTTTCTTTGGGATAAATACTTTTTTCGTCTAATCCTGTTCCTAAAACGGCAATTGTTCTCTTTTTTTTCTCAACAACTACTTGATGAGAAAATGTATCAATTCCAGGAGCTAATCCCGAAACAATTGTTAGTCCGGCCTCAGAGAGCTCACCGGCAATTTCTGAAGCTACTTGTTTCCCGTAAGCCGAAGCTATTCTGGTGCCGACAACAGCAAAACAATTTTCCTCCGACAAAATTGTTCCTCTTACATATAATATCTCTGGAGGATTAGAGATATTTTTCAGAAGCTTGGGATAATCTTTATCTTTAATAGTTATTTTTTTAATTTGTTCTGAAACTCTTGACAAATTCATTTAGTTTAGTATAATATAATATATTTTCGTCTTGTGGTCTATCTGTGAGCAGCAATATCCAAGCAACCCCTCCTTTCGCTTGGATGCTTAAAATTAGAATTTAACAGGTTATCTTGCTTAAATTCTAATACTCGCAGGTAGGCCAGAGGATAAAAATCTCATTTATTAAATCTATTCATTGTTTTTTCTATTCCTTGCCTTAAGGTAAATTTAACAGCCTGGCAAGTTTTTTTAATAATTTCTTTTACAATTTTTTCCTCTTTTTTCGTAAATTTCTCTAAGACAAGTTTCTCGGTATTTCTAATTTTTAATTCATGATTTATAATTCCGATGCGAATTCTTACAAAATTCTTTGTCTTTAACTCATGGATTATTGATTCCACTCCTTTATGACCAGCTGCTCCACGGCTCTTAGAGATTCTAATCTTTTCCAGTGGAAGGTCAATATCGTCGTGAATCACCCAAAGATTTAGAAAAGGAACTTTGTATTTATTCATTAAGGATTTGACTGCTTTTCCAGAAAGATTCATAAAAGTTTTTGGTTTTGCCAGAACAATATCATCTTTCTTGGAAATATCTGCATAGCAATATTTATCAAATTCAAAATTAGGAAAATCATTTTCCTTTGCAAATTTATTTATTATTTGGAAACCTATGTTATGACGAGTTTCTTGATATTTTTTTCCTGGGTTACCTAAACCAATAATTAAAATCATTATTCTATTATACCTATTGATTCAAAAAGAAAAAATAGTATAATAATTACAATGAGTATAAAAAACTTTTTTGTCTCTATTTGGGAGATTTTTAAAATTGTTATAATTGCTTTATTGATAGTTATACCTATCCGTTATTTTTTATTTCAACCCTTCTTTGTCAAAGGGCAATCAATGATGCCTAATTTTGAAGACGGTAATTATTTAATTATTGATGAAATTTCTTATCGATTTAGAGCTCCACAAAGAGGAGAAGTAATAGTTTTTAAGTATCCCCAAAATCCTTCTCAACGTTATATTAAAAGAATTACTGCTCTTCCCGGAGAAACTATAAAAATTGAAGATGGCAAGATAACAATTCTAAACTTAAATGGAAGCCAATCTTTAAACGAAGCAGATTATCTTTCTTCTTCAACTTTTACCAACGGAGATGTTGAACTTTCTTTAGGCGAAAATGAATATTTTGTTTTAGGAGATAATCGATCTGCTTCGTCCGATTCCCGACGTTGGGGAACTTTGCCGGAAGAAAATATTATAGGTAGGGTGCTTTTTAGAGCTTGGCCATTTGTTGCTTTAGCAAAAATTACCGTACCAGATTATGAGTAAAAAGCCAAAATTTCAAAAACCAACCGGCATGCATGATATTTTACCAGAAGAACAGAAGTATTTCCAAAAGATTTATGAAGTTTGTGAAGACATTGCTAATTTTTATAGATTTCAGAAAATTGAAACTCCTATTTTAGAAGAAACAGAGCTTTTTTCAAAAGGAATTGGTTTATCTACAGATATTGTTGGAAAAGAAATGTTTAACCTCCGGACCAAAGGAGGAGATTATTTAAGTCTGAGACCGGAAGGAACTGCTCCAATAGTAAGGGCTTATATTGAAAATGGAATGCAGAATCTTCCATTACCGGTTAAACTTTGGTATTTTGGACCTTATTTTCGTTATGAAAAACCTCAAGCCGGCAGGTATCGCCAATTTTGGCAGTTCGGATTTGAAATTTTTGGCGAAGAAAGTCCAGTGATTGATGCTCAGATTATTCAGATTTTTTACAATATTTTAAAAGATTTAAAATTAAAAAACTTAATTATTGAAGTAAACAGTATTGGAGACAATCAATGTCGTCCTCATTATAAGAAACTTTTAATTAGTTATTTTAGATCAAGAGAATCAGGTCTTTGTACCGATTGTCGTCGCCGCTTAAGAGAGAATCCATTAAGAATTTTAGATTGTAAAGAAGAAAAGTGTCAGAAAATAGTGTCTCATGCTCCACAAATGATTGACTATCTTTGTCAAAGCTGTCATTCTCACTTTAAAGAAACCTTGGAATTTTTAGATGAACTTGAATTGCCTTATCGATTAAATCCTTATTTGGTTAGAGGATTAGATTATTATACAAAAACGGTTTTTGAAATTCTTGAAGATTCTTCTGAAGGAAAATCCAAAGGTGCTTTAATTGGTGGTGGAAGATATGACTCTTTAGTCAAGCTTTTAAGGGGTGAAGACACTCCAGCTTTGGGCGGAGCAGGAGGTGTAGAGAGAATAATTAATATTCTTAAAAGCAGAAAAGTTCAATTTAAAGAAGATAAAAACCCGAGAGTTTATTTAGCCCAAATAGGATCTTTAGCCAAAAGAAAAAGCTTAAAGCTTTTAGAAGATTTTAAAAAGGTTAAAATTCAAGTAGCAGAATCTTTTGGTCGAGACTCTTTAAGAGTTCAATTGGTTAGAGCAGATAAAATTGGAGTTGAATATGCTTTAATTTTAGGGCAAAAGGAAGCGTTGGATGGAACAATTATTATTAGAGATATGAAAAACGGCAAACAGGAAATAGTCAAAATGGAAAAAGTAATAAAGGAAATAAAAAAGAAAATAAAAACATAAGTCGAAATGGATTGTATATTTTGTAAAATTGCAAACAAAGAAATAGTAGCTGAAATTGTTTATGAAAATGAAAAGGTCATTGCTTTCAAAGATGCTAAGCCGGTGACTCCAGTGCATATTTTAATTGTTCCTAAAAAACATATTTCTTCAATTAATAATTTAGAATCTCAAGACAAGGAACTTATTGGAGAATTATTTTTAATCGCTCAAAAAATAGCAAAAGAACAAGACGTAGATCAGACAGGTTATCGATTAGTATTTAATATAGGAAAAGATGCAGGTCAAACAATTAATCATTTACATTTACATTTATTAGGAGGGGAAAAATTACCATGGGCATAAAAATTAAAAAACAAGAAAAAGAAACCAGTCAAGGTTTAGTTTACCGCTTTCAAAAGAGTATTCGACGAAGCGGACTTTTATTTCAAGCTAGGAAGAATCGCTTTCGACAAAGTCAAAAAAGCCGCAAGATGAAAAAGCGAGCAGCTTTAAGAAAAGAGCAGTTGAAAGCTGAATATGAAAAATTAAGGAAGTTGGGGACATTGAAAAAATAATGAGCTTGAAACAAAAAATTCAAGAGGATTCAAATAGAGCAACTAAGGAAAAAAATGTTTTTAAAATTTTGGTTTTAAGAATGCTTTTAGCTGCGATTTTAAATAAAGAAAAAGAAAAAAGATATAATTTGACTAAGACTAAACCAGAACTTTTTGAAGAAGAACTTAAAAAAGAAAGCCAATTAACCGATGAGGAAACAACTCAAATAATTTCTTTTGAAATTAAAACAAGAGAAGATTCAATTTCAGAGTTTGAGAAGGGAAAAAGAGAAGACTTAGCCGAGAAAGAAAAAAATGAAATTGAGATTTTGAAAGAATATTTTAATGTTCAATGAATCTTCAATTCATTTCGATCTTTAATAAATTTTTAATTTATTTTGATGATAGAGGTTAACAATTTAACTACTATTCGAATTGATGAAGAATTTTTGAAAAAAATTGCTAGTAAGGTTTTAAAAAATGAAAAACAAAAGACTAAAGATTTATCAATTGCTTTAGTTGGGCGAAAAAGAATCAGAGAATTAAATAAAAAATATAGAAAAAAAAACCGAGCGACCGATGTATTGTCTTTTTCTGATGAACAAATTGGTTTAGGCGAAATAGTTATTTGTATTAGAGAAGTTAAAAAAAACGCTAAAAAATTTAATTGTGCTTTGAAAGAAGAATTGGCTCGAGTTTTAATTCATGGAATTTTACATTTATTAGGGCATGAACATGAAAAATCACTCACCGAGGCTGAAAAAATGGAAGAAAAGCAAAATTATTACACAAAGTTATGCCAAAAACTAATTTTATAGTTGGTTTGGACATCGGAACAGATACTATTAAACTTTTGGTTGCTCAGAAAAATCAGGATGAAGAGTTAGAAATTGTCTCTCAAATTTTTCAACAGGCTTCAGGAATAAGAAAAGGGGTAGTAGTCAATCCTGAAGAAGTTTCTATTATCTTAAAAAAGATTTTAGAAAAAGTTAAAACCGAAACCGGAAAAAAAATTGATTCAGTTTATGTTAATATTAACGGAAGTCACCTCTTTTCAATTTCTTCCAGAGGTTTAGTTTCTGTCTCGCGAGCTAACCGAAGGATATCGGAAGAAGATATAAATAGGGTTTTACAAGCTGCTCAAACTTTTTCTCTTTCTTCAAACAAAGAGATTTTTAATGTTTTTCCTAAAGAGTTTATTGTTGATGGAGAGAAAGGAGTAAAAAAACCTTTGGATATGGAAGGAGTTAGATTAGAAGCAGAAGTTTTGGTTTTAGAAGGATTTTCTCCTTATTTAGAGAATTTGACCCAAGCCGTTTTAAATTCTGATCTTCAAGTTTTAGACAGAATTCCCTCTCCAATAGCTGCAGCTAAATCTTGTCTTACTTTAAAACAAAAAGAATTAGGAGTAGCTATTTTAGATATTGGAGCTGGAACTTCTGGACTTTGTGTTTTTGAAGAAGGAGATTTAATTCATTTAGCTGTTTTTCCAATTGGCTCGGCAAATATTACTAATGATATCGCTATTGGTTTGAAAACAAATATTGATATTGCTGAAAGGATAAAAATTGAATGCGGTTCCTGTCTTATATCTTCCAACCGGTTATCTCGTAAAAAAGAAAAAATTGATATTGGTGAAGAAGAACCTTTAATTTTTTCCCAAAAAGAATTAGTTGGAATTATTGAGGCTCGTGTTTCTGAAATTTTTGATTTGGTCAAAGAAGAATTGAAAAAAATTTCTAAAGAAAAGCTTTTACCTGCTGGAATAGTTTTAACTGGTGGAGGTTCTAAACTTCCTAAAATAACAGAGTTAGCTAAAAAAGAATTGAAATTGCCTTGTCAATTAGGAAAACCACAAGGTTTTCTAGGATTAGAAAAAGATCCAAGTTTAGCTACGGTTTCTGGTTTAGTTTTAGAAGGAGTTGATATGGAAAATGAACCGCAAAAATCTAATTTTAATCCTTTTAAAGGGAAAATTGGAAGTAAAATAAAAAAAATATTCAAAATTTTTATTCCATGATTAAATGAAAAATACAAATACAAAAATTAAAGTTGTGGGAATTGGCGGGTCTGGTTGCAATGCTATCTCAAGAATGAAAAAATGTAATATTAATGGTGTAGAAATGATAGTAATAAATACCGACATCCAGGACTTAAAAAAAGCTAATGCTGATTTGAAACTTCGAATTGGTCAAAAATTGACTCAAGGATTAGGAACTGGAATGAATCCTGAAATTGGAAGAAAAGCAGCTGAAGAACAAAGAACTGAAATTTCTGAACTTCTAAAAGGTGCGGATATGGTTTTCATTACCGGAGGCGAAGGAGGTGGAACCTGTACTGGTGCTGCTCCGGTTGTAGCTGAAATAGCCAAACAATCAGGAGCTTTAACTATAGCTATAGTAACTAAACCGTTTTCTTTTGAAGGCAATCTTCGTCAAAAAACTGCCGAGATAGGAATTAAAAATTTAAAAAGAAAAGTTGATTCTCTAGTCTATATCCAAAATGATAAATTATTAGAAGCTTTAGATTCAAAAACTACGGTTTTAAATGCTTTTTGGATTTGTGATGATATTTTAAGACAGGCTGTTCAAGGACTTTCTGATTTAATAATGTTGCCTGGGATTATTAATGTTGATTTTGCCGATGTTAAAGCTATTATGGAAAATTCCGGAACTGCTCTTTTTGGAGTAGGAAAAGCTCAAGGAGCTCAACGAGCTAAAGAAGCAGCTTTAGCTGCTATTAATTCTCCTTTGCTTGATTTTAGTTGCCGTGGAGCAAAGGGTATTTTGTTTAATATTTCCGGAGGTAAAGATATTTCTCTTTCGGAAATTGACGAAGCAGCTAAAATTATCTGTCAGGAAGTGAATCCTGAAGCTAAAGTAATTTTTGGTGCAGTTCAATCGGAAATTTTGAAAAAAGGAGAGATAAAAGTAAGCGTTATTGCTACTGGCTTTTAAAAACCGAGTTATCCACAGTTTTTAGCTTTAGCTCCGGATTGACGGGGCTCTTTTATTATTTTAAAATGAAATAATCTATTTTTTTTATTTATATGTCAGAAAATAAAATTACTAAAGTTCAAAAAAGAGATGGCATCATTGTTGAATTTGACCAAGCTAAAATCAAAGATGCTATTTTTAAAGCTATTACTGCCGCAGGAGAAGGAGATGGTAAAAAAACAAAAAAAGTTTTTGAACAGGTAATTCAAATTTTAAATAGAAGGTTTAAAAAAGAAGAAATTCCAGCGGTTGAACAAATTCAGGACATTATTGAAGAGGTTTTAATTTTAGAGGATCTGGTAAAAACCGCCAAGGCATATATTTTATATCGAGAACAAAGAAGAAAAATTAGGGAAGTGATAAAAGTTTCTGAAGAGGCCGTAGATAGAGTAGATCAATATTTAGAAAAATTAGACTGGGAGGTTCAAGAAAATGCGAATATGGCATTTTCTCTCCAAGGATTAAATCACTACGGAGTTAGTTATATTGTTAAAAAATATTGGTTGAATAAAGTTTATCCTAAAGAAATCAGAGAAGCTAACCAATCAGGAGATTTTCATTTACATAATTTAGATACTCTTAGTTGTTATTGTATGGGCTGGGATTTATATGATCTTTTGCTAAAAGGGTTTTGTGGAGTGCCGGGAAAAGTTGAAGCAAAGCCGGCAAAACATTTTAGGGCTGTTTTGGGACAGATGGTAAACTTTCTTTATACTCTTCAGGGAGAATGCGCAGGAGCCGTTGCTTTTTCAAACTGCGATACTCTTTTAGCTCCTTTTATTCGCTATGATAATTTAAACTATCAACAAGTTAAGCAAGCGCTTCAGGAATTTTTATTTAATATGGCTGTTCCTACCCGGGTTGGATTTCAATGTCCTTTTACTAATATTACTTTAGATCTTAAGCCTTCTCTTGCTTTTGCTAAACAGCCGGTAATCATCGGCGGTAAGCCTCAAAAGGAGACTTATGGAGAGTTTCAAGAAGAAATGAAAGTATTTAATAAAGCGTTCTATGAAACGATGTTAGAGGGCGATAAGAGCGGAAGACCTTTTTCTTTTCCTATTCCAACTATTAATATTACTAAAGATTTTCCTTGGGAAGAGCCGGCGTTTGATGGAATTTTTGAAGCTTCGGCAAAATACGGAACTAATTATTTTGCAAATTATATTAATTCGGAAATGAATCCGGAAGATGTGCGTTCCATGTGCTGCCGATTACGATTAAACCTTAAAGAACTTTATAATCGGGGAGGTGGCGGATTGTTTGGTTCGGGAGCTCTTACTGGTAGCATTGGAGTAGTCACTATAAATATGTCCAGAATTGGCTATATATCAAAGACTAAAAAAGAATTCCTTGAAAAATTGGGGAAAATGATGGATTTGGCTAAAGAAAGTCTGGAAATTAAAAGAAAAACAATAGAAAACTTTATTGAAAAAGGATTATATCCCTACTCTAAATTTTATCTTGACGGAGTGAAAAAGATGCGTGGATCTTATTTTGCCAATCATTTTTCAACTATTGGTTTAATTGGAATGAACGAAGCGCTTCTGAATTTTCTTGGAGAAGACGTTGCTTCTAAAAGAGGTAAGAAATTTACCTTAGAAGTAATGGATTTTATGAGAGAAAAATTGAAGGAATATCAGAAAGATACAGATCATATTTATAATTTAGAAGCTACGCCGGCCGAATCAACTGCTTATAGATTAGCCTTGAAAGATAGAGAAAAGTATCCTGAAATAATTTGTGCTGGGACTAAAGAAAAACCTTATTATACTAATTCAACTCAATTGCCGGTTAATTGTACCGATGATGCTTTTGAAGCTTTAGAACTTCAAGATGAATTACAATCCCGCTATACTGGCGGAACCGTGCTTCACCTGCTTTTAGGGGAGAAGATCTCGGATATTCAAACGGTTAAAAATTTGATTAAAAAAGTTTTTGAGAAATTTCATTTGCCTTATATTACTATTACCCCTACTTTTTCTATATGTCCGACTCACGGTTATTTATCCGGGGAGCATTTTTATTGTCCGAAGTGTACTATTAAACAACCATGTGAAGTTTATTCCCGAATAGTTGGATATCTCCGTCCAATATCTCAATGGAATACTGGAAAGCAGGAAGAATTTAAAGAAAGAAAGGAATTTAAAATCAGAAAACAAGAATTAGCTAAAACTTAAATGCAAATCGGCGGGTTGCAAAAAATTACCCTAATTGATTATCCCGGACAGGTAGCTTGTACGGTTTTTCTTTGCGGTTGTAATTTTCGCTGTCCATGGTGTTATTCAAAAGAATTGGTTTTACCGGAAGAAATAAAAAAACAGCCTAAAATTTTAGAAAAAGATTTCTTTAATTTTTTAAGAGAAAGGAAAGGGTTATTGGAAGGAGTAGTAATTTGCGGCGGAGAACCAACTATTAATAAAGATTTGCCGGAATTTTGTAAGAAAATTAAAAAATTGGGTTATTTAATAAAACTTGATACTAATGGTTCAAATCCCGAGATGCTTAAAAACCTAATTGATAGAAAGTTAATTGATTACGTAGCTATGGATGTTAAGCTGCCAAAAGAAAAATATTCAAAAGTTTTTTTTGGAAAAGTGAAAGTTAAAGATATTCAAGAAAGCGTAAACATTCTGAAACAAGGAAAAGTAGATTATGAATTTAGGACAACGGTAGTGCCGACAATTTTAAATAAGGAAGACATTTTAAAAATTGTTTATTGGATAAAACCGGCTAAAAAATATTATCTACAAAATTTCAGGGCAGAAAAAACAATTAATCCAAGCTTTGAAAAAATAAAACCTTATCCAGATAAATATATTTTAGAAATCCAAAAAGCAATTTCTCCATTTTTTGAAGTTTGTCAGATAAGGTAAAATAAATAAATGTCTGCTTCGAAAATTTTTCTTTATTTATGCCTTTCTTTTATCGGAGGCATATTCTTAAACTCAATTTTTCAAATTCCTCAGCCCTTTTTATTGGGGTTTTTAATTTTAGGAATTTTTTTGATTTCTGTTTCGCTTTCTTTAAGCTTAAAAAGAAAGGCTGTGTTAGTGATAATCGGCTTTTGT
>Ga0268278_1002273_pt1 | contig 10198 bp, 12 predicted proteins | sample saktaG_3_FD_190135 | JGI IMG/M metagenome (GOLD analysis project Ga0268278, IMG submission 190135) | Saline water microbial communities from Sakinaw Lake, British Columbia, Canada - sak_2010_1_5_55m | ecosystem: Environmental > Aquatic > Non-marine Saline and Alkaline > Saline ... | reverse complement strand
GGACCTGTCCGAGTTCTCGGTCACGCCCGCGGACGTGCTCGGCCAAGTCTACGAGCAGTTCCTCGGCAAAGTCATGAGGCTGACTGCCGGGCATCAGGCCAAGGGTGTTGTTTCCACCGGTGCATTTCACAGGCCGTCCGCCCCACGCAGACTGCCCGCAATGCTGTCCGAACCCCGCCCGGCCTTGACGGAGACGAGATAAGTCATGTGTCCCCGTTTCTCTCCAGGGTCCAGACCGCCGAGACCTTCTTCGACCCTTCCCCGGCCCGCGCCGCGCTTGGTTTTGGTTCCGGCTGCCTCAACGATGCCCTCTCCGCCACCGTCGCCGCCTGCACCGAGAAGCGGCAGTGAACACACTCTTGACATCCGCCTTCTGCGCCATAGCCTATTCTCGAGACTATGAACTCGGCGTCCAACCCTGCTCCTGCTAGTCGCCCAAAGACGCAAATGCGCCCGGCGTGGCTACTGCTTGCGACAGCGCTGATGGCCGCGACGAGTGCGGTCGCGGCAGACCAAGAGTACGACCACTCCAAGAAGATGCGCGAAGAACATCGGCGGAACCTACCCAAATACATCGAGCAACTCCACAGTCCAGCCACGCAGACGTCGTCGTACTATTATTCGCAACTCGTACTGTGGATAGCGAACTCCGACGACCCGCGAGCAACAGAGCCGATGATTCAGGTGATGTCGGACACGATACTACGACTCACGGCCGATGCTCAACTGACCGCCGCTGAGTTTCTCGGCAGAATGGGAGTCAAGAGAGCAATCCCCGTCCTGAAGCAGAACCTCACAATGAAACGCCGTTTCCGCCCGCCGCGGTTCAGCGTGGCGTGGAATACAGCAGTGCATCTAGGCGCTGCTGCTGCGCTCTTCCAGCTCGGCGAGTTGCAGGCGGCGTTGCCGACATTCAGGGTAGTGCTGTCGATGGGGGACAACGAACTGCTTGATATCCCATCGAATGCCTTCCAGGCTGTGGGTACCTCCATCGACGCTTACAGTGACCGTCCCAAAGCCCTCGATACGGTCTATCGGTACTTTCGAGAGGCCACGGAATCCAGGAACCCCGAACTGCGCGCAGGGGCAGCGTTGCGTCTGGTCGGGATCGACACCGAGTTGGCGTTCAAGGTCGCGAGCGAAGTCCTTGCGCTCAGTGAGCCGGAGGACAGCATCCACCGTCACATAGGCGACACGCGTCTTCCTGCTGAACGTGCTGCCCAGATCGAAGCCATCCGATCCTACCGTGTCATGATGGCACGGGTCAAAGCCGTGTATGTGTTGAAGGCGATTGGCGATGCGAGAGCCAGAGAGTTGCTCAAGACTCTGGCCCACGGCCCGAGCAAGAGCGTGCGTGAAGCATCCGATTTCGCCCTGCGCGAGCTTGGGCAGACGAAGTAAGAAGCGAATGTCACAGGGAATGCATCCAGCGTCGGGCTTCAGTCCGACCGGTCCCCCAAAGATGCGCGCGAAGTGGCTCCTGATTGCGGCGTCGCTGCTGGCGGCAGCATTCCCGGCCCTTGCCGCGAAACCGCCCAAGGTGCAGTGGACAAAGACCTTTGTGGGATGGGGCGATGCCGACGGCCAGTGCGTCCAGCAGACATCCGATGGCGGCTACATTGCAGTCGGCACAACCAGTTCTGCGGACAGTACCACGAGGGATGCGGTCCTGCTGGTCAAGTTGAGTGCATCCGGGACTACCCAGTGGGTGAAAACGTTCAAGGGGGTCGGCGGAATGATTGGGTCGTCGGTCATTCAGACATCCGACGGCGGATTCGTCCTGGCAGGGTCCGCAGCCGAGGATGAGTGGGGCGGCCACTGGAACCCGTGCCTCGTCAAGACCGATGCGTCGGGAAACGAGATCTGGCGGTCCCTCCTTACGAACGTATTCTCGGCGAGTGCCTGCTCCGTTGTCAGACTCGGTGATACTGCCTACACGATCGTCGTGAAGAGATACCTCGGCGACAGTGCTGTCATACTCTGTAGAACCGACAACGGGGGAAACCTCAGATGGAGTCACGCATACCCTGTCTTCTACGACCTCGAAGCGAGGGATGAGGAGCTGTCACTCCGCAGAACCTCGGACGGCGGCTACATCATCGGAACCAAGACGTTGCTGAAGGTCGACTACCTCGGTGCCCAGCCGCAGCTCAAGACCTTCGGCAGCATGATGAATGCCAACTCGGTCATTCAGACATCAGACGGAGGCTATGCCGCCAGCGGAGCCATGCTGGAGTATTCGAGCATCTACTTGCTGAAGACAAATGCGAATCGAGACTGCGTGTGGTTGCGTACGTACATGGCGAGCGAGGCCAGCCGAGGACACTGGGTCGAACAGACGGCGGGCGGCGGTTACATTGTCGCCGGGACGTCAAGAGACAGTAGCCTGAATGACAAAGTCACGTTAGTGAGGACTCAGCCGAACGGCACCTTGGACTGGACCGTTACGCTGTTCGATGGCGATGGCTACTGCGTGCGCCAGACTGCTGACGGGGGCTTCATTGTCTGTGGCGTGTACTACGACCCGACGGCCGGGCCAGAAGGGACGGAGTTTCTGTTTGTGACCAAGCTGGCAACCGAGTCGGAGAAGCAACGATGACTCGCTCTGTGAAGATTCTGCTCGCGCTGACCACTTTCTTTGCAGCGGTGCCCTTTGGCGGCTACCCATTTGGGGACGCGAGGACGCGAGGGGAGGACGCGAGGGACACTTCCCATATTTCTGAGCGATGTCAAGGCGCGGCATGACAAGATGGTCGGTCTGGTCGAGACGATGATGACAGCCGACAGCTTGCGGCTAACGGCTTACGGCCCGGACCAGGGTGAGATTCGAGTTGTGGAGATTGGGTGCCATGTCTGACCGGGCGATGGCGGCGCAGACGGCGCTTCTGAGGCGGCGGTATCGGCCGGCGTGGGGCGGGCTGGAGGACACCGTGGTGGGGCGGTTCGTACGGGACTTCGTGAGCGGGCGGTACCGCTCGGTGGCGGAGGCGGCCAAGGTGTGCCGGAAGCGGCTGGACCGGCTGCATGCCCGTCATCCGGAAGAGCCGTGGGGCAGTTTCCCGCGCACGTGGCAGGCGTGCGGGCAGCGCATCGGCCACTTGCGGCGGGCGGCCGGCGATTCATGGGTAAGTGTGGATTTCCTGCCTCGCGAGGAGGCAGCCATCAGCCGCTGCGTGCGGGCGGTGATGGACGGCCGCTACCGCCACATCAAGCAGGCGGCGCAGGATTGCTGGCGCGAGTTGAAGCGGCAGGCCGACGCGGTGCGCCTGAGGGAGTTCGGGCTGACCGGGACGCCCGCGCCGCGCTCGCTGAAGGCGATTGAGAGCCAGTTGGAGATGAGAACGATTGCGCTGGGCCGCCCGCTGACCGCGCGGCGGTGGTCTGCGGCCGAGGTGAGAATCGCGGATAAGTGGATGCGGCGGTACGTGTCGGCGCGGTGGCGCGGTGCAGGGCCTTCGCAGCCGGAGGCGATGGACGCGATGCGCCGCGAGCTGGAAGGTCATGGGTACGCGCCGCGGCCGGAGGAAGGGTACCGGGGCATGTTCGAGAAACGGCTGCAGAGAACGGCAGTAGGGCGGTCGCGGCCCGGCCGGGGGTGGACCGACTCCGAGATGGCGCTGGCCCGGTTCTGGGCGCGGAAGTGCCTCGTAGCCCGTCGCGCCGGCCGGGAGTTCTTCATCACCGAAGCCGCACGCAGGCTGCGGACGGAACTGGCGAGCAAGGGTATCAGGCGGACCGACCGCGGCTGCGAGGGGATGGTCGAGCGGCTGGTCAGGCCCAAGCCCGGCCAGCGTTGGCCGCTGCTGTGAGACTGGCCAAGGGGATTCTGGAGGAACTAGGGACAGTCACCTATTACGGAGTGATGTCAAGGCGCGGCGTGACAAGATGGTCGAGAACCGAGAACCATGAGTGATGAGCAATGAGCGCGGAACGATGAGTAACGGGCACGATAGAATAGCAGGGCTGGTTGAGACGATGCTGAAGCTGCACGCGAAGAGCAGGACGCTGACGGCTGACAGCCGACGGCTTGCGGCTGACGGCTGATGGTCCGAAGCGAGCCGCATGCAACCGGTTGCGTGTGACCGGTAGTTTCACTATGCTGTACGCATGGATGCAGACCGTGATGTCTGAGGTAGCCGAAATGGAACGCGCTGGTTTCTGGGCGGACCGCCACAGGGCCGCGTTCAAACCTGAAAGGAGTTGAGAGTGGATAACCGTGTGAACCGAATCACCGCCGAGATTGCGGAGGTGGTCGAGAGGAATCTGCGTCGGGAACTGCTCCGCGAGCGTGAGGCGATGCTCAGGAGCGAGTTGGAGGCGGTGCGGGCCGAACTCGGGCGGATTGGCGCTGGAGGGCCGATTCACCGGGCGGCGAGGAAGCCGGTCCTCGTGAGTCAGCCGCAGCCGACGCTGCCGGCGAGCTCCCGGCCGGTGCGCGGCGCCAGTGCGCGCGCCCTGATTATTCGAACCCTGAAGCACTCGGGGCGCCCCATGACAATCAAGGAACTGACGAAGGCGATTCTCCGGAGGGGCTGGAAGAGTGCCCGCAAGTACCCGGTCAAGACGGTCGACGCCACGCTGCGTACTCACCCGCAGGACTTCCGCCGAACCGCACCCAGTACGTTTGAACTGAATCGGTAAGCCCCGGTCGGTCAGACAGGCCGGCCGACAAGGCGCGGCATGACAAGATGGTCGAACTGGTCGAGACGATGCGTGATTCGTACATCGTTGCATCGGAGGAATCGTACATCGTGATCTCGGAGGAGTCCGAAGTTAAGGAGCACTATGGGGCGCAGGCCTGCACCACCTGACGAGATGCACGAGTCGCTGATGGCGGCGAAGGAAGCCGTGGACCGGGTCAAGTGGACGGGCGAGGATAGGCTCTGGTTCAAGAAGATGGATGAGATGGGATACAAACACAAGCGCCCTTTTGTGGAACCGATCGGGGGAGCAAGGAAGCGAGCTTCGCTGAAGCCGAACAGAGACGAGCGCAAGCTGATTGTCAAGGCGTGGCGGCGAGCGCTGCCACTCGAGAAGGACGGAGCGCTGCAAGCAGCCGAAGGAACCGGCCCGCTGTCGCTGACACTGGCGGAATGGACGAGCATCCGTGCGGACCTTATTCGGCTCTTCTACAAGCCGCGAACCAAGAAGAAGGAGAGGCAGATGGAGCGGCTCATCGCAACGATTGAGGGCTTGGTCACGTCCGCACTACAGCCGGACTACCGTGAAAAGGCCTCGCCACCTTCCGGCACAGCGACCGCGAGAAACACCTCCGTAACTCGCCCCTGATGTCAAGGCGCGGCAGGGAGAGCTAGCGGCTGACGGCTTACAGCCGACGGCGTGAGGAGAAATCGACGCACTGCTTTCGTCTAGCATCACTTCGTGCATCGTTGATGCCTAAGGAGCGCGGAACAGCCTGATGCGCAGGCAGAAGCGGCGGGCACGGTTCATAAAGGAGCGCGCCATTCTGGGCCGCTTCGTGCAGGCCATCAGCGACGGGGAGTATGACGCCATATCCAAGGCCTCGCGCGCTTGTGTGAAGGAACTCGGGACGGCATTGGCGTACAAGACCGTCTACGCCTATCTCGAAGAGAATACGCTTGGGGCCCGGCGCGGTGCCGCCAATTCTCCCTGGACCCGCGCGGAGCAGGCCGTCGTTGATAGGTTCATCCAGGCTCTCCTTCGTGGCCGCTATCGAGATGCGCGAGAAGCTGCCGACGCCTGTGCGGCGGAATTCGACCGCCTGAGGCGGCGTCCCGGTGCCGTGCGTCCGGCCGCTCCGCGGACGCGGCAGGCCATCTTCGTCCGCATCTACGAGGGTGCGCGGGCAGCCGGCCGCAGACCGACGCAGAAGCCCTGGCACCCGGCCGAGGTAAGGGTGACGGACCGTCATGCCCGTGCCCTGGCTCGGGGCTGCTTTGCTGATGCCCAGGCCGCGGCAGCGGCATGCAGCGCCGAGTTGAGCAGGCTGGCGACGCGACCTCAGGTTCGCACGCTGGTCGCGATACGAGGCAGAGTGGTACGACGGGCCAAGGAGCTGGGCTGGTCATGGGCCGGCAGCCGGATGCTTCGGTCGGAACGCAGGCTCTTGGAAGAATACGCCGGCAGGGCAGCGCGGGACAGAGATCCTGGCCTCAAGGAACTGGTGTCGGAATGCCATTCACGCATCATCCGTGTGTACGGCCGCCTGCTCTCCGGGCGCACATCTGCGAGTGAGTGGCGCGTGCCGCCGACGCGCAGAGCCGTGGAATCCTACATCGAGCGGCGCGCGACTGAGCTTGGCCGGCAATTGATGAGCGCGTGGCGGCCCGACGAGGACGCGATTGTTGACCGGTATGCGCTGGCGCTACTGGACGGAGAATACAAGGACGGGGACGCAGCGGCGTTCGCCTGCCACCGTGAGCTTGCCCGTCAACGCCGGCGTTGGCGATTAGCCGACCCTCGCCGGTACCGGTCCACCCTGGCGAGGTCGCGCCAGGCAGTTCACTTCCATATCGTCGAACTGGCGCACGGGCACCACCGTTGCTGGCCGAAGGCGTTGTGGACCAGGGTCGAGATGCGGGTGCTGCGGAGCTGGATTCCCTGGTATCGCCGAAATCACCACCGACGCGCGTCCTCGCCTAAGAAGACAGTGGCGGCCGGCATACAGGAGGAGCTTGAGCGCCTTGGCTGCCGGCGAACCGTCGCCGCGTGCTACGGCCAGTTCACCAAGGAGTGGCGTCGGATTCTCAGACAGGCAGATTAGCTGAGGCCGCAGTAGTGAGAGGACCCAGGGGCGGGTATCGGACTTGATGACGGCGGCCAAGTGAATTGAGATTGACGATTGTAGATTGCCGATTGGCAGAGCGGACGATGGCTTGCGGCTGACAGCTTACGGCTCGGGCGAGGAAGAGACTCGCAATCGCGGTGACGCAATGAGCGATTCCTGACGCGCGGGCGGGCGGATTCTTGCCTCCACGACAGGCTACGTTGACAGCATGACGGGATGTGCCAGGCGGCGGCTGGCGAGGGTGCTGTTGCAGGAGCAGGGACGGCTGCTGTTGCAGGTGACGTAGCGGGGGCTGGAGCGGCTGCTGTTGCAGGACGAGGGCCGGGTGCTATTCCGGGTGCTGGGACATGGGCTGGAGCGACGGCTGTTGCGAGACGAGGGCCGGGCGCTGTTGCAGGTGCCGGGACAAGGGCTGGAGCGAGTGCTGTTACGAGGCGAGGGCCGGGTGCTGTTGCAGGTGCTGGGACAGGGACTGAAGCGACGGCTGTTGCGAGACGAGGGCCGGGTGCTGTTGCAGGTGCTGGGACAAGGGCTGGAGCGAAGGCTGTTGCGAGACGATGACCGGGCGCTGTTGCGGGTGCTGGAGCGAGGGCTGTATAGAGGGCTGGGACTCCCCGGATAGTCCAGGGGACGGCAGAATCGCCAAGGCGAAGTCAAAATGCAGAATGCAAAATGCAGAGTGCAGAATGGACTAAGCAACCGGAAAGGACAGGACGCAGGGGCCGGAATCGACGTTTCCCCGCGGGGTTGGCGGCCGGGCGGGACACTGTCTCATCGCCGCCGGTTTCGCAATGGGCCACAATCAGGCCTAACGTCAGTACAGTCAGCCGGTTAAGCCCTGTCGGGCAGACAGAATAAGACTCTGAGGGGTCGCCCCCTAAGCAGCTTTCGAGTTAGCTTTCGAATGAGGTTTTGAACGAGGTTTGAAATGTGCTTTGAACCGAGCTTTTGACCGAGCTTTTCCGCGAGCTTTGAACTAAGCTTTGAAACAAGCTGTTTCTTGAGCTTTTCCGTGAGCTTTGAACGAAGCTTTGCGAGAAGCTCTTCAACGAGCTTTGAATCGTGCTTTGAAATGAGCTTTCGAAGAAGCTCTTGAACGAGCTTTCGAAGAAGCTTTCCAGCGAGCTTTGCAGCGAGCTTTGTCGCGAGTTTTGGGAGAAGCTGTTGCGGGTTGCGAGTTACGAGTTGTGAGTTGGCTGACCGGAGCCTGAGCTTGCGTTTGGTCTGGGGAAGCGTTGAGCGTCGCGCCGGCCGGCACACGTCGACGGCTGCAGAGGCGCAGGCGGGCTACGCGGCGGAAAGGCGGGAGCTTACGCTCCCGCACTCCAAGGCTGCTTCGCAGCACGGAGGGGAAGGAGCTACGGACCCCGCAATTCCTCAGCCGCCGTTCGCCATTTCCCCTTGGTCATTCGGCCTTTGCCGGAAGCGGTCTTTTGGGTTCGTGGGCGTCAAGGGGTTTTTCGCTTGACATTCCGTGTAAATCGGCTATAAATTACAGCTTACAAACTAAGCAAGATAGCAATTTTCCTGATTTCGGCAACCACAGGAGGTCCGTTTGGCTCGTATCGCGGGTATTGACCTGCCCGATAATAAAGCGATTCTCTACGCGCTGCCGCACATCTATGGCATCGGCCAGTTCACGGCGCGCAAGATTCTGACCGCAGCCGGCATCGACCCGACTCGTCGCACGAAGGATTTGAGCGACGATGACGTGGCCGCCATCCGCAAGGAAATCGACAGCGGCTACAAGGTCGAGGGTGAGTTGCGGGCTGAGATTTCCAGCTACATCAAGCACTATATCGAAATCAGCAGCTACCGCGGCGAGCGGCACCGCCGGCGACTGCCGGTGCGTGGCCAGCGGACGCGCACGAACGCCCGGACGCGCAAGGGGCCGCGCAAGACGACCGGCGTCATCAAGGTCAGGGCGACGCCGGCCGGAGCCAAACCCGCGGCCGCAGCCAAGCCGGCGACCGGAGGTAAGGCGTAATGCCACGCAAAGCAATCCGCAAGAAGGTTCCGCTGCTGTGTGTTGCCCACGTCAATTCCAGCTTCAATAATACGATTGTGACAATCGCGGACCCGACCGGCGCGGTCGTTTCGTGGTCGAGTTCGGGCCGGGTCGGTTTCAAGGGTTCGAAGAAGGGGACTCCGTTTGCCGCGGGGCTATGCGCCGAGGCGGCGGCAAAGGAAGCGGGCTCGCTCGGGGTGAAGCGGCTCGAGGTCCTGGTAAGCGGTGCGGGGCCGGGCCGGGAGTCGGCAATCCGGTCGCTGCAGAACGCGGGCCTGGATATCATCTCCATCCGCGATATTACACCGATTCCTCATAACGGCTGCCGGGCTCCGAAGCAGCGGCGCGTGTAGCGAGAGGCGAGGAGAGATGGCAAGATACATCGGACCGAAGTGCAAGAAGTGCCGGAAGAGCCGGGAGAAGCTGTTTTTGCGCGGGGAGAAGTGCCAGTCGGATAAGTGCACGCTGATGAAGCGCGGGGAGATGCCCGAGGTGCGCGGCCGGCGCCGGGTGTCGGCATATTCAATCCAGTTGCGCGAGAAGCAGAAGCTAAGGATGATGTACGGCATCCTCGAAACGCAGTTCCACAATTACTTCACCAAGGCCGCGAAGAGCAAGAATACGGCGGCGGCGCTCGTCATCCTGCTGGAGCGGCGTTTGGATAACGTGGTGTTCCGGATGGGGTTTGCCAATTCCCGGGGCCAGGCGCGGCAGTTCGTGCGCCACGGCCTGATTACGGTGAACGGACGCCGGATCAACATCCCGTCGTACCTGACCGATGGCGGCGACATCGTCGGCGTTAAGGGGGACGACAGCATGAAGGTCATCGCCGCGATTCTCGCGAACAAGCAGCAGCCCGGGATGGCCTGGCTTACGGTTGCCGCCGACCGCGGCGTCGGAACCGTGGTGCGCCAGCCGAGCCCGGAGGACGTCAAGGATATTCCGTGTAACACGCAGTTGATCGTGGAGCTGTACTCGAAATGAAGCTTAAACCTTTCACTCTGCCCGAGAAGCTTGAGCTCGACAGCGGGACCTCGACCGAGTCGTATGGCCGGTTCACGCTGGCGCCGCTGGAGAAGGGCTGGGGCGCGACGATGGGCAATTCGCTGCGCCGCGCGCTGCTTTCCTCGGTCCAGGGCGCTGCCATCACCGAGCTGCGGATTGACGGCGTGGCGCACGAGTTCTCGACGATTGACGACGTGGTCGAGGACGTGACGGAGATCGTGCTCAATCTGAAGAAGCTGCGGCTGCGGCTCTGGTCGGAGACGCCGAAGCTCTGCCACCTGCACGCCACGGGCAAGCGCGAGTTCCTGGCGCGGGACATGACGGTGCCGCCGGAGATAGTGATTGCCAACCCGGACCAGCGGATACTGACGATTTCCGGCAGCAAGCGGTCGGTGAGTATCGAGATGCTGGTCGAG
>Ga0268278_1002269_pt1 | contig 10229 bp, 20 predicted proteins | sample saktaG_3_FD_190135 | JGI IMG/M metagenome (GOLD analysis project Ga0268278, IMG submission 190135) | Saline water microbial communities from Sakinaw Lake, British Columbia, Canada - sak_2010_1_5_55m | ecosystem: Environmental > Aquatic > Non-marine Saline and Alkaline > Saline ... | reverse complement strand
AACGCCATAAGAAATACAGTAACATTATGGATGCGATACGGTTTACATGGGACGAAGCGAAGGCTGCAGAGAACAGACGCAAGCACGGCGTTGCTTTCGAGGAGGCCACGACGGTATTTGCGGACGCGAACGCCCGTGTGAAGCACGATCCTGATCACTCCCTGAAGGAGGATCGATTTGTCCTACTCGGGTTCAGTGCCAAGCTGCGGCTATTGCTCGTGTGCCATGCTTACCGCGAGAATGACGAGGTGATCCGCATCATCTCGGCACGCAAAGCAACGCCAAACGAACGCAAACAATACGGGAGCTATTTATGAGAAAAGAATACGACTTCACCGATTCGGTTCGCAACCCTTACGCGAAGCACTTGCGAAAGCAGGTGACTATCCGCTTGGGGACGGACGTCATCGCCTATTTCAAGGCTCTGGCCCACGAGACCGGAGTGCCCTACCAGAACTTGATCAATCTCTACCTGAGTGAGTGCGCCAATTCCGGAAAGAAGTTAGCCCTCACATGGGCATCATGAACACGCAGAACCCGCCCACCCATCGAACGGGATACCGTCGATGGTGGGCGACGTTCGGCGTCCTAGCGCAGGCAAGATCTTGGGGCTTTACAGGGCGTATCCTATGTGATACGGTAATTGCGTGATTGAGGTACGTCAGACAGACGAGTACGTCGCGTGGTTTGGGCACCTCCGGGACAGGATGGCGAAAACACGCATCCTGCTTCGGATTCGTCGCCTATCGCTGGGGAACCTCGGCGATGTGAAGCCCGTGGGAGAAGGCGTGTCCGAGCTTCGCATCGACTACGGGGCGGGATATCGCGTGTATTTCGTCCAGAAAGGCAAAGCGCTTGTGGTGTTGCTCGCAGGTGGCGACAAGCGGACACAGACGCGTGATATTCAACAAGCCATCGCCATTTCAAGAACGGTTTAGGAGGCCAGCATGAAAGCAAAGACAACCCCGTGGGATTCGGCAGCGCATCTGAAGACAAAAGAGGACATGGCTGCCTATGTAGCCTGTGCACTCGAAGAAGGCGATTCCGCGCTGGTTGCCGCCGCGCTGGGGGATATTGCCCGAGCCCAAGGCATGACGAAGGTTGCCAAGAAGACCGGCCTCGGGCGTGAGAGCTTGTATAAGACCCTTTCACGGGAAGGAAATCCGGAGCTTGCGACGGTTCTGAGGGTCTTCGATGCGGTCGGATTGAAGCTCAAAGCCGTTCCCGGATGACAGAACATGCCGAACAAGGCGGTGGAGGCGACGGGATACCGCCGCCTCACCGCTGACGTGCCGGGCATGGCACGTAACGTGTGGGGTGCAAGTCCCCACGCCAGGTGAAGGAGAAGCCGAAGGGAAGCGCAAGGGCAACTGCGTCGTCGTGAGGCGGGGTGGGGAGGAAGCCCAATGCGAAAGCACGGGGCGATGAACAAGAACCGGCTACACGGTGTGGTACACGCGGAGCGAGCGGGCATCCGTCTTCGCCGATGGCTTCGACGCGACAGGCTGTGACCGCGAAGCCCTCCATTCTCCTTGTTGCACACATGAATGTACGGAATCGCCCGGTGTGTGATCCGCATGCCGGGTGATGGGGGAGGAGCGGCGCCGCGAGGCGCCCCCCTATCCCGATTGGACGCGGGAGGCCAACAAACAGGGGTTGCGCAAATGGAACGTCCATGTGCAGCCACCCTACGCGGAAACCAGACGCGTGATCCGCTATAGTGGTGCCTATCTGAAGCGCGGTCCGTTGTCCGAGAAACGCGTGACATCGTACGACGGACGCACCGTGCGCATTGCGCACCGGCATCCCGAAGAACACGAAGCCGACTACTACGAATTAACAGGCGAAGAGTGCGTGCGTCGACTGCTGCTGCACATGCCGGAGCCCCGGCTGCACACCAGTCGCTCCTACGGACTCTACCATCCTGCCGCGCGGAAGCTTCTGGCCACGGCGCGCGCGCAAATCCGGCAGATCCCGGTGCCGGATGACTCCTCCGCCGAAGCTACCCGCCAGCCTGCCTGTCGCGTCCCATCCACGCCGCCGGTATGTCCCGAGTGTGGGCGTCCGTTGCGCGTATGCGTACGCATCCATGGCGGCCAGTCCCCGCCGGCATCCTATCGCCAGCAACAACGTCGGAGAGCCGCATGAAACCACGCTCAACACGCGCGCAGGGTGATGGTTTGCCATCCCATGCGATGAAAAGCGACAATGGTCGGCATCCCAACAACCTTTCCACTGTTTCAGCCAAGAATACCGCTTGCTTTCCGCGCCCGCACGCGCCAGAATACAAGCCAACGGTGGATTTCACCCCGCGCCGATTCCATCACCCAAGGTGAAAATCCCAAACCATTAATAGAGACGTTCAACAACAGGCTGCTGACTATCGTCGCTGCCGCGACGTAGTCAGAGCCTGAGCGTTCGGCAGAAGAAAAAGGAGATTGATCCCCGTCTGTTGATCATGTAATCTATCTTAAAAAGGGAGGTAATGTTATGCCAACCGTCATGGAGAAAGAATTGGCACACAAGCTCATCGACCGTATGCCTCAGCAGGCGACATGGGATGACCTTATGCACGAAATTTACGTTCGCGAGGCGATCGAACGAGGGCTGGCCGACAGTAAGGCAGGAAGAACCAAAGACGTTAAAGAAGTCCGTGCCAAATACGGCTTACCGATATGAGAGTTCATTGGACAGACACGGCCCAAGCTCATCTCGACGCCATCCACGCCTACATTGCCCAAGACTCAGCCGAGTACGCCATCCGCACAATTGATCGCCTGACGCGACGCTCTCAGCAGATTGCCGACTTCCCCCTTTCCGGCCGTCGTGTTCCGGAATATGATATGGACCAAGTTCGAGAGGTTATCGAAACTCCCTACCGGATCATCTACCACATCAAATCTGACCAGATTGACATTCTGGCCGTCATTCATGGGTCCATGAACATCTTGAGTTCCGGAAATAAAAGCGATTGAGCCGAACCAACGGGTCGAGCCTATCGCCTACGGCGTCGGCTCACCCGCAGCGTTGAACGGAACCAGACGATGAAAAGGCAAGTCATAGTGCTGTCCCTGTTGCTGGCAGCGGTTGGTTGCGGCAGGAACCTGCAACGGGACATCTACAACCGGTTGGTGGAAACCTTCCGCTTGCCGACGGAAGAGACTGCCCGCGACCAGTTCTATGCCACGCTTAAGCAGCGGTGCGGACTGCCGCCAGACGCCGTCTTCCTCTCCTACGACTACCGCACCGCTCCGTTCGTCGCGGAGGATAAAGACCTGTACGTATCCGCGGGTGTCACGGTGAAAGCGATTGCCCGGTCCCCGGGCAAGGAAACTGCCTACTTGATTCACGAGGAGTGGTATGCGGCACAGCACAACTGGAGACCTCTTCTTCTCCGCCGGAGTGTAACGTCAGTGGAGGAGCGATCAAACCAGTCCCGCCCCCTCATGGACGAGGTCGCAACGGAAACAGTGTTCCAACAGAAGGACTGAAGAACGTACAAGGTGGCCGGAGGCCCGAAAGGAGGAGAAGCAATGCCCGCTGACTGGACGAAGGTGCAATCGGACATGAGCCGGGCATTTGAGACCGGCGTGATCGATCAATGCAGTGACGAGGATCTCAAGGCGTTTCTGATCAACACCTGCACCGGCCACGTGCCCAACGACCAAGTCAGACACCGTGAACTGGCTCGGGCGATCACGATCAACCACTTGCAGATGTCTCGACTCATTCAGCGGCTGAACACGGACTACCAAGCGATGACAGAGAAGGCAACCGAGTTGCAGGGGGCGATGCACAAGATCAATCAGAGAGTCCTACTGCTGACCGGTGTGTTGCTGGTGGTCGGCATTCTCCAGATCATTGCGACGATTGCAGCCAAGTGAGGAGGCCAACAACGGCGTCCATGGTAGGCTTGCAAGCTCGCCACCATGACGCCGGGCGTTAGGAAAGGAATCAGAATATGAAGGCACTTATTGTTGCCGTTGTCGTGACCCTTATCGGTGTGTCAGTCGGCAATGCCGATCCGGTTGCCGCATGTACAAATCTCGTGGGCACATACGCAGCATTGGAGACACCCGACAGATCGATACTAACTGTTACCCTCACGAACGGCCAGTTCTCGGTCATAGCCAGCGACGGTCTTAAAACCGCCCGACAAGGGACGGACCTTCCGTCTATCTCAGCCGCAGAATAAAGGGATGAAATGAGACGAATCCGCAACCTCTTCTTCAAGCAGCCACCGAAGTGCGAAGTCGCACGATTAATCGACGCCAACGACGTCGCCGCTATGCAGCACTTAATCACACGTGGCCTTGATCTGAACCAAAGACTCCTACTCGGTATGACCCCGCTACACTTGGCCGCTGTGGCTGGCTGCGCGGAGATCCTCGCGCTTCTCATCAAGTCTGGCGGTTCCCTCTCATCTACAGACGATTTTGGGCAATCGCCTCTTCACATGTCCTGCACTTCAGAGAAAGCGAGGCCATCGCACCTCCGCTGCGTGAAAGAAATGCTTGCCGCAGGCGCAAATCCAAATGCAACAGACAACTTGGGTGGAACTCCATTGCATGCAGCATTTGCCAATGGACTAATTGAGATTGCGCGTGCCCTGATCTCGACAGGGGCGAATCTCCGTCAAGGGGACGCGATCGGACAGACAGCCCTTGGAGCAGCGCTCGAAAACGGGCACCCTGAAATGGCGCGTGTCCTGCCGATCCCCGACTTGTCGAGTCGTATCGATGACCCGTGGCACGCCTCGTGTGGGACACGAGACGCGCCAGGATCACCGAACGCTCACGCATGGCGAAGAAAGGAATGGATGAACACGTTTCTCAGGGTCGTTCTGCACTTGATGAGAATTCTTGGCCCGGCAATCGTCATCGGGCACTTTCTGTGCAAACCGCTTTCTAACTTTGCATTTCTGGTCGGCGGCATCCTGCTATGGGCCACAGGTCACTTCGTACTCGACATACACAAAGCCCGTCTTTGCATGGCTGCGAGACGCGGGGATATTCTGGAAATGGAGGAGTTGCTGTCCGCCGGATACAAAATCAACTCGAAGCACAACAATGGGATGACACCGTTGCATTGGACCGCCAATAAAGGGCACCTTGAGGCGACCGCATTTTTACTCGAACAAGGTGCCGACCCAAACATTTGTGACAACTTCGGCTTGACGCCGCTCAAACAGGCTCAAAAAGAAGGGCATCAAGAGATTGTCGAACTCATCACAGAAGGAAGAAAAGACGGAATTTCGGAGTCAACTCAAAACCAAAACAAGAAAGGGAAGTTCTCATGCAAGACGACAAGCACCGCATAACGGAGTTGGAGACAAAAGTTCGTAATCTGGTGTCCGAGAAGACGGAAACGGAACGCAAACTGCGTGACGTAACAAGCCAGGCGCAAGCGGATCACACCAAGATGAAGCGAGAGAATGCGGAAATGCAAACGGAGATAGACTCGTTGAAGTCCAAGCTGCGTAACCTCGGGCGTTGATAAACTCATGGAGACCTCCGAACAAGGGCCTGGATCGAACCGCTAACCGCGGCCCGGTCAGGTCCGGCGTTCTGCCAGAGGAAGGAAGACGAGCGACAATGGAACGAATTGAAGAGTCGGTTGCCGGAGCCCAGTACGTGGACCTCGTCCTGTTCAGGGCAAAAGAGACGGCGAGACTGGCGATGACATTCCTCACCGACACCCACGGTTTGGACAGAGCACTCGCTGGAGCAGTCAGAAATCCGGGCTGGCCCTGTGGCCTTGCCATTCTCGGCAGCACCCTCAGTTCGCTGGTCAACTATAGTCCCGTCTTTGCCGAACGGAGGGAACAGGCCCACAGATTGGAGTTCTGGACGCTTTTCAGTTTGATGACGGACCACCCGGCACCCGATGGCACACCCATCGAGACGGTCCTCCGCACTGTCAGGGTGTTTCAGGTGGTGGACCATGACTTTGTTCAGAAACGCGAACTCCCATATGGGAACATCGCTGCCCGCATCCTCCGAGCCTGGTTTCCGAAAGACCAACACCATTTCTACATGCCGAATTCGGACACGTACCAACCCTTTCTTGTCACCGTCTTGGGCGACCTTTTCGCTATCACCTGTGCCGAGTGCTTCGCCTTCTGGAAGGACATCGGAGAAAAGTACGAGATACTGCGGAGCGAACCGCCGGACGGAATGACGATCTGAAGAGGGACGGGTCCGACAAGGGACAGGCATTCCGTCTATCGACCCCTGCGGCTCCGTTCAACAACATTTTATCCCACATGCGGCAAGATTACGCTTGTTTGCAAACAGCAACCGCCGTACACTTTGCCGCACGAGGGATAAAACGCTATTCGTTCGGCGAAAGAAATGCATGAAAATTAAAACCTCAAAGTTTTTTCTTCTAGTATCTCTGGTTGCGGTCTTGTCGTCGACAGTGGGATGTGGAAACAAAACTGAGGAGGTTGCGGGCAGCGGTCCCGTGGATCGGTTCGAGAAACGAAAGCACTGGGTGAGTGTATACGCAAAAGCGAATGCTAAACACAGCGAGTTGTTTACGGTTGCTCGCTTGGCGGCATTTTCTCCGGGCTTCAGTATTGCAGATGCACTCACTGTTTACGGCGAGCCTCAAACCCGCATTCCAGAAAAGGGTGGTGCAGAATACCTAGTTTACGAAAGCGATTTCGGCATTATTAGACTCGGTGCCGAAAGCACAGCCGACGGTTATACTTCATACCCGATGTATTTTGTGCCACACGACAGAAGGCCTTCAGCATTTTTCTGCGAACCTATCGTTGATCAAATAGACGAGTCTGCGGAGAAACAGGTAATTATGATTTTCGAATTCGGATACCGGCAGCCATTTGCGCATGCTCTTATCAAATATGGGCAAGTAGAAGAGGTCGTCTTTATCAATAAAGAAGCCATTGAATGAAGAATGCCGAACGAGTCAGTGGCCCGACAAGGGACGGGCCTTCCATCCACCTCAATAAAGAAGCCATTGAATGAAGAATGCCGAACGAGTCAGTGGCCCGACAAGGGACGGGCCTTCCATCCACCGCAACACAGATGAAGCACAAGCGCCATATTAAGCGGGACCGCCTCCTCAACATGTACGCCTCGTTGTGGCACACCTCGTGGTGTCTTCTTGAGGCTGGCAAGGCGAAGAGGGAGGGAAGCTATCATGAGTTTCTGTCCAGCATTGTGTTCTCTGCGTTCACCTTTGAGGCCTATCTGAACCATGTCGGTGCCAAGCTGTTTACCTCCTGGGATGACATTGACACGCTCTCTCCGGAGTCGAAACTGAAGTTGATCTGTGAGCGGCTGCACCTGACAATCAATCATGGGGTCCGTCCGTGGCAGACGCTGCGGACGGTTATCCGTGTGCGAAATCGTCTCGCTCACGGACGGACGATGTCACTTGAAGACGAGTACAGCGAGACATATGACCCCGCCCACGAGCCGCCACGGCCTGACTTTATCCAAACGGAATGGGAGAAGCTGTCCACCGCTCCAACAGCCGAAAGGGTCCGCGAGGACGTTCGGGCAGCGATGGAGATGATCCACGCAGCATCAGGCGCATCATCCGAGGACTATCTTTTCGATTCAGGAACCTATGGACTGAACATCACATGGATGGGAGTTGCGAACCCGACAAGGAACGGGCCTTCCGTCCACCCCAAAACCAAACGAGGCATTCAAACCCCATAACCCGTCATCCAGCGACCGCTGATCCGTTCATTTGGACACGAGGAGATTTATGACCTGCAAACTCTGCCTCTATGACCGTGACCTGCGACACTCGCACATCGTGCCCGAATTCAACTACCGACCGATGTATGATGACAAGCACCGCTTCATGATCGTAACGGCCGATTCTACCGAACCGATTAGACGGCAACAAAAGGGAATGCGCGAGTACCTGCTATGTGATTCATGCGAACAACTCTTGAACCGGCACGAAAACTATGTGAGCCGGTTCCTATTTGGAGGCGTTGGCTTCACCGGCACCACTGCCGACGGCAAGCACTTCATCGAAGGCATTGATTACCGCCTATTCAGACTGTACCACCTATCGGTCCTCTGGCGCATGAGTGTCTCATCACTCAAAATCTTTCGGCATGTGGACCTTGGTCCGCACGCAGAGACCTTACGCCAGATGATCCTAAACGATGATCCCGGCGATCCCGATCTGTACGGCTTTATATGCGTGGCCGCACGAATCGACGGGAAGCTCTTCAACGATTGGATGGTCGAACCGTCCAGAGTAAAAGTGAATGGCTATACAATTTATCGCGTTGTGATTTGTGGTCTGTTGTACTTGTTCTTCGTAGACGGACGACCTGTGCCGGATCCGTATCGCGAAGGGTTCATTAAGCGAGACGGACGATGGATGATCATCGAAGGCGATGTTCGCGCAATCCCATTCTTGAATGACTGGTTCATGGCGGTTTCTGAGGCAGATAGGAAACGGATGTCCTAACCAGCGGGTGGAGCGTACGGTTTTCCTGCGGACGGCTCGCCAGTCCGCACAACCCTCGCCGTTCTCACCCCTCTTCCCCCCCCCCTCATCCCGTCGATCTCCCTCACCACCCGGCCCATTCCGGCCGTCACTCCCGCTTCGAAGGGCCGTTCCTCAACCCCGCGCAGCGCGGCGGTCACCGCCAGCAGCGCAAGCGCGTCGTAGAACCGGCCGCCGGTCGGCGTCCGCAGGAAGGCATCGAGGGTAATCCGGTCATCCGGACTCCACTCGTGCGCCGGGGCGCGGCGCAGGACCAGCGCCCGCGCGAGCAGTCGCATCGCCGCCACCGCCTCACGCTTGGCCATCGCCGCCCCCTTCTCCCTGTCCGGTTCCGGACGCGGCGCTAGCGCCCATAGGTGTTAAGTTAAGGGATTTGAAACGCCGTTGGTTGTTGGATGTTGGGCGTTGGTTGTTGGGCGTTGGGCGTTGGTTGTTGGTTGTTGGGCGTTGTTCTCATGGTTATAACTCATTGAGCACCGTTAAAAAACCAGCAATGCATCTTAGGCGCTGTTAACAAATAACCTGTACAGTTGAACCTCATGCTCCCCCCCGGAGTTGCCGCAAAAGAACGCAAGGAACACAAAGAAACTGTCTGTTTTGCGTTCTTTGCGTTCTTTCGCGGCCATTCTGCAAGAGACCTCATCTTGTAAATGTTATTTCAGACTTCCTGATCTCGCGGGAAAATGATTTGGCACTTTTTTGGTGTTTTCAAGCCAATTCGTAGATCATGCGCATGCCGGTTTCAGGATGGCGGAAGGCCGCCTCGGTGAGGTCTGCCAGCAGGGCGGCGACGGCCTTGTCGTGGGCCGGGCATGCCATGCGGTGGATGCGGATGGTCAGCGTGTCTTTCTTCTCGTCCGGTTCGATGTCGGCGGCCGAGACGAAGAGTTCGCGGATCAAGGCGCGGGCCTCGTCCTCCTTGGCCAGATGGGGACGCAACAGTCCGACTAACGCGGTCTCGGCGCGGTAGGCGATCATCTTCACGGTGTCGGTAAACAGCTTCCCCAAGGGACGCAGTTGGCTCGGGCGCTGGTCGGATGGCAGGGCGTCCAAGGCCACTTTTTTCGGCGTCTGGCGCCGTTTCAGGGGTTATCAGGGTCAGACCTAGAATCTAGAAAGTTGTTGCCGTGCGAAGTCAGGGCATGGTAAGGTTGCGACATGGCACGACCTTGGCGAGTTCGATATGCGGGAGCGAAGTATCACCTGACGGTGAGGGGGAACGGTCGTGCGGCCGTGTTTCTGGAGCCCGGTGACTATGAGCGGTTCCTGGAGCAACTGGACGCCGCGCTGGAGGCGGACGGGGTTGTCCTGTATGCCTACGTGCTCATGCCGAACCATTACCATCTGTTCGTCGAGACGCCCGCAGGGAATGTGCATCGGTTCATGCAGCGGCTGAACACGGCGTACGGCATGTACTTCCGTTTCAAGCATGGCCGGCCGGGGCACTGTTTCCAGGGGCGTTACGGGGCGAAAAGGCGCTCGTGGTGGAGTGGTGCTGCCGCCTGAGCGACGCCTCGCAACGCGCGGTGGCGCGCCACTTGGGGTACGGGAGCGAGTCGGCGGTCGGGAAGGCCCGGAAGCGGGCGCAAGCGGCGCTGGCGCAAGAGCCTGAATTCGCCGAGGCCGAGCGGGAACTCCTCCGGCGTCTGAGCGCAATGCAAAGAGTAAAAGGCGACAACCATGCAAGCCAAAAATCTAGATTCTAGGTCTGACCCTGAAATCAG
>Ga0268278_1002255_pt1 | contig 10282 bp, 8 predicted proteins | sample saktaG_3_FD_190135 | JGI IMG/M metagenome (GOLD analysis project Ga0268278, IMG submission 190135) | Saline water microbial communities from Sakinaw Lake, British Columbia, Canada - sak_2010_1_5_55m | ecosystem: Environmental > Aquatic > Non-marine Saline and Alkaline > Saline ... | reverse complement strand
AAAGAATATGCAAAATTTGAAAATTTATCCCGAACTCCAGAAGAGGAGAGAGAGTATTAAGTATAGCAATAGACCAATAATGTACTACACTAACGACTAATTTAATTGGCAAATTAGCAAATCGGCAAATTAATTTTCTAATCTTTATTCTTATCTTAATCGGTCAATCGGTTAATTGGAGAATCGGTGAATTAATTTATTGGTAAATTATATTAACTTGCACCTTACATCTTGTAACTTGCAACCTGCATTTAATACTAACGACTATTCACTAACGACTAATTTATTATTGACAGGTAGTAAAAAATATAGTAACATTTAGAAGCAAAATTTTTTAATTTTAAATATTTTTAGGGCCGTTAGCTCAGTTGGTAGAGCATCTGACTCTTAATCAGAGGGTCGCAGGTTCGAAACCTGCACGGCCCATCGAAAAAAATGCCCCCATCGTCTAGGGGACAGGACACCGCCCTTTCACGGCGGCGACAGGGGTTCAAATCCCCTTGGGGGCACCAATTGATTTATTATAAAAAAATGGGCGGATAGCTCAGTTGGCAGAGCACCTGCTTCACATGTAGGGGGTCACAGGTTCAAGTCCTGTTCCGCCTACCATTTTTTTATTAGGATATGATGCCGGCGTAGCTCAATTGGAAGAGCAACGGAATCGTAATCCGTAGGTTGTCTGTTCAACTCAGATCGCCGGCTCCATAATTCGTTAGCTAGTTACTTGGTTAGCTGGTTAATTGGTTAAAGATCTAATCTTAAGTTATCCAACCAAATAAAATGGCAAACCAACTAACTAATAACTAACCGACTAATTAATTTTGTATTTGTGTTTTTAACTAGCTAACCAGGTAACTAATTAACCAACTAACTGGTTTCTTAAAAGGCAAGCAATCTGATGAATAATCCTAAATTGACTTCTCCGACAGAAGTTACCAGACTTCTTACTAAATACGATTTTAAGTGCAAAAAAAGATTAGGGCAGAATTTTTTAGTAGATCAAAACACCTTACAAATAATTATTAATTCATTACAACTGAACAAAGAAGATAGTATTTTAGAAATTGGCACAGGAATTGGTACTCTAACCTCTGCCTTATCCCCCCTGGTCAAACAGGTTGTATCTGTAGAGAAAGATAAAAAATTAATCCCCCCTTTAAAAGAAAGTCTTTCCTCCTTTGATAATATAGAGATTATTTTTGAAGATATTATGAAATTTGATCTGGTTAACTTTTTTGAGCAGAAAAGAACAAAAGGCGAAAATATTGAAAAAATAGTGGGCAATCTTCCTTACTACATCTCCATATCCTTAATAAGGCAGATTCTTGAGCTTAATCGATATTTGAAATTAGCTGTATTTCTGGTTCAGAAAGAGGTAGGGGAAAGATTGATGGCTCAGGCAGGGAATAAAGATTATGGCATATTATCCCTTGTTGCCCAATATTACTCTAAACCCCAAAAAGTGCATATCGTCCCACCTACGATATTTTATCCCAAACCTAAAGTGAGTTCGATGATAATAAAATTAGGTATCTATAAAAAACCGCAAGTACAAGTAGGTAACGAAAAACTATTTTTTAATATTATTAGAGCTTCCTTTCAACAAAGGAGAAAAAGATTAATTAATTCTTTGTCTAACTATTTTCAGGGAGTGATCGCTAAAGTGGAAATAGAAAATATTTTAACTGAAGTAAGTATTGATAAGAACCGTAGGGGAGAAACCCTGACATTAGAAGAATTTGCCAGATTAAGCAGGGCAATGGGGAATTGCTTTTTTTGACAATAAAATTCTATCATGTTATAATTTCTTCAACTAAAACCTTATAGAAAAGAACAAGGAATTGACAGTGCTGACTAATAAAATTGCAGAAAATAAAGACAGATATAATTTATCAAGAAGAGAAAAATATAAATATTGAATAGATTATTCCAGAAACACAGTAGTTATTATTGCTGTGTTTATTTTTTATAAATGCCTAAACATTTACTGAAATAGGGAGGTAATAGCAGCTATGTGAATAATCTGGAGTAAAATAGTCAAAATGAACGACTAGGAGATTATAGTTAGAAGGACAACTTTATTTTATTAAACCAGTAGACTTGCTAGTAGATTAACAGAGATAGATTGCATATATAGCAGGCAGCTATGGAATAAGAAATATATTTAATTGTAATAATTTCAAAAACTAAAATTGAAAATAAAAAAAGGCGGTGTATTAAGTGGAAATTACAGATGTTAGACTTAGAAAGATAGAAACAGAAGGAAAATTAAGAGCTTATGTATCAATTACTTTCGATGATTCTTTTGTAGTACATGATTTACGGGTTATTGATGGCACTAAGGGTATGTTTGTAGCAATGCCTAGCAAGAGACTCCCCAATGGAGATCATAAGGATATTGCCCATCCTATAAATACCGAGATCAGAGAAAAGATTCAAAATGCAGTTTTAGATGTCTATGGCAGGGAACTGGAAGAAGCTCCCCAAGCTAAAGTAGAACCTAAAGTAAAAGAAGTAAAAGAAAGTAAAGAAGAAGAAAGTAAAGAAGTAGAAGAAGAAAAAGAAGAAGAAAGTAAAGAAGAAGCAGTAGAAGAAACAGCAGCGGAAGAAGGGGTCGAGAAGAAAGAAGAAGGTCTGTTTTAAGTAAGTTACAAGATTAGAAGTTCTCGGTTTGGGGCGTAGCCAAGCGGTAAGGCACGGGAATTTGGATCCCGCATTCGAAGGTTCGAACCCTTCCGCCCCAGCCATATAAGTTAATTTTGATTCGTTACTTAGTTAGCTGGTTAATTAGATAATAAATTATTAGTATTAAACCAGCTAACCAACTAACTAATTTTTTATTTTTGAATAAAAATAAAAAATGGAGGTAAGATTATGAGAGATACTGCTGTAATTATTATGGCAGCAGGTAAAGGCAAGAGAATGAAATCTAATCTGTCTAAAGTCCTTCATAATCTTGCAGGAAAACCAATTTTAAATTATGTATTAGACACAGTTGATCAACTCGAAGCAAAAAGAAAGATATTAATAATTGGTTATAAAAGTGATAAGATAAGAGAATTAATTGGTAATAAAATAGAGTATGTAGAGCAAAAAGAACAGTTAGGAACTGCCCATGCAGTTTTACAAACCAAAAAATTATTGTCTGATTTTAAAGGAGATGTGCTGATTTTATCCGGCGATGTCCCCTTTTTAACGGTTAAAACTCTAAAAAAGCTTTTAAAATATCACCAGGCTAATAATTTTTGTTGCACCTTAGTCTCTACTGTTTTAAAAAACTCTAAAGGTTATGGTAGAATTATCAGAGATAAAAAAGGTGAAATAAAGGGGATAATTGAAGAAGTAGATTTATCTACAGATAAAAAGAAAATAACCGAAATAAACAGCGGAATTTACTGTTTTAACAAGGGTAAACTATTCCAGGCTTTAGAAAAGATTACCCCGGATAATAAACAAGGGGAGTATTACCTAACTGATACGGTAAAGATATTATTGGGGGAAGGATTAACTGTAGGTAATATAATAGTAAAAGATTATTCGGAAATATTAGGAATAAATAATCGATTAGATCTGACTGATGCTTCCCGGAAAATTTATCAAAAAACTCTTCAAGACTTGATGCTTCAGGGAGTAACTATAGTTGACCTTAATAGTACCTTTATAGAGCGGGGAGTTAAAATTGGTCAGGATACTATTATTTATCCCTTTACTATTATTGAAAAAGATACTAAAATTGAAAGTAGCTGTCTTATCGGACCGTACTCTCATTTAATTGATGCTGATATAGGAAAGGGAGTTAGAGTTTGGGCTTCAATAATAGAAAGCAGTACCGTTAAGGAAGGAGCAAATATTGGCCCTTATGCCCATTTGCGACCCGAAACTGTCGTGGAAAAAGGAGCAAAGATAGGAAATTTTGTAGAATTAAAGAAAACTATTATAGGTGAAGACAGCAAGGCCTCTCATCTAACCTATCTGGGCGACGCCATAATTGGCAAAAAGGTCAATATTGGAGCGGGGACTATAACCTGTAATTACGACGGAGAGAAAAAACACAAAACTGTAATAGAAGACGGGGTATTTATCGGAAGCAACAATTCGTTGGTAGCACCAGTAAAATTCGGGAAAGATTCTTATACCGGAGCGGGTTCAACTATTATCAAGGATGTGCCTGCAGGTAATTTAGCCATTGCCCGTTCCAGACAAACGAATATTTCCGGATGGCGAAAGAAAAAGAAGAAAGATAAAAGTTAAAAATCTATAAAGGTAAATTTAAAGAGATGGAGATGATAGAATTTTGATATCTTATGATAAAAGAGTGTTAAAAATATTCGCTGGTAATTCCAATAAAGATTTAGCAGAAGAGATATGTAAGTATTTAAATGTACCTTTAGGTCAGGCTGATGTTTCCAGATTCCCTGATGGCGAAATTAAGGTTAAGATTGAGGAAAGCGTAAGAGGTGAAGATGTTTTTATAATTCAATCTACCTGTCCGCCCACCAATGAATATCTTATGGAATTACTAATTATAATAGATGCTCTAAAGAGGGCTTCAGCGGAAAGGATTACCGCAGTAATACCCTATTACGGTTATGCCCGACAGGAGAGGAAGACCCAGCCTCGTGAGCCTATTACCGCAAAGTTAGTGGCAAATTTATTGGTCTCTGCGGGAGCTAATCGAGTGCTTACTATGGATTTGCATGCTGGTCAGATCCAGGGATTTTTTGATATTCCTGTAGATCAGTTGGAAGCCGTAAACATATTATCAAATTACTTTAAAGAGAAGAATTTAGATAAGGTAGTGGTAGTTTCCCCCGATGTAGGAGGAACTGCTCGAGCCAGGGAATTTTCCGGGCGCATTAAAAAACCGATTGCTATTATCGATAAATATAGGTCGTCTTTTGATGATGTAGAAATATTGCATATAGTGGGAAAAGTAAAAGGTAGGACCGCTATTGTAGTCGATGATATCATTGATACTGCCGGTTCAATAATAAAAGGAAGTCAGGCCTTATTAAAAGCCGGGGCAGAAGAGGTTTATATTTGTGCTACTCATCCGGTATTTGCCGGTCCGGCAAAAGAAAGATTAGAAAAATCTTTGCATGATAATCTATTTAAGGAAATAGTGGTAACCAATACTATTCCCGTTGATAATGATAAAATTTTACCTGGCATTAAAATTTTATCAGTAGCAGAGATATTTGCTGAAGCCATTAACAGAATCCATAAAAATTTATCAGTAAGCACATTATTTAAATAAATAGTCGTTAGTAAATAGTATTAGAGCGTAAAGTGTAAAGCTAAAAACGCAAAACCAAAACTTAAAACTTAAAATTGAAGAAAAAGTTTTGAATTTTGAATTATGGTTTTTCGCTTTTCGCTTTAAATTTTTAGTTTAATACTAGCGATATACGATATACGATATACGAAAACGGAGGTTAATAGGGTGAAAAAACCAAAATTAAAAGTAGAATTAAGAGATAATACAGGGAAGGGAATTAATAAAAAACTTAGAAAAGAGGGGATTGTCCCTGGAGTATTATATTCTCCCCATGATAAGGAAAATTTAGTATTAAAGGTTAACAATGCTGAATTGTCAAAATTATTATCCACTAAGTCGCACGGACTCATAGATTTAGAGATAGATGATGGGAAGAAAAAAGTTAGCCGATTGGCGGTAATTAAAGATCTCCAGTATAATTCGCTAAAAAAGCAGATAGTTCATGTTGATTTTTACGGAGTAACCTTAAAAGAAAAATTAACTTTAGAAGTCGATATTGAATTAATTGGCGAACCTATCGGGGTAGAAGAAGGAGGTATTCTGCAGGTTGAATTGCGAAAAGTAGAAATAGAGTGTTTACCTTCTCAAGTGCCGGAAAGTTTTAAAACTGATCTTAGTAGTCTTAAAGTAGGCGATCATATTTCTATCGGAGATATGGAAATTCCGGAGGGTGTTGAAGTATTAACTAACCCGGATAGGATTGTTGCCTCAGTGGTTCTTCCCACCAAGATAGAAGAAGTGGTTGAAGAGGAAGAAGAGGAAGAAGGAGTAGAAGGAGAAGAAGGAGTAGAAGGAGAAGAAGAGGCTAAGGGAGAAGAAAAAGCAGAAACAAAGAAAGAACCCCCTTTTTCTACACCTAAAAAAGAATAGGACAACAAAAGGATAGTGAGTTTTATTGAAGATCGTGGTTGGCTTGGGTAATCCTGGTTCAAAATATGAATTTACCAGGCACAATATAGGGTTTAGAATAGTTGATAGCTTAGCCCGGGATATGGGAACAGAATTCAAGAAAGTAAAATCCTATTATTCTTTAATTTCCCGGGGGACGATAAATAATCATAAAGTAATGTTGGTAAAGCCGCAAACTTTTATGAATTTGAGCGGAAGAGCAGTAAGTAGGGTAGTTTCTTATTACAAAATATCCCTTCAAGATTTATTAATAGTTTACGATGATCTGAATTTAGAATCGGGGCAGGTAAGGATTCGCAAAAAAGGGAGTGCCGGCGGCCATAAGGGGATAGAGTCGATTATGCAATATTTAAACAGCGAAGACATCCCTCGCTTAAGAATAGGAATTAGTAACCCATCAGTAAACTTTAATTTTGATTGTGTATCTTATGTCCTTTCTAATTTTAACAATGATGAAAAGGATAAAATAGAGGAAGTAATACAACTATCTACTGAGGCAATAAAAACGATAATAGAAGATGGCTTTGAAAAAGCTATGAGAAAATACAACAGAAAATTGATTGAACCGTAATTAATGCATTTGAATAGTTGTAAAATAATAATTTAAAAAAGAGGCATGTATTAGCATGTCTCTTTTTTTATGGACAAACCAAGTGTAATTAGATACAATATTGGTATGAGTTAGTCGTTAGCATTTAGTCGTTAGTTTCAAATACAAATTTTATCTTTCGGGTTGGGGAGAACAGAGATGACCGAATTGAGGAAAGACCCTATAATTGATAATTGGGTGATAATTTCTACAGAAAGAGGCAGAAGACCCTTAGATTACAAAATAAAAACAGAGGAAAAGAAAAAAGATAGCTGTGTATTTTGTGAAGGGAATGAAGGTGAAACACCCCCTGAAATATTTGCTTTTCGGAAAAAAGGTACCAGGGAAAATAGCCCGGGATGGAAAGTAAGAGTAGTAAACAATAAATATCCTGCTTTAAAGATGGAAGGGAAGGAAGCTGCCCTGGAAAAGGCCGGAATATTTGAGAAGATGGGCGGTCTGGGAGTACATGAAGTAATAATTGAAACTCCACATCATCAAAAAGATTTTGACAATTTAAGTATCGGCAACATTGTTTTAATCTTAAAAACTTATCGGCAAAGATATTTAGATTTATCCAAGGATAAAAGGATAAAATATATTCTAATATTCAAAAATTACGGGATTGATGGAGGAGCATCTTTGGAACATCCCCATTCTCAGCTTATCGGTACCCCCATTATCCCCCAGAAGATAAAAGAAGAGTTAGAAGGGGCTAAAGAATATTTTGACCTCAACGGGAGATGTCTTTTCTGCGATTATATAGAACAGGAGATAAAATCTAAAGATAGATTGATAAAAGAAACAGAAAAATATGTAGCCATTTCGCCTTTTGCTGCCAGATTTCCCTTTGAAACCTGGATACTTCCCAAATATCATAATGCCTGTTATAAGGAGACCAGCGATAATGATATTTTAAGTTTAGCCAGAATAATGAAAGAAATTTTATCTAAAATAAAGAAAAAACTAAATAATCCCCCTTACAATTTTATAATTCATACTGCACCCTCTAAAGAATTTTCTACCAGAGAATGGCCGGGCTTGGATAAGAAATATCACTGGCATATAGAAATAATTCCTCGATTGACCAAAATAGCCGGATTTGAATGGGGAACAGGATTTTACATTAACACTACTTCTCCGGAAGAAGCAGCTAGAATTTTAATTAGTATATAGTATATCGTATATCGTAAATTAGCGTAGAGCGTTTACATTTATTCACTAACGACTAATTATTGGAGGAAGAAATTATGAAAATGAAAAGAATCGCTGTTCTTACCAGCGGGGGAGACTCCCCGGGAATGAATGCTGCTGTTCGGTCAGTGGTACGAACCGGAATATTTTATAATTTAGAGGTATTTGCTGTAGAAAGGGGCTTTACCGGTTTGATGGAAGGACAAATTTCCCCCATGAATCAGGTATCAGTAGGTGGAATTATGCAAAGGGGCGGGACCATTTTAAAAACCTCCCGCAGTGAAAAATTTAAGACTAAAGAAGGTCTTGATATTGCTCTACAAAAACTTAAAGAATTCGATATTGATGGGTTGGTAACTATCGGGGGCGATGGTACCCTGCGAGGAGCTCGAGATTTAAGCGCTTTAGGACTAAAGACTATCGGAATTCCGGCTACCATCGATAATGACCTGCCTAAAACAGATATGGCTATAGGTGTAGATACTGCTTTGAATACAGTAATTGATGCCATTGACAAAATTAAAGATACAGCTTCTTCCCATCAGAGGGCATTTGTGGTGGAAGTTATGGGAAGAAATTCAGGTTATTTAGCCTTGATGAGCGGAATTGCCGGAGGAGTTGAAATAATTCTTATCCCGGAAATTTCCTATAATTTATCGGAAATTAGTTTAAAATTAAAAGAGGGCTATCAAAGAGGAAAGACCCATTGTATTATTGTTATTGCCGAAGGAGTAGGAAAAACCGAAGAAGTAAGAAACTATTTAGAAGATAAGATTGGATATGAAACACGGATTACTATTTTAGGTTATCTGCAAAGAGGTGGTTCACCTTCTGCCTTTGATAGGATATTAGCCAGCCGTTTAGGGGCAGCAGCTGTAGAGCATCTATTAAAAGGTGAAACCTCTAAAATGGTAGGATTAATCGGGAATAAAATTGAAGCAACTGATTTAGATATAGTCCTGAGCCAGCAAAAAACCATTAAACAAAATCTCTATGATTTAGCTTCGATATTGGCAAAATAGCAATTAGTCGTTAATTGGTTAGTTGGTTACCTGGTTAACCAGTTAAGAAAATAAAAGACAAAGATCAATAGTTAGGAGCCAGAATAAAGTACAGTAATAAGTGATAATTAAGTAATCGTATGTTCCAAATTGTAGCTTTTTATCTAAATACTAAAGACCTTAGACAGGCGAAACGCCTATCCTTCGGGCAGACACAAGGTCTGCCCCTACTAATATCTTGTATTTGTATTTTAACCAGCCAACCAAGTAACCAACTAACCAGCTAACTAAATTGAAAGGATTAATAATGAGCTTACCGGGAATATTGTCTTTATGGAATCAATCCGCGGAATTTGAAGAAATAATAAAAATAATAAAAGGAAAGCTGGTTAACAAAATATTGCTTTCGGGCCTGAAGGATAGCGCCCGTTCTTTCTTTATCGCCTCCTTAGCCTCAAAAGAAGAAATAAAAAAATCTTACCTCATTATTACCGATTCTCAGGAAAATGCCTTAAAGATATACCAGGATTTAAGCACTTTTTTAAATAAACCTCAAAGTGAGGAAGAGAATATTTTTCTTTTTCCTTCTTTTGATGTCCTTCCTTACGAAGACATCAGTTCTGATCCCCAGATAATCCAGCAAAGGATAAATATCCTGAAACATCTTTCCGCAAACGACTACAATAAAAAGAGGATTATTTTAATTGCTGATATTAAAGCCCTCCTGCCCAAGTTGGCCTCTCCTCAAAAATTTAAAAAGACAAGTTGGAAATTAAAAGTAGGAGATGCCTTAAAAAAGGAAGATTTTTTAAAAATTCTCTTAGAGCAAAATTATCGCTCGGTAGAGATAGTCGAAGAAAAAGGTGAATTTAGCAGCCGGGGAGGGATTATCGATTTTTTCCCGGTAACCAGTGAAAACCCTCTTCGATTAGAGCTGTTCGGAGACCAGATAGAATCGATCAGGTATTTTAATTTGAGCACTCAAAGGTCGATACTTAAATTGGCAGATTATACCCTTCTTCCTTTCCGGGAATTAATTGCCGATGGTTCATCTAATTATAATTACAGCACTATATTTGATTATCTTCCCGAGGACCTGATAGTGCTGCAAAACGAGCCGGAATTAATTAAAGAAAAAGAGGAAGAGTTTCAGGAAGAAGTCGAAAGCATTTACCAAAAAATAGAGCAAGATAAAAGGGAATTAATCTTTTCACCCTCTTCATATTTCATCGCCTACTCCGAGATATGTGATAAACTAAAATCTAAAAAAATAATTAATTTTACCTATCTTCCGGAGGAAAACAAAGAAGA
>Ga0268278_1002254_pt1 | contig 10288 bp, 13 predicted proteins | sample saktaG_3_FD_190135 | JGI IMG/M metagenome (GOLD analysis project Ga0268278, IMG submission 190135) | Saline water microbial communities from Sakinaw Lake, British Columbia, Canada - sak_2010_1_5_55m | ecosystem: Environmental > Aquatic > Non-marine Saline and Alkaline > Saline ... | reverse complement strand
ACGCTGGTATCGGTCTCGGTGTCACCAACGGGAAACCTACACGGCATGACGAAGCGTCGCTTGGGCCTTCGGCTTGCCGCTGACTCGTCCGCCATTGGGTCGCTGGCACCAACGAGCTCCTCGTAAAGCTCCTCGCTCTCCAGTCCGAGCTCAGCCCAATCCTCGTGGAACTCCTGCCATATCTCGCGATCGGCTCGACTCAAGTTCTGTAGCCCTCTGATGCCTCGCGCCTGCAGCGCCGGGTCCATTGACGCGAAGTTGCAGAGCTTCATGGACAGACTCGCGGGCGTCCGCCCCATTAGTCTCGCCACGGCCACAATCTCCGGCGTCGTGCTGTGCAGCCTGCCAAACGGTAGCTTACAGTACAGATTCATGGCGACCAGAAGGTCAGCGTGCGACCACTTCTTCCCTCGGCTCATTGCTCGCGCCGGCTCGCGCACGTCCGCCGCGACGTCAGCAGGTTCGTAGTCGACCTCTGCAAGACCTGGCAAGAAGCGAGATTCGTCCATACCTTTCCATTGAACGGTAGGAACAGTGCGCCGATGTGAATCCGCGAAACTTAGGCGCAGGACGCCAAGAATGTTGCCCTGCCGCAGGTTGTATTCACTGAATGGCCGATAGTCGAGTTCAGCAACGGTGCCCCGTACCTCGACGTTGCACATCGCCTTGTGTTCACGCCTCTCCGGCCCCCGGACGAGATGAGTGCGATCAGCGAAGCGCCCCTCCATGGCGAACCACTCCTCGGGCAGCAGGTCGTTATAGTCTTTGGATCGGTCGAGCCAGCGGATGACTAGCATTGGCGTTCTACGGGGCATTTCGGGGACATCTCTTTATCTCATTACCGTCAAGGTGAAAAACCTATCTTCATCGCGGTCATGCTACCATGGCTGACCGAGAAGTCAAGGCGGCGGGGCGGGGCTCAGGAGTTCGTCTCAGCCGCCGACGAACAGGCCAGATGCGCGGGCGTGCGGCCGAGGTCTATTGTCCCTTTTGGCGTGTCCGGAATACCCCGTCCACCGAGTCCCCATCGCCTATAGTCACCGGGCATAAGTGTCAATGAGCGCAACTGGAGTTTGTGGAACGTCCCAGGCTCGCCCTTCACGTCGGGACACCGCTCCTCGCATGTGCGTTCCCGCTCCGTAACCACCTCGACACTCCTGAGACATACGCTTGAAACCTCCTTCTATCCCCTCTAAGTCTGCACTCCCACACGACCTTCGCCCTCCATCCGCTCCTCCGAAGTCTGGACAGTCCTCTCTTGTCTCGTGCCCTGTTCGCTCTGAACTTTTCACGCCAGAATTCCCTTTTCGTCTCGGGTATCGTGGAGTACTTGCAGCCGTGGCCGTGCCAGAAGCACCCATGCACGAATATGGCCGCTCGATACTTGGCAAACACCAAATCAGGCGAGCCAGGTAGCCGCTTGTCGTTGACTGTGTACCGGAAACCCATGCGATGGAGTTCTCTCCTGAGCGTCATTTCTGGCTTAGTGTCACTCTGGCCAACCGAGGCCATTATCCTAGAGCGTGTTCCCTTATCGACTGTATCCATCAACCATGGCGCCGCAAAGTCATGCTAGCTTGCGGTTCGCTCGCACTGTGGTAGTTTCAGTCATGCTGGTACCTACCCCGATTTCCGCGACGTGGCCGAGTATGCTCTTCCCGATGACCCATCCGAGTTTCACGGGCACCGCGTTTCCTATCAACCTGCCGATCGTTTTCGTGTGAACGGGTCCATTCTCGCGAACGAAAACGTAGCTCTTGGGGAAGCCCTGCAAGACAGCACCTTCCCTGAGTGAGATGGCTCGGTCCTGCTCAGGATGACCGAACCTGCCGCTACCGAACCCGTAGAACTGCGTTGTGATCGTAGGCGCAGGTTCATCCCAGTTCATTCTACCGTAGACGCTGGCATAGCCTCTTCCAGTCACTTTCTTGTGGCACGTCGCCACGATACTGCTCTCCCAGTCACGCCACGTTCCGCCTGGCCTGGAGGCGCGTATCCTCCGCAGGTTGGCGGGTGATAGCGTGCTGCTCTGATGCAGACGGTCACTGCGGCAGGCCTCACCTGCTCCGATGGGCGGGAGATGGCCTATCGCTTCTCGCACGGAGCGGGGCCGCGCTCGGAGTTCTCTTGGCGACAACAGCCGAATGGGCCCAAGTCGAGATGCCAGCAATACGAGTCGGCACCGATTCTGGGGAACTCCATACTCGGCACAACTGACAGTCGCGCAGGCGACTTCGTAATTGGCGTTCCTCAGGTCGCTCGTGAAGGACCGAAAGACATCCTGGCTGGCCAATCCAGGCACGTTCTCCATGGTCACCAACTCTGGCAGGCACTCCAGAATCAGCCGAGAGAAATGCCGCAGCAGCCACCATCTTCCGTCGTCGGACCGCGCCTTCTGATTGTACTTCGAGAAGGTTTGGCACGGAGCGCAACCTGCTATCAGGCGAACGCCATCATCGGGGAAGACCGAGGCGAGAACCTCTGCATCCAGGTCCTCTACCCCCATTCTCATGAAACGCGCGCTGTTGTTGGCAACGTATGGGTATTCGCAGGCTGGGTCAATGTCCACACCCAACCTGACGTCTATACCAGCTTGACACAGCCCTTTCGTCAGGCCACCAGCTCCGCAGAAAAGATCCACGGTATGCACTTTGTCAGCGTTGTGCATGGCGGCCTTCACTTGCGGGTCTTCTCGTTAGCAGGATTGCTAGCCAGCAGAGCCCTTATTCTCTCGCTGATATTCACGTAGACCGACCTAAGTTTCGCCTTCGCTTCATCGGTAAGCAACGCTGTGTGTGCCAACGCATCCCTGATCGGCTTGTATTGGTCGGCATCTCTGGATAGACAGGCATCTCTCACGCGGTCCTTTTTGTCCACCAAGTTGGCAAGGCCGTCCATGGACAGGTAGCTCAGTTTCGTGTTCCGCTTTCGTAGCTCAATGCTGACATTCCCTTTGTTCTTGCTGTCTCTTTCTCTCCCTTGCCACTTGGCAATCTCCGCCTGTGCCTCGGTGGACAAGGGAATGCGATTCTCCTCAATGAATCTTCGTACAAGGTTCTCGGAGACGAAGCACTCCGCATACGAAGTGAAGTTGAACGTTGCGTCTCCGCCTAAGTCGTCCACCCAAGAGGCGACTTTCTCTTTGCTCGCCTTGTCCTCGAGCATTGAGTACTCCTCGGACACGGCATTGTAAAGTTCCTCAGCCTTACGTTCTTTTTTGGAGACGGTGGGGTTCTCAGAATCCCCGTCCTTTCGGTGCTTTCTTCTCCAGTCGTCCCAGTCGCTGAAGACCTTGCCTAGGGCTTTGTCTCTCAGCACGGCAAGGAGTTCCCTGAACTTGGGGTCGTCGGCCACCATGCTCTCCCGGCTGCTTGTAAACCTGTCAACATCATCATCTAAACCATTGCAGTGGATCTGCCCGTACAGGTAGCTCTCGACCACTCTTGCGGTGGGGATGTGTTTAAGGACGTCCCTCTCTCTCAAGCGGCCGTTCACGAAGAGGTCGACCCCAACCCTCTCGTCGGTAGTTGTGACCTTGAGGTCGCGCGGCTTCTGAACCGAAGCTATGAACCCACTTATCTTGCCGGGTAGCTTCAGACGCCTCGACTCGTTGCGGTCTGCGGTGAAGATGCGCTCTAGGTAATCGACAAACGGATCGTCGATGTCGTTTATCGTCCAGAGGAACTCGGTTTTCACGGCGAGATCGTCAAGGCAGTCTATTGTGATAGGCTCATCCTCTAGAAAGATGGTGAAATCCTTGTCAAGGAGTGAGAACCTGAAGTATAGAGCGATCGTCTTCTTCAGGAACGCCAGAGTGTGTTTGATGCCTTCATGCAGGTTCTCGAACTGAATGATGGTCCCTTGCTTGTGGTTCTTTGTGCGCCGTCCGAAGACCTTGGGAGACCAGTCCTCAAGAGGATACTCCTTTGGCGTCACATCGTCGGTGATGGCCTTGTCAAGCCTCGAGTTGTCGATTGTACCGCCGATGTAGTCGCCACCAGGGACTTTGGATATGATCGATATCCTATCAGCGCAGGACAGCAGCGCGAGTTTTCCGATTCCCTTTCTGCCAATGAATGGTCGTTTCCTCTTGCTGGAGAATCTGCCCTCCTTTCTCTTGGAGTAGCCAATCTTCAGCAGCCTGTTCTGGAAGTCGTCGCGTGACATTCCCTGTCCATCGTCTTTGATGCACATGCTGTTCTTGTCTTTGTCAATGTAGATGTAGACATTGGTTGCATCAGCATCCCAGGCGTTTGATATGGCTTCGCCGAGGACGGTTACGAAGCTCCTGTACAGTTTCCTGCCGAGGTGATTAAGCACGCTTAGCGACATCTCGAAATGGAACTCTTCTTGCTTGAGTCCACTATCCATAGGCACCTCCACGCGTTAGGGAGAAACCGGTGGAACCAACCATTTTCCGGTTTCCGTCAAGGCCAGGCGGGGCTCGAATTGCACGGGTCATTATCGGAAATCCCTGAGCATAGTCAAGCTGGTTGCACGAGTGTCGAGGCTGAAGTCGGCCATCTCGAAGAGGTTTTCCTGAGACCAGCCCTTTTTCTGACGCAGCTCCCTGATTCTACGGCCGACTTTACGTACCACGTTTTCAGGCATACCGAGGATTGTCCCCGAAAGATGCCTATCAGTCTACAGACTATTAATCGCACCCGCGTCGGACGCGGGAAACACCAGATCCCGAACTCCAAGCACCAAGGCTTGAGGATTCCGGCTTCGCGCGGGGTCCGGGTTTCGGAGGTCGCGAGACGGGTTTGAAACAGGCTATGACAGATTCTAAGACGGAATCTCTGTTGGAGTCTATGACGGAGTATCTGAAGGAGTCTTTGTTGGAGTTTCTCGCGGAGTTTCTGTCGGAGTTTCTCTTGGAGTTTCTGTCGGAGCCTCTTTTGGATTCTCTGTTGGAGTCTCTCTTGGAGCCTCTGTTGAAGTTTCTGTTCGAGTTTCTCTTGGAGCCTAAGTCGAAGTTTCTGTCAGAGTCTCTTTTGGATTCTCTGATGGAGCCTCTTTTGGAGTTTCTCTTGGAGTCTCTTTCGGAGTATCTCATGGAGTATCTGTTCGATTTGGTTTCAGAGTCACTTTTGGAGCCACTCCCCCCGTCGGGGGGGAGGGGGGCGCCAACGCGGAATTGATGATTTTGGATTCTGGATTTTGGATTGCGGAAGGGGTTGTAGGTTGTGGAGATTCGGATACTTAGCGAGGCGCGGCGCAAAGAAACCGCCTCTTTTTCGGCCCGGAAGACGGTCGGCCATACGCGGGTGCATTATTTTGGGGCCAAAAGACAGATTGGTTCTTGATGGCGAAAAAAAGGAGTAATCATGCAGGAAAGTGAGCTGGAGCCCGAGTTCGTGAGTCTGCTGGAAGTGCTGCGCCGGCCTGACCCGGCGGTTGTGCCGGGCAGCCAGATGGCGAGGGCCTGTAATGTGCCGGCCAAGCTCGTCACGGGTGCGTACCTGAACCGGCTGAAGATGCCCATGGTGCAGTTTACCTGTCACCTGAAGTTCGCGCCGACCATGGGCGCGCTGTTCTGCCGGTACGAGGGCGAGGACCTGACCGAGAAGCTGCTGGTGGCACTGGAGCACTGGCGCACACTGGGCCTGGACCTGAAGCTGATGCAGGGGATGGTGCAGGTGTTCTACGCCGAGTTGGGGAGAAAGCGTGGCTCGCCGCTAGCGGCTTTGCCGGAAGTCCAAAGTGGAAAGGGGAAATGACGAAGGGCAAAGTGGAGAAGGGGAAAGGGGAAATGGCAAAGTGGAAAGGGCACGCCAGAGGCAAGGCAAAATGCAGAGTGCAGAATGCAAAGTGGAGAAGGGGAAAGGGGAAATGGCAAAGGACGGAGGGGGAGAGACGAACCGCCAAGGTCGCCAAGATCGCCAAGGCTCGGAGCGGAGCCGAAGGGAACGCCAAGACAGAAGGGTCCTGACAATCCAGAAGTCAGGAATCAAGTACGAACAACTCCGGGTCCGCAATAAGCAATTCCTGACGCGCGTGGCCCATTTGACACGCCCGCCCGCTAGTCCTAGAATTCGGCCTATGTTGGAGACTGTGTCTTTCCCGTCATTGACGGAGGATCGAGACACGGGAAATGTTCCTCTTTTCCCGAGGTATGAATAGACAAGCACCATTAGCGCTCGACCGGATACTCGCGTTGGGCGAGAAGGCATCCCGCTACACCGAAGCTGACCTTGCCCGGTTGGTCGGCGTGACGCGAGAACGCATCCGTCAACTGAGGGTTCGTCTGCCCCACAAGCCGGTCAACACCAAGCAGGTCAGTGTATCCGGCTACGGCTCCAAGGTGGAACGTGCGTTCTACACAGCAATGCACTTGGGCATCGACAAGCTCGTCGCACTGGTTGACGTGCGTGGTGACGACGAGTGCTGGCCTTGGTTGAGCCACAAGTCCAACGGCTACGGGGTTCTCGGCCCTCCCAACCGATATGTCCACAGGCGGATATACGAACGCGAGCACGGGCCAATCCCCAAGGGAATGCTGGTCGTCCACAAGCTCGACGGTCGTCCATGCTGCAACCCGCGACACTTGGTATTGGCGACCGGACGCGAGAGAACGTGGCGAGCTTACCGAGGCGGGGCCCGGGTCAATGTGTCGGACGAGCTTCGCAGGCTGACCCCGGCCAAGGTGCGGGCGATTCGACGCGCCTACGCGAAATTGCCAAAGGTGAAGGTGCATCGGCGCGGTCAGACGTTCGAGCGGGTTCCCCTCGGATGCACCAAAGCGCTTGCCGAGCGGTTCGGGATGAAGAACAGAAGGCTGCTCGCTCACATAGCGACCGGGAAGTCCGGCTCCTGGATCCTGTCGGGTAGTCCCTGATTCACAAGCTACGTGGAAGAAACCGGGGACAGTCACCCGATTCCGCCTGTCCATTTGACACGCCACGCGCCGTAAGCGCGAGTTCCCAGTTCCCAGTCCCCAGTTCGCAGTTGCCGGACTCCGCACATCTGACATCCATCCTGCTGCCCATGTCACGCGGTTGAGCCATCGGATGGCACCCGTCGCGGGCAATTCCGAAGTCCGAAATCCGAATGACGATTGAAGCCCGAATGTTCTCAATGACGAGCCCCAAAACCCCGGTTGGGGCATCGGATGGCACCTGCCTGCGGCAGAGCATCAGGAACGGAGAGGGGTCGAGGAGTCTAGGATTCCAGGGGTCGAGAGGGGGACTTCGGGCAATTCAGATGTCAAAATGCAGATTGTAGATTGCAGATTGGCCGACGCCGGACTTGGCGGTCCCTTCGGCTTCGCTCAGGGCAGGCTTGGCGAGCTTGGCGGTTTCGATGTCAGGGGTCAGGGTTTGGGGGTCAGGGGTCAGGGGCGAAGCGGACCCGGTCTGCGGTTGGCGGTCAGCGGCCGCGGCGCTTCCGGGCAGGTCGGTCGCGAGCGATGAAGTCCGAACCTCTGCCGGTCTGGCCGGGTTTGTCGTCGTCGGTGACGAACCCGAGCGCTTCTTCTTCGGCTCGGGCGGCGTGATGAGGCTACGGATTGCCGCGAGCAGTGACTGGATGCTGCGGTCGTGGGTTGATACCCGTGCTTCGAGTTCGGCGAGCTTCAGGGCAAGCTGGCGGTGAGATGCCAGCATCCGGCTCATGCGCACGAACGCGCGCACGACAAACACGCTGACTTCCACGGCCCGGTCAGAGTTCAGCACGCTTGCTGCCATGACCGCCCCGTGCTCGGTGAAGGCGTAGGGCCGATACTTGATATTCCTGCCACGCTTCAAGGTCGCAAATTGCGACCTTGAACCGACCTCGTTTGAGGTCGCAAATCGCGACCTCAAAACCTCTGCTTCTTCCCACGTGAGCTGGAACATGAAGTCGGACGGAAAACGGGTCGCGTTGCGGCTGACCTGCTCGTTCAGGCGCTTGGTGGTTACACCGTAGGCTGCGGCAAGGTCGTGACCGAGGATGACGCGCTTACCTCGGATTTCGACGATTGACCGGTCAAGTTGCTCGACCGGTATCAGGTAGCCGGGGTCTTCGGGCGCGGTCACAGGCCAAGGATACCGGCGAGGCGTGCTAAGTCAAGGCGCGGCGCGGGAATTCCCGGCGGCGCGGCCGGCGATTCCTGACGCGTGCGGCCAAGGGAGGGCGCGCTCCGCGCGAGTTACCAGTGACCAGTTTGCAGTAGAGGCCCGCGGTGAGCGGCTGGTGGCGGGCGAGCGCAAAGAGGTCGGCCAGAGGGCATAGTCGCGGGCGCGGGCGGTGGGCTGACTAACGGCCCCGTCCACGTCCCCGTGAAGACTTCGGCGGCTTTTCCGGCTTCGGGGAGTGGCCCCGATTGCCAACCAAACCAGGCGGCACGGATGTAATCAGCTGGTACGGGTATCGATTCCTGATGTTTGCGGCGAAGTACACGCCTCTCTCGGGAGCCGCCATCATCCCGACGTACACTTCGCGGGGCACCGCGGTATATTCGAAGCGGCTGCCGCCATCAAGGGTGACGACCAGCGTACGCCTGCCCTCGTCATAAACGACAGCTCCCACGGCGCCGGTCTGGGCCGGCTCGGCGCTGGTTCCGCCCGCTTGGGCCGCCATTGGCGCGGGGGCGCTCTTCTTCCCGCAGCCGACTATCGTCGCTGCGACGAGCAGCGCGAGGCCAAGCAAGAGCGGGGTGATTGTCGTTGGTAGTTTTCCGAATCCTGTCATGAGGCGACCTCCCTTGGTTTCCAGACTTTTCCGTCATTCGGCCGGGTTGGCCTTGCCTCCATAGAGATGTTAGGCGCAAAAGGGCCGGAGTCAAGACAGCGCAAGCCAAGTTGCGAGTTGCGGGTTGCGAGTTGCGGGTTGCGAGTTACGGGTTGCGAGTTACGGGCGGGGCGGTCAGCGGGCGTGGGCTAGTCGGCGCTTTGAGAGCCGCGGAAGTCGCGTGCGCCGTGCACGAAGGCGACGACTTGAACCGTTGATGTCGCTACCCGGTACATCAAGCGGTATCTGCCCAGAAGGAGTTCGCGCACCGCCGGGTCGTTGAGTTCGGGAACGATGCGGCCTCGTTCGGCGAGAGTCTCGAGTGACCGCGCAGCGTCACGGACTTCGCGGACGAAGGTAGCTGCATAGTGTGGCGAGTCCTGGGCAATGTAGTCCGCTACCTGTTCCAGGTCGTGCCACGCGGGTTCGGACCAGACTACTGATCGAGCCACCGTGCCATACGTCGTTCGACCTCGTCCTGCGTAAGCACACGACCCTGGTCAGCGGCCTTGAGTCCGCGGTCCACCTTCTGGCAGATGTAGATATGGTACTGGATGTCTTCCAGCGATGCGTCGTCCGGTACGCGGTCGAGCAGTTGACGGACTTCGTCTTTGGCCGTGTTCATCGTATTTCAATTCTACAACTGTGCCCCGAGGTGTCAAACACAGGAGCGGAGGAAGCGGTGGGGGTATGGCAGGCAGGTGCTGTCTGACCGGGGCCGGTGAGGCCAAGCTGGAGGTTAGATGAGAGATGTGAGAAGTCAGAAGTGAACAAGCCAAGGGAAGAAGGGATCGAGGGATCAAGGGATCGAGTGGCGGATTCGGAGCCGGGTTCGAAGTCAGATGAGAGATGTAAAAAGACAGGCGCGGCCGGCGGTGCGAGCCGAAATGCAGAGGCGGCCCGGAGGCCGCCTCTGCGTTGAGCTGTGTTCTGTCGGCCGCTACCGCTCTACTACGAGTCGTTGGGTTGCGGTGTGGTCGCCGGCTTCGATTTTGACGAGGTATACGCCTGCCGCCATCGACCGGAGGTCGAGCGGCATTCCGGATTTGAGAATGCAGGTCGTGGATTGAACGCAGCGGCCGGTGGCGTCGTAGATGCGGAGAGAGGCGGGGCCGGAGAGAGGCGTGGAGAGGCGGACCGTCGCGACGCCGGATACAACCGGGTTCGGGCTTATCGCCAGTCGCCATTCGCCAATCGCCGTTCGCTCGGCCATGACGCCTTCGCGTGCGGGCGCGGGTGCGGTCACGTACCCGGGTGCGTAACGCCAGAATTCGTAGGTTCTGTTACCTTTGAATGCGTAGAGGACGCCCGCGGCGTTGCCGATGAAGCCGCCGGTGCTGACCCGGCGCTTTCTTCCGGTGGAGCCGTAGGCCGGCATGGTGTCGAGTTCGAGCCAGTTGTCGTGCGCCGCATCGTAGCGCCAGAACTCGGTGGTGTTGCCGCCTTTGAGCGCGTAGATGTAGCCGTCGACCCAGGCGCCGGACCCGCCATTCTTGGATTTCTTGCTGCGGCTGGTATGCCCGACGAACGGCATGCCGTTGAGGCCGGCCGGCACCCAGTGCTGGGTATCAAGGTC
>Ga0268278_1002253_pt1 | contig 10289 bp, 8 predicted proteins | sample saktaG_3_FD_190135 | JGI IMG/M metagenome (GOLD analysis project Ga0268278, IMG submission 190135) | Saline water microbial communities from Sakinaw Lake, British Columbia, Canada - sak_2010_1_5_55m | ecosystem: Environmental > Aquatic > Non-marine Saline and Alkaline > Saline ... | reverse complement strand
ACCCTGCCGGGCCTGAACCCGACGGTGAGCGACCTGTGTATCATGGCCCGCGCTGAGGGGGTGCATTACACAGAACTGATCAACGAGATCGTGAACCTGGCGGTGGATCGCTATGGGTTGGCCATTTCTGCGTTGGTGAGTAGACAAGTCTGGGAGTGGAGAGGTATTCCTCTTCTCAGTACCCCGGTAGCTCTGCGCCCCAGCGTAGAAGTTCGTACTGCATACTCAGGAGGGGAATGATGAATGCTGAGACGGAACCCCCCGGCGTTGCTGTGCTATACAATGCCAGTGAGCAGTTGGTAAAGGGCGAGCCCCGCGATATGCTGGCGGAGCAGGGGGTCATCGCCTGTGCCCACGCCGTGGCCGAGGCACTTGGGGTGGCCGGTCACCGGGTGGCGTTGGTGCCCATCCACTCCGATGTGGAGTTGGTGCTGGCATCGTATCCTCCCACCCGCTGGGCGGTTTTCAACCTGGGGGAAGGGCTGAAGGGGCGGCTCTTCGAGGAGGCCCGCATTGCCTGGGCTTTGGCGGCCATGGGCTACCGCTTTACCGGATCGAGAGGGGATGCCATTGCCCGCTCGACCCATAAGGGGCAGGCCAAGGCGCTATTAACTGAGGCAGGCGTGCCAACTCCACCTTGGAGGATCTTTTATGATCCGGGCGAAGTGGAGGAGTCCAGCGCTGCTGCGCTTCCCTTCCCCCTCATCGTCAAGCCGGTGGCTGAGGACGCCAGTCTGGGAGTGAGCACAGAAGCTATAGTACACACCCCAGCAGCGCTGCAAGCACGGGTGGCTTACGTGGTAGAACGTTACCGCCAGGGAGCACTGGCGGAGCAGTTCATCGCCGGACGGGAGTTCAACGTCTCGCTGTGGGGCGATCCGCCAGAAGTTTTGCCCCTGGCGGAAATAGATTTCGGCGCCTTTGCTGATCCTTTCCAGCGCATCGTCTCCTTTGCCGCCAAGTGGGAGGAGGATTCTTTTGCCTATTGCCATACCCCTGTGGTCTGCCCTGCCAGGGTGACGCCAGTTCTCCGTGACCGCATCATGGCTACTGCCAAGCGAGCCTGGAGAGCCATCGGCTGTCGGGGCTACGCCCGGGTGGACATGCGCGTGGCTGCCGATGGCACGCCTTACGTGGTGGAAGTCAACTGCAATCCCGACATCTCGCCCGATGCCGGCTTTTTCCGCGCCGCCCGGGCGGCCGGCTACGACTACGTGGGAATGGCGGCTCATATCTTGAACCTGGCCTTGAGACAGTGCAATAACTATGATTACAGAAGCGAAAGAGCAAGATGGCTCACAGATTATCCATCTGACGGCCGCCGCTGGCGTTTTCAAGCCAGGCGAAGTGGCCTGCGTCCAGGAGTTGTGGGACGCTTACCTGCGACAGGGCGAAGCCAGTGGCTACGTTTTTCTGATCTATAAGAACGGGACCCGTTTGCAGGGTTACGCCTGCTTCGGACCCCATCCTCTAACCGAAGGGACCTTCGATCTATATTGGATTGCCGTAGACCCGCAGGCGCGAGGGCAGGGCATTGGACATGTTCTACTCACACGGGTGGAAGACGAGGTGAGGGCCCGAGGGGGCCGGATGCTGGTGGTAGAGACATCAGGCACACCGGCCTATGCTCCGGCCCGTCGCTTGTATGAATCCTGCGGCTACCGCTACGAAGCGGCGGTCCACGATTTCTATGCCCCTGGCGATGATCTCATCGTCTTTGGTAAACTCCTTGGACAGCCTTTCCCCTTACCTGCACCTCATCCCCACGAGCAAGAGTGCGTATTGGTCACCTGATTCATCTCTCCTTCTTGGGAGAGAACGGTTATCAGTTAGAACGTTGCTGGTCAGATTAGTCGAATAGTCACGTAATCACATGGTCAGACAGTTGCGTGGTCAGCAGAAGATACGACCATGTGACCACAGGACTACGTGACTAATGTGCCGATGGAGGTGTGACATGACAAGCCAAGTGAGATTCTCCAACAAGCGATGGATGTGGCTCCGTGCCGCTGTCATCGCGCTGACGCTACTGCTGACGATGCTGTTCCTAAACGCACCGCTAGTGCCACACTCAGCCCAAGCCGCGCCGTCGCTTCAAGACCTGAATGATCTGTGCGCGATCCACCCACCGGAAATGCAAGTTGATACCGAGCCTCTCAGTAATCCTACCAAGGGTTGCGCTATCAAGTACCTCGTGGCTGACAAACAAAGTTACATGGGTTGGACGGACATCTACCAATTCAAGAGTTCCACAGAGGCACGCGAGTGGGTCTCCCAGTATTCCGAGGCTACGGTTGGCGACCTCCGCAGACCCACTACGGCCTATGGCGACAGCGGGTTTGAGGTGCGCGAAGGTACGGAAATAACGTCTGGTGGTGCAAAAACGAACTTCAATTTGTGGTTCAGCCGTGGCTGCTTTGGAGTTTGGGTCCTTGGCATTGAGTACGATGGGGTCACTGGCGGGGCGGCTGCCATGCGCCAGATTGCCTCCCAAGTTGACCAGCAACTGAAGACTCTGCCGCCGTGCCCGGACGCGGCAGTTCAACCCCAGCCCCCCGCTGTCGCCGGTCCCTTCTCCGTAGGATTCGTATGTGGCTACAACGAGCCGCAGTATGCTCCCGGTCAGGTCAGCTGCGCTGCCTCCACGACCAATGCCCCGCCCGATGCCGAGATTGAGTACAAGTGGTTCATGGACGGTGTCCAGCAGCCCGAAACTGGCAACACGTTCGCGCGCGACGACCAAGGCATTGCGCCCGGCGAGCACAGCATCACGGTGTATGCGGTGGACACCCGGACGAACATCCAATCCGAGGGCGCCAGTTACCGCTTCACCAAGCCCGGCACGCCCGCTGCTCAGCCGCCTGCAGCACAGCCTCCTGCCGCGCCATCCGCAGGGCAGGTTGTGGTGAAAACCTCCTCCGGCACTACCACTGTCAACCCAAGCGAAAAGACACAGATCACACTGCGTCCCGGCGACAAGGCGGAAATAAGAGCAAAGTGCGAAAAGCTGCAAACCACAATAGGATTGATGTCGCTTACGCGAGACGAAGGGAAGTACCTGGAGGATTCGGATTTGTACTATGTCTTCCTTTTGATCAAAATCAAATGCTCCGAACTCCTTTCCTCCGAGCCGCGCACGCTCGCTATGGCGGGACAACCTGACGGTGCGTTGTTGCCTCTTCTCTCAACCGCAGACAAGCCAGTGCAACTGAAGCTCGAACTGCAACAGGGACCTCTGCGTGCGGAGGTGGTTCATGATTCCGTCTCGCTTGAAGTGGAAACCGCCACCACAACTGTCACCTCTGTCGGGAAAAACACCGTCGGCGTGGCGCATGATCCTAACACCGGGGCAAGCATTGTGAGTGCCTATCAAGGGACGGTCAGTATCCAGCCCAAGAACCTCGCGCTGGCACCCACCACGCTTGAAACCGGTCAGCGTGTGGAGGTGACCCAAAGCAACATCGGCGCAGTAACAACGATCAGTGCACCTGGCTCAACCACTACTGGAGCGCTTGCATTACTCTTGTGCGGTGGCGTGCCGTTCCTCATGCTGGCAGCTTTAATCGGAGGCGTGGTGGTGTTCAGGCGCTCGCGCTCGCGTCGGGCGCGCCCGTCCCCTCCGCCGCCATCTGGCATCCCCGAACGAGGGCAGCGCCCCAGCGGCTTGCCAGAGCACGGCGTGCAACCTGGGTTATCCGCCACTTGTCCCCACTGCAAGAGTCCTGTCAGAGCGGGTGCCAAGTTCTGCAGCCAGTGCGGCAAACGCATCGCGTAAGTGGTCAGGTAGTATCGTCATCGCGGCAGTTTTCATCGTATTGGCTCCCGCTGCGATCTCGGTCGTGCAATCGCTCCTGCCCGGCTTGCGCGGCGGCGATTGCAAAGCCGTCACACCAGTTGTGACCAGCGAAGTCACAACTGGCAACACACTCACCTGCAATTTTGGAATCGCGGACGCGGTGACGATTCGGCGGTCTCCCACAGTCGAACGACAAATCGCAGCCTACCTCGAGCAGATGTGCGGCAGCGCGATGCTGCTCCCGTTGCTCGCATTTGCGTTGATCTTGCTAAGGAGGGGCTGATCATGCGCTTCCTCAGACGGTTGTTCGGTGAGTCCTCGAAGCCTCAGACGTTGAGATCTGAGGCAGACGCCGACATGGAAAGCACGCTTCGCGAACTTGGTCTGCCGCTGGATTTCTCCGTCACCGATCCGCAAACAGCCTTCAGCGGCGGATTCGCAAAAGCAACCATCTTTCATGGATATCAGGCGCTCAATGCTGGTGACCTGGAAAAGGCGATCAGCTCTTTTGCGAGCGTGATTGACCTGCTCGCAACGGAAGGTGGCTCGCAGTTTGCGCAGGCGCTTGCGGTGGCCCACTGCCTGCGGGGCAGTGGGCACGAGAAAAAGAGGAGTTCGCAGTCTCATGAAATGCGTCAATTGTAATGCTGAGCTAAGTCCCGGAGACCAATTCTGTGACGAGTGTGGGCACCCTGTGCGGGCGGCCATTGAGCCAGCGGCGGGTACTGTGATATGTACTAACTGTGGTGCTGAACTCGGGGTGGACGACCGGTTTTGTGGCGAATGTGGAGCGGCCGTGACATCGGCTGTGACATCACTGCCTGCTGAGAGAGTCTCACGTCGCAACCTGGATGAGATCGCGGAGATGTACTCAAGGGGGGAGCTTGTGCGGAGCAAAGCTGAGCTATCGGCCTACCTTCAAGGGCGTCCCTCCGATGCTCTCGCCTGGACGATTCTTGGCAATGTTCACGAAGATCTAGACGAGGACTCGGAGGCTGCGCAAGCCTACTGGAAGGCTATCGAGCTGAACCCGCAGGCATATCAGGCCTACGGCGGCCTCGGCGTGCTGTATCGCAAAAAGGGAGACAATGACATCGCTATGGCGTATTACAACAAGGCGGTGGAGATCAATCCGCGCTACGCCCAGGCATATTCCAGCATGTCGGTTATCGAGTTAAAACGTTATAACGACCAGCGCGCGCTCGAACTGGCCCAAAAGGCTTACCAGTTAGATAACAAAGACCCGATTGTAGCTGCCAACCTGGCCGTGGCGTACCACTATAACAACAGGTTTGCGGACCGGAATCGGATGTTCGAAGAGAGTCGCAAACTGGGCTACCGTAGCCTCGAGGCATTGGATCGTATTTTCAGAGGGGAGCTTTCGGTGCGCGACTAAAATCTCTGGAGTTTGGACAAAGTGAGAGAAGCCAGGTTTTTCGCTCACAAGTGCTTCTCATCAGCCCCATCAGAATTACTTCGAAATCCCTTCTTCCCCTCCCCTTGATTTGGCAAATAAGCCATAAGCTGTTATACTATCCTCATCTACCTTCGCTTTTGAATTGGTTTACCCCCATGTACGCTTTGCTTATTACCGAAGATCCCGATGAAGCCGCGGTCCTCTCGCTGGTTCTGCAGCGTGCCGGGTTGGCTGTGACCTCCAGCAGCAACCTGGAGCGGGCCATGCAGAGCTGGGTCGAGCGACCGGCAGACATCATCCTGGTGGCGCTCCACCACCAGGGCCAGCCCCTGGCACAGGTGCGACGTGTACGCGCGGAGACCGAGGCAGCATTGGTATTGATAGTTGAACCCGTCGAAGAGAACGAGCACTATGCTCTGCTGGAGAGCGGCGCTGACCTGGTGGTCATCCGTCCCTTCAGTGCCCGGCTGCTGATCGCCCAGGTGCGTGCCTTGCTACGCCGTACGGGCAGCGTGCCCCTTCTTAGCCTGCCCACGCTGAGCCTGGGCGGGCTGACTTTGGACCCGGCGACCCGAACGGTACAGGTCGAGGGGCAGTCACCACGGCGGCTGACCCACCTGGAGTTTCGTCTCCTCTATACGCTGATGATCCACCGCGATCAGGTGCTTCCCACGGACGCCATTGTGGAGCGCGTTTGGGGCTACAGCGGGGAGGGCGACCGTGATCTGGTGCGCGGCCTGATCAGCCGACTGCGGGCCAAGGTAGAAGTGGACCCGCGCAATCCACAGTACATCCTCACCGCTCCCGGCATCGGTTACACCTTCCGTGGGGACGATGGGTAAACATAATGATGTCATTGCGAGCACATTCGCGTTGCTCAGTGTAAACTCCGCGAAGCAATCTCCAATGCGCGAGCAGGGGATTGCTTCGGCGCAAAACTTGTCCTGAGCGTAGCCGAAGGAACCGTGCCTCGCAATGACAGCAGAATTGAGGAGGAAAAGTTTGGTGTTGAAACGCGCCAAAGCATTGCAGGAAGACCTGATCCGTTGGAGAAGGGAGATTCACCAGCATCCTGAGCTGGGCTTCCAGGAGTTCAAGACTGCTGAGCTGGTGGCCGAGACCTTGCGGTCGTTGGGTCTGAGGGTGAGGACCAACGTGGGCAAAACAGGGGTCATTGGCTATCTGGGGGAGGGCCAGCCGGTGGTGGCCCTTCGCGCTGACATGGATGCTCTGCCCATCCAGGAAGCCAACGACGCGCCCTATGCATCCCAGGTGCCGGGCGTGATGCACGCCTGCGGCCACGACGCCCACACCGCCATCCTCCTCGGCGTGGCCACGCTGTTGCGCCAGGAGGAACTGCCAGGCCAGGTGCGCTTCCTCTTCCAACCAGCCGAGGAGGTGAGCGACGAGGAGGGCAAGAGCGGGGCTTCCCGCATGATCGAAGATGGGGCCATGGAGGGAGTTGATGCCATTCTGGCCCTCCATGTAGACTCGTCCCAGCCGGTGGGGAGCATTGAAATTGACGGCGTCTATATCTCGGCAGGCGTGGATACTTTCTATGCCACCGTCCTGGGCAAAGGGGGCCATGGTGCCTACCCGCACCGTGGCGTTGACACCATCTTCATTCTTGGCCAGGTCATCAATGCCATCTATGGCATCGTATCGCGCCGCATTGACCCAGTGAAGCCTGCCGTCATCTCCATTGGCAGCGTCCATGGCGGACAGGCGGACAATGTCATCCCAGACAGAGTCGAGATCTCCGGCACGATTCGCAGCACGGATGAAAAGGTGCGGCGCAAGCTCTTTGATGAGTTGGAAAGGGCCGTGGGCGTCGCCAGGGCGCTGGGCGGCGACTTCGAGCTCAGGATCGAGGAGGGCTACCCGGTTTCTCTGAATGACCCCCAGGTTGCCTCGCTCATCCGACGAGTGGCCATTGACTTGCTGGGGGAGGATTGTCTGCATTCACCTGAGCCAGGGATGGGGGCAGAGGACTTCGGGCTGCTGGCCAACCTGGTGTCGGGGGCGATGTTCGGCCTGGGCACGAAGATAGAAGGCGGGCAGAGGGAGGCCCACAGCCCCACCTTCGACATTGACGAGCGCGCCCTCCCCATCGGCGCAGCAATCCTGGCCGAGGCGGCCCGCCGGTATCTGGTGGGCGAGGGATAGGTCGGGCAACTACCTTATTTGACAAAGCAAAGCAGGGGTGCTAAAATCTAACCACGCAGGGAGCCTTTCATGCTCTACGTCCGAGAGCTTCTGTTTGATGACTGGAACGAAGATCACATCGCACAGCACTCCGTTAGACGCGCAAACTATCGAGTTACTCCAAAGTCTTGCCAGAGAGAGAAAGACGGAACCGGCGACACTGGTCCGGATCTGGATTCTGGACCATCTGCGAGCGGAAACGGTTTACTCAGCATAATCTCTCCGTTCGCAGCAGCACTGTCACCTACCCCAACGCTGACGAACACGCCCATCTCTATGGTGATAGCTACTTATGGCTCCACGCTCGTTACCTCGTTCCCATTTCCGAAAGGGGGTGATTCATCAAGTGAATAAGCCTGCATGCTAGATTGGTTGGGTTTTCAGAAACACCATGAGTACAACTACTTTAAGGAGGAGAAATGCTTACCAAGAAAGCAACTTTTGGAGCCCTGGCGATATTGGCAGTGGTCAGCCTGCTGGTGGCCTGCGCTGCCCCCACCCCCGAGGTGGTCGAGAAAGAAGTGGTGGTCGAGAAAGAGGTTCCGGTCACCGTCGAGGTGGAGAAGGAAGTAGTCGTCGAGAGAGAGGTTCCGGTCACCGTCGAGGTGGAGAAGGAAGTGGTCGTGGAGAAAGTGGTCACTGCGACCCCGTTGCCGGCCAAGCCGAAGGCTGTCACCATATCCTTCTTTGAGGAGCCCGACAGCTTGAACCCCATGTACTCCGGCATGTGGTTCGCGGACCTGGCCATGGAGCTCGTGCACGGTGGCTTGTGGACCTGGGATGAGAACAACGACTTCCTGCCGGATCTGGCCCTGGAGGTGCCTACCAAGGAAAACGGAGGCCTCTCGGAGGATGGCAAAACGATCACGGTCAAGCTCCGCCAGGGAGTGAAGTGGCATGACGGCGTGGAAGTCACCTCGGCCGACGTCAAGTTCACCTGGGAGATGATCATGGATGAGCGCAACACTCCAGACAGCCGCTACGGCTTCGACATGATCGAGAGCATTGACACCCCCGATGATTACACCGTCGTCTTCCACTATACAGAGCCGTACGCTGCCTGGTGGACCAAGTTTGGCCCAATGCTGAATGGCTACGTTCTGCCCAAGCACGTTCTAGAGCCGGTCTTAGAAGAGAAGGGCACGCTGGATGGAGCCGACTACAACCGCGCCCCCATCGGCTTCGGCCCCTTCAAGTTCGTGGAGTGGATGTCTGGTGACCACATTACCTTCGAGAAGAACACCGACTACTGGCGAGGAGCGCCCAAGCTGGACCGCATCTTCATCAAGATTGTGGAAAGCCGAGAGGCCATGCTCGCTGCCCTGAAGACCGGTGAGATTGATGTGGGTGTGTACCTGCTCTTCCCCAACATCCCCCAGGTTGAGGAGATGGCTGACATGCACCTGGTGAACGTGGCGGCCGGCTGGTTTGAGATCTACTGGCTCAACCTGCGGGAAGGGCTGGGCCACCCCGCCCTGCAGGACGTGAATGTTCGCCGGGCTATCGCCGAGGCCATTGACCGCCAGGAGATCATTGACACCCTGTTGCTGGGAGAGACGACGCCAGCGCGGACCTTCTGGGACAGCAGCTACTATGAGAACACTGCCATCCAGCCCTATCCCTTCGACCCTGAGAACGCCAAGAAGCTCCTGGATGAGGCCGGTTGGGTAGACAGTGACGGTGATGGGGTTCGCGACAAGGATGGCGTGAAACTCTCCTTGCGGCACGTGACCACCGCTGGCAATCAGCTCCGCGAGGACGTGCAACTGGTGGTCCAGCAGATGCTGGCCGATGTGGGAATCGAGATGGTCATCCAGAATGCTCCCTATGACGTCTTCTTCGAGGCCTACGCCGAGGGTGGCCCTATCGCCATCGGCGAATACGACATCTGCGGCTGGGAAGATGGGGCCTTCCCCGACCCCGACGTGTCCTACTACTTTATCTGCGATGAGATTCCCACAGAGGACTACCCGGACGGCTCCAACTGGTCCGGCTACTGCTTCCCGGAGCTGGATGAGCTGATGAGCGCTCAGGCAACCGAAACCGACCCGGTGGCCCGCAAGGCGATCTACGACGAGATCCAGCAGTTCATGTACGACAACGTGCTGTTCCTGCCCATGTGGGACAGCCTGGACATCAACGCCATCCACAACCGGATGAAGGACTTCAAATACGGTCCCTGGATCCCCTATTTCAACGCCTGGCAATGGGACGTAACCCAATAAGGGGAGCTTGGGTCGGAGGCTGTGCGCAGCGAATTGTTGCGCGGGCCCGGCTAGCCTGGCAATGTCAAATTCCGACTGTTGTCATTGCGAGTCTTCCATGGCGCGGTGCGCCATCCGTAGGGGGCAGAAACGTCCCACCCTCACCCCTTCGCTCCACTCAGGGCAGGCTCTAACCCTCTCCCTGCGAGGGAGAGGGGATTTGCCCCCTCGCCCCTTTGGGGAGAGGGCGGGGGTGAGGGAAAGTTTCTGAGTAGGAGCGGAGCGACGCCTGCCCTGAGCTTGTCGAAGGGAAGCAATCTCCACCGTTCGTTGCTTGCGTTTGAAGGCGGGAGATTGCTTCGCGGAGCCTGTCCTGAGGTATCGAAGGGCTCGCAATGACATCCTTTGTTGCGCTACGACAGCGAACCTGACAATGTCGAGCTAGAGAGACGAGGAACAAGGGACAGGAGAAGTGGCTCTCCATCCCTTGTTCCTCCCTTACAATATCTGAATGGGGAGGGGAGACAATGACCCGATACATTATCCGTCGCCTGCTACAGGCTATCCCCCTTCTGCTGCTCATCACCTTCATCCTCTTCATGCTCCTCCAGTCTATGGGCGATCCTCTGGCTGCCTACAGTGGCCGGCACCGCATGCGCCCTGAAGA
>Ga0268278_1002251_pt1 | contig 10290 bp, 7 predicted proteins | sample saktaG_3_FD_190135 | JGI IMG/M metagenome (GOLD analysis project Ga0268278, IMG submission 190135) | Saline water microbial communities from Sakinaw Lake, British Columbia, Canada - sak_2010_1_5_55m | ecosystem: Environmental > Aquatic > Non-marine Saline and Alkaline > Saline ... | reverse complement strand
TCGTACCCGCCAGAGGCGGATTCCTCTTCTATTTGACCTTGCACCAATAAGGTTTTCCAAGCTGCCAATGTCACCACCGGCACTGGTGGTCTCTTACACCACCTTTTCACCCTTGCCCCGACGAGTCGGGACGGTTTCTTTTCTGTGGCACTCTCTTTCCATCACTGGAACTACGTGTTACGTAGTATTGTGCTCCTGGTGTTCGGACTTTCCTTCTCCCGAATCGGGAGGCGATCGTCTAATTATCTTCAGCACTTTTAGGTGCAATTAATATTCTTGAACAATTTTCGCAGGTTATGATCCTGTCATTATTAGAAACTTCGACCATGATCTGCGGACGGACACGAAAATGACAGCCGGTACATGTGCCTTTGCTTAAGGTCACGACAGCTTTTCCCTGTCCATGCTTGATAAGCCGCTGATACCTACGGAAGAGAAGGTCGGGGATTTCTTTTGACAATTTTAATTTTTCAGATTCCAGTGCATCGACCTTTTTTTGAAGTTCAGCAACCTGCTTATCTATCTTTGCTTTTTCCACTTCAAAGATCTTTTGATCCTTTTGAAAAAGTTCTTCAAATTTCTTTTTTTCTTCTCTGAGAACAGACTCTTCTTCCATGAATTCAATGAGCTGTTCTTCGATGTCAGCATTTTTTTCTTTTCGATGAGTGATCTCTGCGTTAAGGGCTTTGTATTCCTTGTTCGTTTTGACAGAAAGCAATTGGTTCTCGTACTTATTAATATCCTGATTATTGGATGTGATGTCAAGCTCCAGTTTTTTCTGCTGCATAAGGTTTTGTTCGAGCCGCTGTGTGATATTTTTCACAGACTCCTGCTCGGAACTGTACTTCTCTTCCAGCTCCTGCACGACCTTAGGCAAACGCTTGATCTCTTTCGTATTTCGCAGGATCTTATCATCGAGCTCCTGCAGATTTTGTAAAATCTTGATCTCGTTAAGCATGCCTAACTCCTAAAAGATAGTTAAAATATATGATAAGAAAAAAGGCACTTATGAATTCCATAAATGCCTTGTAATATATGATTTGTGGTGCTATTGTTTTACACAATCCTGTAAAGCCCATTTTTGTTGGGCTCCTATGTTTTTTTCCCGCTGCACTTATACTATATTTTTCCATAAACGTATGAGTAACAATGCCGGCGTGTGTAAATTATTGTCAAATTTTTATGGATTATAAAAAACCTCTCCCTTTAGTTCCCTCTCCTTTGCGAAAGGAGAGGGTTAGGGTGAGGTTATCATCACCATCTTCCTCACCACTTCGTTTTTCCCATCCTTAATAACGCAAAAATAAATCCCTGAAGCTACTTTCATTCCATTCGAATTATTACCATCCCACATTACTTCATTTATTCCTAGTTTGAAATTCTCTACTTCCAGTTCCCGGATCTTTTGTCCTTTGATATTATAGATAGTAATTCGTGGGTCTTTCAATGAAATATTATGATTATTAAACGATATTGTACAGTAATCTTTTATTGGATTTGGATATATATCTAATGAAATTAAATTTGGTTGATTTTCTGGTCCATCTATGGAATATACTTGTCCCAATGAATCAGTTTTTGTTAGAATAAAATAGTCATTATTATAATGGGTTTCTCCTCCACAGATTAATGAACCATTCTCTAATTCTTGAAAACATCTATCACCATTAGCTGGATAATAATCAAATTCTCTATTCCACATTATATTTTTTTCTGAATCAAATTTATATATATTTGTTTTATTGGATACTCCCCCATAGCTATAAGCTATAAAGTTATCATCTTTTGATTGCAAAACAGTTTTACCAGCAGCAATTTCATCCAGCATTTCTTCCCATATTATATCTCCATCTTGGTTATAGAATCCTAAAAATGTATCTATTGAGCGAGAATGTATTTCTCCTATCACCATAATATTTTCCTCATCAGTTTCAATAATACAATTACCGATATCATGCCCTCCGAGTCCATTGAATGTTCTTGTCCACAAAGAATCACCAACATAATCAGTTCTTATAACTAAAATATTATAATTATCATAGTCAACTCCAGTTAATACGAAATCTCCATTTTCGCATTCATATACTGATTGTGCAATACTTGTTCCACAGTCTATTACTTTCGTCCATATCGTTGTTCCATCTTCGGTTATCTTTCTCAATGCAGCATTGTAATCAGATCTACCTGCAAGTATAATATTCCCATCTTGTGTATTATGCATTGAAAATACACCAAATTCATTACCATAGGGTAAAGCCCATAAACAATTTCCTTCTGAATCTCTTTTCATTATATAGCGATCTCCGGTAAATCCCTGGAATCCAACAGTTAGAAAATCTCCATCACTTGTTTCAACGAACTCAACCGAATATCCATTGTAACTCATGAAATCAACACTATCTTTAGAAGCCCACAACATATTCCCATCTTTATCTGTTTTCATCAAAAATCCCCAATTTTCATAATAAAAATCATCATAGAGTTCAAAACTTCCACTCACCACATATCCACTATCTTGTGTAACAATTACATCTTCAACCCAATATTTATCATCCATGTATGGTTGCTGGAAAGGTCTGTAGGTCTTTACCCATGTATCTGCAGCTGAGAGTTGAATGGAGAATGTGAACAATAAAATGATAAAAAAGATGATATAATTTTTATAATTCATGGTTACCTCCTCAACTAAATAGGTTTTTCATAATTCTTAATTATTTTGATGGATCATGTTCCTGGATGAGCATTTTGCCGAGGAAACTTTTCTTAAGAGAAACTGCATGCTCGGGGCATATTTCTATACAGCACATGCAGAGGATGCATTTTTGCGGATCAAGTTTTGGTGCGAGGTCTTTTTCTTCGAGAGAAAGGGCTTTACCGGGGCAGAATTTCACACATGCTTTGCACTGCACACATTTCTTCGGCTCGAAATAGGGGATCGTCCAGAAGAAGCGTTTAAAGAATCCCTTTAAAGGTACGGAAAGCAAGTTAAGAATTCGATTTTTTCTTTTACTGGCTTGGATATTGCAGTGTGGAAGTACAAAATCTTCATCAAGATCACCTGAAAACTGAAATTCACTGAAATCTATTTTTTCTCGCTCTGCAGCAATGCGTGTCGTGGGTATTTTCTCCGGTTTATATCCCATGATCCTGCTTGCAAAGTAGTCGAGAGCAATGGCATTTTTACTGCCCAGCACAACATCAAATTTCTTCACATCTCCTGTCGAAGGTCCGTCTCCATCCATGCCAATAATCCCATCTATCAGGTTGAACACAACTTTATCTTTTATAATTTCATACACATCGACCACGAATTCTGCAAATTTCTTTGGATTCAGTGCAAGGCGGTGCAGGTTGGATTTTGCAAGTCCCGGAATGATGCCGTAAAAATTTTTTATTGCGCCAGTGAATAAGGTGTACATGTGGGTTTTGAGCTTTGCCAGGTTGATAATTGATTCAGCATCGATAAACGCTTTATTCACCGTGTATTTTGCATTCATATTATAAGTATAAATTCCATTTTTAACTGGATTTATAAGCGTGATCCCGTAGAGTTTTGCAAGACTTTCCATACCGGTCAATTGATATGCTCTCATCGCATTCACCGTTCCGCCGGGATTGTCCATGAGAGATATCTTGATCTGGTGATCTTTGAGTATTTCGATCACTGCTGCAACAAGATTCGGATGTGTTGTGATAGCTCTGTCCGGCGGGTAAGCGCCAAGCAGGTTTGGTTTCAGGAGTACTGATGAAAGTGATTTCAAGGTTGGATAGAATTCGGTTTCAGTAAAGATCGAATCAATCACTTTTTTAATCTTTGGGATATCATAAGTTGAACATTTTTTTGCAATTACTTTGTACATAAGAGTCCTTAGCTTTTTATATAAGTTGGGAAGAACATCCCTCCGCTACGTACGATGTAGCATAAGAATTCTTCACCCTCTTTTTTTCTCACAAATTCGAGAGCTTCTTCAATCAATTCAGCCGGAGTAAAATGTACGGCTTTCACGAGTTCCGGGTTCATCGAACTTACGACGAGAATATCAGCTTGCTTTAATAATCTGCCTGTTGCAAAGGCACGATGTCCACCGATTTGAATATCTTTCTGATCAACACGGAAGAGATCGTCGATGGTTTTGGCTTTTCGCAGTTGTTTTTCCATTTCATCCTGCCCCATATTTTCCCTGCTTTCCGTAACCAATATAACGGTACCACCCTCTTTGATGAGGTCTATTGTGCTGTTTAATGCCTTCTGTGATTGGTAAAAATTTATATCTTTGGGATAACCGCCAACTGATACGACAACTGCATCAGCCTTTTTTGAGAATTTTACAGAATTGTTTTCATTGAAGAATTTTACCCCTTCGTAAAAGGCGTCATTGAATGCGCCAGCAAAGCATTGAACGAGTTTTTTTTCATGATTAAGAATAGACTGCACAGTAAAATCAATGCCTACCTTTGCTGCTGCTTCGGTCATTTCAAGATGAATTTTATTGTCATCTAACTTGCCGAGAGTCGCATAGTTATGTATGATATTTGAGTGATTATGCCGAATGGTTTCATATCCACACACTCCCGGTAAAACAGATTTTCTCCCTCCGCTAAAACCCGCAAAGTAATGAGGGCTTATCACACCTAATGTGATAATAAAATCCGCTTCTGCGACACGTTTGTTTACATACAGCTCATTGCCTGAAGCCATGGTGCCGAGATGAACAAGGTCGTCAGCTCTGCAGTCATGGTTATTGATGGAAAAGTTATCAATAACCCAATCTCCATAGTGATAGCGCATTTCTGCTTCAGTCATTTTTCTATGTGTACCGTTTGCGATCTGGATATGAATCGAGCTTTGAGAAATGCCATAGGAGATGAGTTCCTGAAGTAATGTTTTAAGGAGAATCGCAAAAGGACCGGGACGAGTAATATCACTTACTATAATAACAATGTTTTGAGGTTGCTTGCTTTTAATCAACTCACGCAGAGAAGGAGAACCGATAGGGGACTCAATTTTTTCGCGAATGAGTTCTTCGGGATTATCATGTGCACCGAAGTGCTTCATTTCAAGAATTCCCAGCACATTCTTGTCTGGTATTTCGAATGTTTTATGACCTTCGCCGTATTTCAGTTTAATTTCCATTTTTTCTCTTAATGTGCATCATACCAGCTTTTACCGTAACCGATATCCACCTTGATAGGAACGATGCCGGTATATTCGTCCGGGAGCACATTCTCCATTTCTTTTTTGATTAAATTTTTATAAAAATCAATTTTATCTTTCATAATCTCAAATACCAGTTCATCATGTACCTGGATGATCATCATGATCTCATCTGTTTTATGAGAAATATTATCATAAAGCGCATTCATTGCGATTTTTATCATGTCTGCTGCCGTACCCTGAATCGGCATGTTAATTGCCATGCGCTCTTCATTCGACTGCACATTTCTGTTCCTGCTATTAATGCCCGGCAGGTATCTGCGTCTATTAAAAATGGTCTTAACATATCCTTTATCATGAGCGAATCTTTTTGTAGATTCAAGGTAATTGTACACTCCTTTGTAAAAGGAGAAATAATTATCAATAAATTCCTGAGCTTCTGATCGTGATATACGAAGATCTTCTGATAATGAGAAAGCTCCCATTCCATAAATAATACCAAAATTTATTACTTTTGCCTGTCTTCTTTGATCAGCAGAAACCTCTTTTTCGTCGATACCGAAGATCGTTGCAGCAGTTTGGGAGTGAATATCTCCACCTTTTTTAAAATTCTCGATCATTTTCTCGTCTTTTGAAAGCAAGGCAACAATGCGGAGTTCGATTTGTGAATAGTCTGCAGACAGAATGAGATGATCATCTTTTTGTGCGATAAATCCTTTTCTCATTTCTCTGCCAATTTCAGTACGGATCGGTATGTTCTGTAAGTTTGGATTCGAGCTCGAAAGCCGTCCTGTTGCAGTAACAGTCTGATTAAATGAAGAATGTATTCGGTGTGTTCTTGGATTAATTAATTTCGGGAATGCATCGATGTATGTTGATTGTAATTTCTTCAACTGTCTGTAATCTATGATATCCTGAGCAAGCTCATAGGTTCTACTGAGCTTTGTAAGCACCTCGATATCAGTAGATTGCCCGGTTTTAGTTCTTTTAATAACCGGCAGATCCATTTTACTGAACAGTACATCAGCAAGTTGCGAGGGGGAGTCAATATTGAACTGCTCTCCGGTTTTAAAATAAATTGTATCTTTCAACTCCTCGGTTTTATGCTCGAGCTCTTTTGATATTTCTCTGAAAAGGGGAAGATTAATATAAATACCGTTTCTTTCCATTTGTGCGATTGCTTTGACCAAAGGCATTTCAATCTTATAAAATAGTTTTGAAAGCTCAGCTTTATCGATCTGTGATTTCAGTTTTTCCCAGAGCAGGAAGGTGATGTAGGCATCCTCTGCAGCATATTCTGCAGCTGTTTCTATTTCAGCTTCTCCAAACTGGATTTGATTTTTACCTTTTCCGATTATATCTGTAATGGGTATCATTTTGTGCTGAAGAAATTTCATGCTCACTTCATTTAGGTTGTGGCGGTGCTCTTCCGGCGCCAGCACGTAGGACCCGATCATCGTGTCAAAATAGAGGTTATTTACTTCTATTCCTTCATTTTGGAAAACGATGTAATCATATTTAATATTATGTCCGATAAATTTCTTTGAAGGATCTTCCAGAATTGGTTTTAATTCATCTAAAACTCTCACTTTATTGAGCTGTTTTCCAAAAATATGTCCAACAGGAATGTAATAGGATTTTTCATCATTCACACAGAATGAGATGCCGACAATTCGTGCTTCGATAGAGTTACGAGAATCCGTCTCAAGATCGACAGCAATGAAAGTTGATTGCTTGAGAAGAGATAATAACGCTGAAAAAGATTTCTCATTATCCACGATCTCATAAGAAAATTCTTTCCTCTCAGGTTGCTCGATTTCACCCTCAAAATATTTCATAAAGGCGTACATTTCGTAGCGCACACAGAAATCCCTTAAGGCATCGGTAAAGATTTCAGGCGCTATCATAGAATCAATATTAAGTTCGATTGGAACATGTCTATCAAGAATGACGAGTTCTTTGGAAAGCCGTCCCTGCTCAGCATATTTGGTTATATTATCTTTGATTTTTTCAGAAGTTATCTCACCTGCATGACTGATAATGCTTTCCAGATCGCCATAATCTTTGATGAGTTTTGCTGCAGTTTTCGGTCCTATCTGGGGAATGCCGGGGACATTATCTGACGAATCACCTGCAAGAGCAAGAAGATCAGTAATTTTTTCGGGAGGGACATCAAATTTCTCCTCAACCTCTTTTATGCCTATAAATTTGTCTTTTGATGGTTCGTACAATTTTACATGATCATTCACGAGCTGGTAGAGATCTTTATCAGAGGACACAATAACAATATCGTACTCATTCTCATAATGAACTGCAAGAGTGGCAATTATGTCGTCTGCTTCATAACCTGGTTTGGAGAGCTTTGCAATACGTGAAAGCGTGACCATTTCAATGATGGGTTCAAGCTGTTCGACAAGGTCTTCAGGCATTTTATCCCGCGTTGCTTTGTATTCTTTGTAAGCTTTATGGCGGAAAGTGGGTTCCTTTTCATCGAACGTAATTGCAAAATACTCGGGCTTAAAACGCTCGAGTAAGGATATGATCGTCCGTAAGAAACCGAATATCGCACTTGTATTTTCCCCCCTGGAATTGATGAGCGGACGGTTCTTGAATGCAAAATAAGAACGATATATTATGGCTGAGCCGTCAATGACGTATATTGATTTTTTCATACGAACATTTCCAGCATCCGCTGAGTAAGTGTCAATAATAATATTGACAAAAATTGCTCAAATGAAAAGACATCATATTAATATATTATGATTATAAAAAGATATTTAATTATAGTTTTACTGTTTTTCTTCAGCACGACACTTTGGGCGAAAGAATATGGAGTTTCGTATCTGAACTCCTCGCGTAAAGACCATCTGCCGATCATGGAGATCGAGAGTAGGAATTATCTGAACATGTATGATCTCGAACGTATTTTTGACGGCTCGATCAAAATAGATCAGAAATCACAAACTATTAACTGCGTGATTTTTGAAAAGAAATGCGAGTTCTCCTTTTTCAATAACTGGGTGCATTTTGGAAACCACAGTTACAATCTTCATAATGACATTCAGGTTGTGAATGGCTTTTTTTATGTACCGGATTATTTTCTAAACCTCTGTGCCGATAAATTTTTTCACGATGAAGTGACGTTAGATGACGGATCGGTCATTATTAATTTTTCTTCGATGGAGAAATACCTGATAAAAACGATAGTACTCGATCCGGGGCATGGGGGCAAAGATCCCGGAGCGGTTGGACGAATACTTGGCCTTCAAGAAAAAGATATTGTGCTTAATATCACCAAGAAAGTGAAGGAACTGCTAGAAAAAAATCTTGATGTGAAAGTACTTCTTACCCGGCATGATGACAGGTTTGTATCGCTAGGAGACAGGACAGACTATGCCAATGATAATCAAGCTGATATTTTTGTCAGCATTCATTGCAACGCAGCATATAATACAAAAGCGAGCGGCTCGGAAGTGTATTATCTTTCCACAGCTCAAACGCATGAGGCGCGCGCAGTTGAGGCAATGGAAAATGAAGTCATTAAATTTGAAGATCAGGAAAGCATATCACGTTACACTGATCTTGATTTCATTCTGTATGATATGCGTCAAACCGAGTACCTCAACGAGAGCAGTGAACTTTCAGAGATGTGCCAGAAGCAGTTAGTAAATACTCTTTCAACAAAAAATAATGGTGTACGACAGGCAAATTTTTATGTGCTTCGCGGTGCTTTTATGCCTGCGATGTTGGTCGAAGTTGCGTATTTATCAAATAAATATGAAGAAAAAAAACTTCTTTCAAAGGATTTTCAGGAAAAAGCCGCAAAAGCGATTTATACAAGTATAAAGCAGTTTAAAGATAAATACGATAAGATGAATTAAATTTTTTGAGGTGGATACTATGAAAAGAATATTTTTAATTTTTATTACAAGTTTTTTTATTCTCCCCTGTAATGTTTCAGCAAAGTCGATGTTTGCGATCGGCAATATGTACGGCGCACCCACAACGACCATCCTCTCCTATGATCTCCAATACGAGGGAATTCGGAAACAGGAGACTTTGAATATTCCCACTCATAATTTCAATGCCTTTGATATGTGTATGGATCAGGAGAATGAACTTCTTTTTATCTCTTTACGAAACAGTAACATCATCGAAATGGTAAATGCGTCAATGCTTACAAGCCGGGGAAGTGCCCTGTTAGGAGAAATATCAAATCCTGCAAGCATTAAATACAATAATGATACAAATACTCTTTTAGCACTTGAAAGAAATACCAACAAACTTTATGCTTATATCTGGCATTATCAGGATACAACTTTTGCTTTTGCGAATCCTTTCGCTCCTTATTATAATGAGCTTGAAAACATCGTGAGTGGTCAGGATTTGGCCCTTGATGAGCAGAATGATTTGCTCTATGTTGCTGACAGTACACAAAAATTAGTTCATTATTACACTATTTATAATATGGTGTGTTCCAAGAACGACCTGTTATATTCCGGCAGCATTGAAGTCGACCTGAAACCGACCTCTCTTGCCGTCGATGATGGGAAATATCTCTATATCGCAAATAACTCATTGGGTACTAAGATTCTTCAATATGATCTCAAAACTTCCACAATACGCTCTTATAAACTTCCAGCAGACAGCTATATCGTAAAATTAGCTGTTGATAAGATGACGGGAAATGTTTTTGCGTCTCTTAGCGCTACTTCGGGCATTAATAAAATCCTTGTTCTCGATGAAATTCTTGAAGAGCTCTACACTCTTGAAGATGAGGAGATAGATTTGCCATCCGGAATGTGCATCCCTGATCAGGATATTGGCTACAATCCTTTTGGTGTTGAAAAAGACGACGGAGTTTTCACATGGATATCTCCAAATAAAATAATGCGATATACTATTTCATATCAAAACTTACTGAACTATCAATTAGATGATGTGCTCGTCACAGATTGGCTTCCTTCCGATCAACATGTCTCAATGCATAATGTGAGTACCGGCGGCGTGTATGATCAGCAGGAGCATCTCATCACGTGGAATGTCGGATCGCTGCCTGCAGGCGGAGATGAAGAAGAAGTCTGGGTTGAGGTAAAGGTACTTTCCGGAATTCAGACTCCGGACACACTTATCAA
>Ga0268278_1002239_pt1 | contig 10315 bp, 9 predicted proteins | sample saktaG_3_FD_190135 | JGI IMG/M metagenome (GOLD analysis project Ga0268278, IMG submission 190135) | Saline water microbial communities from Sakinaw Lake, British Columbia, Canada - sak_2010_1_5_55m | ecosystem: Environmental > Aquatic > Non-marine Saline and Alkaline > Saline ... | reverse complement strand
TCCACTTTTAATAGAAATCTTTATTGAGAAAAAAAGACTTAAAATGATATATATTCCGAAAATCAAATCAAATAATAATATTGTTATTGGGAAAAACAAGGAGAAGATTAAAAATAAGAATAAAGATAATACAAAGAATAATGGAATTAAATGTCTTAGAGAAAATATTCTTATCCCAAATTTTAAAGGATAAGTTGTCCATACTCCGTCAATAAAATTATGCTCAAAAAAATCTGCTAAATTACTTTGAGGATAATAATAAGCAGTAATATCTGGAACCAGAAGAATTTTACCTCCGGATGCTTTTAATCTTCTATTTAATTCAATGTCCTGAGATCTTATTAATTTTTCATTAAAAAGACCAATCTTATTAAACACTTCTTTCCTATAGCATCCTCCAAATACAGTATCAACTTCTATCGGCTTTTTTGAACCTGTCCGGAAATATGAGTTACCAGCTCCAAAGAAATGCGACAAACAAATAGCAATTGCTTTGGCAATTGGACTGTTATTAGAAGGAATTGTCCTTAAGACTCCACCGACATTATCTGCATTATATTCTTTTAAGTACTTTACGCATTTTGAGATATAATCATTTCCGTATTTAGCATGAGCATCCATTCTGACAATGATATCCCCTTTTGCTTTCTTGATCCCCATGTTTAATCCAAAAGGAGTATACTTCTCTTTGTTGTCTATAATTCTGATAAAAGGGTATTTCTGAATATATTCTTTTATAATGTCTTTTGTTTTGTCTTTACTGTTTCCATCAACAACTAAAATCTCCAGGTTTTCTTTTGGAAAATCTTGCTTAATTAAAGAGTCAAGGCATTTTTCTATAAACCTTTCCTCATTTCTGCAGGGAATTATTATTGAAACAAATGATAGAGTCATATCTTTGGTCTTATTAAATAATTAATTAATTGAATTTCTTTTTCCATTCTTTCTCTCCAACTCAAAATTTTATTCTTAGCAGTTTTTTTAGCATTTTTGCTTAATTCTAAGGTTAACTTTTTATCAGTTAAAATATTATAAGCCATTCTGGGTAAGCTATCTTTAATTTGGTCTAAGGGAACTAATAAAGAGTTGTAGCCATTTTTTAAAATTTCATCAGTACTTTCATCCTTTAAAGCAATTATGGGACAACTAAAATATAATGCTTCCATTAACTGGTTACCTAAATTAGTTATGTCGCTAACCATTAAAAATAAATCAGCTATTGAAAAATAATTAGCTATTTCAGAATGAGAGACTGCTCCAACAAATTTGATTTTATTATTTATATTATAATTCTCAGCTATTTTTCTTAAGTTTTCCATTTCCGAACCATCACCGACTATTACTAATACTGTATTTTCTAAACCATAATCATTAATTAACTTATGTAAAACATAAATAGCTCTATCTATTCTTTTCCAGATTTTTAATTTACTAACACATAATAAAACTTTTTGATGTTCAAGATTTAATTTTTGTTTAATCTCGGTTATTTTTCTTTGATCTAGTTCCATATCTTTCGAATCCAATCCATCCATCCAAAAATGAATTTTATTAGAGTTCACTCCTAATTTTTGAAGAACTTCTTTCCCCCGAGTTCCATCATTAGCAATTACTATAGCATTAGAGGGAGATTTAAGCCCCAAAATATGATACAGATAATATCTTCGCCATTTTTTTTCCTGATTTATATCTAAAGCTGTACCCATAAACCTAGTTATTACGGGTTTCCTAAAAATAAAACCTAAAATACTAGCTATCCGAGCACCATAAATTTCAAAACCATAAAATAAATCTGATTTCTCCTTTATGGTAATAAATATGCCCTGAATTGTTCCAAAAATTTGATACAAGAACCAACCCAAAAAATAAATAAATTGAGCCCCTAAAGTATAATCAGCAAAATAATCTTTTGACTTAAGAGAATATTTGCTATTTTTATTTTTCTGATAATTTTTTCTTTTAAATAAATTTTTAATAGAGCGAATTAAATAAAATATTTTCTGGAATATTTTAGGAAGACGAAATACTTGATAATTTTTACTTAGCTCACCAAAAATTATTTTGGGCTCTAGTCTATTGGGATAGTTAGCTGGAATTGCAGTGGTCATAGCTACTCGAAAATTAGATTTTAAAAAATAATAAATAGTATTTTTAAAAACCTGATTCCCAGCCATCTCTAAATCTCCCAATCCACCTATTATCAATATTTTTGGTTGCTTCATTAATTTAATTTTTACATTTTCTAACTAAAACCTTGATAATTTTTTCTCCACTTTTTCCATTACCAAATGGATTTTTCCAAATTCTTTTTTTTCCTATCATTCTTTTTGTACAACTTAAAATCATTTCTGGCTTTACCCCAGCTAAAATATTACTGCCGACATTCAAGGTTTCGGGCCTTTCTGTATTATCTCTTAATGTAATGCAAGGAACTTTCAAAATACAGGCCTCTTCTTGAACTCCCCCAGAATCTGTAAAAATTAATTTGGTCTCTGTCTCTAATTGTAAAAAATCTAAAAATCCAACTGGCTTAATAAATTTAATTCCACTCGGAATTTTTAATTTGAATTTGTTTATCATTTTTTTAGTTCTTGGATGAATTGGACAAATTATTGGTAAATTATATTTTCGATAAACCAACTCCAACCCATTTAAAATTCCTTTTAGTCTTTCTTTTTTATCAACATTTTCCGGACGATGAAGAGTTAGTAAAAAATAATTCTCTTTTCTCAAATTTAATTTTTGTAAAATTCTCGACCTTCTTCTTGCTATTTGTAAATTCTGATAAACAGCATCCACAATTGTATTGCCAGTGGTAAAAATCTTGTTTTTAGAAATATTTTCTCTAAGCAAAATCTCTGTTGCTTTCTTAGTTGGAGTAAATAAAAAATCTGAACAATGGTCAGTTAAAATTCTATTTATTTCTTCGGGCATTTCTTTAAAATACGACCTTAAGCCTGCTTCCACATGGCCTACTTTAAGGTGTAATTTCACCGCTGCTAAAGCTCCAGCTAAGACTGTATTAGTATCTCCTTCTACTAAAACAATATCTGGTTTTTCTTTCGTTAAAATTTTTTCAATTCCGATTAGCATTTTTCCAGTTCCTTCAGCTTGAGTTCCTGAACCAACTCCCAAATTATATTTTGGTGAAGGTAATTCTAATTCTTAAAAAAAACTTTATCCAAGTTTTCTATATAGTGTTGGTTAGTATGTAAAATGAAAAAGTCAAAATGCTTTCTTTCGCATTCTCGGATAACTGATGACATTTTGATAATTTCCGGTCTAGTACCTAAAATTATGCAAATTTTCATATATTAGATTTAGCCTTTATAAATTATATAATTTCTTCTATCTTTAATTTGTTGAGACAGTAATAGTGAGTCTATATAAAATTTAACTCCCCAGTTTATTAATTTCAACGGTTGATATGTTCCCCAGATAGGAAAACTTCCTGGAATTGCGCCATTAATATTTTTATTTTTTTTATCTATGATTTGTTTTGATGTAACAAAATGATCTATTTTTAATGCTTCTTGGAAATATTTCTCTTCATTATAAATACAATATAATTCTTTAAATATTATTGATACCTGGGATAACCCAACTAAACAAAAGTTTTTATTTTTCATCTTCCATTTTTCGTCATAATAACTTCTTAACTGATTACTTCTATTCAAATTTATTAGCATATCTGCTGTTTTTTGAGCACAACTAATATATTTATCTTCTTCTAAGATTAAACCACACTCAATTAAACCTCGAAGAACATAAGCAATAAAGTGTAAAACAGATCGTTCTGACTTTATATAATAAGAATTTTCAAACCATCCATTTTCTCTTTGTTGAGTTAAAACCCAATCCAAATTCTTTACTGCAATCGATCTCCATTCTTCTTTTTTATCAATTTCTAGAAGTGCCCAGCTAACTCTACTATGATAACTATGATTCATAAAATTACTAGTGTATTTTTTCCATGAGCCATTTTTCTCTTGAGTTGTAATTAACCAATTAGCTGCCTCATTTACTGCTCTAAAATATTTATTTTCTTTAGTATATTTATATAACGCAAATAACCCAAATAAAATTTGACCAGTATCAAAAATAATAGGATTTTGATTGTCTGGTTCAGAAAAAGAACCATTTTTGTTTTGAATACTCAGTAACCATTCTCCCGCATCAATAATAGCATCTGATACTTCTTTCTTTCTATAGTCTGAATAACAAACAAAATTTAAGAGACTAGGAATAATATAGCCCGTAGTTTCCGGATAAGGCTTATCCCAACCCTTCCTTAGAGAATAGGAACGGGAAAATCCTCTTCTTCCACTTGCTCTAAAGCTCTCTAATAGCCAATCAACACCAGCCATTAAAGATTCACTTTCTTTTAATATTTGTTGTTTAGAGTTAAAAAGATTTTTAATCGTTAAGCTGGAAAATTCTTGAATTTTACGAGACTTAATTGTATCTATAAAAATTTGCCAATAGTTATACATTATGTTTTATTATAAGTTTTTGTTCCTTCCCAAGCTATAAATAAATCCAAAAATGGAAAAAATTTATGCATAAATAAAGAGATAATATTAGTAATACAAATAATAATTTTTCTTAACGAAGAGACATTTCCTCCACTCGCTTTATAATAAAGATATTCAATCTTGGTTTGAGAACAGTATTTTTTTAAGACATTATTTAATTTCCAAGGAATAAAGTACTTTTCTTTAAATGGAAAATTCTTTGGATACATCCATTTATTTCTATTTTCTAAAAATCTTTTCAAAAAAAATGTAGGAATTAAATAATCCGGATTTAAGGATAAAATATTTTTATCAATGATCAAAACTTTTCCATTTAATTTAAGTACTCTAATCATTTCTTTAATTGCTTTTTTAGTATCAGGAATATGCTCTAAAACCTCAATACAGATTAAAAAATCAAAGGTTTCTTTTTCAAATGGAAGATTAGTAGCGCTAGCCTGAATAAATTTTATATCAGGATTATTTTTTCTGGCTATTTTTATTAACTCAATTGAAGGTTCAATCCCAATCACATCAAATCCTAAGTCCTTCAATTTTCTGGAAATTTTTCCCTTACCACATCCAACATCTAAAACTTTTTTATCTGAAACCCTAGAAAGAAATTTTAAAACTTCTTTTAACTCAAAATCAGAATTTTCTACAAATTTACTAACTAGACCACCGTCCTTTAGTTCATCAAATCTTTTGAATATTTTATTCTCTAACTGTTTTTCATCTAAAGACATATATATTTATAAATAATTCTAATTATTATAGAACAATAAAAACTGTATTTTCAGAAATTTTATTGTCGAACTTTAGGCTCCACAAATAAGAAGTAGTATAAACATACCATTATATCAAAAAAAAGAATAGCTGAACCAAACAATAGCCCTATTTTAACTTTCATTAGTAAGGGAAATAGAAAAAAAGCTAGTGTATTGGCATCAGTTACTTCTGGAATAAGATATAATCGTTTAGAGGAAAAGGAGATTCTGATTTTCCCTATAAATTTATTTTTTATACTATCTGGAAGCACAATGCACTTATTCTTCTCTCTGTTTGAATATAAACGAAAAGGGTTCGCATCTGATATTAAAAATGAGAAAAAAAATACATAAAATATTCCTATTAAAATAAGAGAGAAATCTTTATTAAGTAAGTATTGGCCATAAACCAAAGAAGGAACAATAAAAAAAACTTCTAGGGCATCTACTATAGTGTCTAAATAACCACCAAGTTTACTCTCTCTTCCTTTTAACCTAGCTATCTTTCCATCTGTACAATCTAAAACAGTAGCTAGCCCACATAGAAGAGCCCCTAAAATTAGATAAAAATGAGTCCCCTGAAAAAAACAATAAGCTGAAGCTATGATCACTAAAAAACCTAAAATAGTAGTTTGATTAGGAGTAATTTTTGTAAAATTAGCAATCAACCAAGTTAATCTTATAGAAAGCGGGTCATAAACTAAAACAGCTGACCAAGGTACTTTCAGATGAAGGGTTCGTTTAATTTCTTTAATAGAATATTTTATTTTCATCTCTTTAAATATTTTTATTTGGAAATTCAGATTTCCACAATATGACCATCAAAGTGACAATTATCACTATTCCATGTTAAAATCAAATAGGCCAAAAGCTATAATTCATATTCCTTTATTTTGCAGAGCTGATCTAAACATATTTTGAAGACCATTGTATCTCATAACTACCGAAATATCATTAACTTTATAGATTCTTAATATTTCCAATTATTTTTTCAAAATACTCTTATTCTTAATAAGCACCTTTATCGTGAATTAGAGAGTTTAGACGATTACTTAATCCCGTAATTACAATAATTGTTCTTATATTTTTAAATTATATTTTATCAAAAAAATAATAATTTCAAATTAACCTTTTGGGATATTTATAATTAGTAACTTCTCCGATTGTATTTTCAAAATCATTAAAAATCATTTTATCTGAAACTTTTTTATACCATTCTACTGCATTTTTAGCAATATATTGAAATTGATCATAATTATTTAAAAGATATTTCAATCTCTCATTGTTCCCTTCTACTTCAGAAAGAGGAATATAATGTTTAAAAGGTTTTATTCCTAATAATTTTAAATCTGGTACTTCTGGAAAAATTGGAATAGCACCAGAACCCAAAGTTTCATAATACTTACTAAGTAGCATTGAAAATTTTATTTTTCCAAAAATTACATATTTGGCTGAGCCTAGATATTCTGACCACTTATTTAAATACCGAATAGGTGATCCACTATAAGGGTCTATTTGATAAACTTTACCCTTCCACCCTCCACATAAAGTACCAACATTGTGGAAAAACTCAATTTTATAATAATTAGAAAGTTCTAAAATTTGTTTGTCTAATGAAATTCTCGAAGCATAAACAGGATTAACGGTAGCTCCGATAACCAATAGATCAAGTTTTTTATTGTTGTCTAAGTTCGGACGAGCAAAAAAAGGTGAGTCAAAAAAAGGGGAAAAAACTATTTTAGTTCGAAGTGGTAATCTAAAATATTTTTTCCATTCGCTCGGATATGGAGTTAATAGAATATCCGGTTGGATCCAATCAATTACCCACTGATAACCAACATGTTCTAAGGGGAAAAAATCATGACCATAGAGAATAACTGGGATGTCTGGACGAGAGAATTTCCAATTATATCCCACATCCCACATAAAGATAAAATCATAGTTAGACCAATTTATTTTAATTGGCTTTTCTACCATATCAACCTGACAAGTATATGCTAGTCTCCGACGGAAAACAAGTCTCCAAAGACTACAATTGGGATTAAAAAAATCTTGTTTTCCTTGAATACATAAACATTTCGGTGTGGGTAAATCAGGATTACAACCGATGGAAAAATCAAAGTTTTGATGAAATTGAGTCCACAGTTCATCTCCATGTTTCTTACATAATTCTTGGCATTCCTTAGACTGAGAACAAAAATGAGAAACAAATAAATTTTTTTGTCTTATCCGAGACAACCATTCTGACTTTTGACAAATTGGACAAGTAAAATATGGATTAGGGCCCCCATAAATAAAAATTTCTTTTCTGGTAATTTTTTCTCCATCTAAGTTAAAGAAGCCTGGCATATTTAAATACCAGAATTCTCGTACCTCTCGGATTAATTGGCTCTGTGGTAATTTAATAATTCCGGAATCAGACCTTAAAAAGGGTAAATGTTGTTTTATTTTTGGAAAAATTCCATAATATATCTCTATTAAAAAGCTACTTCTCTTCAATAAGTTAGTAATCGGTCTTAATAGATAAGGAATTATTTTTCTGGTGAGAGTATAATAAGAACCCCTCTCTTTTAAGTTTTTTCTTAATATATATAACTTATAATTTTTATAATCTGAATTCCCCATTATTTTTATCTTTTGCACAATAAATTGGTATATTGTCCCTTGGAACATTTTTCTAACAATTCCTTAACACTGACAAATTCAATTTTTTTCTCTTTTTCGTTAATCTGATACAACTTAAATCTTTGACCGACAAGCATTTTTAAATAGTCTTCGGGTCTAATGTCAGAATTTTTAAGCAAATCTTGATTAAACTCGGTAAGAATTTTCAAATTTTTATTTCTCTTCAAAAGCTCTTGCATTCCTATAATTGCCAAACCTTCGGCTCCTTCTATATCCATTTTTATAAAATCAATTTTTCCATTGTAATTTTTAAAATAATCGTCTAAACGAATTGTTTCCACTTGAATAAATTTTTTCCTGCTTTCTAAGTTAAATATCGAGTGGGATCCTTTGTTATAATCGGAGAGATACAACTTAGCCGTTCCCATTCTATCTATAACTGCTTTTCTAATTAATAAAATATTTTTATACCTATTGATTTCTACATTTTTTTTAAGCAATGAGAAATTAGTCTGGTCCGGCTCAAAGGCAAAAATTTTACCATTTTTACCAACAATTTTTGCAAAAATTAAGGTATAATATCCAATATTTGCTCCGAGATCTAAAACGACATCGCCTTTTTTAATTTCTTTTTTTATAAGTTCTGTCTCGAATGGTTCGTAAACTCCCCATATTGATAGTCCCAAGGAGTCAATCGAGTCTAAAAACATTTTATGATCAAAAACATTAACGGGAGAATTTGGATCTCTTAAATGAGAAAGTAAGGAAAAATAAACAAATTTGATTGGATAAAATCTAGAAAGTCGATGCCCAAAAAGAAGTTTAATTCCTTTTTTGAATATTAAAAACATTATTTTCTGAATGGCCATAATGGAAAAATATATTTTATTAACTTTTTACATCCAAAAATACAAACAAAATAAACTATAATGCCAATCAAAATAGAAAGTAAAACATGAAAATGATAAACTTGTGGCTGGACTATTACAAAACACATTGCCATACCAGAAAGAGCAGCGTTAATAAAAGTAAATAGAAATTTAGAATTAAAAGGCTTTATTGAAGTGAACTTCAAAGTAAACCTAAAAAATAAAAAGAAAATTAAAAGGTTAGTAATCACAGTAGCTACAGCCGCTCCATAAAGACTAAACTTAGGAATTAGGATTAAATTCAAAATAACATTAACTATTGCTCCAATAAAAACTGCCCAGAAAATCTTTTTCTGATTGTCGGAAACAATTAACACCTGATAGAAACTATTATATAGAAACATAATTCCAACCATTAGGATTAATATCTGAAAAGCGAGGACCGACGGAGCATAGCTTTGATCATAAATAAAATCTATGATTTTTGGAGCCAAAACAATTCCTCCCACTGTTATAGGAAAAGCAAGAAAAATCATTATTTCCATTTGAGAATTCCAGATTTTTTGAATCCTTTCCTTGGATTCTTTAAATGCCCTACTTAAAACTGGATAAAAACTCTGAGAAATTAGAACCATTGGGATTAAGGCAGCACCAGTAATTTTATATACAGCATTATACCATCCAGTTTCGGTAATCTGTCCAAAATATCCCATCATTACTGAATCAATCTGAGTATATATAATAGTTAAAGTCCCGACTAAAGCCAAGGGCCAAGACATTAACAAAATCCTCTTCCAAATAGATTTGTCCCATTCGAGAGATAAACGATAAACCTTAAGGTGAAAGAATGATAAAAAAATGGTTAGACTAACTAAACTGGCTAATAAATAGCCATAACTTAAGTTTTCAACTGAAGGAAATCTCAAAATCACGAAGAACCCGAAAGTAGCTATGCAAATTGCCTGCAAGATTTTCGCCCAAGCTTCATATTCCATTCTTTGATGAGCTCTTAAAAAAGCGTAAAAAATTTCAAAAAAACAATTTAAAAAACTGTAAATAGCTAAAATCCAAATTACTTTTTGAATAAGAGGATCTAAAACAATAAAAAAAGAGCTAATGAAAATTAAAATTAAGGTCCCAAGCCCTAAAAGAATTTTTAATGAAAGAATAGACGAATATTCTTTTTCTTTAGTTTTATCTTGAGAGAATTCTCTAGTGATAATCTGCGGAGAAACAAAGCTAGAGAGAATACTTAATAGATAAATAAAGGCTATAGCAAAAGCAAACTTACCATATTCGGTAGCTCCCAAAATTCGGGCAACATAAATAAACAAAATTAATGTTAAGAATCTGCTTATTCCTTCGGCTACTGCTAACCAAAAAGTGTTTTTAAAGATGGTTTGCTTAACTGTTTGATTCTCGAACAAAAGAGATCTTAACTCTTGATAACTCTTAATTCTCATTTCTCTTTGTGATATAAAATTAAGTCAATAGCTTTGCTATTATAAATTTTCTTTAGAATTTCAGCATTACAGATAAT
>Ga0268278_1002238_pt1 | contig 10318 bp, 17 predicted proteins | sample saktaG_3_FD_190135 | JGI IMG/M metagenome (GOLD analysis project Ga0268278, IMG submission 190135) | Saline water microbial communities from Sakinaw Lake, British Columbia, Canada - sak_2010_1_5_55m | ecosystem: Environmental > Aquatic > Non-marine Saline and Alkaline > Saline ... | reverse complement strand
AAAGAGAGATAAGAAAGGCAGAAGAAAATATCCCTAAACTCATTGACCTGGGTAGTCCCGAAAAGACAGAGCAGGGTTTGGCTGAATTAGTTCTAACCCTGATTGAACTTATAAGAAGACTTATGGAGAAGGAGGCTTTTAGAAGAGTAAAAAGCGGGTCACTTTCTCGTGGCGAAATTCAGAAATTAGGATTGAGTCTTAAAGCGGTAAAGAAGAAGATAAAAGAAATTCAGGCGATATTTGGAATTGAGGACGAAGACTTGAATATAGATTTAGGTCCTTTGGGGAAATTGATGTGATGAAAAAAAATGAAGTGAAGATGAATTGTTCAACATTTCAAAAACAAGAATCTGTAATAAAAAATAGCATAAATAAAGGCGGTAAAAATGGCTGGATCACAAGTAGCAAGTGCGCTTGATACTACCAACTTAGCGGATATTTTGGAGAGGGTATTGGATAAGGGAATTGTAATTGCAGGAGACATCCAGATCAGGATTGCTGATGTTGAGCTTTTGACGATAAAGATAAGACTGTTGGTTGCCTCAGTTGACAAGGCTATGGAGATGGGCATAAACTGGTGGCAAGAGGATTCTTTTCTTTCCTCAAAGGCAAAACAAGCCGAGATAGAAAAAGAAAATGCCGAGATGAGAAAGAGAGTGGAGCTTTTAGAGCAAAAGTCAGAATGAAAAACCAATGAAAGGGAGAAATGAAAATGGAAATAAAAGATATTTCAAAAATAGCAAAAGAGAAATTAGTTGAACTTACAGGATTTACTTCTCCCAATGTGATAGGGATAGACAAGAAAGAGGATGAATGGCACATTACTGTCGAGATAATTGAAAAGCCTTCTGAAGCAGTTAATCTGGAGTTGCTTGGAATCTATGATGTCCAAGTTGATACTTCTGGAAAACTTCTTGGTTATGAGAGGATAATGATGAGAAAACGCGGCGATATTCACAATGCATAGGACTTCTTATCTATCTTCACAAGCAAAAGAAACAGAAATGGACTCAATTATACTTTGTAAAAGTTTTAATAAAAATAATATTAATAAAAAAATAGGAGATCAAAAATGAGAATAATATGTTTATCTTGCGGTCATAAGGTTGATGTTGATAATTCTTATGATGATTATGAAGGACAGATTAAGTGTGTTGTCTGTGGTGCTATACTGAAGATTAAAACCGAAGAAGGAAAAGTAAAATCGGTTGATATTGTAACTCCAGGTAAAAAGCCCTCAGAAAGATATTGATATTTTCCAATATTGCTTAACATCAGATTTGCAGATATGGTAAAATATTCAGATGGAATGATTATTATGGTATTTTCCGGATTGCATTATGATAAGTATGGAGCGTGAAGTTTTAGATGTTCTATCAATGAATGATGGAGAAATTCATTATTACAATATTGCCAATCAATTAAGAATTGGTGATCATTATGCATTTCTGATATGTAAAGGTTTAGAAAGAAGTGGTTATGTTAATTTTGAAACTTTAAAAGGAATATGCAGTCTTACTGATATTGGAAAGAAGAAGATAGATGAAATCTGGAGAATAAGACAAAAGCAGGAAAATGAAAATATTCAAAAAAGGGCAAAAGACAAAATGAATAAAATATTAAATAATAAAAAAATCATAAGTTATTAAATTCCGTTGTTACGCCATTTCGCGGATTATTTAACGGATTTTTAATATGAATATAACAGCAACGGAACTTGAAATATTAAAGATAATGAAGCAAAAGAATGATTTGATATCAATGAAAGAGATTAGTAGTAAAGCAGGATTTGAGATCGGTTATACATATCTGCTCTGTAGATCTTTAGAAAAACAGGGGTGTATCGGTTTCTTTTCGCATTCATCCTGCAGAATTACTGCAAAAGGTAAATATATGATAAAGCAAAAAACTTTACATCTTTAAGGAATTTAGATATTCATCTATTAAATTATGAAAGAAAAATATTGGTTCTGCAAAATAGAGTGTTTTTATACCTCACGAAGTTTTTTGTTCTCCTTCTCCTGGACTTGTCCGGCTTTTGACGGATAGGAGAAGGTTGGTTTACCCCGTGAAATTCAGCTTGCTGAATATTTCACTGGGGGATGAGGTGGATATAATAAAAAAATTAAAAAGGAGAATAAGCTATGTCAGACAAAAAAGAAAAAAAAGATGAAGGATTGGATATTGATTTCGGTTTAGGGAAGCTCAATTTGGGTGGATTGTTCAAAGGAATAGAGAAATTAGTAGATATTGCAGCAGAATTGAAAGAAGCTGGAGGTGAGATCAAAAAGGAAGGTGAGATAGATCTTGGCAATCTCAAAGAAGGAATGAAAGGTGTATTCGGTTTTTCTATTAAATCTGCAGTTGGCGGCAAACCTGTTGTAGAGCCCTTTGGAAATATCAAAAGGACCCCAAAAGGACCTACAATCAATAAAGAGAGAGAACCTATCACAGATATTTTTGATGAAGAGGATGAAGTTATTGTTATGGCAGAAATGCCTGGCATCAATGCAGATGATATAAAACTGGACTTGAAAGAAGATATCCTTGATATTTCTGCTCAGAACGAAGATAGAGAATATCATAAAGAGGTTCTTCTACCAGCCAAAATTCAAGCAGAAACATTACGATCTTCATATAAAAATGGCATCCTTGAAATCAAAATGAAAAAATAGTTCATGAATATTTTGAAAAAAGACTCATTAAAACTGATCCTTTTGGGTGGAAAGGGTGGTGTCGGAAAAACAACCTGTGCCACAAGCACAGCTCTTTATCTCGCAAAAAAGAATAAAACTCTTCTAATCTCAACCGATCCCGCTCATTCCCTTTATGATAGCCTGGATATTCAAACAAAAACTGAAAATGAGATTCATCCGATTTATAGCTTGATATCTGAGGATTTCAAAAAATATGAAGAATTAAAAAATCTGAGTATTTATGAAATTTCTTCTGAAAAATCTCTGAAACAATTTAAACTCGAGTATGAAGATGAAATCAAGAAAATTCTGGATACCTCTTCCTATTTAGATAATGAAGATATTGATTCATTATTTTCCCTGCCTATCCCGAGTATAGATGAAGTAATGGGTTTCAAAATAATAGTTGATTTGATAGAAGAAGCAAAGTTTGATAAATATATCGTTGATACAGCACCAACAGGTCATGCTTTGCGATTGCTTACATTACCACAACTGCTGGATGATTGGATAAAAGTTCTGGCAAAAATGAGATGGAAATATAGGTATATGGTTACAAGTTTTTCCGGCAAATACAAACAGGATGAAGGAGATGATTTTCTTTTGGTTATGAAAAAAACCGTTAAAAGAATTGAATCTATTCTCAAAAATAGTGATCTGTGTGAGTTTGTTGCAGTAACAATTCCGGAATATATGGCAATTATGGAAACGGACCGATTGGTAAAAAGTCTGGGAAAATATGGGATTCAGGTAAAGCATTTAATTATTAATAATGTTTTGGAATCGGAAGATTGTTCATTTTGCAGACAAAGAAAAGAAGCTCAACAAAAATATATCAAACAGATATATGAAAAGTTTGAAAATTTACAAATTACAGAGGTTCCTCTTCAACCAAGAGAAGTAAAAGGTTTAGATGAAATTCATAATTTTAAGAATTTTTTATTCAAATGAAACATATACTCACTTTATGGAGTCGGTAAGTCTCGTACCCGATTCTAATTCGTGTTCATCCATGAACTATGATTTTTCGACCTCACCCCCCAGTGAAATATTCAGCAAGCTGAATTTCACGGGGTAAACCAACTCTCTCCTATTGAGAGAGGGAGATAAAATGGATAATGTTTCGGAAGGAGCATTGATAGATTATGGAAAAAGAGATTAGTACATTAATTTTAAAAGTAAACGAAGCATTATCAAAGGATGTTGGCAGAGCTATAGCCAGGATTGACCCTGAAGATATGAAATCAGCCGGATTGGATGTAGGTGATATTATTCAAGTTGAAGGAAAACGAAAAACACCTGCTAAAATAATGCCCTGTTATGCTGAAGATAGAGGAAAGAAGATTATCCAGATCGATGGTATAACCAGAGAAAATGCTCAAATCGGTTTGGACGAAAAGGTCAAAATTCAAAAAACAGAATATAAATCTGCCGGCAGAATCAGATTGCTTCCGTTAACTGTTTCGGGATTATATCAAAAAACAAAAGATACAAAATATATCGGCTCGCTAATCGAGGGTCTTCCCATTTCTGCAGGAGACAGAGTAAGAGCAACTCTTTTTGGTTCAAGATCGAGTGATTATAAGGTTGTTGATACTTCGCCGGATGGTTTTGTTATTATCAATTCGCAAACTATGATCAGGATGGAAACAAAAAAGACAGGAACAACTTCTCCCACAAAAATATCTTATGAAGATATTGGTGGTCTGGGAAATCAAATCCAGAGAATTCGCGAGATGATAGAATTGCCTTTAAGGTATCCTCAAATATTCGAAAGATTGGGTATTGATCCTCCAAAAGGTGTATTCCTTTACGGACCTCCCGGAACAGGAAAAACTTTAATTGCTCGTGCTGTTGCCAATGAAACCGATGCATATTTCACTCATATTTCTGGTCCGGAGATAATGGGAAAATTTTACGGTGAAAGTGAAGCTCGTTTAAGAAAAGTTTTTGAAGATGCTCAAGCTCATGCACCTGCAATTATTTTCATTGATGAGATCGATTCCATTGCTCCCAAAAGAGAAGAAATGGGCGGAGAAAAACAGGTTGAAAGAAGGGTTGTTGCTCAGCTTCTATCTCTACTGGATGGTTTGGAATCAAGAGGGCATGTGATCGTTATCGGAGCTACAAATATTCCAAATTCTATCGACCCGGCATTAAGAAGACCGGGCAGATTTGATAGAGAAATATCTATACCTATCCCGGATAAAAACGGCAGATTAGAAATTCTTCAAATCCATACAAGAGGAATGCCTCTATCCGATGACGTAAGTATAAATAAATTAGCTGAAATCACACACGGTTTTGTGGGTGCGGATTTAGAAGCTCTGGCCAGAGAATCCGCGATGGTAGCTCTCAGAAAAATTCTTCCTCATATCGATTATGAAATGGCGGATATCCCTTATGATACTTTAATGAAATTACAGATAACAACGGATAACTTTTTTGAAGCAATGAAAGAGGTTGAACCTTCTGCAATCAGAGAGGTTTTTGTGGAAGTGCCGAATGTAAAGTGGGATGATGTAGGCGGTCTTGAAAACATCAAACAGGAACTGAAAGAAGCTGTAGAATGGCCTCTTAAATATTCGGATATTTTCCGGAAAGCAGATACTACTCCTTCTAAAGGTATTTTGCTTTACGGACAGCCGGGCACAGGAAAAACACTTCTGGCAAAAGCTGTTGCTACTGAAAGTGGAGTAAATTTCATTTCTATCAAAGGACCTCAATTAATCAGTAAATATGTGGGTGAATCTGAAAGAGGAGTGAGAGAGATATTCAAAAAGGCAAAACAAGCATCTCCTACTATTCTTTTCATAGATGAAATTGATAGTCTGGTTCCCAAAAGAGGTGCAAGTTCCGATTCACAGGTTACAGAAAGAGTTATCAGCCAGTTCCTCACAGAAATGGATGGTATTGAAGAACTGAAAGGCGTTGTTGTGCTTGCTGCGACAAATAGGATGGATTTGATCGATAAAGCATTATTAAGAAGTGGTAGATTTGACCTTCTATTTGAATTACCTCCCCCAGATGAAAATACAAGAGCAGATATTTTTAGAATCCATACTAAAAATAAACCGCTTAATGATGATATCGATATAGAAAAGCTAGCAACTCAAACTGAAAATATGGTTGGTTCTGATCTTGAATTCATCTGCAGGAAAGCTTCTATGTTTGCAATTAGAGAATATATTGAAAATAAAAACAAAAAAGAGAATGAATTAAAGATTTATAGAGAACATTTTGATAAAGCAATCGAACTTGTTAGAAATAAATTTTAAAAGGAATATTTTATGGAAGAAAAAGGAAAATTATTATACGGAATAATTCCCAGAAAAAATGGTCTAACAGAATTTCCGGAAGTAGATGGAGTGGAGATCTATACAATACCTTATCAGCATATTGCTGCAGTTGTAAGTGATTCTGAAGAAGTTGATATTCAGTATATGTTTAGAGATTCTCTGGCACAATTATTAGTCAATCATCAAAAAATCATTGAAGAAATTATGAATCTTCAATATTCAATTATTCCGTTAAAATTGGGAACTTATGTAGAAAATCAAAGTCAAGTAATTGAAATTTTGAGTAAAGGTTATAATCTTGTAAATGATGTTTTTAATAAGATTACGGATAAAATTGAGATTGATGTTGCAGTGATATGGAATGATTTACAGTCCCAATTGAAAAGGATCGGTGAAGAAAAAGAGATAAAAGAATTTAAAGAAAAGCTTCTGAGTAGTTCAAAGAAAATAACTACCAGCGACCAAATGCAGATTGGAGTTATGGTAAGAAATGCTTTGGATAGCAAAAGAATAAAATATTCTGAAGAGATACATAATGCTTTGAAAACAATTTGTGTCAGTTCTAATATCCATGATGTTATGGACGATAAAATGATTATAAATACAGCATTTTTAGTAAATAATAATCAGAAAAATGATTTTGAAAGTAAAATAGAAGAACTGAATGAAGAATATGAAGAGCAGTTTAATTTCAGATGTGTTGGACCACTTCCTGCTTATAGCTTTTATACGCTTGAAGTAAAAAAGATGGAATTTGATGTTATTGATTGTGCAAGAGAAACATTAAGTTTAAATGAATCTGCTACAAGGGACGAAATAAAAAAGGCATTTCATTCAAAAGCACTAAAATTACATCCGGATAAAAATCAGGATAATATAGAAAACGAGGTTGAGTTTGAAGAATTAAAAGAGGCTTATAATTACATTTGTGATTATTGCCAGGCTGCTGAACAAACCTCTTTTAACGGTAGATATTCATTTAAAGAAGAAGCTGTAGAGAAGAATAAAATACTAGTAACTTTAAAGGAATAAAAAATGGAAAGAGAAGGAAAGTATATTTATTGTATTATCCAATCTTCACAGGACAGGAATTTTGGTCCTATCGGTGTTGGAAACAGGAATGATGAGGTTCTAACAATTGGGTATAACGATTTAAGTATGGTTGCTAGTAATCATCCTCTTACAAAATTTGTCGTTAATAGAGATAATATGATAGCACATGAGAAAGTGATAGAAAAGGTTATGGAAGAATTTAATAGTGTGCTTCCAGTGCGATTTGGAACCATTGCTTCCAATCCTGATGAGATTAGAAATCTCCTTGATGACAGATATAGGGAATTCAAAGATTATTTAAGATATATGGACAACAAGATTGAATTGAGTATTAAAGGTTTATGGAAAAATATGGATTCAATCTTCAATGAAGTGGTAGAAGAAAATATTCAAATTAAGAATTTGAAAGAAAAAATCAGTAGAAGAAAAGAGGGTAAGAATATTAAACCACAGGTAGAAATTGGTAAGATGGTTGAAAAAGCTTTGATAAAGAAAAAAGAAATTGAAGCTGAAAAAATTGTCGATGCCTTTAGAAGAACTGCAATTGAAAATAGACTTAATAAAACAATTGGCGATGAAATGTTCATCAATGCGGCATTCCTGGTTGATAAGGGCAGAGAAAAAGAATTTGATAATATTATGGATGATCTAAGTGAAAAATATAAAGATAGAATAAAGTTTATGTATTCCGGACCTCTACCTGTTTTTAATTTTGTAAATATTACTATATATCCGCAAGAATGGGAAAAATAGATGCATTACACTTTAAATAACTCTTTAAAAAGGAAAGGTTAGTGTCATTATGGAAGAAGGAAAATATATTTACTGTATAATCCAAAATGGAAAGTATATTGATTTCGGTCCAATAGGAATTGGTGACAGAGGAGATAAATTATATACTGTTGGTTATAAAGACATTAGTGCTCTTGTAAGCAATTCTCCAATAAAAAAGTATTCTACTTCAAGAGAAAATTTTATCGCTCACGAAAAAGCTATTGAAAAGGTAATGGAAAATTATGATGTTTTACCGGTGAGATTTTGCACTATTGTAGAAGATGAAGAAAAGATTACGAAAATATTGGAAATGGAATATGATAAATTTAAAGGTTTATTAAATTGGATACGAGGAAAGAAGGAACTTGGAGTTAAAGCAATTTTTGAAAAAGATGTGATTTATAATCATATTGTTGAAAAATATAAAGATATAAAAGCATTAAAAGAAAAACTTAGTTCACTTCCTCCTGAAAAGACTCATCAGCAAAGAATTCAAATTGGCAGAATGGTTGAAATCGCTTTAGAAAAGGAGAAAGAAATATTTAAGAAAAAAATTTTGGATACTTTTTCTCCTCTTGCAGTGGAAGTAAAAGATAATTATACTTATGGTGAAAGAATGATAATCAACTCAGCATTCTTGATTGAAAAAGATATTGAAGATGAGTTTGATAAAATGATGAATGAGCTTGATGATGAATATGGTAATATTATTAAATTTAAGTATGTAGGAACCTTACCTCCATTTAATTTTGTGAATTTAATTATTCAAACAAAGGGGTTTTAATGTTTTTAATAGATAGTATTTTGCTTGCACCGGTAAAAGGTGTAATCTGGCTTGGAAAAAAGATCAATGAAGTTGTTGAAAAAGAAACCTCTGATCAAGGTGTAATCAAAGAAAAACTGATGGAATTACAATTGCAATTTGAATTAGATGAAATTTCTGAAGAGGAATATAATAAAAAGGAAAAGGAACTTTTAGAAAGATTAGATATTATCAGAAGAAATAATGAGGAAAAATGAAATGGATAATGAAGACTTAAATTTGAATTTAGGTCCTTTAGGAGATTTGATGAAAAAAGGAGGAGTAGAAAAATGACTGATAATATCGATACCGATATTAATATCAATTTCGATAGCTTATTGAAATTAGGATTTACAGTTATTGATGCCAGATGTAAAAATTATGAGATAACTAAAGAGACATTCAAATATGTAATTGCCTTTGTTGAACATGATAGAGAGGATTTTTATAAAAATATGCTTAAAGAATATCTTGGAAAAGAGTTCAAGGGTAAAGATATATATGATATGTGGATAAAAATTCTTAAACATAAAATAAAGATTAGCAGAAAATTAGACAGGGATATATCTATTACGGTGGCTGCATTAGATTTAATTGAATCGGAAGAATAGTTTTTCGATAAGTTTCATTATGCTTATAATGGTTGGGTAAACAGAATGAATACTTATACAGATGAAGAATTATCTTTAAGAAATATATTAGCTTTTGGTTAGGAGTGTTTATGTATAAAGAAAAAATATCAATAAATTGCGAAATATTCAAGAAGAAAGAACCGTTAATAAAGCATATTACAAATAGAATTAATAAAGAAAAACATATTCTTGATAAAGCAAAATATGCTGAAGAATTGGAAAAAGAGGTTAAAGAATTATTGGATTGTTCTGATTATGATGAAAATAAATTAGATTGTAAGAATTGTCATATTATAGCAAATCTACGAAAGAAAACAGCAACCCTGATTATTAAAGCCAAAGGTTTAGCATAAAAAATGAGAAACCTGATATATGTTCCGATAATACATTCAAGTGCTGATCTTGGTTCTTTATCAAAGGATGTAAATAAAAAAGGTATTGCTAATTTAGGAAAGGATGTCTGGGAAAAGCACATAAAAACAATCGATGGTTTTTGGGATGCGATTTTACATTATTTTTATTCAATTTTTGAACCGGATATGAAGATGAAAATTTATCAGGATGGTATGGTGGCTGATGGTGAAGTTGGTATGAAAATTGTTGAACAGGGAATTAAATCCGGAAGTAAAAATTATGAATTAATTTCAATGCTCATTAAAAAAGGTGGTGTTTTAGTAAAGACAGAAGATTTCCACCTGGTTAAGAAGGAATTGGATAATTTTATATCATTAACAAAAGCTAAATCAGTTCTGCAAAAACTAATGGCATTGATAAAATATAATTTAATAAAAAACATACTCTTAAATCAAAGAGATAAACTCATAGCAAAAAGAATTGATGATACTTTGGAAACAGACGAAATAGGGATCATTTTTATAGGAGCATTTCATAAAATCAAAAAGAAATTACCCAAAGATATTCAAGTAATTGAATTAAAAGAAATTTCAAAAGTAAGAGAATATCAAAAACTTCTTCCATTTTATCATAAATATAAGGATAAATTTGAGGAATTAGCTCAATATCTCGTTAAGAAATAAAATGATATCTATAATAATATTTGGC
>Ga0268278_1002234_pt1 | contig 10334 bp, 10 predicted proteins | sample saktaG_3_FD_190135 | JGI IMG/M metagenome (GOLD analysis project Ga0268278, IMG submission 190135) | Saline water microbial communities from Sakinaw Lake, British Columbia, Canada - sak_2010_1_5_55m | ecosystem: Environmental > Aquatic > Non-marine Saline and Alkaline > Saline ... | reverse complement strand
GTTTATCGCTGAAGAAGTGAGATTTGTTTCGGAAAGGTTGTTCGGGTAATCTCCGTTAAGATTATATCCCATCACATTATCGTCCGTATAACCCGTAGTTGGATCGGGTCCTCCATATTGTCCACCGCCACCTGTCGGCTGCCCGAATGCCCATTGCCCTTGATTGTTCCAGTTAGGATTAGCATCCATATACCAGCTATGTCGGAGGGTAGGTTCACCCACAGCCAGCTTTACCTCAAGTGTCGTGTCGCCATAATGATTTGATACATTTGTAAAATAAATTGATGAAGAATGAAGTCCATCCTGTAAAATATTTGCATTATTATTTATCTGCACGGTCACTTCTGCAGTATCACCTGCTGCGATAAAGCAGAATACATCACCTGAAAGGGTTATCCAATCACAGGAAAGATCGTATGATGCTTCAAAAGAGATAGTTGAAGCTTCATTATTTATAATGAAATAAGTCATTTCAGAAGGAGAAAATGGACCTCCGGCTGGTCCCGATGAGTTGAAAGATTCTTCAGGATGGATGCAGATACCTCTTTCTTTTGTCAGCGCTTTTATGCAGAAATTTGCACTTTCATCCCAGGTTGGATTTGAAAAATTATAATCAAACAGATCGAGCCATCCAAAACCATTATTATAGTAGCTTTCACCCGGATTGGCTGAAGATTCGACAATCGTTCTGTAATTCGCTCCAAGGAGTACAGGTATATCGGAAGTCCTATCAAATGCAAGTCCTCCATCCGAAAGCTCCAGATACACATAAAAATCATTTCCAACGTTGAGTGTGACCGGAGTATCCAGAGTGATGGTATGAAGTCCGGTATATTCGATAAAACCTGTCTGTGAACTGAGTTCATTTTGCAGAATTCCACCCAGGAAATCATCGTATATTTTAACTGTATAATCAACATTTTCTGTTGCGGTATAGAAAGAGACTGCCTGCAATATTTCATCATCCTCAGCAACGAATTTATTGAATGCTTTATTATATTGGGTAAGTGTATCCCGCCAGCCGTGATAATCATGATAATAGATCTTGCTGTAGGGCTGAAGCACAGCATTATACAAGGAAACTGCACCCATTTCAGGATTCTGTCCGCAGTGCTTATCATAATAGGATATCCAGAAGTAACCGCTCAATCCCCAACTCTCACCCCAGCTATTCTTTATCAGCCATGCGCCCGGGAGAGGAGCTTGTGTGACCTTGTTGTCGTCCCATCCCACAATTGCAACTGCGTGGTTTGGATCAAGAGTAGAAGTAGGAGGTTGATAATGGATATAGCTGCTGATGAATTGTGAGTCATAGCACAAGCAGGTACCCATCACACCATGTTCCATAACTTTGTTTTTGATAGTATTTATATTACTGAGGTCAGTTCCTGCAACATACCATTCGATGTCATTCACATAATAAAAATGATAGCTTGGCTCGGATCGTGCCGGTGCTGTGTTATAGGATTGTCCATCAATATCACGAACTGCACCTTCTCCCCGCGAGAGGTATGCGGCAGTCACGCGGTAATCGCCACCCTGATGCACTTCCAATCCGCTACCTGAAGGGGGTGTGAGGTCATCATTATTAAATTGGTTGAATCCGTTCCACCAGTCGAGATGATATTCCGCAAGGTTCGGTTCACCGATCTCTCCATTTGCGATCCAGACTCCGGTCATCATAAGATTGCCTTCGATCGAAGCCATTGCGCCATGGGTCCAGCATGTACCGCCTGTCTGGTTTTTAACTGAGGTAACGTAGTTCTGTCCACCCACGTTACGCAGGTCATATGTGGCAGGAGGATCTGCCTGTAAAAATTGAAATATGAATAACACTAATACGATCAATAATAATTTTTTCATTCTGCTCCTAAAATTCTACATGTATTCCATTGTGCCTTTGACGAAATGTATGTCAAGTGCAATGATCGAGGCACCTCCGTGCTTGTCAAGGTCGCCGAGGAGATCTTCAACACCTCGAATGATTGTGTGCAGCTCGGATTCGCCAATGATCGCAAAAATCGTCTTACTGTAATTTTTATTTTCTCCGAGGAAGTTTATAAAATCCGCAAAAAGCGGTACTTTTGTGAGGATCCCGCCCATACCTTGAGAATCGATAACAGTCGAACCCTTCACGCCGAGTTCAAGAAAAAGTTCCATGATATCTTCAAGATATTTCTGTTCATACAGGATGATCATGAGGAGTTTTTTCTTTTCCTGGGGAAGCTCTTTTTTTGCTTCTTCACCATTGCTCATTGCAATAGTCTCGTAAATAGATTCTCCTGATCTTGAAGCGATAAGTTCATTCTTTATATCCTCATCCCGAAGCGTCCGGGATATCGCAGAAAGTAATTTCAGATGTTCGTTTGGTGAGTTTGATGGTCCAAGCAGCACAAAAAAGATATGCACTTTTCTGTTATCGATAGCATCGAACTGCACACCCTTTTGGGAGATTGCAAGAGCGAGTACGAAATCATTAAGTCCGTCTATTTTCGCATGAGGGATAGCTATTCCGCCACCAAGACCCGTACTGCCGAGTTTCTCTCTCTCTTTCAACGCAGAATATATTTTTGATGATTCAATATCTTTAATTTTAGGACACTTTTTTAGAAGTTGCACAAGCTCATGAAGTGCTTCATCCTTTTTCTTTGCCTGGAAAGAAGCAGAGCAACTTTCTTTGCATAGTTTTTCTAAAAGTAACATAATATTACCTCAAATCAAGGTTTTATACCTGTGCCTTTTATGATTGCCCATTTAGAAAGCACAGGTCCGATGAGTTCATTTATAAAGACAGAAAAAATGACAATATTTACCATATTGATCGCCAGGAGCTGCATTTCGGAAGTGGCATTTGCAATAATGGGTGATGCTTGTATCATGAGCACAAGTCCGATCGCAACACCTGCTTGAGGGAACATGCAAATTCCAAGATATTTCTTTGTCGGCTGATCAGAATGAGATGAAAGTGCGCCAAGATACACCCCGAAATATTTTCCGATCATGCGGGCTATGACGAAGATCACTCCGAGAATAAGAATGCCGGGTTGAGTGAAAATTCCAAGCTGCAGTTCAGTTCCTGCAATCGCGAAAAACAGCGCATAAATAGGCGGAGTTAAGCCTTCGAGGATCCGTGAAATTCTTTGATTTTTAGGTGATAGATTTACTAATGTTGCACCAATAACAATATTCGTGATAAGTGGCGATATATGAAGCGGATGCGCAAGACTGATCACGATAAAGATCATGCCGAGGGCTATGATCATGATCTCGCTTTTATTTTGTTTTTTGTGCGTGGCTTTATGGAGAATGTACCCAACGACTATTCCGATTATGATAGAAAGAAAAATCTCGCCGAGAGCAGTAAATATCATTATCATAGGATTATTCTTTATGCCGCTAATATTCGGCAATGTGAGTCCTACAAAAGCAAAAACCAAGCCGAAAAGAACTACAGATCCTGCGTCATCAAGAGCTACCAGTCCATAGAGATAATCAATGAATTTACCACGCGCACGCAGCGATTGCACAATAGCAACAGTGGCAGCAGGAGCAGTTGCAGTGGCGATTGCTCCTAGAAGAAGAGAGAATTCATATTTAAAACCAATAAGTATCAATGAGCCGGAAACAAGCACAAAAGTCAGCCCTATCTGAAAAAAGGTGAGAATGAGTACTTCTTTGCCGATAGATTTCAGTTTTGATCTGGAGAACTCTCCACCAATAGCAAGAGCAATAAGTCCAAGAGCAATTTCTGTAATAGGGCGAAGCGCATGAACCATTTTGAGTTCGATAACATTGCCGATCGATTCTCCAAGAAGAATACCCGCAATGATGTAGCCAGTGACAACCGGGAGTTTTAGCCTGTCAGCAAGTTTTCCAAGAAGGTATCCGATAATAAGCACAACACCAATTGCAAAAAGGATGTGGTGGCTTACAAGGGTGCGTAACGCGGTCATGCAAAATTCTATAGAGGTAACTGACCAATTAAAAGCAGATGGCATCGAACATCCTTATCGAAATAGATTTTTGTTAGTTTGCGGATAAGGTGTCAAATTGGTCAATATCTTTATTTGATTGACCCATTCTTCGCATTAATGAGGAAAAATTGACAATGAATACCAACCTAAAATAAACAAGCACATTCGATGAAAGCACATAGTGATGAATACTGGATGAGATTAGCGCTTGAAGAAGCTGAGAAGGCATTTCAAGAGGATGAAGTACCAGTTGGTGCAGTGATCATTCAAGATGAAAAAATTGTAGCAAGTGCTCATAATTCAACTGAATCAAGCAAAGATGGGCTGGCGCATGCCGAGAAATGTGCAATCGAGCTCGCTCAAAAAAAGATTGGTAAGTGGCTTTCTGGCTGTACGTTGTATGTCACCTTGGAACCTTGTTCCATGTGTGCCGGAGCCATAATTCTTTCACGTATCGATAAAGCTGTATTTGGTGCTTTTGACGAAAAGAATGGTGCGTGCGGCTCATTGTATAATATCCTTTATGATAGACGCCTGAATCATAATCCGGAGTTAAAGAGCGGTGTCATGGCTCGTGAATGCGGCGAAATTTTAAAAGAATTTTTTCAGAAGAAGAGAACGAACATAAACGGAGAGGTGTCCGAGCTGGCTTAAGGAGCACGCTTGGAAAGCGTGTGTAGGCCACAAGCTTACCGCGGGTTCGAATCCCGCCCTCTCCGCCATTTTTTTTCAGGAGAGATGCCGGAGCGGTTGAACGGGACGGTCTCGAAAATCGTTGTCCGTCTTTTGGCGGACCGTGGGTTCGAATCCCACTCTCTCCGCCATTTATATATTTTAAATAGAATTTTTTATTTTCAAAATTCTTGACCATATTAATTTACGATTTTCTCCTGTCTCAATAAGAAAATAACTTACTCGTTAAGTTATAAAAGTTCAAAATATTTAAAATTGAAAGTAGATTTATTTTCATCTATTCTTCATGATAAGTATGCGAACAAGAAAAAATAGGAGAATAGAAAGAATGGAAGGTAAAAAACTCTATGTGGGTAATCTTGATTATTCAGTCACAAAAGACGATCTCTCAGAATTATTTGCTGAGTTCGGTGAAGTGGTTGAGGTTACTATCATTGACGGAAAAGGTTTTGGATTTGTAGAAATGTCAGAGCCTGCTGAAGCTGAAAATGCGATGAGTGACTTGAATGGAAAAGATCTTAAAGGTCGTTCCCTGAAGGTCGATGAAGCTCGTCCGAAAAGAGATAATCGAAGTAACTTTCGAAGATAGAGAATCAAGTATTGTCACGCAAGAATGGCATGATACGCATATGTGTTCATGCCATTCTTTTTATTGGAAATTCTTTGACGATTTATTGACAGGAATTTATGATTTTACGCTTCTCACTCAAAATAATTCTGGTTTAAATAATAGATATGTCACACAATAAAAATGAAATTAGTGAATTGTTTGGAGAATTAAGACTCATTGAGGACAGTAATTGGTATGCCGTGTACACGAGACCACGTCATGAAAAGAAGGTAGCAAAAAGCTGCATTGATTACAATATTTCCTATTATTTGCCGTTGCAGGAGAGTGTGAGGTATTATCATAACCGAGTGATCACATTTAAAAAGCCGCTGTTCTCAAGCTATATTTTTTGCAACTGCTCGTATGATCAAAAAATCCAATTATATCGTACAGGATTGCTCTGTGCATTCATTGAAGCACCTGACCAGGAACAAGTTCTTCGAGAACTTAAACAGATACATGAAGCGCAAAATGATGGAGCAAAATTGGTACCGCACAAATTTCTTACACGTGGGAGAAGAGTGAAAATTGTTCGGGGACCTTTTAAAAACTATGAAGGAAAGATCGCATATAAAAAAGGGTCATATAAATTAATACTAAATATTGACTTGATAAAGCAAGCGGTAGCAATCGAGGTCAATGCAAAAGATATCGCTTTACTCGATGAAGAGTGAATGAAATCAGAAAGGAAATAATTCAATGATGGAAAAACCAAGAGTAGCAGTTATAGGAGCGGGATCATGGGGTTTCAACCATGTAAGAACATTTAATAATTTACATACTTGTAAGCTTATAGGCGTCAGCGACCTCAACGACAAAAATTTAAAAAGGGTAAAGGACCAATTCCCGGAGTTAAAAACATCGAAGGAATACTCTGATTTTACACGAAGTTCTGACATTGATGCCATAATTGTTCCTTCCAGTGCAGAAACTCACTACGAAATAGCCAAAGATGCATTACAACACGGCAAGCATTGTTTAGTTGAAAAACCAATTACATTAGATATCGATGAGGCGCAGGAATTAGTTGATATTGCTCGGGAGAAGAATCTTGTTTTAATGGTTGGGCACCTGCTTCTTTACCATGGCGCTGTTGATTTCTTAAAGAAGCTTGTTGATGAGAAGAAGATTGGTGATATGCTGTATCTGTATTCTCAACGAGTTAACTTAGGAAAGGTCAGATCAAATGAAAATGCTTTATGGAGTTTTGCACCTCACGATATTTCGATCATGCTCTACCTTATTGATTCAAAGCCAATAAGAGTGTCTGCAACAGGACAGAGCTTCTTACAGAAAAAGAAAAATATTCACGATGTTGTGTTTTTTACGATATATTTTAAAAATGGCACTATAGCGACAGGTCAGGTAAGCTGGCTCGATCCGCATAAAATTCGTAAATTCACTATAGTTGGTAGTGAAAAGATGGTTACTTTTGACGATATGGAAGTACGTGAAAAGATTAGAATATATGATAAAGGTGTCCAAGGATGGGATGTATCCTATGATTCTTATGCAGAATCCATGTCTATTCATGATGGCGATATCTCGATCCCCAAAGTAGTCCTTACAGAACCACTTAAAAGAGAAGACGGTCATTTTATCGAATGTATCGTGGATAAGAAAAAACCCCTCACCGATGGTCAAAGCGGTCTCGATGTATTGAAAATTCTTGTCGCTGCCCAGAAATCATTAGATAATTTTGGAAAACCCGAAGATATATCATAAGGAGACTAATGAAAGAATTCATCTCAGAAAAAGCACAAATAGGAAAAGATGTGAAGATTGGATTGAATGTTATTATTGAAGATGATGTAATAATCGGAGACAATTGCTTTATCGGACACAATGTTATAATCCATGAAGGTTCAAAAATTGGTAGTGGAGTAAGAATTGATGATGCGACTATTATTGGTAAAGAACCGCTCTTTTCACCAAGAAGTATTTTCAAGCCCAAAAAATTTGAACCAGCAAAGATCGGTGATGATTGTCTTATCGGAGCAAATGTTGTGATTTACGTTGGGTCTGCCATAGGTAATAAGAATCTTATTGCAGATTCTTCTACGATCAGAGAAAATGTGACGATCGGTGATGTAAATATAATCGGAAGAAATGTCACGATTGAAAATTTTGTGACCATCGGCAGCAGATGCAAATTTGAGACGAATGTATATATAACAGCATATTCTGAAGTGGGTGATTACTGTTTTGTGGCACCATGTGTGGCAACCAGCAATGATAATTATATGGCACGTGATAAAGAACGTTACAAGCATTTTAAGGGTGTTACTTTAAGAACCGGTGCCCGGATCGGAGTCAATGCCACTATACTTCCCGGCAAGATAATTGAAGAGGATGGTATGGTCGCAGCCGGCTCTGTAGTCTCAAAAGATGTTCCCAAAGAAAAAGTAGTACTTGGACATCCAGCAAAAGTGCTGCGAGATGTAGATGAAAAACAACTTTTAAAAAATAATCTTGATAAATAATATGATAACCACTAAAAACACGAAAAGCACAAAAAGTATAAAAAGTATATAAATATTTTTATTGTACAATTTTACTTTTTCATTTCGTGACTTTCGTGGTTAAGAATAAAAAGGAGAAATGAATGAAAGTCCCAATGCTCGACTTAAATGCTCAATATGAGCCGATGAAAGATAATATACTACAGGCAATGAAGGATGTATTTGATTCCAAAAAGTTTATTAATGGTCCTCAGATAAAAGAACTGGAAGAAAAACTCGCAGAGTATTGTCACTGCAAACATGCAATTGGTGTGACATCAGGAACAGATGCGCTTCTTATTTCACTTATGGCATTTGATATTGGAGAAGGAGATGAAGTAATTACAACTCCGTTTACTTTCTTTGCTACTGCCGGCTCCATTTTTCGGGTAGGTGCAAAACCTATTTTTGTGGATATTGATCCCAAAACTTATAATATCGATCCTGATCTCATTGAAGAAAAAATAACTAAAAATACTAAAGCGATCATGCCAGTTCATATATTTGGGCAGTGCGCAGAAATGGATAAGATCAATGAGATTGCAAAGAAGCATGGTCTTTTTGTTATCGAAGACGCTGCACAAGCTATTGGATCTGAGTATAAAGAAAAACGTGCCGGTTCTCTCGGAGATGTAGGTTGTTTCTCATTTTTTCCCAGTAAGAATCTTGGTTGCTGCGGAGATGGCGGACTCGTTACAACAAATAATGATGAACTCGCAGAAAAGATCAGAATATTACGACAACATGGAAGCAAACCGAAGTATTATCATAAAATAATCGGTGGAAATTTTCGAATAGACACCATACAGGCAGCAGTACTTCTTGAGAAATTTCCATATCTGGAGGAATGGCATAAGGGTCGTCAGAAAAATGCAGATTATTATAATGAACATTTAAAAGATGTGGTCATTACACCCTTTGTAGAATTATATAACAAAATGATCTATAATCAATATACAATCAGTACTCCCAAGAGAGATGAATTGCAGGTTGCACTCAATGACGCGAATATAGGGAATGCAATCTACTATCCTGTTCCACTCCATCTTCAAGAGTGTTTTGCATATCTTGGATATAAAGCGGGAGACCTTCCAGAATCAGAAAAAGCTGCACAAGAAGTATTATCAATTCCGATTTATCCTGAATTAACTTTTGAACAGAAGGATTATGTGATTCAGAGTATAAAGAATTCTATAAAATAATTAAATTTTTGATTTTATTTTATTTTTTGTTGACAAAGAAATATATCTGAATCCAATATCAGAAAAATAATTTATATAAAGAAAAAAAATGAAAAAGAACGCATATGTAATAATAGTATTAATTTTCGCTTTTAGTATGTTTCTTTCTTCCACAGTCTTTGCTTTTGACTCCTATATTGAACCAACCTCAGAAAAAGATGAATTATATTGGGATAGCATCATGTCTTTCTTTGATGAGTATTTGATAATTACCTTTGAAAACCCAGAAAATCCTGAGGATCCTGGTGATAATATTGGTCCCAAAAATGAAGAATCTGAACTAAATCGAAGAGGTCATCGTATTCGTATACCTGCAGCAGAAAGAAAAGATAAGAAATTTATTGAGAACGATAATTAATTCTAAAAAGTAAAAAATTTACATAAAAAAGCATAGAGAGTTTTAGAGATGCGCCGTATTATTATCTCTTTAGCACAACAAAGTATCTCTGTGAAAAACTACATTTAAGGGAATATAAATCCAATAAAACCTACATCTGTTTTTATATGTTGAACTTAATGTTTCTTTTCTATAAAATTATTTACAAATAATTACCTGATACCTTATTTTGCAGACATGAAAAATATAGAATACAAAATCAAAGACAAGAATTTATCTGGGTTTGGCAGGAAAGAGATTGAGTTAGCAGAGATTGAGATGCCCGGTTTGATGACTTTAAGAGAGAAATATGCCAAGGAAAAGCCTTTACAAGGAGCTCGAATTACCGGCAGTCTTCATATGACTATCCAGACAGCGGTTTTGATAGAGACGCTTGTTGCACTGGGAGCGAGAGTGAGGTGGGCTTCATGCAATATATTTTCCACACAGGATCATGCGGCGGCTGCGATCGCAGAAGATGGGATTCCGGTATTTGCTTGGAAAGGTGAAACCCTTGAGGAATACTGGTGGTGCACAAAACAAGCTCTTTTGTTCGGTGACCAAGAAGGACCTGATCTTATTGTCGATGATGGCGGAGATGCCACTTTATTTGTTCATGAAGGCGTAAGATTAGAAAATGAATACAATAAAACCGGTACAATTCCTAAGCCAGATACATCAAGTAGAGAACTTGGTATTCTTCATAAGACCATATTGGAAGATATCGTTAAATTTCCTGACCGCTGGCATAAGATCGCAAATAATATTAAAGGTGTAAGCGAAGAAACCACTACGGGTGTTCACCGGCTTTACCAAATGATGAAAGACAAAACATTACTGTTTCCCGCGATAAATGTCAATGACTCAGTAACGAAATCAAAATTTGATAATCTCTACGGTTGCAGGGAATCACTTGCAGATGGTATAAAGAGAGGTACC
>Ga0268278_1002229_pt1 | contig 10348 bp, 7 predicted proteins | sample saktaG_3_FD_190135 | JGI IMG/M metagenome (GOLD analysis project Ga0268278, IMG submission 190135) | Saline water microbial communities from Sakinaw Lake, British Columbia, Canada - sak_2010_1_5_55m | ecosystem: Environmental > Aquatic > Non-marine Saline and Alkaline > Saline ... | reverse complement strand
AATAAACACATTCTGCCCCAATTATCAAAAACAAAAAAATATTTTCGAAAAGCTTTGGAATTATGCAAAAAATATGAAATAAATTATTCTATTACAACTTGCGGAACTATTCCTCTTTGTTTCTTGAAAGGATATGAAAAACTTTTAATTAAACAGCAGGAATTAGATCAGCCTGATAAAGTTGGTTTAATTGATTCAAAGCAAGATGCTGGATATCAGTTGGCTACCAGGAAATTTCATAATAAGACCAAGATTAAAATACCGGAATGTAATAATTGTATTTATAATAATAAATGTGGAGGGATTTGGCGTGATTATGTGGAGATGTATGGAACAGGAGAGCTAGAACCTGTTATTGATAAAGCTAATAAAAAAAACAAACAGCCAAATGTTCTTTTGTTGTTGACTGGATTTTCTTGTAATAATAATTGTATTTTTTGTTCTAATGTAGCTAGTCGTGATTTTAACAGTTCTAAACAAGAGATTTTTGAAAAAATAGAAAATGGTTATCAGCAAGGTTTTGGTGTTTTAGAATTTATTGGCGGCGAAGTTACTATTAGGCCTGATTTTTTAGAACTAATTAAATATGCCAAAAAAGTTGGTTTTAATGATGTTAGATTAACTACTAACGGAAGGTTATTTTCTTATCCGGAGTTTACTGAAAAAGCATGGAAAGCTGGCTTAAGAGTAATCGTGGTTTCGCTTTATGGTCATAATAAAAAACTTCATGATGGCGCAACTAGAACGAGTGGATCTTTTGATCAATGTCTTGAGGGTATAAAAAATATTAATAATTTAACTGATATTTATTTAGTAATAAATACTGTTGTTTCTAAAATTAATTATAAATATTTGCCTGAGATAGGTAATTTTGTTTCTAAATTAAAAGCTAAAGAATGGCATCCTTTGGAATTATTGCCAGATGGCCGAGGTGCAGAAAAATATAATATTCTAAGCGTAGCATATAAAGAGCTTGCTCCTTATATTAATAAAGCGGCTGCTTTGGCTGGGAATAAGATACCACAAATTGATTTTTTTGATTTCCCTTTTTGTATATTTGATAAAAAATATTTAAATAAATCTGAGATAAACTTTATTACTCCTCAAATTAGACTGGATGATATAGAAATGCAAGGCCATGATAAGTCTTCTAGAGTAAAAAAAATTAAAGAAGAAGGACAGATAGTTTATCAAGATAAATATAAAATTAAACCAAAATTTTGCAAAAAATGCATTTATTATAGTCAGTGTGGCGGATTAGCTAAACCATATTATGAAAAGTATCAAGATAAAGAAATTATGGCATTAGCCCAAAAAAGTAATTTAATCTCAAATTAGAAAAATATGAGTTTGCCTAAATTAAAAGAACATTATTATACTGTTGGTAATAGTCCTTTTACATATGTTGGCCATCGTTGTAATAATCGTTGCATTTTTTGTTTTGAAGCCGATAGGCATTTTAATTATAAATCTACAGATCAGATTAAAGAAGAGATAAGAATCATCAAAAAAAAATTTAATTACATAAATTTTATGGGCCAAGAGCCTACATTAAGGAAAGATATTGTTGAATTAATAAATTATGCTAATCAATTGAAATTTGATCAAATAGGTATTACGACAAATGGCCGCATGTTTACTTATCTTGATTTTACCAGAAAAATGTTTAAAAGCGGATTAAGTCAGGTTGTGCTAACAGTTGCCGGATGCGATAAAAATATTCATGATCTTCAGACTCTTTCTAAAGGAAGCTTTGATGATGCTTTAAAGGGTCTTAAAAATATTTTGATTGTTAAAAAACCAGAAGATAGTTTAATAGTGAATATTATGATTACTCAATTAAATTATTTTAAATTGCCCGAAATGATTCGTTTTTATACAGATTTAGGGATTCAAGAAATTAATATAGGTCATGTTTTGCCATTAAATAGGAGAATTAAAAAATCAAAAAAAATAGTTGCTCAAATGAAAAAAGTTGTTCCTTATTTAATTAAAATTCAGGAGGATTATAATAAAAAGGCAAAATTTCTTTTTATTGAATACCCCGCTTGTATTTTTCCTATAAAATTTAGACATCTGGCGTTTCCTTGTTTAGAGGAGAATCCTCAAAAAATTAGAATTAATATATGCAAGAAATGTAATTATGCTGATAAATGTACTGGTATAGATAAGGATTATATTAAATTATATGGTCAAGAAGAATTTAAATTATGAACCAAGATCAAAAAAATAAAATAATTGAAGAAATAACAAAAATATTTAGCGGGCAGTTATCAGTTTTAGAATTAATTGGCGTTGTTTATGGGATTAAACCAACAATGGCTGAAATGATTAATTTTAATAAATTTGATAAAGCTCTTATAAAAAAGTTAAATAAAATTAATTATTTGTGTAAAAAATTATCGCTTCATTTTGTTGTTTCTACAAAAAAATTTATCATTAATAGTCCTTTGGGTATTTTTGAAATGGTTGATTTTGATGACCCTAGAAAAGGAAAAATTGCCGTAGGAATTTCCAAAAGCAAAGAAGATGCTTTAGAAGGAGTAAATTTATATTATAAGAAAACTTTAACTGATAAGGGTAATCGGGATTTTGGCAGAATTATGGGATATCCTGAATGCTGTTTAGATTTTGGAGATTATCTTTGTGAGAACAGTAAAGGAGATAAAGATTATGATCCAAATAATTTCGGATTTGCTAATCCTGCCGTGGAATCTTTAAAAAGATCTAAGAATTTTGCTTGGCAATGTAATGTTTTTACTGAATCGCCCCTTTCTTATTATCCTTGTAGTTTAGATTGTCAAAAATCAATTGATTATGTTAACAAACTTGTCAAAATCTTAAAAAAGGTGAATGAACATCATTATAAATTTTTAATAAACTATTTAAAAAAGCCGGTTTCATTATATTGGACTTGCGCGGATAGAATTTTACTTTATGGTGACTTTAAGGGTGATTTTGAAAAAGCTGAATTAAAATATGATCGACTAGAATCAAGATTAGATTCAATTGAATTTTATCAACAAAACGATATGAAGCTAATTAAGGAATTAAATAGAGTCAAAGGTTTCATAGAAAAAGGAAATAAAATTATTATGAGACCAAATTATTTTGAAATATTTAAAAATAATAAAAAATTATTTAAATTTAAAAAAGAGAACAAATATATACCCATTCTTGTTAAACCAAATAAATGAATAATAAAATAAAAAAAACCGTTATTATTATTGGTTATGCATGTAATAATCGTTGCCGATTTTGCATTGATAAAAATAAAAGAAAATTGCATAATAAAACTACTAAAGAGATTAAGCAAGAAATGATTGAAGCGAAAAATAGAGGAACTACTTATATAGAATTTATTGGCGGAGAGACAACAATAAGACAAGATGCTGTTGAATTAATAAGATTTGCTAAAGAATTGGAATTTAAAACTATCAATATAGCTACTAATGGTCGAATGTTTTCTTATTTAGAATATGCTAAAAAAATTGTTAAGGCTGGCTTAACTGATATAATCTTTTCTATTCATGGCCATAACTCTAAAATTCATGATTATTTAACTCAGTCAAAAGGTAGTTTTAATCAATTATTAAAAGGATTAAATAATTTTAAAAAACTGGGCTTTAAAAAAATTGGCTCTAACACGACTATCGTTAAGGATAATTATAAATATTTGCCTGAGATAGGCAAATTTATTTTTGATCAAGGAATAAGGAATTCAGAATTTATTTTTGTTGATCCTAATTATGGAGCGGCTTATGATAATTTTAACGAAATAGTTCCAAAAATTTCTAAAATTTCTCCTTATGTTAGAAAATGCTTAGATATAGGTAAAAGAAATAAGATACCTCATTGGCATATTAGATATGTTCCCTTATGTCATTTTCAAAATTATCTCGATCAAATAAGTGAATTACAAGAAGTAAACACTTTTAAAACAGAGCATTTAGCGCCTGATTTTAAAAATTTTGATGTTGAGAATTCAAGAAAATCAATTGGCCGGGAAAGAACTAAAAGATGTGAGGGATGTAAATTATTTGATTTGTGCGAAGGGATTTGGAAAGAATATCTTAAACATTATGGAGATAAAGAGCTTAATCCTGTGTTGAAATAATTATGGATATTTGTTTTTGGGACAGATGTAATAATAATTGTTTAATGTGTACTAATCCCGATAGGCCTTGGCCAGCTTGGGACGGCAGTTTTGATTATGGTTACAAAAGCTTAATTAAAAGAATTAAAAAATCGGAGAAAGAGATCAAAACATATGATTCAATATATTTAAGCGGAGGAGAGCCAACTTTGCATCCCGAATTTTTAAAGGTTCTAAAATTTATTAGCGAACATTTTCCTGAACAAAGGATAAAATTATTAACTAATGGGAGGAGATTTTTGTATCGTGATTTTACTCAAGAAGTATTAAGTATAACAAATAATATAGATATAGAATTGTCTATTTATGGGCCGAATGAAAAAATTCATGAAACAATTACTCGAGCTTCAGGCAGTTTTGAACAAACTATTCAAGGATTGGAAAATTTGCTTAATTGTAAAAAAGAAGGGCAGTTAATAAATGTTAGATTTGTAATTACTAAACTCTCTTATAAATATCTGGAAGAATTTTTAAAAATGATGAAAGAAAGATTTGTTTTAACTGACAGAATTATGCTTATTTTTTGGGAAATTGAAAATCAAGCCGTCAAGAATATAAAATTGGTAAAAGTAACTTATAATCAGGTCTTTCCATATTTAGAAAAAACTAATATTTTGTTGAAATATTTTAAAGAAATTAGATTATATCATTTTCCTTTATGCTCTATTTCAGAAAAATTTTGGCCTTATGTTTGGCGCACTTTGCCCGAGGACGGAGTAATATTTAATAATTCTTGCAATCAGTGCCGATATAAGAAATATTGTTTAGGAATTCCTAAAGAATATTCAGAGCATATAGGAATTAATGAATTCAAACCAATTAAGAAAAATTTTCAAATTAAGGAAACAAAAGATATTTATCATCCTATTTTAACAATAAATAAAAAATAATGGCTTTTTTAAATATTTTATTTCTACCAATGCTTTTTTTAATAGGCATAATTACAATTTATGATGATTTTAAATGTGGCAAGGTAAGGAATAAATGGATTATTTTTGGAGCTTGCTGGGGTATAGGGATCATTTTATTTTTCTTAATCTGGTATTTTATTGCTTCGCCGGTCACTAATTTTTATTATTTTAATATATTGAATTATCCGCCTGATTATGAGGTTATCGTCTTCACTGTTTCGCTTTCTTATTTATTAAAATGTATTCTTAATATGACTATTGCTTTGATAATCAGTTTTTTAATGTGGAAGTTTGATGTCTGGGCGGCTGGAGACGCTAAGCTTTTCGTTGTTTATTCTATTCTTTTACCAATGACATTTTACTGGAAGTCATTTTTTTCTTTTTTCCCCTCATTTGTTTTAATGATTAATATTTTTATTCCCATATTTATATATTTGCTGATTGGTTCTGTTTTGTATTATTTAAAATTTATTTATCTGCGTATAAAAAATAAATCACAAGATAATTTTTTAGAAAAAAAACAAGAAAGCAAAACTGATAAAAGAAAAAAAATATTAGAAATTATAAAAAATATGCTAATAATGATAATTGCTTTCGTTGGTCTTTTTTTGATTATTAAATTATTTCAAAATCCAATTGAAAAATATACATCTGTTAATATTTTTTCCATACAGGTTCTTATATTCGCTGTTGTCATAATCTTTTCTAATTCAGTTATAAAATTTCTTATGAAGCCGACTGTTTTCAAAATTGTCATTGCTCTAGTTGCTATTCTTGTTTGTTATGGATTAATTTATTCTTATGATTCAACTTTAGAAACTATTTATAGAACCTTGATTATGATGACTATTTTTATAATCATCTTAACTATATTTAGAAGAATGATTGATTTTCATGTTCTTAAAACTGATGTTAGAGAAGTAAAAATAGAAGATATTAAGCCAAGAATGAGCTTAGTTGAGGGCATCATGGAAGAAATAAAAAGAGATAAGAAATTTTATAATAAATATATTGGTCGTTTTTACCCTGGAGGATTAATGCCAGATCAAGTAGAAACAGTAAAAAAATGGATTAAAAACAACAAAGAAAAAATGAAAACAGTTGAGATTTATAAACCATTTCCTTTTGTTCCCTGGATGTTTATTGGTGTAATCATTACTATAATATTAAAGGGCTCTATCTTTCATTTAATACAGAATTTATTTTAAACTGTGGATAATTTTTTATAGCAAGTTATTTTAAAAAATTGTATAATGTTAGTAATATATGCGTAAAATTAAATATTTATTAAAAAAGAATTTGTTTTTGGTATTATTTTTATCTATTTCCATATCTTTTTTATGTGTTTATTTTGTTGTCGCTTATGAAGTTGGAACTGATATAACAGTTTGTACGAATGGAGTTAGTCAGCCAGCTTGTTATTTAGGAATCTACCCTACGCCAACATTGTCTTGGATTAATTCAGGAAGTTCCAGTCAAATAAGATATCGTGTCCAAATTGATAATAATAGCGGTTTTGGTTCTCCTGAAATAGATAGCGGCGAGGTTGTTTCTACTGATGAGAATTATACAGTTAGTAGTTCTGGATTATCTTTTAATTCATTATATTACTGGAGAGTTAGAGTTCTGGATAATTTTGGAAGTTGGACTAATTATGCTCAAGGAGCTGATGCTCTTTTTATAACTGCTGGATCATGTAATAGTTTTCCAACGGCTACTAATTTATTATCCGCAGCGGGAGATTATTGTTCAAGTCCGTCTAGTTATTTTTCATGGATTTATTCTGATCTTGATGGAGATACTCAAAGCAGATTTATGTTACAAGTAGATAATAATAGCAATTTTACTTCTCCAACAGTAAATAGAGATTATGCCGGACTTTCAAATCCAAGTCCGACAACCAATAATCAAACCGTGCTTGTTTCAACTTCGCCTGATTCTCCTGGTTCTGATCAGCTTGCGTATAATACAACGTATTACTGGCGTGTGAGTGTTTGGGATAGTGAAGCAGATAGTTCTGGCTGGATAAATGGTTCATCTTTTACAACATCAGAACACAGATGGCCTACAATAGATTTTGATTGGGCGCCTATAAATCCTAGTATAGACGAAGATGTTCAATTTACTGATCAGTCAACCGTTTATGGCGGAACGTCTATATCTTCATGGTCCTGGACTTTTGAAGATGGAAGTCCTGCAAGTTCCAGCCAGCAAAATCCAACAATTCAATTTACTGACGATGGTTCTAAAGAAGTTATTTTACAAGCAACTGATTCTGATGGATATACTTGTCCTGGAACCGAATATGTTGATATAAAAATAGAACTTCCTGACTGGGAAGAGATTTTACCTTGGTAGATAATATTTTTTAGATATGGATTATTTATTTCAAATTAAAACAAGAAAACATTTTTATTTTTTGACTCTTTTATTTTTAGGAATCTTCGCGCTCTATTTATCCCCTGCTTACGCAATGATTGTTCCGCAGGTATATTTTACTGATTTAGTTCTTAATAAAACTAATTTTGAGCCAGGAAATACAATAACTGGAACAGTTTCTTTATGGAATTATGAACAATTTGTAATAAGCGACTTGGTTTTTAATTTTCAGTTATTAGGGAATGAAGTTGATGGTGTGTCTACAGAAACAATTAACAGTCAAATGGATAGTAATGTTTTTCAGCTTTCTCCTAACGAAAAAACAAACAAGTCATTTTCTTATACACTCCCTGCCAATCTTCCTAATGATAGTTTAGTTTTTAGAATTCAGCTGTCTAATAGCCGTGGAGAGGAAATGAGCTGGGAAGATAGAGTTATAATTATTGGCGGCGAAAATAAATTTTTAGTTCTTGAAAATTACTGGCTTATAAAAGATGAAGTAAAATTACATCCTGGCGGCGGTGTTAATTATCAAGTAAATGACATTCCTCAAATTGTTTTTGATGTAAATAACGATTCAGATTTTACTATTACTGCTTTTCCTAAAATTATTACTTATAAACGAAGTCAAGGACAATTTTTACAAGAAGATAAGAAGGAAAGTATTATTTTAAAACCAGGGCAAGAACAAACTATAGAAACTGCTCTTCCTCAATTAATAAATTCAGAATCATATCTTAGCGAAGTTCGACTCTATAATACTGAAACACAAGAAGAAATTTCAAACTCAATTTATTTTCGCTGGATAATTTCTGGGCAAGATGATGCAGAGATACTATTTGTTAATCCTGATAAAGATTTCTATGAAGCTGGCGAACAAGCAGAGATAGATATTCAATTAACAGGACCGGCTCATACTTACTTAGAAGGTACTTCACTAATTCCTGCCGAAAAAGGGACTCTCGAAATTAATATGTTTAATAAGGACAACGAATTGGTCTGTCAAAACAGTAAAGAAATAGATTTAGAGGTTAGTCAGGTTTTAATGGATTGTTTAATAGAAAAAGACGCTCTTGATCCGAGAATTGAAATCAAAATTACTAAGAATGATAAGGTGCTTGATAAATATGAATTTAATGTAGAATCTAAAGGAGTAACTCTAGAAGAACCATTAGAAGAAGCTGGTTTTTTTGAAAAAAACAAAAAAATACTTTTATTTATTTTTATTGGTCTAATTTTAATTATGACAATTATACTTTATTTTAAAAATAAAAAAGGATCATTAACTGCTTTGTTTATTCTATTTTTTATAGGTGCTTTATTTAGCTCAAGCAGTGTTTTTGCAGCTATTGAAGTAACTGGCGGTCTATGCGATACAACAATTGCTTTTAATAAGCCGGTGCCTAATGGGACATATAATGACGGAGATATAATAAATTTTTCTGGAAAATTCAGAGTAACTTCCTGTGGAGATGGTCTTTTCTTTAATAAAATAACTTTCTTTATTACTGAGGACAAAGAAATTCCATTAACTACTGTTAATGCTTGTGATGGATGTTTAGGGGCGACTAGTTCTAATTATCCGCAAAGCGCTTGTAATTGCGGATGGTGTAATCAAGTACAAATATTAGAAGAAGATGATCCTGACTTTAAAACTTATAAATTAGGCATAATTTATCCCGATGATGTAGCTTCAGGAGCAGTGCCTTACTGGGTTGAGTATAATCAAAACTTTGTTATTCCAGATGATTTAGAATTTTCTGGAGATGTTCGTTTTTATGTTCAATATAGCGGAACTCATTGGAATAATCACTGGCATTGGAATATTACTTATCAGCCGGGGTTTGTTAATCTTAATAATTCTCCGACAGTTTCCGGACTCTATGATTCTGATATTGATTATTGTTCTCAAAGTCCAATGAATATTATTCTGTCATGGCAATTTAATGATAGTGATCTTGGAGATGAACAATCAGCTTATCAAGTTAAGATTACTAAAAAAGATACAGGACAAATGTATGATAGCGGCAAAGTTTCTAGTCCATCTTTTTCTATAACAGTTCAAAAAATTAATAATGATATGGACAGTAATTTTATTTGGTATGATGTATCAAATAAAGGTTATTCATGGGAAGTAAAAGCATGGGACTTAGACGATGAGGATTCTAATTGGGCTAATGACTCTTTTAAGACAGCAATACACCAATGGCCAACAGTGGATTTTGATTGGGCGCCTGCAAATCCGAGCAAAGATGAGAATGCTCAATTTACTGATCAATCAGTTGTTTATGGAGGAACGTCTATATCGTCTTGGTTATGGGAATTTCAAAGTGGAAACCCAGCCAGTTCAAGTATTCAAAATCCTATTATTAAATTTACTTCAGATGGTTCCAAAGAGATAACATTGCAGGTAACTGATTCTGATGGCTATACTTGCCCTAGAACCAAATATATTGGTGTTAATATTAAACTTCCTGAATGGAAGGAGGTCTTGCCTTGGTAATTTAGTGTTATGATAAAAACAATATTTAAAAAAAATAGTCAGGGGTTTACCCTAATAGAGATGCTCGTAATTATTTTTATTATCTCCCTGTTGTCTGTTTTAATTTTAGCTAATTATCAAGGCGGTAAAAAAAAATACGCGCTTTTGCAAGCAAATCAAAAATTAATTTCTGATCTACGGAGAGCGCAAAATATGGCTATCAATGGGACAGAAATTGAAGGACACTGTTCAACTGTTTTTGCTTGTTTTGGTTATGGAATTTATTTAAATTCAGGTTCTTCTTATCTCCTTTTCGCTGATAATAATAATAATAAGATTTATGACAGCGGAGAAGGTTTTGAAACAATCAATTTGCCTTTTCCTATTATTATTCAGTCAACTATCCCTTCGCCAGCTTAT
>Ga0268278_1002222_pt1 | contig 10372 bp, 10 predicted proteins | sample saktaG_3_FD_190135 | JGI IMG/M metagenome (GOLD analysis project Ga0268278, IMG submission 190135) | Saline water microbial communities from Sakinaw Lake, British Columbia, Canada - sak_2010_1_5_55m | ecosystem: Environmental > Aquatic > Non-marine Saline and Alkaline > Saline ... | reverse complement strand
ACCTAATATGCTACGATAATCTTGAAACTTGAAAGGAGTGTGTAATGAGCAAATCTATAAAACAGGGCTTTTTAGCCGACCTTTCCTGGGGTATTACCAGACTATACGAGGATTTTTTCGTAAAGCGTTTCCGCTTGCCGTTCATGTCAATACCAACCAGCACGCCGAATACCTATGAAAAGGTGAAAGTAACGAAGAATGTTGTGGTACCTATGCGTGACGGAACCAGGCTGTATGCCGACATTTACAAGCCAGATGTTGATGATGATGGCAGCTTTCCTGTTGTTCTCACACGTTTACCTTACGGCAAAAGTGAAACTTACTGTGCCATGGTTACACACGGTAAATACTGGGCCAAAAAGGGATATGTATTTGTTGTTCAGGATGTCAGGGGAAAATATGCCTCTGAAGGCACATTTGAGCCTATGGTAAACGAGGCAAACGACGGATACGACACCCTCAGCTGGATTGCCAGCCAGCCGTGGTGTGACGGAAATATTGGCATGACCGGAGAATCCTATTATGGTTATACTCAGTGGGCTGTGGCACCGCTGAACCATCCCAACCTTAAATGCATCGTTCCGGGTATTATATCAACGGATAGATACGGTGTATGTATCTACAATAATAATGCCTTTTGTATGAATACAATGGGAGTATGGGCCTATGAGATGAATGCCAGGAAGATGAACAACCCTCTTAAATTAGACCCGTGGCATCTTCCCTTAATATCCTTGGATGATAACGCTGGCGTCAAATGTGAATATTACAAGAACTGGATTAAGCATCCCTCACGAGATTCTTACTGGGAACCAATCAACATCTGCCAAAAACACGACCAGATAAAGATACCAGTCTATCACTGGGGTGGCTGGTATGACGTTTATGTGGCTGGAACTATCAGCGGCTGGATTGCAGTTAAAGGAAACAGTGATAGCGCTGAAGCCAGAAAGAACCAGTGGTTGTTGATTGCACCCATTGACCATGAAATAACTCCTATGAACACTCATAGAATCGGCAAAATAGATATAGGCAAGGAAGCCTGGACGTATGACAGGATACAACGGTTCTTTGATTACTGGCTCAAGGGAATGGATAATGGCTTTGGTAAAACACCCCGTGTGGAAATATTCACCATAGGCGATAATAAGTGGAGATATGAGGATGAATGGCCCCTGGCAAGGACCAAATATACCAGGTATTACCTCCACAGCAAAGGCCATGCAAATACATTAGATGGAGATGGCTTGCTGGATATGAGGAACCCAGGCGATAGCCTTGCCGATAATTATGTGTATGACCCGAACGACCCCGTTACAATATCTCTGGAAACAGGGATGTGGTCTATGGCAAAGGAGCTAAAAGATAGAGTTTCAGTAGAGAAGCGAAAAGATGTGCTCGTTTACACCATGCCGAAACTGGACAAAGAACTGGAGATAACAGGACCAATAAATGTAACCCTATTCGCTGCATCTTCTGCCACAGATACTGATTTCACGGCAACACTGGTCGATGTATTCCCCGATGGCTATGCTCATATGATACAGGAGGGCATAGTTCGAGCCAGGTATCGTAATTCTGATAGTGAGGCGTCCTTGATTGAGCCTGGAAAAGTCTATGAATATACTATCGACCTGAGGGCAACCAGTTACGTGGTTAAACAGGGGCACAGGATAAGAGTGGAGATATCCAGCAGTAACTTCAACAGGTGGGATAGAAACCCGAATACGGGAAATGAATTCGGCATGGATGATAAAGTGATAAAGGCGACGCAAACGATTTACCATGATAAAAAATACCCTTCGCACATTACTTTGCCCATTATTCCAAGGTGAGTGAAACCATCGGTTCTCTTCCCTCGACATCGATGATCTAATGGGAAAGAGTACTGAAAGTGTGATATTGTTGAATTGCCTGATGAAATTCAGCTGAGCTGTGGTATTTATTATTACCGTGTGTGTGATAGTATGTAGCAAGCTCCCGTGAACCATGGGAAATTAACCTGAGGAGGATCAAGAGCATGAGTAAACCTGTAGTAAGTTTTCTCTCGAAAGGAGAGATAGAGGCTATTCATGGTGCTTCATTAGAAGTTTTGGAGGAAGTCGGCATCAAGGTTATGAGCGAGCAAGCGCTCACCATACTGGAGGAGGCTGGGGCGAAAGTCGATTATGGAAAGAATTATGCCAGTATTCCCAAAACTTTAGTTGAGGAAGCATTGAAGGCAACCCCTAAGACCATAACGTATGGCGCCAGAAATCCAAAGTATGACTTTGTGCTGAATAAAAAACAGCCACATTTCTGTGCGGATGGAGACCCGCCCTTTATATTGGATTGGGAAACTGGTGAGCGCAGATATTCCACGACTGAAGATGTTGCTCATTGTGCAGTGATAGCTGATTACCTCGATCATGTTCAGCTTACCTGGGTAATGCTGACTCCCACAGATGTGCCGGCCCCCATGCAAGACCTTGTTGCCATGTGTACCTGTCTAAGGAACACAGAGAAACATGTTGAAGACGAAGCAATGAATGCTGTGGTCGCTCGATATCAAATTGAAATTGCGACTGCAATCGTTGGTGATGAGAAACGACTTAGGGCAAGGCCTATTATTTCGGCAGTTCAGTGCCCTTTCTCCCCTCTCACATACGACAAGGGAATAACGGAAGGCGCCATAGAACTTGGCAAAGCTGGCATTCCAGTTGTTATATATCCTTTACCTCTGTCAGGAGCGACGAGCCCTGCTACGCCAGCAGGCACGATGGTTGTTGCCAATGCTGACTTTCTTGGTGGCCTGGTTATCCAGGAATTGGCTAATCCCGGCGCGCCGGTAGTCTACTCGGTTGGCGCCGGCACCATGAATTTCAAAACTGGGGAAGGAAGTGGGTCCCCGGAGGGCCCACTTATGGAACTGGGCCTTGGACAGTTAGCCCGCTATTATGGCTTACCTGATGAGAGGCCAATTTTTTACGGCGCTTCTAAACTTCTAGCCAGGCAATCTGGCCATCATAGGGTTAGCTCATTCATAACACAAATGCTAACAGAGCCTGTTCCTGACATTGTTCTTGGTTTGGGAGGATTGGGGGGAACCACATCTCCAGAGGCGATGGTCATTGATAACGAGATTGTGGATTATGTCTTAAGGTTCGTCCGGGGCTTCGAGGTGAGTGATGCCACTATGGCCGTGGATGTCATTCGCAAAGTTGGCCCTGGCGGCAATTTCCTGGGTGAAAAGCATACCTTAGAGCATTTCAGGGAAAGATGGATGTCGAGGCTAGATATAGACAGCCTTGAAACATGGGAGAAAAAAGGCATTGAGTCGATAGGTAAGCTGGCGAACGAAAAAGTAAAGGAAATCCTGGCTACGCATAAACCTGAGCCTCTTCCTGAAGATGTCGATAAAGAAGTATCCAGAATTTTGAAGAGGGCAGAAGCAGAACTTTTAAACAAGAGCTAAACTGGGATTGGCATAGTGCTTTGGCAAACTCGGAGATAACTATGTGATAATTTGCTAATATGTCGACAACTTGGTAAACTTAGCAGGCTTTACAAATAAAAATAAACAGGAGGAGGACTAATCAAGTGAAAGTATTAATAGTAGGAGCTGGAGCACAAGGAGGCCCATGTGCCTCAATTTTAGCCCGGGACAAGGATGTATCGAAAATAGTGCTGGGCGATATAAATTTGGATTTGGCCAATAAGGTTAAGAACAAGGTGAACAGCGATAAGCTCACCACCGTGAAACTGGATGCTGGAAAAGTTGAAGACATTGAAAAAGCGGCTCAAGGAATGGATGTTATTATCAACCTGACCATGGTGCGGTTCAATGCGACGATAATGAAAGCCGCAGTGAATAGCGGAGCACACTATGTAGATGCAGCCATGGATTACCCTCTGTGGACACAGCTAATGGAGAATCAACCACTTGACCTTGACGATGAATTCAAGAAGGCTGGTTTGACTGCGCTGGTTAGTTGTGGGGGAAGCCCAGGAATTACCAACGTACTGGCAAGATATGCCGCCGATAAACTGGATCGTGTGGATGCAATAAAAATCAGACTTGGTAGCAGATTACTGAGTAAACCAAAAGAAGTAGTTAGTGCATGGACACCAGGGTGGTGTCCTGAAATAGCGCTTACTGACTATGCCGATGCCACACCAGTGTTTGAAGACGGCAAATGGAAGGTGTACCCTCCTTTCGGTGGTCCCGAGGAGTATAATTTTCCTGACCCTGTTGGCCCGGTCCTGGTTTGCCATCACCATCACGAAGAAGCGCCAACGCTGGCGCGCTTTATTGGCAAAGGCATAAAGTACGTAGATTTCAAGTACCCCGTAGATCCAACAGCAGGCTCACTGGTTAAAATGGGGTTTGCCAGCTATAAACCGATAGATGTGAAGGGCATTAAAGTTGCGCCGATAGATGTTGTGATGAAATTAGTGCGCCAACCAGTCGACACTTTCTTTTCTGCAACTGAAGACAGCGTTAAACTTCCCTCTAATTCTGTCAGTTCAATGGCAATAGAGATAATCGGAGCTAAATCAGGAGAAGATGTGAAATATACATTATTCCGCCTTCCTGCAACTCCTGAAGCGAATCTGGCTCTATTCAGGAAATTTGGCACAACGATTGTATTCGTTGCTATACCAGCAATCGTTGGTGCCAAGATGTGCATGGCAGGCGATGCAGACAGCGGCATAACTGCCCCTGAATGCCTTGACCCGATAAAATTCCTTAAGATGATGGATGATATGGGTGCTCCTGCCAGGTTTAAAGAAGTATGCTCGAAGAAAGTCTCTGTTTCATAATTAGTTCATGAGAGATAATAGAAGCTAAGGCTTGAAGAAAATGCAATAAATAGCTCAACATAACAGTTGTTTCATCTTTCCTCCTGGGCGTTTTTAGAAATAGCTGTTATGTTGAGATATCGAAGGAGAAGGAGGCATGATGAGAAAGCTTAAGGTAATTCTGGTGGATCCGGACAAATGTACCAGTTGCAAGCAATGTGAGAAGGTTTGCTCTCTAAAGCATGGGGGAGAGTGCAATCCTGTATTGTCCAGGATAAAGGTGATCAGGAACGAAGTTATGGGCCAGTATTTCGTCACTGTCCCTGTGTTATGCCAGCAGTGTGAGATACCGATGTGTAAAGAGGTGTGCCCCACCGAGGCCATCTACCAAGATTCAGAGACAGGTGCATATTTGATAAATGAAGAGCGCTGCATTGGATGCAGAATGTGCGTGATTAGCTGTCCCCTTGGCGCCATTGAGGTAGACCCCGTTAAGCACACTGCCTTTAAGTGCGATTTGTGCGAGGGTGACCCTGAATGCGTAAAGGTTTGCTTATCAGGAGCGCTAACCTATGTGGAAAAGGATAAAATTGGCTTCAGCGAGAGAAGGGAAGCACTGAAGAAACTCTCCGACAGGTTGGTGCTAATAGCAGGCCCATCTTCTAAAGAGGCGATAGAATAAAGGAGGTGAATTAAGATGGCATATGGATATGCTGGAAATATATTACGGATAGATTTGACTGAAGAGAGGGTTTCCACAACGCCGACCTCGGAATATACCAGGGATTTCCTGGGTGGCAGAGGTATAAATGCGAAGTTGATGTTTGAAGAATCTAAGGCTGGTGTAAACGCCTTCGACCCTGATAACCCTGTAATCATAGGAGCGGGCCCTCTTGTGGGCACGGGCATTATTGGTGGCGTAAGACATGAGATAACAACTCGATCTCCGGAGCAGGTGCCCGAGGGCTTTGGTAATGTGGGCAGTGGAGGTTCATTTGGGCCAGAGATGAAGTATGCCGGTTACGACCATATGGTAATCAAGGGCAAGGCGAGGAAGCCTACTTACATATATATTGAAAACGATGACGTCTTTTTCAAAGATGCCTCGGCATTATGGGGAAAAGGTGTATTTGAGACAAACAAGCTTATACGGGAGGAGCTTGGTGACCCTGAGGTGGCAATATTGGCTATAGGCCAGGCTGGAGAGAGGCTGGTTCGCCTTGCTACCATCGAGCATGAATACAGAAGCGGCACTGCGCTGGGAGCAGTTTGGGGAGCTAAGAACCTTAAGGCCGTAGTAGTGAGAGGCACGAAAGGCCTTAAGGTATATGATGCGGAGAAAATCCTGGAGATAAATAAGCAGATACTCGACCGTATCAAGGAAGGTCTGAAAGAGCGGATTGAGTGGTCCAAAAAGAATGGGAAACCATATATGCCATATCCTAAATATTGCCTGGGAATCGACGCTATAGATGAATACACGATCATGGAAAAAAAGGCTTTTACCGGCTACTTTAAAGGCATTGAGTGGCCTGACATTGAGAAAACCAGGGGAGTGCCGTTCGTTATGGAACGTTTGGTGAGGCAGACAGGTTGTTGCCCTCTTTCCTGTGTGGGGTTACTGGGGGTTCCTAGAGTTGGAATTTGTGTTATGAAATGCGACCCATTCTGGTGGCCCTGGCAATTATACTTGACGGATATGGATAAAGCCTTTGAGGCAACAAGGCTTTGCAGTGACTATGGAATAGATAACCAGGATATTGCCACGCCAGTTTCGTGGCTTATGCAACTGTATGAAGATGGAATCATTACAGCAAAGGACACGGATGGTGTTCCCATGGAATGGGGAAGCGGAGACGCATTGATACATGTGATTCACAGCGTAGCGAACAGAAAAGGGTTTGGAAATGCCCTGGCTGATGGGGTATTGACCCTGGCCAAAAAGCTGGGTCCGAGAGCTCAGGCGTTGCTGGTTCACAGAAGGGGTATAGTGGCAAACAGCGACGAGTTTAGAAATCAGGCAGGCGCTGTTTTAGGAACAGCTGTAGACCCTACTTGTGGTAGGGAGAACTGGTTTACTGAACAGATTTGGGGTGAATATCTGAAAGAGACCGGCCAGGAAAGTGAAGTGGAAGAGGCGTATGCACGTGCCAGGAAGGCCTATGGGACAGAGAAGGCAATAATCCCCTGGGAATACGAAAAGAAGGCGGAAGGAGTAATAATCAACGAGTATGATGAACGCATAGGCGACATATTTGGTAAATGTGTTTTCGTACCTGCAGGCACGGGATCTGGGGGAAGGGGGTCTCACGAAGTTGGTACGCCAGCAAGAGTGGTTTATCCTGCAGAATTGGCTATCTACAAAGCTGTTACTGGCATAGACTTTGATGAAAGTCAATTGATAACTTTTGCGGAAAGGGCTCTCACTTTAGAGAAAGCTTACAATGTAAGAGAAGGGCTTGACAGGGAGGACGAGCAAGTATCCGAGTTCTGGTTCAAGGAGCCGATACCAGACGGTCCGCACAAAGGCAAGGTGATCGATAGAGTCAGATTTGAAAAGATGAAGAATGAGTACTATGTACTTCGCGGCTGGGATACCGAGACAAGCTGGCCTATTCGGGAAACCTATGAACGGCTTGGGCTAAAAGATGTGGCGAACAGTTTACAAAAGCAGGGGAAACTCCCCAAGATAGAGAAGCAAACTTAACCCCATCTATTCCCCCAGCGCATATATTTCTTTTATCCGGGATAACCAAAGCAGGAGATTGCTCCACGCTTTTCTGCCGCTGCGCTGCTCCATATGGTTGTATTGCTAACACGCTTTCTTGTCAGCTTCTATAACCTCATTTAACGCTGATATAGCAGTTTCCAATTGGCTATCGTCAGGTTCTCTGGTAGTCATGGATTGCAATGCTAATCCTGGGGCTAGGAGGACCCGTGCCAGGGCATTTTGGGAATGTTTTGCCATGAACCTGGTAATTTCATAGCCGATGCCGGCAATGACGGGAAGCAGGATTATGCGGGACAAGATGGTTATCCATAGCTGTGGGCGTCCAACTAAAGAGAACACAAGTATGGCGATGATTAAAACAACAAAAATGAAGCTGGTACCACAACGCGGGTGAGCAGTGGAGTAGATTTTGATGGCGTTTATTTCAAGAGGGCGTCCAGCCTCATAAGCATTGACTACTTTATGCTCTGCACCATGATAGGCAAAAACCCTTTTAATGTCAGGGATGAATCCTATTATCTTAAGGTAAACAACGAAGAGGCTTATACGTACAAGTCCTTCGATTATGTTGCTCCCCATGTCCGAGTGGATATAAGTATCGAAATAGCGGGTAATGACCAGAGGAGTAATAAAGAACAAAGCTACGGCAAAGGCAAGGCTGGCAGCTATAACTCCTGCTAAAGCCAGAGGCGGTATTTCCTCTCCTTCCCCTTCCCCATCCCCTTCTGCCGACGCAATCTGAGCGGATTGCAGCAAGGTTTGAGTACCCAGAACCAGAGTCTCGATGAGCACAACTATACCTCTGGCTAAAGGTGTTTCCCTGAGGCGGCCTTTATATATGCTGGACAGAGGTCGCTTTATTGTCTCCAGTTTTCCATTGGGGCGGCGTACGGATACAGCAAAATTCCTCTCCCCCCGCATCATCACCCCCTCGATAACTGCCTGTCCGCCGTAATAAAAAGGCTTACTCAATCCTTTATATGGTAGCGCCTCTTAAAACGCTCCACTCTTCCCTGAGTATCGGCTATACGTTGTTTACCTGTATAGAAAGGATGACATTTACTGCAGGAGTCAATTTTGAACTCCGGGCTAGTCGAGCCTGTGGTGAAGGTATTGCCGCAAAAGCAGGTTACCCTGGCATTGTCATAATATTTAGGGTGTATCTTGGGCTTCATTCGTAAACGCTCACCTTCTTCTTATCATATTTATTTGCTGTCTCATACTTAACGTGGCCATCTATTAAGGCGAAGAGCGTGTAGTCTCTGCCTATGCCCACATTATCGCCGGGGAAGATGCGAGTCCCTAGCTGGCGTACCAGTATATTCCCTGCACGCACCTGCTCTCCTCCATATTTCTTTACTCCCCGTCGCTTTGATTGGCTATCGCGCCCACATCGTGTACTGCCGCCACCTTTCTTATGTGCCATGTTTACTCTCCTGGCTTAACAATTTTATTTATCGACAGTGCGGTATAGCGTTGGCGCTGTCCTGTTTTCCTGCGGGATCGCACTTTGGATTTATATCTAAATACTATTACTTTATCCCCTTTTACTTCTCCTAAAGAGGTAGCTATGACTTTAGCATCCTTGATAACGGGATTGCCTGTCAGCGAGTTTCCATTGTCGCTAATGAACAGCACATTACCCAGCTCAACCTCGCTGCCTTCAGCTATATCCCTGCGTTCAATCCTTATGGTTTGTTTTGGAGCTACTTTGTATTGTTTCCCGTTTGCTTCGATAATAGCGTAAATTTTCCTACCTCCACACGAAACGCCAATTTTACCAGTGCAATTTATAAGGTGTCAACTATCAATGTGGCTATAGTGTACACTAACTCATCGATTTTGTCACAAACAGGTACGCCTGGGCCCCGTAGTGGCGGAGTTTCTTTGCGATTGCAGTATTGACTTTGGGGGCATGATAGAGCCACAATGAGTAATTGTGGAAGCCTTTTTCGTATTGATGTTCGGCCTTTTGGGGCTGGAAGTGGGCAGTTTTCTCAATGTATGTATCGACCGCCTGCCTCAAGGTGAATCTATCTTAAATCCTCCCTCCCGCTGCCAGATTTGCCATTACCGGTTGGAGGTTAAAGATCTCATTCCCCTGTTCAGCTACATTCAGCTTCGTGGCCGCTGCCGCTATTGCAAAACTTCCATACCCATGCGTCTGATGTGGGTGGAGCTTGCCACAGGTGCTATGTTTGCTTTCCTCTACTGCCGTTATGGATTGACTCCAGAGTTGGGCGTAATGGCTTTCTATGCCTGTATACTCATCGCAATATTTGTGATTGACCTGGAGCATGGGCTTATCCTGAACAGCGTGGTCTATTTCGGCATGGCGGTGGCTTTGCTCTTTGCCTTGTTTATACCTCAACCATGGATTACACAATTAAAGCTTGGTGGCGTAGCTAACTTTGCCGCCGGTGGAGGCATTGGTTTTGCCACTTTTTTGATAGTAGCTCTCATTTCCCGTGGTGGAATGGGTTGGGGAGATGTCAAACTGGCAGCTCTTATTGGCCTTGCTACTGGCTTCCCTCTGGTTTTCATGGCATTGATTACAGGCTCTATCATAGGAAGCGTGGTGGCTGTGTTTTTTCTAATAGCTAAAAAGAAAGGACGCAAGGAAGCAATTCCTTTTGGGCCTTTTCTCTGCCTGGGCACATTAATTACATTGCTGTGGGGGAGCAAGATACTTGCCTGGTACCTGGGGCTTATGTAAGAAGATATCTTATCTCTTTTTGAAGATGTTGAAGAATCTGTCCTGGTAATCAGGAAACACGTTCCACCTGTTTAGCTCAGTCACTAATTCGGGAGCTCGTGACATGTCTTTCCTCACCCGGTCAAATAGCTCTTCAATGTGAT
>Ga0268278_1002215_pt1 | contig 10383 bp, 10 predicted proteins | sample saktaG_3_FD_190135 | JGI IMG/M metagenome (GOLD analysis project Ga0268278, IMG submission 190135) | Saline water microbial communities from Sakinaw Lake, British Columbia, Canada - sak_2010_1_5_55m | ecosystem: Environmental > Aquatic > Non-marine Saline and Alkaline > Saline ... | reverse complement strand
CCGTCAATGCGCTGGTGGTGAGATCCGCCGACGAAAAAATCTGGTGCAATGGCATGGATCTTGACTGGCTGGTGCCTGCTATCGGCCGCAAGGATCCCGACGTGGAGAAGTTCTTCAAAGCGCAGGACCAGGTATACAGGCGCATAACCTTCTATCCCATGATAACAGTGGGGGCGATTACCGGCCATGCGTTCGCCGGCGGAGCCATACTGGCCTGCTCCTTCGATTTTCTCTTCATGCGCGCTGACCGCGGTTTCCTCTGTTTCCCGGAGGTCAACCTCAACATCCCTTTCCTGCCTTATATGGATGCACTGATCAAGAGGGCACTGCCCATGCACAAGGTGTTTGAGGCCCAACTGACCGGCAAGCGCTTCACGGCTGCCGAGCTTGAAAAATGCAACGCTATCCGCAAGGCCTGTCCCACGGCAGACGAGACTGTTAAAGAGGCCGTGGCCTTCGCCAAAAGCCTGAATAAGGGCAGGGGTATCGTGACTGAGATGAAAAAAGTCATGAGCGCCCAGATCGGGGACCTCATGGATAATGTGGTAATGCCTAACCTGAATGGAGGCGATGTCCCAATAAAATAGGTACGCCAACTCAACTTGATGAAAACCAGTCACATTCGACGCAAAGCAGTTCTCGTCTTAATACTGCCCTTAATCAGCTTAGCAGCTATTCTGGGCGCATGCGGCGGTCCCGGCATAGCAGATTCACTGGTAACAGTGCAGGCTGACGATGCGGTTGTCGGAGGTATAATCGTGGACAACGCCGGTTATATCGTCACCGGCAGCGATGTCCTGGGCAATGCCGGCGCTTTATCCGTTGAGCTTAAGCCGGGGCAGAGCTATACAGGCCGTTTGATCTGCAGGGACAGCGCCAGGGACCTGGCCGTAATTAAAATGGAAGGCGATTACCCTGCGCTTAAGCCAGCCTTGCTGGGAGATTCAGATCTATTGGGGCAGTGGGAGGAAGTGACTGTCTGGATTTTCAAGCCCGGCGCTTCCGGCCCGGAAGGGTTAAAAGGCAATGTGACCTTGCTGACCAAAGACGAGGGAATTGCCTACCTGCAGACGAATGCCGCGCTGGACCCCTCAGCTGCGGGAAGTGCCATCCTGAACCAGGCCGGCGAGCTGGTGGGCATGGTTTCCTGGAATGCCGGCCGGGCGGGCCGCGAAGGTTATGCGCTGGCATCCAACGAGGTGCAAATAGTGTTGTCCCGGGCACAGGAAGCGGAGGCTGCCCCGCTCACTATTGCGCCGGTAGATCCCCCCGCGGTTTTCAGTGACCGTGCTGTGATATCCTGGGAGACCAATCGCCCGGCAACCGGCCAGGTCGAATTCGGTCCAAAAGCCTCGTACGGCATCAGGACGGCCCTGGATACAACCATGCTGACCACGCATGCGATGGTATTGCAGGGGCTGCTGCCTAAAACGGCTTATTATTTCCGCGTGCTTTCTGTCGATTGCTGCGGCAACCCCGCCGCATCAAAAGGATATACGTTGACGACCACGGCAGCAGGTGCCCAGGGGGGCGTATTCACGATCTCAAATATAGACGTCTACGATATCGCCAGTTCAGCCGCGTCGGTGCGGTGGATCACCAGCAAACCGGCCACGGGTGCCGTGAGTTACCGGGCGGATAAATCAACTGGATCTGATACCGAAACCGATAAAAACTTCGTTTATGAACACAAATTCAGGCTGAACGGCCTTACGCCTGATACGCGCTACAGCGTGAGCATAAAGTCCGAGACGGATTTCGATGAATCTGCTGAACAGGCACTGGCCCCCTTCACAACACCGCCTAAATCGCCTGTCTGCTGCAAAATGAACTGCAGGATACCCGAGTTCTCCTTTAAAACTCTCCAGGGGGAAGATTTTACCAACAGGGATATCGCAGGTAAAAAAGTATTTATCGTCTTCACCAAGACCAGCTGCTCTACCTGCATGCAGCAGGCGATTTTTCTGAACGACGTCTATCGCGACTGGCCAAAGGGCACTGACATGCTGATGTTAATGGTGGCCAGCAGCGAGAAAAAAGCCGATGTCGAAGAGTGGGTAGAGAAATACGGGCTGGTCATGCCCGTTTATCTGGACCCGACAGCAGACCTGGCAAGCGTTTGCCAGTTCCGGACCATACCCTCGGCGCTCTTTTTGGATACAGGGTCAGTCATCAGGGATTACAAGAGCGGCGGATTCGGCAATAAAAAAGACATGGAAGCGTCGTTGAAGCATTTCTACGAGGTGGAGCGATAGCGGCGCTGTAAACATTCACCGGATATATCAAAGGCGGGCGCCTCGTAAGCAGCGCCCGCCTTTGATTTTACAGCTACGACCTGAATATGATGTGGAGTGCACCTGCAAGATCGATGGTATCACCGTCATTGAGTGCGTGCCTGCCTGTCCCCCTGATGGAGGAACCGTTCAGCCTGGTCCCATTGGTGCTGGCGCGGTCCTCAATGTAGTACTGGCCGTCTTCATAGCTGACCGTGATATGCTGCCTGGATATAAGCTCGGCCTTATCAGGGGAAACCATGGACTGGAAATCCCTGCGTCCCAGGGGATTGCCGTCGGCTGCCAGCGAAAGCTCGCTGCCGTTAGCGGCAACGAATTTGGCAGCCGGCGCTACAGCTACAGGCGTGGTTTTGGGGGAACCTGTTGCCGGCAATGTGGCCACCGGTGAAGTCACAGCTGGCATGGTGCCCCCTCGTGCGGCACTATAACGAGCGCCCTGAGCAGCGGGCCTTCGCAGTAGCAGTATGACTATTATCAGGGCAGCGGCAGCCAGCAGGGCGATGAGCAGGATGTATGGCAGCCACCAGGCCAGTGTCGCACCGCTGTTGCTGGCGGGCACCGGGCTCGTGACTGGAGCTGTTTCCAGCGTACCGGTATAAGTGCTGCCGGTATAATAAGTGCTGCCGATATAGGGAGCCACTGTCACCGTAGTGCTGGCCACTACAGTGCCGGCACTATTGGATGCGGATAGTGTGTAAGTAGTCGTGTAAGCGGGGGTCACAACATATACACCGGTATTGGGCACAGATCCCACTGCCGGGGATATGCTGATATCGGCCGTGTTATTCACCGTCCATGACAGCGTGGACGACTGTCCCGGCTGGATGTAGCTGGGGTTGGCTGTGAATGAACTGATGACGGGGGCATAGACCGGGGCAGGTGTGGAAGGTACTACTACATAGGGATATGTAGTCGATATCCAGGAGTTGTAGTACCACGGGTAAGTATATGTGTAACGCGGGTAGTATGGCACAATTGGATAGGGCGGATTGGGATATGGAGGATTGGGATGTATAGGCCCAGGGGGAAATGGAGGTGGAGGCCCCGGAGGCCCCGGAGGAGGTGGTGGGGGAGCAGGAGGTGCTGGAGGAGGTGGTGGTGGTGGAGGAGGTGGAGGAGGTGCAGGAGGTGCTGGAGGAGGAGGAGGTGGAGGAGGTGCAGGGGGTGCTGGAGGGGGAGGTGGTGATCCAGGAGAAAAAATCCTGGGTGGGAAGGAGTTCGCCGCCTCTGAAGGCGCTGCCGCCGGCCCAGAAATGGTCTCGACTGTGGGCAGTGATGCCGGCGGCAAAGGGGGTGGTGGAAGTGTGGCGTCCGGCAGGGGTAGCGAAGGCGGTGTAGCTTCGGCTATAAGTATAGATGGCAAGGATGACTCCACCGGCTCCGGATCTGAATCGGCCACAACCGGGTCTTCAATCACCGGATCTAACGATGGAGCAACCGGCTCGGGATCAGGCGCGACCGTGGTTTCCTCCTTAGCGGCCGGTGCTATCGGCGCCGGGTCGACAGAAGTTTCTGAGGGTACCGGCTCTTCCTCGAAGAACAGGCTTGCAGACCCGTTTGCTGAAATGTCCTGCGACGCGGAGGCCGGCGCAAGCGGCAGCATGAGCGCAGAGCAAACTAAAAGCACTGCCGCCAGGAATTGAACTGTCTTTTGAATAATCATTTTATCCTCCTCTTGGATAGCTATATTTTAAAGGTGATACTCAATTTATCGGCCAGCTCAACGACATCGCCGTCGACAAGGGACTGCCTGCCTCTGGCACGTATTTCGGAGCCGTTGATCATGGTGCCATTTGTGCTGTCGTGATCCTCTATATAGTATTTTCCGTCTTCATACCATATATTGATATGTTGCCTGGAGATAAATGATGCCCTGTCCCCGGGCAAAAGTTTTTCGAAATCCTGGCGGCCGAATGTCCTGGTGTTGCCGGCCAGCAGCATCTCACTGCCGTCGGGCATCACCAGCTTGGCCGGCGGGGCTTCCGCAACGGAAGTGGACATCGCCGGCTCGCCTGCTACCGCTGTGGCGGCGGTAGATGTAGCGGCGCCAGCCCGTGTACCTGGCGCGTGCGTTGATTGTGATGCCCTGGGCCTCCTGACCATCATTATGACTATCACGGTAGCGGCTATGGCCAGCAGTACCAAGAGGCCGTAAATCAGGTAGGGTGGCTGCTCCACTATAAGGGTTGCTGCTGCCTGCTGCGTCGTGCCGTCGATGTATGTGGCGGTGAGGTTGTACGTGGTCGTTCTATCGGGCTTTACCGTCGCCGTTCCTACGGCATTTAAGTTACCCAGGCCGGCTATAAAGACCTGAACAGCGGCCGGGGCGTTCCATGCAAGTATGGTGGATTGCCCGGACTGGATGGTGGGCTGCTGCAAGCTCAATGTGGGCGATACCCTTGGTATGACACTGATGGTAGTGGAAGACGTGACCGTGCCACCGGAGCTTCCCGTCGCCGACAGCGTGTAAGTAGTCGTTGCGCCGGGTGTGACGGTCGTTGAACCAGATGTGCCGACCGTCCCTATCCCGGGGGTTATAGAAACGCTGTCGGCGTTGCTGGTGCTCCAGGTGAGGGTAACGGTCTGTCCGAAATCTATTGAGGATGCATTGGTACTGAAGGAGTTGATCTCCGGCTGGTATACCGGCCAGGGTGACGGCCCGCTGTAGGGCGAGATATTGCCGCGCGTATAACTGAAGCTCAGTGTACGCGTCGACCAGGAGAAGCCGGAATTGTACCACATCTTCCAGACATAGACCCCGTCCGGATCCCAGGATTGAGCGCTGAATGGACCGATGCGCCACACGCCCGCATAGGGCCTGTACCACCTGTAACACAGCCAGTGGCCATAAGGGGTGCTTCCGGGAGGGTAGTATTCCCACAGGTAGAAGTATCCCGGGCCGTCAAATGACACAACCAGGTAGCACAGGTCGTTGCGGTGCAGGTTGTACAGCGTTTGGCCGTAGCTGGTTACCAGGTAGGCGTTTACAATGGACCCGGCGGCTCCCGCCGGAGGTGATGGCGGGACTGTCATGTGGAGCTCGGGCCAGGTCTGGTTGTAAGTGTCAACTCCGACCGGGGGCTCCACCATCTCACCGCCCTCGGACGGGGGTTGCCAGCCTTCATCCGGGTTGAGCGGTGGGGATGGCTGGGCCTGGACGGGTGAAAATACGGCAGCCGTGACCGATACGACTATGAGTGCGATCAGCAGCGGTATCATTATCTTTTTCATATACATAAATCACCTCCCCGGTGATCTCTTTAAAGTATATGTATGCATTCACCGCCCTGCATGACCCCGTCCTTACAGGTGCCTGACAATTTTCAAAAAAATGGTGGTTTGCTGCAATACAGGCCGGGCAAGTCCCGCCTTGAATGAATCAAATGGACTGTAAGACGGCTTTAAACTTTAAGCTGACCTTGCCGGCCATCTCGATTACGTCTCCGTCGTGCAGCTCCACCGAACCCTCGCCCCGTATATTGCGGCCGTTAACCGTAGTGCCGTTAGCGCTGCCTGTATCCTCAATATAAGGCTTCCCGTCCTCGAAGCTAATCCTGAAGTGCTGCCTCGATACAGATCCCAGTTCATCCAGTCCCAGCGACCTGGCAACCTGGGCCCGCCCGATTACTTCGCCTTCGACCCCCAGCCTTATCTCCAGGCCGTTGGGCAATTCCAGGGTGGCTGCGCGAGCGCCGTGCGCCGGTGGCTGTGGCGGCACCGACGGCGGCTCAAGCAGTTCTACCAGCGGCTGCCGCTCTGCCTTTTGCAGGTAACGTCGTTCGCGCAGGGACCGGCGGGCAAACCATCCCATAAGAACAATGACGACGATGATAGATGGAGCAACCAGCAGGGTCACGGGATTGATTAAGAAGTTCAGCAGCCGGTCACCTGCCGATGCCGGCTGCGGGGTTACGGGGACCGGATTCGGTTGCGCTGTATCCCCCGTGCCTTTGTCGTAATTCCAGTAGACAAGGGTGCTGTTCTGTGCACCGCTGTCGCCGGGCGCCCATTGGTCGTTTGCATAGAAGCGGAGCCTGTAGATGTGCTGGCCTTCCGGCTCGTCCTCGCCCGGCCTGAACGGGCCAAGCCTCCACTGCCCGGGCTCTGGCAACTGCCACTTGTAGGCAATCCAATTGCCCTGGCTTTCGCTCCCCTGAGGGTTATATTCATAGATATACAGCCAGCCCGGGGCGTTGATATCGATATCAAGGTACCATTGATCGTTGCCCGAGATATTGCGGCCGCCCGTGGCGGACGTCCCCCACAGATCAGCAGTCAGCCCCGGCGATGTGCCCGGGGGCTGAGCTGTCGCACCCCGCAATATGAAGGGAACCGGCGGTTTAATCTCTTGATGCAGGGTATCGGTCATGGGGTCTGGGATAGTAGAGTTTTCGGTGGGGGCGCCCATAGCATATGCACAAACGTGTGTAATAGCAACGGCGCCCAGGCAGGTGAACAGAAGGGCCAGCACGAAGATCAATATAGAGCCCGGACGGCTCATGAAGATACCTCCAATGCTATCACCTGTTCGGCGCTTGAAGTCAGCAGGGCTGAATGCATGGCCACGGCGCTGCCAAACCGGCTGCCCGGGGAGAACATAATCGCCTGCGCAAGGCAACGGGAAGTCCTTTTGGATACGCCTGCCGAAACCATGTAATCGGCCACCGTGCCAGCCTCTGTATAATTGCGCGGCCAACTGGTATGGATCAGTTCGTTACACAGGTCGTTGGGCTGCCTGAGTGTGAGCAGGTAGATACAGGTTTGGGCCAGCCCGCACAGGTCGCAGCGCTGGTCGCTCTCACCCCCGATAAATAGTTCAGGTATGTCAAAACCCTTATTGGCGATCTGTGTGAAGGGGTCAGTCCTGATTGTATCCTTCTTCATGTTCTCCAGGCTTTTTGCCGTGCCGAAATCGATGAGCTTGATGTCCCCGTTTTCACTGAGCATGATGTTTTTGGGGTTAACGTCCCTGTGCACTATACCGGCAGAGTGGATATAGGCCAGGGCATCCAGCGCCTGGCCGGCCCATATCAGGACCTCGTGCTCGCCTGCCGATGACCTCGGCGAGGAGGACATAATGGTTTCCCCTGTTACAAGCTCCAGCACCAGATGTAATTCTCCCCTGTAATAAAAATCATCCAGATACGTGACTATATTGGGATGTTGCAGCCTTTTGAGAAAATCGGCTTCCTGGCGCAGCTTATCGAGATATACATTGTCCATGGTAGTGCCCCTGCGTGGCGTTTTGATGATGCATTGCCTGCCTTTGGTGCGGTCCCTGGCCAACCAGATATTTGCCATGCCCCCCTGTTTGAAGGCCGGAGCTTTGAGCTCGTAGCGGCCGTTAATGCGGTGCTTGTTTTGGGGTTGGGCTGGCTGTTGATGAGGTTTTCCCTGGTGTAAGGATGCTGCCTTCATTTTACGCCGCTGGATCTCCTGGATTATGGCAACTGTTACCGGCACACTGGTGAAAACCAGCGCTATGACTATAACGAAGATGGTGGGATCATCCATCAGTCTGTTCTCACCCCCGTCTGCGCCGATATCAGCGCCTGCCAGGAAGGGAGGCCGGCAGGGCTGGCGATGACAACCGATATATTATCGGGGCCGCCGACCAAATTGGCCTGCGTGATAAGGTCGGCGCAGGCCTGCGAGGGGCTCTGTGAGGCAAGCACCGTTTCCTCTATTTTGCCGGGAGGAAGCACTCCGCAAAGGCCATCTGAACACAGGAGCACGTTGTCCCCGGCGTAAAGCTTGATCTGTATCAGGTCTGGAACGCTGCCTGCGCCGTATCCCAGGACGCGCGTTATCTCGTTGCGGCGCGGATGGGTCAGCGCCTCAGAGGGCGATATCTGCCCGATATCTACCAGCTCCTGTACCACGGAATGGTCCGTTGTTACTTGAATAGCCTCCCTGGAGTTAATGATGTAACAGCGGGAGTCGCCGATATGTGCCAGGTACATATCCTGGCCTACAATAAGGGCGGTAGTAAGAGTGGTCCCCATGCCCTGCAAGGACTTTTCGGAGGCCGCCTCGATGACGGCGCTGTTGGCCTTGTTGAAAGCCGAGGCCATCAAAGGCAGCCCGGGCGCTGATGCCCTGGTCAGCAAGCCTGAGATACATTCAGCCTGGAAAACCCTGATGGCCAGGTCACTGGCTATCTCTCCGGCGTCGTGGCCACCCATCCCGTCGGCAACGGCGAACAGCCCGGCCGATACCATGCCGGAGTTGGTCCGCAGGTCAAAGGTGCTGCAGAAAATGCTGTCTTCGTTAAGCTTTCTCACCAGACCGGTGTCCCAGCCATAACCTGTCTTCAATCGAATCTCCCTCGTTTGTTTTTTAACTTGCCTTGAAAATAAGTGTGGCCCCCGGCTGCCTGGCCAGCTCTATCCTGTCGCCATCATGCAGCGGGTGCCTGCCCTTATGGTGGATATCGATATTGTTTACCCTTGTGTGATTCGTGCTGCCGGTGCCGTCGCGCCCGTGGTCCTGAACGTAATAAGTGCCGTTCTCACTTGTTACCAGTATATGCTGCCTGGACACGCTCATCAGTGCATCCTGCGTAAGTTTGCCGTCAAAGTTACTGCGCTGGATGAATTGCGGGTTGCCCGTAAGAACGATCTCTTCACCCCACGGCATGATCATTTTCGCTGCGGCAATCTCGGGCGCAGCTTGAATAATCTCCCCGGCAACAGTGTCGTTGATCTCAGGTTCTTGAGCCCCTTCCAGATAATGGCCGCAGCTGTAACAGAAAAAGCTGCCTGCGCCGTTCAAGCCATGGCAGGCCGGGCAGATCACGCTGATGCTTATTACCTCTTCCATTATAATCACATAAGTCTAAGCTGTTGAAGTTTGTACTGCTTGACAGCTTGCTGACGAATACCTAATATAAATCTGACATATTAATCTCTGCGGAGAGTGTCTTTGATATATTATACTGCAACAGGAAACACAGGTTGCACATGGTTGGAGGCCGAATTTGGCTTTCATCATAGTTAAGAAAGGCGATGCCGAGGATATCGGCAGAATATTCACCCTGAGCAAGGCCAGTACGGTGATCGGCCGCCGCACCCCTAAATATAAGCCCGATATCGAGTTAAGCGACGAGTCGGTCTCACGGCGGCATGTTGAGATCATTGAAAATGACGGCCACTACCAGTTGCGGGACCTGGGCAGCACAAACGGGACCATGCTCGATGACGACAGGATATTGCCCGGCAGACTTTATGACCTGAAGCACAACTGCAAGATCGGGCTGGGGGCGGCTGCGGGCCCGGCGCATATCCTGCTGGTATTCAAAGAGTCGGAGAGCACCAACCTGTTGGGCAGGAGGGGGGTGGAGCAGATGGGGCAGGTCATTGCTACGGAGGTAAGCTGGCTGGAAGTTGACGAGGCCAGGAAGGAGGTCCGTGTGGACGGTGGGCCGGTAAAGCTATCACGGAAGGAGTACGAGCTGCTGATTTTCCTTTACGGCAATGCCGGGGCGGTCTGCCTGCGCGACGAGATCATCAAGGCCGTGTGGGCCGATAGTCAGGACTGGGCTGCGATATCGGACGCAACCCTTGACCAGCTTGTGCACCGCCTGCGCGAGAAAATTGAACCTGATCCTGCCAACCCATCGCGCATCGTCAGCCGCAAGGCTTTCGGATACATGCTGATATAAAAGGAACCTAATAGTTGAACGGCCGGTCCTTCCACCACGGGTAAAACGCGGGCATGTCCTTGCCCGGTTTCATGGGGAAGGCTGGTGTCCTTTTCTCGAGAAACGACATGATACCCTCTTTGGCGTCTGGCATGCCGAACATCCAGTTCAGTGCTTTTGACTCAAGCTGATGAGCTTCCATGGGGTGGTCGGCGCCCAGCATCTTCCACATAAGCTGCCGACAGATAGCTACAGAGATGGGTGACGAATTGTTTGCGATGCGGGCGGCGATCTCGCGGGCACGGGGCAGCAGCGCATCGGGCTCCAGCAGTTCGCTCACAAGGCCTCTCTCGAAGGCCTCCTGCGCATTGAACACCCTGCCGCTGTAGACCCACTCGCTTGCCACGCCGATGTTCACCAGCCGGGTTAAAAACCAGCTGGCGCAGC
>Ga0268278_1002212_pt1 | contig 10393 bp, 7 predicted proteins | sample saktaG_3_FD_190135 | JGI IMG/M metagenome (GOLD analysis project Ga0268278, IMG submission 190135) | Saline water microbial communities from Sakinaw Lake, British Columbia, Canada - sak_2010_1_5_55m | ecosystem: Environmental > Aquatic > Non-marine Saline and Alkaline > Saline ... | reverse complement strand
AACTCTTAATTCTTTTTCTTGAAGCAATTGAATAACTTTATTGGCATAATCAATGTTTTCTTCTTTTACTGGAACAACTACTACTTGAACTGGAGCTAACCATAAAGGAAATGCTCCAGCATAATTTTCAATAAGTAGACCTATAAACCTTTCTATGCCCCCTAAGATAGTTCTATGTAGCATAACAGGCCTTTTTTTGTCTCCGTTTTTATCAATATAAAAAAGATTAAATTTTTCTGGCATTATAAAATCCAACTGAATCGTGCCACATTGCCAGCTTCTGCCTAAACAATCTTTTAAATGAAAATCAATTTTTGGCCCATAAAAAGCTCCATCTCCCTCGTTTACAATATAATCTATCTTTTTTTCTTTTAAAGCTTGCCTTAAGCTATTTGTAGCATTTTCCCATATTTCATCAGATCCCATCGCGTTTTCCGGCTTAGTACTAAGTTCCACATGGTAAGAAAATCCAAATTTTTTATATATACTATCAGTCAAATCTATAACGCCTTTTATCTCTCCTTTTATCTGTTCTGGGGTCATAAAAATATGGGCATCATCTTGAGTAAAACATCTAACTCTGAATAAACCAGCTAAAACTCCGGATAATTCATGCCTATGAACTAACCCCAATTCTCCCATTTTAATAGGTAAATCTCTGTAGCTATGGAGAGAATTCTGATAAATTAAAATCCCTCCTGGGCAATTCATTGGTTTAATAGCATAATCTTCTTCATCAATCTTGGTAAAATACATATTTTCTTTGTAATGGTCCCAATGACCTGATTTCACCCATAATGTTTTATTCAAAAGTATTGGAGTTTTAACTTCTGTATAACCGCTTTTTTGATGTTCTTTTCTCCAATAATCTTCTAAAATATTCCGCAGAATCATACCTTTGCTATGAAAAAATGGAAAACCAACGCCTTCTTCGTGAAAACTAAATAAATCTAATTCTTTTCCTAATTTTCTATGGTCTCTTTTTTCTGCTTCTCCTAATAAATAAAAATATTCTTTTAATTCTTTCTCTTCTGCAAAGGCAACGCCAACAATTCTTTGTAACATTGCATTAGTTTCTTTCCCACGCCAATAAGCGCCAGAAACTTTATTAAGTTTAAAACTTAAAGGAAGCTCATTGGTATTTTTTATATGTGGTCCACGACACAAATCTATAAAGTCTCCTACTTGATAAATAGATACTGTTTTTGGAGGTTTAATATTTTTCTTTTTATCTTTTTCACTCTTAATTTTTAATATTTCATTCTGATCTGTAGTTCCATATTTCTCTAAATCTTTCAAGAGTTCTACCTTATAAACTTGATTTAACTTTTTAAAAATATCTTTCGCATCTTTTAAAGAAACATTTTTCTTCTTAAAAGGTAATTCTTGTTTAATAATTTTCCTCATTTCTTTTTCAATCTTTGGTAAATCTTCCAAAGATAAGGTTTTACCAACATCTATATCATAATAAAAACCACTTTCTATTGTTGGCCCAATACCAAATTTAGCTTTAGGAAATAAATTTTTTACAGCTAAAGCCAATACATGCGCCATAGAATGACGAATAATTTCTAATGAATTTTCTTGTTTCATAATTATGCCTATTTTAAGGTTGTTATATTATATGTTTTATATTAAAAACTTTCAAGCATTAAGCTTCCATTGGTTCAATTTCTTCTAATCTCTCCCCTATAATCTGATAACTACCATTTCTTTTATCCATTTTGCCTTCTACCAATAATACCTTATCTTCGCGAAGAACAGCTAAATTATTAGCTAATACTGTTGGATACAAAACAACTTCAATAGAATTATTGTAATCAGCCAAACGCGTAAAAACCATTGATTTTCCCCTTTTTGTTCTTACTTTTTGAATACGTGAAATAAAACCACAAACTTTAATCTTTCTTCCAAGATGACGGGGGTCTAATTGACTAACTGTAAGCGCTATCTTACCTAAAACATTTTTATAGCTATCTAAAGGATGACCAGTAAGATAAATACCTAAATATTCCCTTTCCCAATTTATTCTTTGTGTTTTATTAGATGGCTTAATTGAATTATTTCTTTTTAAATGATCAAGCACATCGTCAGAATCACTCTCGCCAAACAAACTTATTTGATTATCGTTTTTATGATTATGAAATCGATACACCCAATCTACAATTTCTTCCAAATGATCTGCCATCAATTCTCTATCCCCAAAACAATCTAATGCTCCGGCTTTAATAAGGCTTTCTAAAGTTTTTTTGTTTAGAGCCTGACGCGGCATTCTTTTTAAGAAATCTGTAAGATTTTCAAAAATACCATTATTTTGCCTTTCTTCCTGAATTATAGTGGCAACTCCTTCTCCTACATTTTTTATAGCTGCTAAACTAAAGTAGATATTTCCTGTTTTTTTGTCTGTACCAAATTCTGCAAAAGATTCATTTACAGAAGGAGGTTTTACTTCAATGCCTAATCTTTGACATTCAGCTATTTCAATAGCAATTCTATCTAAATTACCAAAATCTGAAGTTAAAAGAGCGGCCATAAAAGCGTTTGGATAATGCGCTTTAAGCCAAGCTGTTTGATAAGTAATACGAGCATAAGAAGCGCTATGACTTTTGTTAAAACCATAACGTGCAAAAGGTTCTACCCAAGCCCAAATTTTCTCTGCGATTGGTTTCTTAATATCATTCTTTATCATTCCTTCTATTAATTTTTCTCTCTGAGCTTGTAATAATGTTTTAATTTTTTTACCAACAGCTTTTCTAAGAACATCAGCTTCAGCCATAGAAAAACCTCCTAAATCATGGGCTATCTGCATAAGTTGTTCCTGATAAATACAGATGTTATAAGTTTTTTCTAAAATTGGTTTTAATTTAGGGTGAAGATAAATAATTTTTTCTTTGCCCCTCTTACGATTAATAAATGATGGAATGAATTCCATTGGTCCGGGACGATACAAAGACAACATAGCTATAATATCTTCAAATTTTGTTGGTTTTAATTCCTGAAGATATCTTCGCATCCCCCCGCTCTCCACTTGAAACACTCCTACTGTATTTCCATCGGAAAGCAATTTGTAAACTTTTTTATCTTCAAAACCTACTTTGTCTAAATCTATTTCATCTCCATAAACCTTTTTAATAATTCTTAAAGCATTTTTTATAATAGTTAAATTAGCTAATCCTAAAATATCGACTTTAAGTAATCCTATTTTTTCTAAAGCATACATATCATACTGAGTTATCACTTCTTGATCATTCCTGCTTGAATGTTGCAAAGGACTGTAATGAACCAAAGGCTCACGAGAAATAACAACTCCAGCAGCATGAGTAGAAGCATGACGAGCTACACCCTCTAATTGCTTGGCCATATCAATAATATCTTGAGCATCAGTATCAGTTTCATACAATTGCCTAAGCTCAGGAACAATGCTTAAAGCCTTATCTATCGTTATATTCTGCGGAAGAAGTTTAGAAATTTGATCACCTAAAGCATAAGGATGACCTAATGCTCTAGTAACGTCTCGAACAGCCATACGAGATTTCATTATTCCAAAAGTAATAATCTGAGCCACATGATCTTGACCATATTTTTCAGTGATATAGTTAATTAAATCCGCTCTTCTATTGTCGGCAATATCTAAATCAATATCTGGCGGTTGAATTCTTTCTGGATTTAAAAAACGTTCAAAATAAAGTCCATGCTCCAATGGATCAACAGAAGTAATCCCTAAAACATATGCGATCAAACTCCCAGCTGCAGATCCCCTTGTATTAGTTAATATATTTTCTTCTTTGGTGAAACGAATAAAATCCTGAATGATTAAAAAATAATCAGAAAAACCAGTTTTTTTAATAATTTCTAATTCATAATCAAATCTTTTTTTTGCTTCTTTATTTTTTAGAGAATAAATCTTTTTAAAATTTTGTAATGATATTTTTTTTAAGTATTGAAAACTATCTTCCCCTTTAGGTGTAGTAAAATGCGGTAAAATTATTTCTCCAAGGTCTAATTCTAAATTACATTGATCAACTATCTTTTTAATATTTTCAAATAATTCAGGGTGTTTGGAAAAATCTTTTTCAATTTCTTCTGATGATTTGAAATATAGATCCATTTCTTTCATGCTGAGACGATCTTGATTTCCAATATCGGTTCCTGTTTGAATTGCTAAAAGAACATCCTGAGCTTTTTTATCTTCTTTTTTGGTATAATGAACATCGGTCGTTATTACAGCAGGAATATTTAATTCTTTAGAAAGTTTTAACAATCCATCATTTATCTTTTCTTGATCTGGTAATTCTGGATGATGTTGTAATTCTAGATAAAAATTATCTTTTCCAAAAATTTCTTGATATTCCTGAGCTAAGTGTGACGCTTTTTTATAATCATCTACTAAAAGAGCTGATGGAATTTCACCTTTTGCACATGCCGAAAGAGCAATTAACCCATCGCTATGTTCTTTTAAAACTTCCTTATCAACACGAGGTTTATAATAAAAACCTTCCAGTTCTGCAATCGTAACTAGTTTTAATAAATTATAATAACCTGTTTTATTTTTTGCTAAAAGTACAAGATGATAAAATTTGGAATCTATTTTTGGAGTTTTGTCAGCAAGAGAATTAGGGGCTAAATAAACTTCGCAACCAATGATCGGTTTAATTCCCATCTTCTTAGCAAGAGAATAAAATTCTATTGCTCCATACATCACCCCGTGGTCAGTTAATGCTAATGCATCTAAACCCATCTCCTTTGCCTGCTTTAAAAGCTGCTCTGGGCGAGCCAAGCCATCTAATAAAGAATAATGGCTATGGACATGAAGATGAGTAAAATACATAATATATAAATATAAATCAAGTAGTTAAAACTAACAGTATTTTATCACAAGGGATAGAAAAGGCAAAATATGAATTTACAAACAGAAAAATATTATTGGAAAAAAGGTTATAAAACAATCGTCGGCTTAGATGAAGTTGGTAGGGGGCCACTTTGCGGCCCAGTAACAACTGCCGCAGTTATTGTAAATTCAAAATCCCAAATTAAGGATAGAAATTTCAAAGAAATTTTAAAAAACGCAAGAGATTCTAAAAAATTATCAGAAAAACAAAGAGAAAAGATTTTTAAATTAATCCAAAAGTGTCCAAATATAAAATTTACTATTTCATCTGTTGGTCCAAAAACAATTGATAAAATAAATATATCAGAGGCTACTAAAAAGGCAATGAAAAATTGTTTAAATAAAATACTCCCTAAACGTAATCCCAAAAAAATTCTAATTTTAATTGATGGTAACAGAATCTTAGATAAAAATTTAAAAATTTCACAAAAAGCTATCACAAAAGGAGATGATAAAATTTTTTCAATTGCTTTAGCTTCTATCATCGCTAAAGTAACACGCGATAGAAAAATGGAAAAATTATCTTTACAATATCCTAAATATTATTTTCATAAACATAAAGGATATGGAACAAAACTACATAAAAAATTAATAAAAAAATATGGACCTTGTAAAATCCATAGAAAAAGTTATCGCCCAATTAAAAAATGAATAAATTATTAATCATTCTTGGTCCTACTGCTTCAGGTAAATCTGACCTAGCTATTAAGATAGCCGAACTTTTTAATGGAGAAATTGTTTCAGCAGATTCGCGTCAAATATACAAAGAAATGAATATTGGAACAGCCAAACCGTCTAAAGGTAATATCCGATATCATTTATTAGATATAATAGAACCTGATAAACGTTTCTCTGCAGCTCAATATAAAGAATTAGCTTGTAATACTATAAAAGATATACAAAATAGAAATAAACTACCAGTTCTATGCGGTGGTACTGGTCTTTACATATCTTCAATTATTGAAGATTGGCAATTTCCGAAAGTTCCTCCCCAAGAAAAATTAAGAAAAGAATTAGAAAAAAAATCAGTTGAACAACTTTTTAAAATTTATCAAAAATTAGATATTAAAGGAGCAAAATCAATCGACAAAAAAAATAAAAGAAGATTAATCCGCGCAATTGAGGTCTGTAAAGCCAGTAATAAGTCTTTCTGGCAACAAAGAAAAAGTAGCAAATCCTCATTTGATACCTCATTGATTGGTATAGGGTTGTCAAAAGAAGAATTAAAAGAAAGAATTGCAAAAAGAATTAAAAAAATGATAAAAATGAATTTGGAAACTGAAGTAAAGGTATTATTTAAAAAATATGGGTGGATTCCTTCCCTTCAGACTATTGGATATCAAGAATGGAAAGAATATTTTAATAACAAACTTAATAAAAAAGAAGTTCAAGATTTAATTGAACTTCATACTATCCAATATAGTAAACGTCAAATGACGTGGTTTAAAAAGATGAAAAACATACAATGGATTAAAAAACCAGAACAAGCTATAAAATTAACTGAGTTGTTCCTTAAATAGTTTTTCTAATGATTTTGGATCAGCTGCTCCACGTGTTTTTGCCATTGCTTGACCAACTAAAAACTGAAGTGCGTTTTCCTTGCCTTTTTTATAATCCTCAGTTGTTTTAGGATTATTTTTTATTATTTCTAAAACAATGGGTTCTAATTTACCTTCATCACTAATTTTTTCTAATCCTTTTGATTTTATTATTTCTTCTGGCTCTCCTCCTTTTTCTACCATCTCTGCTAAAATATCTTTACCAGCACGAGAAGATATTTTGCCTTCAAATAAAAGAAGAATTAATTGAGAAAAACTTTGTGGTGTTATTTTAAGTTTTTCCCATAAAACTAATCCTGATTCCATCAATCCTTTTAAATCACTTGCCAAATAATTAAAAGCTAAATTAATAACCCTATCTTTATCTTTTACATCAATATCATTAAATTCTTTAATTACTTCTTCAAAAAAATTCATTAATTTTTCATCTTGAATTAATAAATTGGCGTCTCCTAAAGAAGCACTTAATTTTATAATCCTTTCCTTTTTCTTCCAAGGTAACTCGGGTATTTGTTTTTTCAATTCTTCTAAATTAAATAATCCGTCTGATCCTTTTTCTGAATAAATATGTAAACGCGGCAAATCAGGCTCTGGGAAATAACGATAATCTTGAGCTTCTTCTTTCAAGCGTTGAGAATAAGTAATTTCTTTCCCTGCATCCCATCCACGTGTTTCCTGAATTACTTTTTCTCCTTTTTCTAAAATTTCCTTTTGCCTTTGAATTTCAAAATCAATTGATTTTTCCACTGCACGAAAAGAATTCAGATTTTTAATCTCTACCTTTGTCCCTAACCTTTCATCTTTAGTCAATGATATATTCACCTCACAACGCATTTGACCTTTTTCCATGCCTGCTTCTGAAACGCCTAATGTCCTTAAAAGCAATTGAAATCCTTGAGCAAATAACCTTGCTTCTTTTCCACTATGCATAACTGGCTCTGTCACTAACTCCATTAAAGGGACCCCTGCTCGATTAAAATCAATTAAAGTTGACTTTCCGTCTGCAGAATGAATTAATTTACCAGTATCTTCTTCTAAATGAACACGGGTAATTTTAATATTTCTTTTAGATTCTTCCAAATCATTACTTAAAAACAAAGACAATTCTCCGCCTTTGCATAAAGGCATATCATATTGGGATATCTGATAACCTTTTGGTAAATCAGGATAAAAATAATTTTTTCTATCAAATTTAGAATACTCAGAAATTTCTGAATTTAAAGATAAACCAACTATTATAACTTGCTCCAACGCTTTTTTATTAATAACAGGAAGTGTTCCTGGATGAGCTAAACAAACTGGACAAATATTTGTATTAGCAATTTTTTCTTCTGGATTATTCAAACAATCACAAAACATTTTGGTTTTGGTTTTTAATTCTGCATGCACTTCCAGTCCCAAAGTTGGTTTAAATTCCATATCATTAAATAATCTTTTAAGTATTATAACTAATATCTACCATCATTACCAATATTGACAGAATAATGATAAAAATGTATATTAAAGATAACCAAACTAACGCGTGTAACTTGAAAAAATAAAAAAAGAAAGGACGTGAGAAAAAATGAAAACTGGTATTTTTATCGCTTTTGAAGGAGGAGAAAATTGCGGAAAAAGCACAGTAAGTAAATTCCTTGTGGAAAAGCTCAACGAGATGGGCTTTCCTACTGTATGGACCAGAGAGCCAGGTGGAACAAAATGCCCTGTGTCAGAGAAGATTAGAAAAATTATCGTAGACCCAAAAAATAAGATCTGCGATATAAGCGAAGCACTTCTCTTTTCTGCTTCTCGAGCACAGCACATCAATAAGCTTATTCTTCCTTGTTTAAAAGAAGGTACTAATATAGTGAGTGATCGGTTTGTACTTTCATCGTATGTCTATCAAGGCATTGGAAGAGAGCTTGGCATACCTGTAGTTAAAATCATTAACGATCTTGCTTGCGAAGGATTAGAACCAGACATAACATTCTTGTTAGATTTAGATGTAAAAAAAGGAGAAGAAAGAACTCCTAGAAAGAAAAAGGATAGAATAGAACGAATAAAAGGATCTTTCCATGAAGATATTAGAAAAGGATATCTTCAACTTGCGGAAAAAGACTTGAAAGTAGTTATCATTGATGCGGAAGAATCTGAAAAGAGGGTGTGCGAAGAGGTCCTAAAATATACTCTTAGGATAATAAAACAAAAAAGGAGAAAATGTAATGAAAAATGATTGGGAAAAAGAACTGATGCAAAGATTAGAATTACTTTATCTTAGCGTAGAAAGGAACATGAGAATGTTTCCAGAACATGATTTAAGCCATGCCATAAGAGTAAGGAACTTGTGTCTTTATATAAATAAAAAAGATTCTTTATATTTAGACAAGGATATTTTGATAGCTGCATCTATTTTACATGATATTGGCTATATATCAGATGATAGTGTAAAACATGTGGAGAGTAGCATTCAATTTGCTAACACATTACTACCTAGAGTAAAGTTTCCAAAAAATAAAAGCATTTCTGTGATTGTGTGCATAAAAAATCATGACACTGTTCCAGAAAGGTTAGGGTGGAAACAAGAAGTGCCAATGGAATGTAAAATTCTAAGAGATGCTGATGCAATTGAATCTCTCGGATGCCTTGGTATAATTCGTTATGCATCATGGGGTGGCAGACATCAAATGCCATTTTGCAACAAATCTAAAAAATTGGATAATAAAAGCAACCTATTCCCTAATATTGGCTTAATAGAAAATGTAAAGATCAGGACAGAAGAGCTACTAGCTAGATGCTATTCGAGAACAGGGATGAGAATAATGCAGAAAAGAGCAAAAATAATGCAAAAGTTTATTCTTGAAATTAAAAAAGAAATAAGCTTTGCAAAAAATTTAGGAGGTGAATAATATAATGGATCTTATTGAAGTTATTCAACCAAGTATTTTTATTGATGAACCAATTCATGCAGAAGATATACTAAAAAAAATCGAATACATTGGAAGAATCTCTCATAAAAGCGAAAGTAAGATAGGGCCTGGAACCGCTGAAATTTTTGTAAAAAAACTTTTAGAAATGGGTCATGAAAGTGTTTTGGAACATGTAAGCATTTCTGCCAGAATTATTTGCGACAGAGGTATTTCCCATGAATTAGTTAGACATCGAATCGCTGCTTATACACAAGAATCAACACGATATTGTAGATACTTAAAAGTGATTCAATTTATAAAGCCTTTGTTTTATAGAGAGGGAACGAAAGAATATGACTTATGGTATCAATCGTGCTTAGCATCGGCTAAAACTTATACCGCATTGATAAAACTAGGAAGTAAAGCTGAGGAAGCTAGAAGCGTATTACCTAATTCATTGAAAACAGAGATCGTTTCCACTTTTAATTTAAGACAATGGAGACATGTCTTCAAAATGCGTTGCGGCATTGGGGCTCATCCTCAAATCAGGGAAGTAATGATTCCTATTTTGAAAAAATTTAAAAGAGAAATTTCTATAATCTTTGATGATTTAATTATCGAAGAAAATGAAAATCTCTCATTTCCTTTTTATGCTAATGTTAGCTAATTTAAATCAGCGAATTTAAATTAAAAAGCCCTCGGATGCTTCAAATAATCCAGGGCTTTTTTATGTCTTTATATAACCTATTTCTCTATTTCTATTCCCATACTTCTTGCTGTTCCTTCCACCATCTTCATAGCCGCTTCTATATCAGTTGTGTTTAAATCAGGCATTTTTCTTTTAGCAATTTCCTCTACCTGTTTTTTAGTAATTTTTCCAACTTTTTCCTTTAAAGGATTACCAGCTCCTTTTTGTATTCCTGCCGCTTTACGCAATAAATCAGATACTGGTGGTTGTTTAAATTTTAAATCAAAACTTCTATCCTGATAAACTGTAATTTCTACAGGAATAATATCTCCTGCCTGCTCTTTTGTTTTTTCATTAAACCGTGTACAAAATT
>Ga0268278_1002206_pt1 | contig 10417 bp, 12 predicted proteins | sample saktaG_3_FD_190135 | JGI IMG/M metagenome (GOLD analysis project Ga0268278, IMG submission 190135) | Saline water microbial communities from Sakinaw Lake, British Columbia, Canada - sak_2010_1_5_55m | ecosystem: Environmental > Aquatic > Non-marine Saline and Alkaline > Saline ... | reverse complement strand
CTGGCCTTTATATCTTTAAAGATGGAATTACATTGGAGATCAAACCCTGTAGGGAAAGTGCGTAACAACCTGCCATTCTTCAAAGAATTGGCCTATGAGAAATTTACACAAAAAAGTTGACAGTACCCAAAATGCACAAAATGTAGCAAAAAAATATAGAATACAACTTACTTCGTTACTTTTTCCAAGAAACCAATTTAAAGGTGGATATTTACAAGTGTGTAGAGACCTTGGTATCCTTTGCATAAGAGGCAATGAACATTCGTATTTGTATGATGCAAGGAATGGAGAAGAGGAAAGTTTATTTCGTAGAGCATTAAGATTAGTAGATGCCTACCTAAATATTTCAGGACATAATTGTTACACTGATGAATATCTGAAAAGCAAACATCCCGTAGATATCCCTTCAAGCCGGTTTTTAAGACCTTATTCCGCAAAACTGAAAATATTGGATGGATTACGTTTGAAAAGAATAAAATCAGGAATGACCTATGCTGCAAAAAATGGACGGACCTACCATTTGTGGTGGCACCCGCACAATTTTGGCATCAATTATAAAGAAAATTTTGCATTCTTAGAAAAAATATTAGATCATTACAGTCAATTAAGCCAAAAGTATAATTTCCAAAGTCATACAATGTCTGGTTTAGCAAAATTATTAACACAATAGGATTAACATATGAACGTTGATTTCACTTTAAGTAAAATAATCCAAGCCGATAAAACAGAAATGAAAAAATTGGCTTATAATAATGGTGGTAATCAAAATTTAACAGAAGAATATATTGAACATTGGTATTTTAATAATCCTTCAAACTCATATTCTCTATGGAAAGTGTTAGTTAATGGAGCCATTGAGGGCTTTGCAACGACTAACAATTTTAAATTTTACATAGATGGAAAAGAATGTTTGGTGGCAATACCTCAAAATGTGCTGACTTCAACCAATTTCAGAGGCAAAGGCTTGTTTGAGAAGTTGTACTTTAGAACCGAAATTGAAAATATTAAAGAAAACAAAGTAGACTGTTTTTTAAATTTATGGGCAAATAACTCTATGAGCACCCCGATATTTCTGAATAAACTTGGCTATTCAGAGGGAATGTGCCCGTCGTTATTGCTTACTCCTTTTAATTTATACGACTTGTTTTCAAAGAGTAAATATGAGCGTTTATCCAATCTTGATTCTATAAAGTTTAGTTCCATTTATCGCTTTAATAATGCAATGGAAAAGACCAAAGCTCACATTCGATGGAGATATAGTAAATACTCACAAGAAAATCTTCATGTTATTTCAGTTAAGGAAGATCAAAAGGTAATAGGATATGCTTTTTTAAAAGTTGAAAAAAGGGAAGGACTTAAGATTTTGATCTTGATGGATATAATTTGTGAAAGAGCAGAGAATGTTCCTTTAATCATCGATGCTTGTTTTATTTATACCTCGAAAAACTTTTTTTGGGGTTTGCTAATGTTTGATATCCCGTTTAAATTAAGAAAAAGAATATTTCAGATTTCAATTAAAGAAAGGTTTAAGTTTTTAGTTAGAGGAAACACTCAGGAAGAAACAGATAGGTTAAGTCGTACAAAATTTACTTTATTCTTTGGAGACCTTGACTTTGTTTAGCTGAATGGCTGTTTTGCTTATTGTCAAGGATGTTTTTTTTAGCCTTTTTTGGGTAGAGCAATTATACGGATAGCATCACACACCAATTAAGGTTTATCGTTGTACGTAGTATCCAATACCAAACCGTGTTGAACAGCCTGTCCTTATATTATTAACCTGGCAATTAAATAGGGAAAGGCGTGGGCAAGAAAACCCTATAAATGAAAGGAGACGTTTGCATAATTCCGATCTTTTAAATTACGTTTAATTTTGGTGATTTTTAAAAAAATTATCGATTGTTTTTGTGCTTTATCTGTTAAAAAAGCTCTTTGACATTCAGTTTGCTTCCTTTATGTCACCATAAAGGAGCTGCTCAGTATGAGGACATATACCTATCCTCATACAGCCGCCATGATTTCCTGTTTCCTCTTTGTTAGTATCACTCTTTTAATGTTAAAAGCCATGGCTCCGGATAGATGATCCCAACTCTCCTTCAGGATAGTTGTAAATCGGGCTTTACCGGCTCCGTGGTATTTCCCGGTAATTCCGAAGTACTGCTCAATCTTGTATCTGACTTTTGAGATCATCTTGTTTCTCCGGATTTCGTATTCTGTCAGTGCTGCATTGATCTGGTTCTTTCTCATGATACCATCACCTATGTTATTCATATTCAGAAAGTTCCTGTTCGGCTCACCGCAGTAGCCTTTATCGGCATACACCTCCGGAGGAAGCTCTTTACCATGAATAGCTTTTGCCACGGTATATTGAAAGTGGTTGGTATCATGTTCGGATGCCTTTGATACACAGGTGGATAATACCAGACCGCTCTTCACATCAATGGCGGCATGAGACGTTTGCATAATTCCGATCTTTTAAAATACGTTTAAATTTGGTGATTTTTAAAAAAATCGTTGGTTAATTTTTACATTTGATCCGTTAAAAATGCTCTTTGACATTCAGTTTGCTTCCTTTATGTCACCATAAAGGAACTGCTCAGTATGAGGACATATACCTATCCTCACACAGCCGCCATGATTTTCTGTTTCCTCTTTGTTAGTATCACTCTTTTAATGTTAAAAGCCATGGCTCCGGATAGATGATCCCAACTCTCCTTCAGGATAGTTGTAAATCGGGCTTTACCGGCTCCGTGGTATTTCCCGGTAATTCCGAAGTACTGCTCAATCTTGTATCTGACTTTTGAGATCATCTTGTTTCTCCGGATTTCGTATTCTGTCAGTGCTGCATTGATCTGGTTCTTTCTCATGATACCATCACCTATGTTATTCATATTCAGAAAGTTCCTGTTCGGCTCACCGCAGTAGCCTTTATCGGCATACACCTCCGGAGGAAGCTCTTTACCATGAATAGCTTTTGCCACGGTATATTGAAAGTGGTTGGTATCATGTTCGGATGCCTTTGATACACAGGTGGATAATACCAGACCGCTCTTCACATCAATGGCGGCATGTTCTTTCATACCGAAGACGGGCTTATTGTTCTTGACTGTCCAGTCCGAATCCAGATCCCGCTGGAATCTCATAGATCGTTGGGTTTTCTTTCTCTGTTGCGCTCTTGCCTTCCTCTCTTCTCTCAGGGCCTTCAGTTTCTTGCCAGGTACTGGACGACTTGCAGACTTGATTATCCTTGCGTCAACGGCCATGCCTGATTCAATGGAGAAGCCCAGGGAATCAAACTGATATAGCAGTTCATGATGAATATCTTCTAATGTATCTTTACCAACACGTTCCCTGAATCTGCAGATGACTGAATGATCAGGTGAAGGATCTGCCAGGGGCAGACCGATGAAGGTCTTGAATGATATACGATCATTGATCTGGTTTTCCAGTTCGGGATCGGACTTGATACCGAACCATTTCTGCAGTAGTGTTGCTTTTAATAACATCAAGGGAGGATAGGCTTTATTACCATAGTCTGATTGTCCTACGGGATAGTTTGATGTCACTATTGATTCAAGTGGTTCCCAGTCGATGTAGGAATCAACATCCGAGAGGAACTTTTGTGTTCTTGATTTTCCGATTATGTTACTCAATTCTATTTCAAGGAAGCTTGGTTTATGATCATATTCTTTAAATGCCATCCCGGTCTCCTTTATCAGTGGAATTTGACCGGAAATGTAACATAAAAACCACGTATTGTCAAATATTATTAAATAGTTATGATAGATTTTGTCGTTTTAAATTCAGATTTAAGCGCACATTTTCAAGAGGGAGTTGTGCAAAGGTTTTAACCTGTATTATACAGATCTGTATAATACACTACAGTGAAATACTCAAAGAAAGGAGAGCAGAAATGGCAAACCTACAAATCAAAGGTATTAAAGAAGAATTATATGCGGAGATAAAAAAGCTTGCTTCTGCTGAAAACCGATCTGTTAGCCAACAGATCTTATTTTTAGTGAGAGAATATTTAGGCAGGAAGAATTATCTCTCCACGCTTAAGTCGCCAGCCCAGGTCTTGCTGGAACTCTCCGGGTCATGGCAGGACGATAAAGAGGCAGAGCAGATTATTGCGGAGGTTAAAGGCGCCCGTATAAATTCTAAGAAACTGGCAGAAGGTTTCTAATGTACCTTCTCGACACCGATACGATTATCTTTAGCCTCAAAGGGCATGATTCGCTGGAGAAAAATTTGCGCCAGCATTTCCATGATCCTATAAAAATAAGCGTCATTACTCTAATGGAGTTGTATTATGGCGCATATAAGTCTCAGAAAAGGGACAGAGCAACCTGGCTAAAATAAAAACGTTAGAAAATTCACTTGAAATTATCACGTTAGGCAAAGAATCTGTTGAAATTTTTGGGATCTATAAGGCTAATTTGGAAAAAGCCGGCACACCATTGGATGATTTTGATTTGATTCTTGCTTCATCTGCTTTAGCCCATAATTTAGTGCTTGTTACAAACAATGTGAAACATTTTAAAAGGATAGAAGGTCTTAAACTTACAAACTGGACTGTTTACCCTGAACACCAATTCCTTACCTCCTAAATCTTTACCCAGTTAAATTTGACAGTCTCGTAAAAAGTATCAAAATGTGTCATTTGTCATGCTGAACTTGTTTCAGCATCTAAACATTTCAACAAGTTATAGACCCTGAAATAAATTCAGGGTGACAAAAACTGACTTTTTACGAATGCATCAAATTTCTTTTGCTCTTATTTAACCGGGGGTCGCAGTCACAGCTCAGCGTATTTCACCGGGGTAATCCCCGGAATAAGTTTATGTATCCCCTTGCCGGTTCTAAGGTTGCAACGGCTCATTTTTAATTTGACATGGCGTATCACCACTGTTACACTTAAATTTAATGTTATCTGTGAGGAAAAGACTATGCCGGCTCAAAATCCACGTATAAATGTAGTCCTGAGCAATTTGCTTTACCAGGATGTCCGACTTCTGGCAGAAAAGGATAATGTCTCATTATCAGCCAAAGTCAGGGATTTGCTCAAAGAGGCCCTGGAGATTCAAGAGGATATCGCCCTTTCTGCATTTGCTGAAAAAAGGGAAAAGTCATGGAATGCCTCTAAGGCGCTAAGCCATGATGATGTATGGTCTTAAAACTCAAATACCATCCGGACGTTAAAAGATCTGACCTGCCTAAAATTGATGCTAAAAACAGGGGTACGCGATCAAGAGAGCCATCGAAGATCAACTTGCCACGCAACCTGAAGCCTATGGAAAGCCGTTGCGAAGAACCCTCAAAGGATACTGGGAATTGAGAGTCGGAGATTACCGTGTTGTTTTCAAAGTTTCCAGTAACAGTATTTTTATCTTCGGTATAATTCACAGAAAAGAAGTTTACAGGCTCATCAAGAAACGGATAGAAGCTTAAGGTCAGCCTTCTATAAAAACTCTGACATAAAATATTTATGAAGTTTTATAATCAGAATTCCAATCCTGACCAGTTTTCATTTTCTTTGACAGTGACTTCGCCAAATTTATCAGCTTACTTTCAACCCCATAATGCCGCTTGTCAAACTCATCAAACGTACTCTGAGAAATCTCCTCCGATTTCAACAAAGCGAACATCTGTGAATAATTCTCCCCAGCCGACCCCAACGCCACATTAACGAACTGAATATATTCCTTAATTGATTTCCGACAATAACCCTCGGCCGTGTTTGATGAAATCGAAAAACCAGAACTCAATATTTGATCCTTTATCTTGAATGAGATTCCTTTTACTTCGCCCAACACCTTCTTCTCAAATGCATAAAGCTCCACCGCCTCCCGCCAAACATTGAGTTTCCTAAACCCACGATTCAAATTCTTGTTTCTTTCCAAAACCTCATCATCCATATTTTACCCATCCTGAAACCGTAAGGTTTTCATCCCATTCGCAAAGCGAATCATCCTATTCATCCAGCAAAGCCATCCATTCCGCAGGAATTCATCCCATTCGCAAAGCGAATCATCCTTGCCAAAGGCAATCATCCAGCGAAGCCATCCTGATTGCCCCCTGTATTGTTTTTAACTTTAGCGTCCTTTGCGCCTTTGCGTGAGGTATCTTTTTTGTTCTGCGCCAATCTGCGTAATCTGCGGATTGGGTATCCATTTTTCAATCCGTGTAATCTGCGTAATCTGTGGATAAGATTGTTTCAAGCGTATGCCTTGGCCTGAACCCCGTTTCCAACATTTTTTTATTATCAAAAATCAGATCAGAAGCGAGCTTCTCATAACACGAATGAATCCATTCTCTTTTCTTCGGAAAGAAAACACCCGCAATCCGTGTCGCAAACCAGACAAGAAAAAGTGGAATGTGAATAACAGGTATATTCGGACGGATGCCCGATTTTTTAAAGACCCGGATAATAGTATTAAATTCATAAGGCTCTGCATCACACACATTAAAAACCCGTAAGCGCCCCCGTTCGTCATTCCCGCGGAGGCGGGAATCCAGTCCATGTTCATTCCCGTATTCCCCTTTGTCATTCCCGCGAAGGCGGGAATCCACTCCATGTTCATCTGTGCTAATCTGCGTAATCTGTGGATTTAATCTGCGAAAATCTGCGTGATCTGTGGATTGTAATATGTGGACAATAAACTCAATCAGATTCGGCCTTGCCAACGCCGACATCCTCTGCGAACCCGAACCAAACCTGAGATAAGCCAGCTTCCCCGGTGCAAAAACTCTGCGGTCCAGATTCAAGCTCCAGTCACGATCATATACCGGAGCCAAACGCAAAATAACCAAATTATGGAGTTTACCTTCATCATATAAAGCACGTAACCGCATCTCCGCATCCAACTTACTTACAGCATAATCACTCGAAGGCCAACACTCCCCATCCTCCGTTCTCCCGTCTCCTGTCTCCTGCCTCCTGTCTCCTGTCCCCTGTTCCCCCTCCCCATACACCGACACCGAAGAAAGAAAGATAAAACACACATCAGGATTACTCTCCCCAGCGGCCCTCGCAAGATTCTCCGTCACTTCACTGTTCACCCGCATATAAGTAGCAGAATCAACCGCGCCGATCTTCTGGTGCGCAATGCCGGCACAGTGAATAACCACATCCGGAGAATACTTTTCACAAATAGTGGTTACTGAATCCGAATCAGTCAGATCAGCCTGCTCCCATGTAATCTTTTCATTGCCAAAAATGGCATCTGTAAGATCGACCCCGATTACATTATTGCCGGAGACTAATCGATTGCACAACGCGGTCCCGATAAAACCGGCGGCACCTGAAACTAAAACAGTAGATGGGTTCATTGGTAACTGATATTATTCTCGTGTTGCCTTCAAAATACGCAGATATTCTTCCGCCACTTTTTTATTTATGATATTCGCGTCGAATTGCCGAACACATCTTTGTCTTGCAGCTCTTCCCATACGGTATGTCAAGTCTGGATTATTTAACAGTTGCTTCAACGCCTGCAGCAGAGACGGGTCATCATGAGGAGGAACTAAGATGCCGGTTTCACCATTGACAACTGGATCAACTAACCCGTAGATGTGAGTTCCTATTGTTGGAATGCCCATAGCCGCTGCCTGAATAACAACTGTGTTAAATCCCTCGCGATAACTTAGTAAACATAAAATATCTGATATAGACAGATAGCGCTCAGGACATTCGGTATATCCAACATAATGGATTCTCGGACTTTGTTTTATGTCATCAATAGTTATGGTTCCCATGCCTCCGCAGTCTTGATCAAGGGGACCGACCAACAGTAAATCCACGTCATAGCCCAAATGCAAAAGCTCACGAAAAGCTGAAAGCAGCTCAAAAATGCCTTTATCGCGGGTAATGCGACCAACAAAAATAAGAACTTTAGAATTAGAATTGATTGAGAGGTCTTGTTTTAATTGATGTTTAGTAGCTACTGACCATTGTTTAGGATCAAAGCGACTCAAATCAACTCCCGCGAGAGAACCGTGACCTATTACCGATATTTTCTTAGAAGCAATTATCTGTTCATTCACTAAGAACCGACGCTGGCTTTTACTGTCTGCGTAACACCGGGTATTCAAAGTGCCGATAAGTTTATCGGCCAATCGGGAAACCCAGCGAATAGGTCCCTTCAAAGTGACCCACGGTTGGCCTGTCCAGGTATGTAGCCGTACAGGGGTTCGGGTAAAAAAGGCGGCAATTGCTGATAGCAATCCAGCTTTGGGAGTGGTTGAATGTACAATATCGAATTTATGTTTATGAAATATCTTAATTAGCTTGATAAGCGCAACAAAATCCTTCCATAAGTGCAATGAACGAGGTATTTCAACGATTTCATGACTTAGATCAAAGCATGTTTTTATCTTAGATAATTCTTGTCCATCTGACGAAATCAAAACCACTTTCATTCCAATATCTCTCATGTATTCATGTTGGGTTAGGAAATGAGAGGTCAAATAAAATGGAACCGTTGCGATACGGCAGACTTTAATACCCTTCAGATTATTTTTCAGGTATTTGCTATCAAAAGGTGAGACCTTTGAATTTTTCATATAATAAGCAGAATGTCCTTGAAATGACAATTTTTGTCAAAAATTGTCACCGCAGCTTCTTCTATTTGATATTGTAAGTATGTTCCCATGCCGTTTAGCATCAAATCTAATAACCCATATGGGCTTTTTCTTTGGTCTGGCACGGAATCTCGAAAACGTAGAATGATCATGGGAGGATTTAGCAAGGGGAAGACCTAAAACTTCTTGAAGGAGATCCTATCGTTTATCTGGTTCTCAAGCTCCGGATCCGACTGGATTCGAAACCATTTCTGGAGAAGCATACATTTTAACAGCATCAATGGGGATAAGCATCCGCGCCTTCTTCACTCTTTCCGACTTCATAATACTCCATCAATAATGCTTCAATGTTCCTCCATTTGACTACTCTATTTATCCGTTCCATCATCTTTACACTACGATTATGCTCTAATGATTTTGAGACTGCCAGATCCGAAAAACTGATTTCTTCGCCTACCCTCTTATAGCCCATAGCTTCCCCCTTTTCTATCTGGCAATATTTGAGAAAAGATATAGCATGTTAATAAGATTTTGGCACTATATTTCAATAAGTTAGGTTGCTTTTTCAACAACGAAATATCCCTATTTCCATTAGAGTTTCCAAGGACTTCCGATTTCCAGCACTTTTTATGAGTAAAGTTTTTTCATTTCTTAATGGCAGAATTCATTAGAAGTTGATTCCGGTAATTTTTGCCGGGTTCTGCAAGGTCTCAAGGTGAAATATCATCAATAGTTGTAAATTTAGTAATTGTCAACGTATCCTGATCCTCATGTATGATTTAATAGGAGGTAAGTAAAAACATAACGACATGATCTTCATAAAATGCCGTCAATTTACATCCCAATTTTATCATTTAGCTGTCAACTATTTTGCAAGTATTAACAAAGAATATCCACCCAATGTCTTTACTGTTAAATCCTTGCTCAGATAAAACATTATCTTCCTCGGAAATTTTAGAAGCCTTGATTTAAAGCTTAAGCTTGTACTGATGCCAGACAGCTCAATTGCCCCGCCAGTATAAAAATAATCAATGATCTCATATCCGGTATCTTTTAGTACTGCTAACATAATTTCTTTGTTAAAATAGTGAATATGACCATATTTTTCTCTTGAATCTACAAAAGTACGTCCTAATAATGCCTTTACTACAAATATTTCCAATGGAATGTGGAATATTTTATATTCACCCTTCTCTCTAAATTTTTTTAAAAATCCTATATAATCTTCTATATGTTCAACCAAATCTATGGCCAATAAAACATCAAAATATACATTTTCTTCTTTAATAAAATCTTTTAAAAAGTATTTAATTTTGTCTTGTTCTCTTTGCTTACAAAGATTAAATGCGTCGCGTGAAATTTCATAACCATAATACATTATGTCTTTTGATAATTCACCGTATAATTGATTCAATATTTCACCAGCGCCGCACCCTACCTCACAAATAGAATTTGGATTAATGTTGTTTTTTTGAATTATTTTTATTATTTGTTTTGCTTTCCATGGTGAATCCTCTACATGCCAAGTTAAATTTTTTTCAATATATTTCCCATTATTGTATATTTTCATAATAACCCTTTTAAATTTCAGATGTCTAATTTGCCCTTTTGGTAAGCCGGTTGTATGTACCTTCTTACAGCAACACATATCTTACAAAACCTTTGGACAACTCCTTCTTGAAAATGTGCGTTTAAATCTGAATTTAAAACTGTAAAATCTATCATAACTACTTAATAATATTTGACAATACGTGGTTTTTATGTTACATTTCCGGTCAAATTCCACTGATAAAGGAGACCGGGATGGCATTTAAAGAATATGATCATAAACCAAGCT
>Ga0268278_1002202_pt1 | contig 10429 bp, 10 predicted proteins | sample saktaG_3_FD_190135 | JGI IMG/M metagenome (GOLD analysis project Ga0268278, IMG submission 190135) | Saline water microbial communities from Sakinaw Lake, British Columbia, Canada - sak_2010_1_5_55m | ecosystem: Environmental > Aquatic > Non-marine Saline and Alkaline > Saline ... | reverse complement strand
AATTTTGACATACTCCCCACGAATAAATTCGGGGGATTCTAGGATTTAAGCGAGAGCGGCTTGACTTGCGTCAAGTCTGACGCTCTCTGTCCAACAGGATGATGCCCCATCCTTAAAATCATTTAATTCTATTAATTCTTTGCTACCTTTATTAATAATATTAATAGCAGCATTCATGTCTCTATTGTGGGAAACCAAACATTTAGGACATGTCCATGTCCTATCTCGTTTGGTTAATGCGTTATTTTTGAATCCACATGAGTTGCATGTTTTAGTACTAGCAAACCATTTATCAATATGATGAATGGTTTTTCCATATTCTAAAGCTTTATGTTCTAATATGTTCATAAAATCAGAAAAACCTAAATCATTGATTTTCCTGCCATGTTCTTTTTTCATGGAAGAAATATCTAATGTTTCAAACAACATAATATCATATGTTTTACATAATTCTTTAGCAAGTTTAAAGTGAAAATCTCTTCTTTGATTTGCTACTTTTTTGTGAATTCTTGCTAAATTATGTTTAGCTTGTTTTTGGTTGTTTGAACCTTTGATTTTTCTTGATAATTTTTTATTAGCTTTAGTTATCTTTTTTCTGTTTTGTTTAAAGAACAAGGGTGATTTGATTTTTATCCCATCATTTTTAACTAGAAAATCCATACAACCAAAATCAAAACCTGCGGTTTTGCCCGTCATTGAGATTAATTTTGAATCATTTTCTAATTCACAAATGAAGTAAACATACCAGTCACCTAATTTATCTTTTTTAACATTAACGCATTTTATTTCTCCTTCCATTTCTCTTGATTTATAATATTTATAAATTCTTTTGTTAATTTTAACTTGATTATACGGCAGGATTTTATATCCTGCTTGTTTCAGAGTGAAACTTGAATAAGTTTGTGATTTCCTAAATGAAGGTGGACTTACTTTTCTTGTTTTAGTTTTCTTTTTACAATTTTTGAAGAAGGCTTGATAGCCTTCTTCAATTCTGTCGGTAATATCTTGAATTGATTGAGATCCCACTTTTTTCCAAAACGAATACTTATCAAGTTTTTTAAGCTTGGTTATGTGTTTTTGGAGTTGATATTTATTCAAGTGTTTTTTATACATTTTGTAATATTTATAATGAAGGGCAATGCAATGATTATATATGTTACCACATATTTTTGTTTGTTCATTCAAGTGCTTATTCTTTTTTGAATGATATAATTTATATTTGTATGTCTTTATCATTTTCTTTAAGTACCTTGAGATATCTTTTCAAAAACATTTTAAACGCTCCAGAAATATTAATTGCATAATTATCTTTAAGTTCTTCCATGATTTCAAATTCTTCTTGATTTAATCTAAAAGCATAAGGGTATTGTTTTTTAACATAATTATTTTTCATGCTTATTTATTCAATACTTTTTAAATAATTCCTTCTTTTATTTTTAAAAACTATTACTTGATTTATTTTTATTTCGACGTATAATATATTCAAGTTGGTTCAAGTTGGTTTAGGGGCAATTCATCCCCATGGCTGAAGCGAGGGGCTTTCTTGCCCCGACCTTCGGTAAAGAATGTTGTAGGCTTCCTGTATAATGATAAAAATAGATGAGGTAATTGCAATGGATGATTTTTTTGAAGTGATGGAATCTAAGCGTGACAAAGAAGATATCGTTAAGAAAATATCTTCTATTCCCAGTAATTATGTCGGCAGTAAGAGACGATTGTTGACTCATATATGGGATGTTTTAGAAGATAATGAGGTTGAGTTTAATAGTGCTCTTGATGCATTCTCTGGAAGCGCTATGGTATCTCTTCTATTTAAGGCAATGGGAAAAGAAGTTTATTCAAATGATCTTCTAACTTCATCAGCTATTACGGCAGTTTGTTTATTAGAAAATGATGATATCCCTCTTACCCAGTCAGATATTCAGTTCTTATGTAATAATGAGCCTGATGATACGGGAACATTCGTTTTAGATAATTATAATGGCAAGTTTTTTACTGAAAAGGAATGTAAGTTCTTAGATAGATATAGGAAAAATGTAGAAACACTTTGTGGGGATAAGTTCTATTGTGGGTTAGAGATATTAAATAAGGCAACTTTAGCTAGTATTCCTAATAGTAATTTTTCGGTTTATGGTAAGGATCTTAAACAGCTTCGTGGTGCTCATACGGTTGGAGAGTCTTTTTGGAATGAGAAGTGGAGAGATACAACCAGAAAGCGCCGAGACGATAATAACGAAATTATGTTTAATAAGTCCATGAATGAGATGTATCAGAAATACAAAGGGGCATTCTCCCTGTTAGCTATCGAGAATCACGTAAATCAACATTGTTTTTTGGGCGGTAGATATTACAATGGACAAACTGTTGCTAATTTACAACATAGATTAGAGCATGATAAAAGTCAGGGCAAGGAGATAACAGATATATCCCTAAATGTAGATAAGTTTAAGAAAGCATTAGTAAATGGAAAAGGATGTGTTTTTAATTCAGATATATTGGATCTTTTAGAATCAAAGATAGTTACTACAGACTTGCTATATTTAGATCCTCCTTATGGTGGGGCAAGTAGCGATTATGCTGTTTTATATCGTTTCTTAGAAGAGTATCTGTATGGTCAAAGACTAGAAGACCTAGAGCATATTCAAAAAGGCTCTAAGCGTTTTAGTAAGAAGAAGGGGTATCAGGAACAGTTTGAACATCTTCTTTCTTTAAGCGGAGATTTTAAGACTTGGCTTATTAGTTATAATGAGTCATCTTATGCTGATTTAGATACTATAACAGCAACTATTAAGGATGCTGGGAAGAGTACGGTAGATACGTTTCCTGTTCCAATTACATACCAATATAGAAAGGGAAAGAATGTTGTAGATGCTGACCATTTTAAGAATGGTTATAGCGACTCAGGACATAAGTATGAACAAAGAGGTATAGAGTATCTTATTTTGGCGAGATAACATGAATAAATCGGTAATAGACATAACTAGACATGAGAGGAGGTATTATCAATTAAGCCCTTACATGTGGAATTGTTACATCGGTTTAAAGTGTTCTCAAATGAAAGTAGCTAGTTGTTTGATGTCTAATCTCCTGTCCAATAAAATGTATAATGATTCTCAGCAGGATAGAAGGATATATACTAGCGTTTGTTTGACTGTTGAAGATGTTCTTGCTGAAATGAATTCGGCCAAGTATTATAACGGGGCTAACATAGAGACAGATGTTGCTAATTTGAGAAAACGCTTTATTGAATTGCATGGCGGTAATATTTTTTATCAATGGAAGTATCGTGGGTTATATATCTTTATTATGGAGCGTAACTTTAGGGCTTGGACATATTATAATTCTAAGGCAACCGTTCCTCCAAGAACACTTAAGAGGCTTTTGCCATTGTTGAGTAAAATAATGGCAAGGATGGCTACCTTTTATAAAGTAAAAAATGGAGTGGTTTCAGATAGGGTTAAATTAGAAAATTCATTGGGTTGTTTTGTTAATAATATGTTGAGCAAAATGGCAATAGTCGTATCTAAAGACTTGCCTAGATGGGAGAACAATAAAAGTCTTTTTGAGTATGTGCTAAAGTTAGAGGCGTTGTTGGCAAATATAGATGATGAAGAGGGCTTGGAGGAGGATGATGGTTTTATGTTTCGTCTTCCTCCTTCAGTTCGCAAAGAAGTATTTAAAGAAAGAGGAATAGTGGAGGCAGATATAATGACTAAATTAGACATGGAAAAGATAATACCTCAAAACGGAAAACTTGGGGATAAGAAAAAACGTAAAGTTTCTGATAAGGTTAAAAAAACAAAAACAAAAAGTAATGTAGACCCAACGGTAGCTATAGAAGCTCAGCCGTTAATATATGAGATAGCTATAAATCCATTTGAAGACGCTAAAATGTTTGTTAAGTTTTTCCAGAAGGGAGTTAGGAACTTTAATAATAATGCTATACTCCCTTATATCGGAGCAGAAACTAAAGATGCTGGTCTAATAATGGATAAAATGAAAGATGAAGGAAGAAAAGATGATAGGGAATTTTTGTTGTCTTGGATGAGATGGCATTTTCAGTATAACTTAAAAGGACAGAAGATATATAACATTAAGCATACATGTGTAAAAAAGTTTGGAGAAACTTTCACAGATTACAGTTCAACGTATCAGTCTATTAAAGATAAGATGAACTTAATACCCGAATAATTGTATAATATAAAATTATGAATATAGATGAAGAACATATTAAGAAGGTGGCGCATCTTCGTAGGATAAGGCAACAGGCAGCAGCTATTTTACATAGAGGGGTATCAGCAGGCATACCAGAGCGGTTTATTAGAACTAAGAAGCAAGATTTTCAAAATTTGCTTTGCGACAAATATCATAACAATGTAGAGGCTATAGCTAATCTTGTTTATGATAATTCCGATAGGCTTTTAACCATTCCTAGTATTCTTGTTGATGGGGGTAATCCTATGGTTAGAACTCAGGTTGGATGCATAATATTGTTTAGGGTTATTGCATGTGATAAAAGAGGAATATATCATCGTTGTGATAGGTTGTCTCATAAGTTAGAAGATATGAAATCTGATGGAACAATGTCTCGCAATGCATATGTTGACAATCTTCAGGATTATGATGGTATGTTTATAGGGGAAGTAAAATTGTCAAGCTTTAATGAGTATTTCATGGCAGGTAGTTTTATGGATGAATTGTTGGGTTTTCGTTATGATAATATGCTTCCGACTATCTTTTCTTTTACAAAGCCTTTATCTTCTACAAGTGATATACAGGCAAAGGTGGCAGGGGATACGATAGCAGCATTATCTGTTCGTGAATTTGCAAGTGAAGATAGAAAGACTAACCCAACGACTAATGTTTTAAGGATAAGAGTAAAAAATATATGAGTTCAGGAAGATTAAATAATCAGGAAGTAGAACGAATTGCTGAAAAAGAAGAAAGGCGATTTCTCAGTTTATTGTTGAAAGAAAAAGGATGCTTAACTGATGCTGTTGAAAGCGGAATTAAGCCCGGTAAGGATGGTCATTTTTGGTTTTCAGATCATCGTTGGTTATACAGTTTCATTCATAAGCATTATAAGGCACATGGTTCTTTGTTAACTCGTTCAAGTATGGAGAGCTTATTAGTTACCCAAGACTCTATACAGGAGGAAGATTGTAGCGCCGGTATGGGAATGTGGGATACAACATGGTCTAATAATGAAGCAAGTAAAGAAGATTATCCTTTCCTTAAGAAGTCTTTAGATGCTAGATATAGACAGTGGCAAATGGTTGATATTTTACAAGATAAGTTGCCATCACTAATAAAGGCTTGTGGTAATCAGGAAGATTTAGTTGACGATATACAAACTGATATTAATGGCATATCTTGTTTAGCAGAAGATAACTATTCTCTTGTTATGGATGCTACAGAGGGTATGGATAAGAGTATAGAACATATTACTAAAATGAGAGATAACCCAGAGGCTTTTAGAGGCATTATGTGTGGTATCAGAGGTATTGACGAAATGTATTATGGTTTCGTAAGGGGTAGTTATACAATCGTTAGTGGTATGGTTAATGGTGGTAAATCAACCCTTATGTTCAATATGGGTTGGAATATGGCTAAGGCTGGCTATAGGGTTATATATGTTAGTATTGAAAAAGAGGCTGTTCCTATCTTTGAACGAGTTTTATCTTTACACACTATGATAGATTATAACCGTATTAAGATAGGCGGTAAGGGAACAGCGGGAATATCAGATTATTATTATCAGAAGTATATTGATGGAGCAAAAGACGTTAAAGATAAGATAGGAAACAACTTTATCGTATTTCAAGAAACTCAAGGCGTTAAGCTGGCTAAAATACTTGGTAAGGCTGATAGAATCCATTCCAGAAACCCCGTAGATGTTATGATTGTTGATTACTTGGGCGTTATAGGATTAGAAGAACGTTTTCAGGGTAGACCAGATCTTGATTTAGCGGCTGTATCATTAAAATTACAATCTTGGGGTAAGTCTAATAGGATTGCAGTTGTTACAGGAATGCAGTTTAATAATTCAGCTACAAAAGAAATTAGAAAGAGAGTTGCTAAAATGTCTAGTGATGCAGATAATAGTGGCGTTTCTATGAACTCTGAAGATATCGGTGGCGCTCAAAAGGTTATTGCGGATTGTGAGAATTGTATCGGCGTAGCCTTAAATGAAGATGATCCTAAAACTAAAATGATATGTCATGTTATCAAAGCTAGAGATAATGAGAACCATAAGACAGTTGTATTGGATTTTGATGGAAGGATTGGGCGTGTTGGAGATCCTGAATTAGCTCCCGGACAAATAAGGGCTGTTGATGATTTGATATATAATGAAGAAATAACAGAAGATCAGTTACTTAGTGATGATGGACTGTTTTCAGAAACCCCAGAAGCCCCTATAGCCCCAGAGACCAAAGTGACTAAAGAGGTAGAAAAAACAGTAGAAAAGTCTAAAGAAAAAGATGCATTGGCTGATATAGATTTGGGTGATGCTGATTTAGACTTTTTAGACAGTATAGAGCCACCTAAGCCCCCAGTAAAACAGCCAAAAGGTTTAAGTGATGAAGAGAGGGCTACAGATGGAAATATGAAAGATAACTTAGACGACTTTTTGGGATAACAAGGGATTAATTATGGATAGCACAACACCGAAACAATTCAACGGAAAAATAGGATCTTATCATTTTGAATATGTTAAGAAAAACGTTGATCTTTCTGAGTTTATAGAGACTGAAATAGGATGTAGGTTGGCATGGACTGAACCTAATATTTCTGCCCATTGTGTCTGCCCCCTTCATGGAGATACAGATCCTTCTTTTAGTATGACATTTAAAGAAGAAGATGCCATATGGATTTATCAATGTTTTGGTTGTGGAGCTAAGGGAACAATAATAGATTTCGTACAACAATATCATTCGCTCCCCACTTCTACTTCGGCTGTTGCTTGGATATTTAAAAAATTCGGATGGGCTAACGATGAAGATTTAATGATAGAAAGTCTTAAGGGTGTTCAGAAAAAGATAAATTTAAAAAAGAAGATGGAATGCGCTAATGTTGTAACTTCAAATCAATGTAGAATGTTATTACGAAAAGATTATAGTAGATATGGTAAATGGGTTGCAGAAGCTTACAAAAGAATGAATAAGGCTCTAGACGAAGGTAATATAGATGTTTTAGAGTCAATGGGCTATGAGTTATCAAATAAATTAGGGGAAAAATAATGTCAGGCAAAAGAAAAGAATATATATCATGGGATGCTTACTTTTTAGGTATAGCCGCAATATCATCCTTTAGAAGCAAAGACCCTAGCACTCAAAACGGATGCTGTATAGTTGATTCCGATTCTTTAAATATATTGGCCACAGGATATAATGGGTTTTGCAGGGGGTGTTCTGATGATGAGTTTCCTTGGGCTAGAGAGGGGGAATCTAAGGGAGATACAAAATACCCATTCGTAGAGCACAGCGAACGCAATGCTATTTATTCAGCTGCTAGAAATGGAATATCGTTAAAAGGTTCCGTTTTATACCTGTATTCTGAAAAGGGTTATTATCCTTGCGACGAGTGTGCTAGGGCTATTATTCAGGCAGGCATAAAGGAAGTTAAAATGGCATGGGCTATAGATGGAGATACCGATGTTTATAGTTGGGCTGAGACTATGAGAATGTTTAATGCCTCAGGAGTTGAAGTTAAGGTCTTATGTTGTGGCTCTTATCATTATGATTTAGGGGCTGAGGAAGTGGGAGAATCTATTGGACGAGATTTTGGTTTAATGGCAAAGAAAATGAAAAATATAACTTTACAACTAAAGGAGAGTAAATAATGGCTAAAATATTTTTATCAGTTCCGATACTTGGCCGCCCAGAACTCAAAATGATATATTCTATGTACAGGGCTATATTATCAACGAGGAAGCATCAGATTCGTTTATATTTTAATGAAGGAGATAGCCTAATCAGCAGAGTCAGAAACGTTCATATAAGCCAATTTTTATATAATTATACTGAAAACGATTATTTTATGTCTTGGGATTCAGATCTTGAGACCCTTAACTCATTTACAGAGAATAATATCTTTGACAAATTGATAGAGGCAGATAAGGATTTCGTTGGTGGACTATATGCTATTAAAAAGCCCGGAGTAGTAAGATGTTCTTCTATAGCTATGAATGGTGATGCAAATATACAGTTTGATAATGGTTTAATTCCTATGAGATGGTTAAGTTCAGGTTGTTGGATGATTAAACGAAAAGCAGTAGAGAAAATGGCAGAAGCTTATCCTGAATTGACTTATGATGGAGATGATAATGCGGCTGGACAAAAGGTTCATGGATTGTATATTCCCTATATTTATGAAATGACACCAAAAGAGTTTCCTCAGATAGATAAACCTTTTAAGAAATATTTATCGGAAGATTGGGCCTTTCCTGTTCATCCAGATACAAATGTTTTATGCTCAGGATTTGTAAATAAAAAAATAAAAGATATAAATATTGGTGAGGATGTGATAGGTTTTGACGAGTTTCCACGGGGTCAGAAGAGACAACTTCGTATTGCTAAGGTTAAGGATAAAATATTTAAAAAGTTGCCTATGTTTAAGATTACCACAGAAAATGGAGAAGTTATTACGACAGGTGAACATAAATGGTTGATAAAACGAGGTTTAAAAAATCGTTTTAAGGGACGCTTAGGGCGCAAAAATGGTTTCAGATTGGAGAATCCTTGTAAGAGTAAATGGGAGGAAACAAAAAATCTTCAAATAGGAGACTTTATATATAGACCTTTTAGAAATATTTATGGTGAGATAGATGATAATTATAAAAAAGGTTATATTCGCGGAGTATGGGATGGGGATGGAAATGTTTACAAACACAAAAAATATGATTCATTTAGATGTTCTTTAAGAGTTATAGATATGGATATTTTGTTGAGAACTTCAGAGTATTTGAGTTATTTTGGTATTAAGAATAGTATTAAAAGAGATATAAATATAAATTATAAGTCGTATAATCCCGATAAATATTCTAAACTTCATGGAATCATTATCGGCGGTAAAGAGGCTAAAAAAGTGGTTAGATTTTTAGAAAGTGCAGATTGTGAAATTTTTGAGAATGATGCTCAATATAATTTTATGAGAGGATATTTGGCTGGTATTTTTGACGCTGAAGGAAATTATGATGGGTCTTCTATAGGTCTTTATCAGTATAAAGAGGTGAATGGTGAAATTTGGAGAAAGATAGCTAGAGCTTTAGATGTTTTAGGGATATCTTATAAAAGTGATAAAAAGAGACATAGAATTACAAGTTGCAAAAATATTCATGACTTTTTTATGTTAACCACTCCGTCTTGTCAAAGAAAGCTACATATTAAAGGACAGAAAAAGGGCAAAGGCAATCTAATTATGCCTCAATATAAGGAAAAAATAGTTAAGATTGAGAGTACTGATGAAGGAGATGTTATATGCCTTGTTACTGAAACAGGTACATTTGTCGCTAACGGCTATGCTTCGCATAATTGCGCTCGGTGGAAAGATATAGGCGGAGAGATATGGGCAGATACGTCTATTATTCTTAAACATCATGGCGTTATTTCATATGATCTCTTTAATGTAGAGATGATGGTTAAAAGTAATCCCCCTCCTGCTGGTTTTGATTTGGAGAAGAAATAATGCCAAATCCTTTAATATCTATTATTACACCTACTACGGGCGAACCAAGTTTAATTAAATTAATGGATAGCCTTTATGCTCAGAGTATAGATTTTGAACATATTATTTTATGGGATGATAAGCGAAATGGGCATTGTGAACCTGAAGGAATATGTGCTATTAATGGATGGACAAAGACATATAACATTGAGATTCCTGAAAAGATGATTCAAGGGGTTGCGGCAGGATCAGCGTTACGTTCTATAGGATTAATGGCATCTAAGGGAAAATACGTAATATTTGCAGATTCAGACGTATGGCAAGACCCTAATCACCTTCAAAATTTATTGGATACAGTTAAAAATAGTCAATGGGGTTTTTGTAGAAGAAAGATATGGGACGGTAAGGGAAATTACATAGGCATTGATAATTTTGAGTCGGTTGGGGATGATAAGGAAAGAAGAGTGCCTTATCTGTTGGTTGATAACAATACTATGATTTTTGAAAGAAGGTTCGGTTCTTCTGCGGCAACTTTATATAGAGAAACAACAGAATACAATGATGATAGATTAATGACCGAATTTCTTTATAAATATGCAGGTCAACCCGGAATTTCAAAAGAAGCAACTATTAATCAAGTTTGCCCTGAAAGATTAGAGGGTATGTTTAAAGAAAATTGCACAAAATAATAAATACTTGAAAAATGAGCGAAATAGAATATAATATAAAAGAACAAGTTAGAGCAGATTGGGCTTTGGCTTTA
>Ga0268278_1002200_pt1 | contig 10438 bp, 7 predicted proteins | sample saktaG_3_FD_190135 | JGI IMG/M metagenome (GOLD analysis project Ga0268278, IMG submission 190135) | Saline water microbial communities from Sakinaw Lake, British Columbia, Canada - sak_2010_1_5_55m | ecosystem: Environmental > Aquatic > Non-marine Saline and Alkaline > Saline ... | reverse complement strand
AAAACGACCAGGCTTAAAACACTCATTATTACTACTAACCATCTCTTCATTACATTCGCCTCCTCGTGAAATTTTAGGCAGCACTATCTTAGGTTATTGCTGCCTCAACGCAGAGCCGTTCCCTGTTTGATTTTCAAATTGGGGTGTGAATACTGAATTCTATCTTCCCACCCTGTAAATTATAACGAAAACATGGGCAAAATGTCATGCTGTGATAGTCAGAGCACATAACAATGCGTTTTGTTGAATTTATGTCGAGTTTCACCTATAATCCTTGTGGTTCGGTTACTTGATGGGGAGAAAACTGCGGACTCCTGAAATCAGGGCAGAGTGGTTTTAGCTTCAAGGTGTGGGTATTTTGTGAGTCAGCTATCACTGAACCGTGTGCGGGGCATTTGGATTATCCCGCAGGGTATTTGCAGAGGTAGAAATTTAGGGGCGTAGCTCAGTTGGCTAGAGCAGCGGTCTCCAAAACCGCAGGTCGTGGGTTCGAATCCTGCCGCCCCTGCCATGCCGGGGTGGTGGAATGGTAGACACGCCATCTTGAGGGGGTGGTGGGCGCAAGCCCGTGGGAGTTCAAATCTCCCCCTCGGCACTAATTTAATTTGCTTGAATGGTGGAAAAACAGTAAAATTTACTCAAGCGGAAGTAGTTCAGCGGTAGAATGTTTCCTTGCCAAGGAAAAGGTCGCGAGTTCGAATCTCGTCTTCCGCTCCAGGCAAGCTGGATATAGTCGGGGCGGCGTAGCCAAGTGGTTAAGGCGGGGGTTTGCAAAACCCTTATGCAGCGGTTCGAATCCGCTCGCCGCCTCTTTAAACTGAATGTGGTTTGAAACTTACAGATAAATCCCCTTGAAACCAGTGTCTTACAAGCCGGGGTGGCGGAATGGTAGACGCGGCGGACTTAAAATCCGTTTCCCGCAAGGGAGTGTGGGTTCGAATCCCTCCCTCGGCACAGCTAATCTGCTTAATATCCTGCTTAACACTCTGACCTAAAATGCTTAACACTTTTGCACTAGCAGGACGCTTACCATGTCTCACCTGGGATAGATAGCTTGGACTGACTCCTAATTCCCTTGCTATTTGCCTTAGACTCTTTGCCTTCATTTTACCTCCTTAGCTTTACCCGCTCAAAGCTACTTCGCTATTATTTTGCTATTAAAGTGAAATAACTATATATAAATAAATCACTAGAAAATCTCACTAATCTGGTGGGGGGAAGGGTTTATGTAGTTAATGCCCAGGCAATAAATGGGTCAGCTTGATTTATGAGTGAATGGTATAGGAAAATGCTGGTCACTGTGCCAAGGTAGAAATACGTATTATCAGTGTATAATTAAGGACAACGACAAAAAGGAGGTGAGTAATGGCTGAACCAGAGAAGGAAATTAAATCTACCCCTGAAGAGCAAGTTAGAGCTGTTATGGCCGCCTGTATTGCTATGGAGGTAAGAGCTGGCAGAGACCCAGACGAAGCCAAAGCTGTCTGCTGGGAGAGGATTAAGAATCGAATTAAGTAGTGGTTCTCCCTTTACTTCCAGATTTTAAGGCTAACTGGAATTCTCTACGAGACCAACTTCGGTTGGTTAGGCTTAGCTAGTGCCAGAGACCCTACCCATGACCCCCTTGCCATCAGAAGCAGTTAATAAGACTAACAAGGGAAGGAGTCCCCTTGCTTAACAATTCTGGCTATATTTGCTTAACAATTTAGCTTTAGCAACGGATTGTTAGTCCTATCTCATTTGGTATATATTGACATAAGTCTAAGCAAGGAACTAAAATCCTTGCTGGAATGGCTAATTAATAAGTATCTGAGATTAAACACAGAATGACGAATAACAAAATAGAAAAACAACCAAACCTTCCACGGCCTATATTGGATGCCGTGAACAATGGCACACTCGCAGTCTTTATTGGTGCGGGAGTTTCACGAATAGTCGGATGCTTAGGATGGGATAAACTTGCCGAAAAACTTGTTGAAAGGTGCTTTGCTACCCGATGCCAAGATGGCTCAGGGTGTATAACCTACAAGGAAAAAGACTTCCTTCTTGTGAATCGTGACCATAAAAAAACTATCTCTATCTGTCAACACATTCTAGCTAAGAACAAGTTGGAGAACATCTTTTACGAAGAGCTTGAGAGTGCACTCAAGCCAGATAAAGATTTATTAAAGTCGCAAAACATTTACGATGAGCTTTGGGGGCTACGTGGGTTATTTATCACCACGAACGCTGACTGCATATTTGACGATAAGTTCAAACACGAACAAATTGTGTTTGAACGATTTGATTCAGCAAATATAGGGCTTAACAAGCTCTATCATATTCATGGTCTAATCAGTCATCGTGAATCATTAGTCTTTACTGTTTCACAATATATCAAAAAATACCGAGAGCCAACGTTTACTACATTTCTAAAGACGATATTCGATGATTATACGGTATTGTTTATTGGATATTCGATGAATGAGCCTGCACTACTTGATTATATAATCCCAAAGGTTGACACGGAGAATAAGAAGGTAGTCAATCGTTTTATGCTATTACCGTTTTACAGCGGAGAGGAGAATATTCTTGATTTCGAACAATCATACTATGCCAATATGGGTATATCAGTCATAGGATTCGAAAAGGATTTAAGAGGTTATGGGCAGTTATTTGAAGTAATCAAATATTGGAACAAAGAAATAAACCAAGTTTCAATCTATTTGTACGATTCATTTCAAAGACTTGAAAATGCTGCGAACAACTACTCCGAAGAGAAAGTTAGTGAGGTAATGCAGCTTATAAATAATGATGAACCTCAACGTAATCATTTCTTCACAAAACTCGCTTCGTCTATTAACCCCTTTCCTTGGTTGAATTGTTTGGTGCAAGAAGGATGTTTTAACCCTGGAAACAATCCTCGCCCAGAAGAAGTAACGGGAAAAACAGGTTATTATATTAACCCATACTGGACAATTTTGGGATATTTAGAAAATGTTGCCGAGAAGAATGAGGCAAGCCCCACTCAAGAGGTTACCGACCAAATAGTCAATATTATCAATCCAATATTGGAGTATAAGGATGAGACTGGCAAGAGAATCGAAAATTTCAGAACAGACCGAAGTATTATCAAAATATTTTCGTGTCTACCTAAAGACCGAATAACTAGTAATTACATTGAATTCATACGAGTTGCTATCAAAGCAAAGTGGAGTATGAAGCTAATTGATTCTGAGATAGGGAAAATTTTATTACCTAAGCTAATCAGGGATGAAGCTAAAGAACGAGTCCTAGACCTGCTTGATGTAATGCTAGACTATCAAGAGGATACATCGGCTCCAGACGAATATAAGTCTTTAGTAGATGAGTTTTGGCTTAATGATGCACTTGTGAAGCATAAACCCGCAATTGCCAAGCTCTGTGGCACAGAGGCTGCCGCAAAGGCTTTAGAAATAATAACCACTATTACAGACAACAATAAAATCCATTTTAATAACATATGGATTCCTACAATCGAAGACCATCCCCAAACTGAGTTCAAAGACAGATATGAGTGCCAGTTAGTGCACTTTGTTAGAGATATGCTTGTATTGTCTGAGCCAACACAGATACATGAAATAGTAAAAGCCCTTTTACTAAAAGACCATCCAATATTCAAGAGAATTGCCCTGCACACCATTGACCGACATTATAAAGACTTAAATGAAGTGTTTTGGAATTGGATAGATAATCCACTTGACGAAGCCGGTATCAAGTATGAATTGCGTAAACTTTTAAAAAATAACTGCAAGCAGTTCTCAGAAGAACAAATAGTTAAAGTCTTAGGCTGGATAGAATCTAAAGATTATAGAATACTAGACAGTGTCAATAAAGAACAACGCGATAAAACTCTAGCTTATAGAAAACAGGAATGGCTCTCAGCACTTGTTGAAACGCAAAACGCCAAAGTGATGGAAGTTTACAAAAAGTATAACGCATTGGTACCTGAAAAACTTTCCTATCCTGAATTCGATGTACCGATGGAGACTAGCTGGGGCAGAGAAAGAACTAAGGTCTTAATTGGAGCAGAGAAGAAAACAAATGCCGAGTTAGCAGAATACATAAAGGATTTTCAACCGAGTGAGAAATGGGAGGAATCCTCTTTAGATGACCTTCAAGGTGAATTTAGAACTTTGATAAGTAATAATCCGAATCGTCTTTCATATGATTTAAGGCCGTTTTTAGAAGTTAGTCGTCCTTTCCAATACACCCTGTTGTCAGGGTTACATGAAGCTTGGAAAGCAGGGAAAAACTACCCTTGGGAAGAAATCTTTGAATTCATTCTGTCAATAATTCAAGCAAAAGAATTTTGGGAGGAAGACCTTGAGCTAAGTGATATCAACTATCGAAATCCTATAATCGGACAAATAGCTGATTTAATCACATCAGGAACGAGAGACGATAACCATGCTTTTAATAGTGAATTACTGCCTACGGCTAAAAAGATACTTCTTATTCTTGTGGAGAATGCTCAATCAGACCTTACTGAAAACGAAGACATCCTGAATTCAGTTTTGAATTCAGTAAAGGGTGAAATATTCTCGGCAATGGTGAATTATTCGCTCAGATATTATAGATTGCATATGAATGAAGATGGCGTTACTTGGGTCACAGAAATAAAAGACGATTTTACTAAAAGACTTGATAAATCCGTAGAACCCACAGTTGAGTTTTCAACAAGCATTGGAGAATATCTGCCCTATCTCTATACGCTTGACAAAGATTGGGTAAGAAATAACATAGACAAGATCTTTCCTCTCGACAATGCTGAAAATTGGAGAGCAGCATTTACTGGTTACTTATTTGGTATACGTCAAGTTCATAAAGACTTGTATATGTTATTGCGTGATAAGGGGCATTACTATAATGCCTTGAATATAGAATTCCCGAATAGGCATATAGAAGAACGACTTGTTGGGCACATATGTGTTGGGTATCTGGAAGACTGGGAGAAACTAACAGATGAAAATAGCCTAATTAGCAGATTAATCAATAATGATAATATTAATCAGACCTCAGAAATAGTTAGTTTCTTCTGGATGCAGAGAAAAGATACTTCAGATAGAATAAAGAATAGGATAAAACCCCTTTGGGAGTACATATTGGGTAGACTTATTCCAAATGAAGGTCAACCTGAATATCAAGAAGTATTATCAGACATAAGTAAATGGGTATCACTTGTTGGTGAGATTGATGAGCAAATATTCAAATGGTTGAAATTCTCAATTAAGTACCTAGAGACAAATTATAATTCGCCATTTTTCATAGAAGATTTGTTAAATCATGCCCCTGCAACTCCCTCAAAGGTTGGGCAACTTTTTCTTGAAATACTTAACATGGGTATGTTCCCTGAATATAAGAGAGAAAATATCCAACAACTGGTGGAGATTCTCTACGACAAGGGTGAAGAAGACACCGCAAACAGAATATGCATTCTGTATCTATCGAAGGGTATAACTTTCCTCAATCAGATTTATGAAAAACATATGAGCGAATAATCTTAATCTTGTAACCAGCACAAGCATAAAAAGGGACAATCTCTCCGCTCTCCCTAACTACTACAACTATCATTTTATTCAATGGACTCAACCAAGGGAGAAATATATTCCTGTTAGTGTCTCAAAATGAATTAGTCATGTAGTCTATCGACCAGACTATATCTCTTGTGACGCTCCACAACAAGCTATCGTCTGGCCTTTGAAGCTAAAAATGGTTCACATGTGGAAATGACCACAAAGTATGTTTACTAATTACCTGTTTTCGGATTAACCCTCCTTGGTTGTGGAAGCAGAATTGAATGCCGTCGATTTTTAGCTGAGCATATATATGTTTTACTTAGCCGTGCCCAGTTAACTAGCTATAAATTGTTAACAACCAAAGCTGAACATCGGATTGGTAGTCGTAAATAAAGTGAAACTACAATATGTCCTAGCTAACTATCTCTGAGTACAACTTCAATGAATCCTCAAACCTAACAGACTGGGTATATCTTTGCACCATAGCCATAGATTGCCACCTACCGAGTCTCATAATATGCAGGCTATCTACACCACGTTTAGCCAGGATACTAGCAAATGTCCTTCGGAATGTATGAGCGTTGCAGACGAGTCCCGTTTTACTAGATAGCCTATGTAACATACATTGAATTTGCCTGTTGCTAATATCCCATAACTTATCTGTAGGCTCTTTAGCTACTTCCTTGAGTAATGCCTCTGTCCTCTTACCGAATGGTGCTAATCCTTCCTTGTTACCTTTGCAAATGACCTTTATGAGTCTATGCTGCCAATCTATATCACTGACCTTGATATTGGCTAGCTCTGATAGCCTTAGACCACTATCAGCAAGCAAGCTAATAATTGCCCTATCCCTGGTGCAGTCTGCTTGCTCAATGAGATAGTCTAATTGTTCTACAGTTAGGCTAGGCAATATCCTCTTTTCTATCTTTTTTTGCTATATCGGCGTACTGGTTAAAAGCGCTGGAAGTAACTGCTCTGATGGTTCTTAGTTGGTTAAAGAGATGTGTGTATAAATGTGGAAATGTCTTTAAGGGGAAGAACGAACCAATTTCTAATGGCGGAGTTTACACTCTATGCGTTTTCAGGGGGTGTTTTGGCTTGCCTGGAAGTATTTCCCCTCTGTTTTTATAGACGGAGCGATGATCATGGTGGCATTGTGCATTTCTTTGATAGTCTTGGCGCCACAGACTCCCATGCTGGTGCGCAGAGCACCGACCAAATTTTGTGTACCGTTGGTAACCGAAGTAGGGCCGAAGAGAATTTGCTCTAAAGGAGCGCGGTTGCTGACTTTGATACGTGTTCCTCGAGGTAATGCCTGGTGAGGGTGTGACATACCCCAGTGATAACCCCTTCCAGGAGCTTCTATAGCTTGAGCTAATGGTGAGCCAATCATAACGGCGTCGGCTCCAGCAGCAAACGCTTTGCATAAATCACCACCTGTGCGAATGCCTCCATCGGTTATAATGGGTATATAATCACCGGTCTCTTTGAAGTAAGTGTCTCTAGCCGCAGCGCAGCCCAGCGTAGCGGTTATTTGCGGAACTCCAACGCCGATGACTTCTCTCGTGGTGCAGGCAGCTCCTGGGCCAATGCCAACCAGGATAGCAGCAACTCCTACTCTTGCCAACTCTAACGCGGCGCCATAGGTGCAACAATTGCCTACTATAATGGGTAGAGCCATCTTTTGAGATAGTTCAGGGAAAGTGAGCCCTCGGTAGCTACTGGAAATGTGTCTGGCAGTAGTGACCGTTGACTGTACCACTAGAATGTCCATCCCTGCCTCTTTAGCTATAGGAGATAGCTGTTTGGTGTTGGCTGGAGTTAGCGATGCAGCACACATAACTCCGCCCTGTTTTATGGTGCTTATACGTTCACCGATGAGATTTTCCTTGATGGGGGCTGAGTAAATCTTCTGCAAAAGAGATGTAATCTCGTTCTCAGGAGTTTGAGCAATTTCGTCAAGGATTTCATCAGGATTATCATAGCGTGTCTGTATTCCTTCGAGATTAAGTACAGCGAGGCCGCCTAATTTGCCAAACTGGATAGCTGTGGCGGGGTTGACAACTGCGTCCATGGCTGAGGCTAATATAGGAATGGGAAAGTTAAGTTCTTTGCTGGCAATGAAAACAACCGGGTTTTCGATACTGAGGTGTATGTCTGTGTGGTCAGGGTTGATGGTTACACTGCCAGGAACGATAGCTACGTCGTCAAATCCGTAGGCACGCTCCATTTCCTTGAAATTAGGATGAAACATTTTCCCCTCCCCAAAAATGACTTCCGTAAACTATACAAGGATGACAATTCGGAGTCAAATTGACCACTGCTTTGTAATTGGAAATTACCTGTTATTCCGGACTCATCTTGTATTGGAAGAGACTACCAGTGGATAAAATTGCCATTCCGTATTATAATTACCAAGCTACACGTGCTCTCCTGATTGGTGATTGGGCGAAATTGATTTTTGCGCGTGGTGCAGCTTTTGTGGGGAGCTAAATTCAGAGTAAGTGCAGTTAATAATCGTTTAAGGAGATCGAAATGCGTTGTGGATGTATTGCTGTAGGTGAAACACAGTGCGATAAGTGTCACAGGTTCCTGGAAAGTGGTGAGCGATATTTGTTTAATTATGATGAACAGGAAAATACCCAGCGTTTGTGCACTGATTGCTGTTTGAAATATGGCTACTTCTCTTATGAGACAGAAAAGGGGAAACAGGTAGCTACATTCTTATCTCAGGATTAGGCAAGTTGGAGTGAATTTCTTGCCTGGTGTATTCTGTGAGTGAACGTATCTTTATAGGTGTTGCCTGGCCTTATGCCAATGGCCCTTTGCATTTGGGTCATATTGCTGGTGCGTATCTGCCAGCGGATATTTTTGCTCGTTATCATCGTCTCAAAGGCGATGATGTGTTAATGGTTTCAGGCAGTGACCAGCATGGAACACCAATTACAATTCGGGCTGAGCAAGAATCTACCTCGCCCCGGGAAATAGCGTCTAAATATCATCGGCAATTTGTCGATTGCTGGCAGAAACTGGGCATTTCCTTCGATTTATTTACCACTACCGACACTGCAAATCATGCTCAGGTTACTCATGACATATTTCTCACTTTACTCAATAAGGGTTATATTTATAAGGACAAAATGCTTGAGGCGTACTGCCCTGGCTGTCGGCGCTTTCTCCCTGATCGTTACCTTGAAGGAACGTGCCCTTATTGTGGTTTTATTAAAGCGCGAGGCGATCAATGTGACGAATGTGGCAAACCATTAGAACCTTCAACCCTTGGGGATGTGCATTGTTATCTCTGTTCCACTCCGGCGCAATTTGAAATGAAAGAGCATTTTTTCTTGCGTCTCAGTGCTTTTCAGCATAACCTGGAAGCGTGGATGAAAGAGCAATCTCACTGGCGGCGCCATGTCCTCAGTGGCACATGGAAATTTTTAAATGAGAGACTAAAGGATAGAGCTATAACTCGTGATATAAATTGGGGAGTGACTGTGCCGCAGCCGGATTTTGAAAAGAAACGCATTTACGTATGGTTTGAAGCTGTGATAGGTTACTTATCAGCAAGCAAGGAGTGGGCAAAATTACGCGGCGACGATACGGCATGGCGAGCGTTTTGGGAGGGTGAAGCCAGGGGTTTTTACTTTATTGGCAAAGACAACGTTTTTTTTCATACTCTTGTTTGGCCAGCAATGCTTATGGGCTATGGTGATTTAAACCTCCCTTATAATGTTCCAGCCAATGAATTCTTGACCATCGAAGGGAGAAAACTTTCTACGAGCCGTAATTGGGCTATTTGGCTGCCTGATTACCTGGAACGATATGACCCGGACCCGTTGAGGTATGCTTTATCAGCAGGTATGCCCGAAACGAGCGACAGCAATTTTTCCTGGGATAAATTCGTTCGTCGTAATAACGATGAACTGGTGGCTATTTACGGTAACTTAGCTCATCGTGTCCTTACCTTTACGTATCGTAATTTTGCTGGGGTAGTGCCTTCGCCAGGTGAACTTGATGAACAAAGCCAGGCGTTGCTTCGTGAGGCTGAAGCTACCTTTAATGAAGTCGATAAAGAGCTGCACCGCTGTAATTTCAGAGAGGCGCTTAAGTGTGCTATGTCACTGGCTCGAAAAGCCAACCGCTATCTCGATGTCCAGTCTCCATGGAAAGTGATCAAAGAAAACCCGGATGCTGCAGCCATGTCTACTTATACCGTTTTATCGGTGTTGTCAGCTCTAAAAACTGTGCTCTACCCTTTTCTCCCCTTCAGTTCGGAGAAACTTCATGTCCTTCTTGGTTTTACAGGGAGCGTGCAAGAAACTGGATGGAAGATTGAATCACTGCCGCCCGGACAGAAGATTCTTCAGCCACAGCCGTTGTTTGTTAAGCTGGATGATAGCATCATTGAACAGGAAACTAATAGAATCGGCAACGTATCTTATTGACGGCTCTGTGAAAGTTAGATGCTTGGTGTGACTACCCACTGTTATTTTATGTAGCTGGAAGCTGTCTGTGGTGTTAGCCCCTCAAATAGCTTGTTAAGAGCATCTCCTTCCAGCGTTTCATGGGTTATTAATTGCTCGGCAACTTCTTTTAATTTTGCTTTGTTCTTGGTGAGAATTCGTTTGGCAACAGTATAGGCCTGTTGTATAATGTTGTGTACTTCTTCATCTATCTCCTGGGCGATTTTATCGCTGTAGTCTCTCTGTTCGCTGATTTCGCGTCCCAGGAAAACAAGTTCCTGTTTTCGTCCAAAAGTTCGTGGTCCTAACTTGGAACTCATTCCATATTCAGTAACCATTTTTCTGGCTAGTTTGGTTGCCTGAGATAAATCGTTCTGTGCTCCTGTTGTTATTTCCTTGAATTTGATTTCCTCAGCAACGCGTCCGCCCATGCTTATT
>Ga0268278_1002187_pt1 | contig 10460 bp, 7 predicted proteins | sample saktaG_3_FD_190135 | JGI IMG/M metagenome (GOLD analysis project Ga0268278, IMG submission 190135) | Saline water microbial communities from Sakinaw Lake, British Columbia, Canada - sak_2010_1_5_55m | ecosystem: Environmental > Aquatic > Non-marine Saline and Alkaline > Saline ... | reverse complement strand
TATAGTATCACGTTTTTAGTTGACAAGTAATTACCCCCTTTGGTGGTAATATGTATAAGTTAACATTTAAAAAGCGTGCATGGATTGTTAAGCAATATAAAAAGGGTGTTTCTGTATCTAAACTTGCTCTTGCACAAGGTGTAAGTCGTTGGGCAGTTTATAAGATTATTAAACGGTATGAAGAAGAAGGTTTTGATGGTCTAAAAGACCATAAAACTGGAAGATTGGAGCTGGTTCTTAATTTCAATTCAGAAATTTTAATTATTGATTTGAGAAATCGTTTTAGATGGGGTGCTGTTCGTATTGAACAGTATCTTAAGAATAAAGGGTTTTTAATTAGCCATAGACAAATCGAAAAAGTTTTGAATAAACATAATTTGGTCATACCAAATTATAAGAAACAGAAACCAAGGAGATGGGTTAGATTTGAATTACCAAATCCTAATGATATGTGGCATACTGACTGGACTCATTGCCCCTTCACAGATAAACATTTTGCAGTTTTTATTGACGACAGAACAAGATTAATAACAAGTTATGGTATTTTTAAAAATGCCAACATAGAAAATTCATTAACACTTCTTAAATCTGGAATAACTGAATTTGGAAAACCAAAAGCAATAATGATAGATCATGGAAGTACTTACTTTAATAACAAACCTGATTCAAAAGGAATCTTACAACTAAACACCTTCCAAAATAAGTTAAGAATCTTAGGAATTAAACACAGCTTAGCACCAGTAAATAGACCACAAACTAACGGCAAAGTTGAACGATTTTTCAGAACATACAAAGAAGAGTACATAACAGAAACATTTTCATCATTAAAGGATTTTATAATTCACTACAACACAGAAAGACCCCATATGAGCCTACATTATAAGACTCCTAAACAAATATGGGATGAAAATGTCAACTAGTTTCGTGTTTGTCAACTAGTTTCGGGATAATAGATTCTTTATAAGATCCATAATCACTCCAACTTGTTGATATAATTATTCCTTTTGATTTACATCCGTCAAATATTGGTGTTGATGGTAAGAGTATTATTGTATCAAACTTTGCTATATCAGGATTAATTTATTTTGCAAATTTTATTACTTTTTGGAATTGTTTTAGTTTCATTGTCCATACCCCTTTAGTGTATGGCAGAGATGGACAATAGAGATATAACCCCCCAAATTTAATTTATGAGTATGGATTATAAAATACTTTCGGAACTATTGTAAATATGACTGTGTTGAAAAAGTCCTAAAAAATAACAAATTATATTATAGGGATAGTCCTACAATATATTTCAGCTTTCTGGGCTCTTATCTTAACAGAGCTAACGCTAGGTCCAAACCTCCTTTTAAAGGAGGAAAAACAGATTCTGACATTTCTTTTCTTCTATATTCCTTCTTATGAAAAAAGCCTGATAGACTTTCTCCTTACACTAATCTTATAATACCTGTTTTCCATGATTCTTCATTGGAATTAAGTCTTTTTTTAATGGTGCCCAATTATTACGATAAATTTATAATTCTTGGTGTTATTTCTATATAAATAAAATGTTTAAAAGAATAATAAACACCCTTAAGGAGGTAGTTAGAAGAAGCCCTTTTCTAGGTAGAGCTTATCTAATAATAAAGGCTCAAAAGCTACTAACATTCTTAAGAATTCAAAAACCGGTAAGTAAATTACTTGGAAAAAAATATAAAAGAAGCAGAAGATTCATTGAGATAGACATAACATATAAGTGTAACAGAAGGTGTATAAACTGCAATAGGTCATGTAAACAGGCCCCAAGCAACGAACACATGACAGTCAAACAAATAGGGGGGTTTATTAAAGAAAGTATTAATAATAACCTGAAATGGGAGAAAATAAGAATTTTAGGGGGTGAGCCAACATTAAACCCAAGTATAAACAAAATATTGGAAGCATTATTAGATTATAAAAAAAAGTATTCTCCTAAAACAAAGATACAACTGGTTACAAATGGGTTTGGAGAAAAAGTCAAAAAGGTTTTGTCTAAACTTCCGAAAGAGATTGAAATTGAAGATTCTTCAAAAAAAGTTGGAAGTGAATTCTTCCATCCTTTTAATGTTGCCCCAAAAGACTGCAAATTATATAAATATGTGGATTATTCAAATGGATGTTACATAACATCTGTTTGTGGGATTGGACTAACATCCCATGGTTACTATCCATGCGCAATTGCTGGGGGAATTGATAGGGTCTTTGGTTTTGATATTGGAAGGAAAAAGATTCCATCAGATGATGACCCTATGACAAACCAGATGAAAATTTTTTGCAAACTATGTGGGAATTTCAGGTATGCTTTACCTGTAAATAAAGAGGTAATGTCCCCTACATGGAGAAAAGCTTATGGGGAATACAAAAAAAGAAAACCAAAGTTAAGCTTATATTAAAGCAAAAAATTAAAGAAAAATGCTAAAGAACTTAAAAAATTTTTATGGAAAACATCTTGTGATGATTATTACAAGAAAATGTAACCTGTCATGCAGCTATTGTAACGTAATAAATCAGGATTATAAAGATATTGGATTTAATAAATGGAAAAAAGAAATAGATTGCTTTAACAAATTTGATGTTACTCATATAAGCCTTCAAGGAGGTGAACCAACAGAATATAGAGATATTCTTAAGGTTATAAAATATATAAAAAGAAAATCAAAAGCAACTGTATCTCTTGTTACCAATGGAATTAAGATTATAAAAGATGATGATTACAGGAAGGAATTATCAAAGGTTGGTGTTGATTCAATTACAATAAGTATTAATAATAAATTTGAAATAAAAAAAGTAAGAAAAATTTTAAAGGATTTCAAAATGGTAATTGTGAATACAATAATATCTTCAGATAATGTTTTAGATATTCCAAATATTATAAAAGGGATTGCTAAATACAAAAATTGTTTTTCCAATCTAATCATTATTCAGAAAGAACAAAATTTATTTTCAAAAAAAGAAAATATTAAGAAAATACCCTCTGAAAAGGATATAAAAAAATTATCAAAAAAACTAATTTATCTTAAACTTAAAGGATATCCTATTTTAAATTCCTTTGAGTATCTAAAGAGAATGAACTTGTATGCAAGTGGAATAAACTGGAAATGTAAAAATTATGCTTTCAACAGATTTTTTGCACTAAACAATGATGGGCAGATTATGGTTTGTCAGGGAACACCACCTACTGGTTTTTTTCTCAGTAGTCTTGATAAAAAAAACATTAAAGAATTCAAAAATAAAGTTAAAAAAATTACTAATAATTGTGAAGGATGCCTTTATGACTGTACTTTCAACAGTTCTGGAAAAAGACTCATAAAGTTTTTGGAATATTGTTTAATGATGCCCCATATAATCAAAAATAAAATTATAATTTCCCATTAGGTGCCTTAATGTTTATTACAATACATCTCTTTTGAATTCCTTTGTTTTTTTATTATTTCATATCTTACTTTCATTAAATCAAATACCCTTCTTCTTATTTCTCTTCTACTGATTTTCTTAGACATTCTAGAAGCAAGAGTATTTGGTCTATCACTATACCCTGTGAGGGTTATATCATAAAAATTAAATTCCTTTATAAAAGCTTTTGTTTTTTCAAAATCTTCTTTTGTTTCTCCAGGAAATCCCGCTATTATATGTAGGTTTATATGAAGGTTTGGCATCTTATTTAGAAGGCTATTGAGACATTTTCTAAGTTTGTTGATATCAAAACCTCTTTTCATTAATTTAAGTATCCTATTGCTTGCAGATTGGGCGCCAAGAGCAATAAAATCTAGTCTATCTTTATTTTCAACAAAAATTTTTTCTAAATCACTATAATACTTTATTAGCCATTTTGCATTGAAATCCATTATTCTTATTTTATAATTCCCACTAATTTTGAATAGTTCTCTTAATAATTCAACAATATTTGTGTTTATGTCTAAACCATAAGCACCTACATCCTCTCCAGCAATATAAAAGATGTTGTTACCTGAAGCTAATCCTTTCTTAAATTCTTTTAAAATTTCTTTAAAAGATCTGCTCTTTAATCTTCCTATAGCAAATTTTATACCACAATATGTACAATTACCAAGGCATCCATTCTCAATCACAAGATAAAACCTTTTTTCCCTTCTGTGAAGCAATCTATTTTTTTCAACTAAAAATCTTGTTACAATCCTTTGAAAGTATTCTTTGTTCAATTGGAATTCTTTAAAAAATTGAATTGTTAATCTATTCAGATTCATGAACTCCAATTTATAATATCTTGGCAGGTCTTGTATATCTTTTTCGATTTTATTAGCAATTGGTATTGAATTAAATTTTACTCTCGAATCTATTATATTATCAAAACTCTCAAGTTTTGTTGGGTAAACTACTTCAAAACAACCTAAATTTTTTAAGCGTTCAGGATTAATTTTAGGTAAGCACCCAGTAATTATAATCCTTCCTGAAGGAGCTTTATATTTCATATAATATTTTATAGCTCTTATTGATTGTTCCTCTTCTAAATCATAGAATGCACAGGTTGTTATTATTATCAAGTCTGCTTTTGAATAATTCTTTGTAAAAGTATAATCATTAGCAATAAGATAATCATATATTCTCTGAGATTCTATGCCTTTTGTTATACAATCTGCAGTACAGATATAAAAAGTTTTCATAATTATTATTAGGAAAGCTTAAAGTTTATAAATATTGCCTCTTATGTCTCGTGGAAAGGTACATTTTAAGGATTTTATTCAATAAAATTTGGATTTTTATGTTTATCTTTTCTCCTTAATTCTCTTTGATTTTTTAATATTTTATATCTTAATTTTATTAACTCTTTAACTCTTCTATTAATAACTCTTTTATCAATTTTTCCTTTTATTCTATAAGAAAGGGTATTTGATCTATCACTATATCCATTCACAACTAAATCAGTAAACCCAAATTCATTTATAAAGTCTTTTGTTTTCTCAAAATCGCATCTTGTCTCAGTTGGAAATCCAACTATTATATGGAGAATTACTTTCAGATTGGGCATTTTGTTCTTTAAATCATATAAACATTTTTTTAGGTTATCAATATTATAACTTCTGTTCATCAACTTAAGAATTCTATTACTTCCTGATTGTACACCTAATGTAAGGGAATCAAATTTACTATGATTTTTAGCGAAAATATACTTTAAATTTGGGTAATATTTAATTAACCATAAAGGATTGAAATCCATTACTCTTATTTTATAATTTCCTTTAATTTCAAGTATATTCTTTAATAATTCAACAAAATTAGTATTTATATCTAAGCCATAAGCACCTACATCTTCACCAATGAGATAAATGAATTCATATCCCTTACCCAATTCTTTTTTAAATTCTCTTATTATATCATTAAGAGCTCTACTTTTCAATCTTCCTACAGCAAATTTTATTCCACAATAACTACAATTACCTAAGCACCCATGCCCAATAACTAAACAAAATTCTTTATTTTTTTTATGTAATATCCTGTTTTTTTCTAAAAAAATCCTTTTAATAATCCTTTTAAAATAGGATTTATTCAACTCAAATTCATTAAAAAATTGTTTTATTAATTCGTTAAATTTATTAATTTCAATTCTATAATTAAAAGGTAAATCCTGAATCTCATCATTAATTTCATTTGAATGCGGAATTGATTTAAATTTAATTTTGGCATTAATAAGATTATCAAAGTTATCTAGCTCTTTAGGAGAAATCATATTAAAGTTACCAATTTTACTTAAATGAGTAGGATTAATTTTAGGTAAACAACCTGTGATTATAATTTTGCTTGATTTTGGTTTATACTTTAAGAAGTATTTTATGGCTTCAATTGCTTCATCTTCTTCAGATGTCCGACAAGCACAAGTTGTGATAATTATTAAATCAACATTTGAAATATCTTTTGTGAAACAAAGTCCATTAGCAACTAAATAATTGTATATTCTCTGAGAATCTAATTTTCTCATTATGCAATTAGCTGAACAAATATAAAAAGTTTTCATAATTATTATTGGAAAGTTTAAGTTTATAAATATTGTCGCTTATTTTCACATTAATATGAAGAATATATGCCCTAAAAGTTATATAAATGATATATAATTTTATTATCTAAAAAAAGATTGACTTACTTAAACCACATTGAATCAAACCTATCAACTACAAAATTGGTTTTAAAATTATTTGGAGATAAAATATCAATTGATTTTACAGGTTTGAAATATTTCTCTACCTGTGGTCTATTAAAGTAAAATGGTGAAACTACTAATTTCTTATTGTTGACTATTTCTCCAAATCTCTGTTCAGCAAGTTTAAATGTTTCAGTTGGTATTAATATGGCAACATCATCATGAACTAATCCATCCTTTGCATATTTCTTCTTAAAGTTACTAATCTGAATATTGTATGATGGCAAGCCCAACAGACCCATTAAATATGTAGTAGCAGTTGCAACTTCCCTAGAATCTCCTTTTGTTTTTTCCCTTACCTTTCCTATTACCATGTTCAAGGCTGCAAGATTTAGTTTGGACCAGTCATCTTTCTCACTTAAAAATCTTGATACCTGATAAGCAATTGATTCTTTAGGGTCTTCCTCACCCGGAAGATAAACTCCATTATTTCTGAATCCCTGATTTTCTTGTGTGGACCATGTTGTAGCTTTTTTAAGATATTCCTTAAAAACATTAGCATCAGTCAATATACCTTTTAATTCATTGAAGTATTGCTCTGCAAATTTTTGGTTATTTATTGTATTCTCAAGCAGAATTGATGAATTAGTTATTAAATAAGTATTGGCTGCTTCCTCATCAATGAAACCTATTTTTCCATCTGGTCCAACTTTTAAAACAAACATCTCATATGGTAAAATCAATTTACTAAGAGACATCATTTCCATTAATTTGTTGTTATGTAATTGTATCTCATTTAAACCATTTGGTAATGAATTTATTCTATTTGGCTCTGCAAGATTCAAACCAAACATATTTGCCTCACTTTTTTTTACTATATCAACCAAATGCCTCTTAACAAAATTATACTCTTTATCATCAAGTTTTCTATCTGTAAACGGACCAGTCATTGGCTTGCCTGTTAAACCATCAGACTTACAGTAATAAAATATATTCATCCTTTTCTCTAAGACTGACACAACCTTGTAATATTTATAGATTAATTCATTTGCTGTCATTCCTGTATCTGGTTCTATCTCGTGACTAATCTTAATAATTTTCATTAATGCATCAGATCTGATTTTCCCAAAATAATCCCCATATGAGTTAAATAATTCAGGGTATTTTCCAATTATATCTAATGCAAGTTTGACATCTTCATTTGCTGTGCTTACATCAATCTTTTCTGTATGCAATATTGTAGAATTTAAACTGTCAATAAATGTTTTCTGATTATAACTAAAATCATCTTTTTTCATATAACTTTCATCTTTTTTCATATTATCTATAATTTCTTGTGAAAAACCTTCATTTCGGATTTTTTTTGCATAGAAAATCTGCTTTTTCTCTGGAAATTGCTGTAAAATATCAATAAACTCTTTTTCAGCTTCATCAAGCTCTCCAAGAGGTGAAAGATATAAGTTAAACAATGGTGAAGAAAATTTGTCCTTAATATAATCACTGACATTAATTTTCTCTGAAGCAAAGCCAGGGACAGCAGCTCCAATTACAGCTAACGGTGGCATAACAATGTTTGCTATTATCTCAAGTTTGCTCATTTTTTCTTTATTTATCTTTGGAATAACACCTTTAATAGATTCCTGTAAATAAGCAAGCCTTAGTTTTGCATCAAAAACAGCATCCTTTATTTTTGGTGAATATTTCTCTTTATATCCTGAGATTATCTCTTTAAGTGAATTAATTTTTAGCATGAAACTATTTTTAGATACAAAATATATAAATGTTTCTATTTTGTAGTACTACCAAATTTAGTGTTTAAAATTCCTTTAATATATATGCTCTTTTTAGATAAAATTTAGTTGATTTAATACTACTTTATCCATGGTTATAAAAGTGAGGTACATATTTTATTGAAAGACCCCATCAATAATTTACATAAATAAAAAAGAATTATATATACCAATCATTTACACCCAAATATGAGTTATGAAGCCTTTGCAAATAAGATAAAAATCCTACTAGTTATTAATGAGGAATTAAACTATAATTATACCCCTGCTGCTAAGTATTTGGCACTAAATGAAGGATTAACCAAAAAGGGATTTGATTCTACACTAGTTGGAAGGCCTTCAAAAAGTAAGAGTATAAATTGTAAAAGGAATATTATTATTATAAAACCCCTTATAAAAGGGGTTGTGGGAAAGGCTTTTGTGAAAATTCAGATTTTATTTAGGGTTATTAGCTCATTAATAAAAGACAAGAAAATAAAAAAGGTTATTATAAGAAATAATGATCCTGAACTAGCAATATTTTTAATACCCTTCATAAAAATCTTAAAAAGAAAAGTAATTTATGATTTTAGTGGATATCTCTGTAAGGAAAGAATTGTTGAAGGAAGGAGTTTAAGAGCTAGTTTAATAAAGCCCCTAGAAAAGTTGTCTTTAATCTTTAGTGATAAAATTATTATTTTAAGCAGGGGTTTAAAAGATGTTTTACCAAAAAAATTAAGACAAAGAACAATCCTTCTCCCTACTGGAATAAGCTCATCTTTGTTAGTTAAGGAAAATAAAGATAAAATAAAGAAAACAGTAAAAAAATATGATATTAATATAAATAAAAAGGTAATAGGGTTTATGGGAAATTGGGAAAAATGGGTAAGTATAGATGATATAATAAACTGTGCTAATTATTTAAAAGAATATTTATTTCTAATAATTGGTGAAGGATGTAAGTTTAAAGAGTATCACAAAAAAAATATTCACAAAAAAAATATAATCTTCACTGGTCGTATACCTCATAAAGAAGTATTAAATCTCCTTAAGATTATGGAGATAGTTATAGTGCCTTATAAAAAAGGGCCCCCTTATGCAAATATAAAAGGAAGTTTCTCAAGTAGTAAGGTCAAAGAGGCTTTAGCATTTGGTAAACCCCTTATTGTAAGTGATGTAATAGGGAAAGAAAATTTCTTAAGGGAATATGAAAATGCCCTTTTCTATAGGCCAAATAATGCAAAAGATTTAGCCAAAAAAATTAGATTATTATTAAAAGATAAAGAATTATATAAAGGAATAAGTAAAAATAATCTTAAATTATCAAAAAAGTTCTCATGGGATATTCTTCTTGAGAAATCTGGGCTTTTAAATTATTTAAGAAAGAGTTGATATTTCAATCTAATTTGATTTCTACCTTTTATTAAATCATATTCAATTAAGTTATCATTAATTTTTCCGTCAATAAATAAACTTACTTTCATTGTAAACCCTTTTATAATTAAAGGGGAAGTTATATGTATTATAATCTCATTTTTTTCTTTTCTAAATATCAACTTGATTCTTGATCTTGTTTTCCACCATTCAGAAATTTTTTTTGAATTTACAAGCCAAATATTTTTTTTATGTGCGTACTCTAATAATGATTTGTAAACATATGTGAATGTTTGCTTATCTGCTTCATCTAATGTTTGGTTATGCCAAAGCAAAACACATGTTCCATTATACTTGAGTATTTTATCAATTAACGCTTTTGAATGATTAAATGCTTTTTTTGAATCAAGATTCATATATTTTGTATGAAAAAGGGTTGTATCCATTATATTCAATGGAAGTTCAATAATATTAAGTATTTTTTTTTCTTTAGGATTTGCAGCGCAATATGGAAGGAAAAAACCTGCTCTTGAACCAATTATTTCAGAATAAGCAAATGAACTATCATGACTAAATCCAGCTTGATTATAAAGATCCCATATTTCAGGAAAATTTGCATTAAGACGATGTTGCCTTACACTATAAACTTCCATTCCTAAAAGATGTTCAAGTTTCTTTTTTTCTTTTTTTATGAAATTCAAATTAGATTTTTTTGGATTTGAATGAAGACAAATTTCCCAACCCTCTTTTTGTAATTTTTTCATTTGCTTGGTAAAACAATCCAATCTATAAGCAGATTTGTCACAGAGGAAATAAAAAGAAGATTTTGCATTGAACTTTTTTTCAAGTTCGATATATTTCTTTAAATTATTAAATGTATTAAATAGGCCTTTATTTTTTATAATTAACCTCCTTTTAAAGTTAGTTAATACAGCCATTAACCACTTTTTCGGATTTTTTCTCTGTATAAGTGACTTCTTTATAAGTGAAAAAAGGTAAGGTAATGGGAAATCAACATAATCAATGTCATGTGTAAGAACAAATGCGCCATTGTAGGAATTAGGCCAAAAATATTTGGTTATAAGTGGTAAATTATAAGAGGAATATATTTCTACTATTAAAGATTCAATTAATTTGTTAATAGAATTTATAAATGGTTCTCTTAAAAGGGAGGATTTATAATT